>Ga0299913_10002596_pt1 | contig 14356 bp, 19 predicted proteins | sample RVTome_9_FD_201360 | JGI IMG/M metagenome (GOLD analysis project Ga0299913, IMG submission 201360) | Soil microbial communities from uranium-contaminated site in the Upper Colorado River Basin, Wyoming, United States - RVT155D38 (version 2) ... | reverse complement strand
CACAGCCTCGGGCAGGGAGTGAGTCACGAAGACCACCGTGGGCCGGTTCTGAAGCCACAATGCTTGCAGGTCCCAAGAAATTTGATCTCTCGTTATCGCGTCCAATGCACCGAAGGGCTCGTCCATGAGGAGAAGGGGCGGATTGTGGATGAGCGCGCGCACGAGTGAAACTCGTTGTTGCATCCCGCCCGATAGCTCCTGTGGCCGATGATTCTCGAAACCCTTGAGACCTACCTCTCCCATCATGTCGATGGCCCTTCCTCGGTATCGCTCGCGTGGAAGTCTGCGTGCCTCTATCTGCAACATTACGTTTTGGAGCGAGGTGCGCCACTCGAGCAATACCGAGTTCTGGAACACGATTCCAGCATCGGTAACGGGTCCGGTCACCTCCTTCCCATCAACACGTATGAGTCCTCCCGTGTGGGCTAATAGCCCAGCGATCATTAACAGCATGGTGCTCTTGCCGCACCCTGAAGGCCCCAGTATCGCAATGAACTGATGCTCGGGGACGCTGAGAGTCACGTCACGAACAGCTTCTATGGGCCCCCGGCGTGAGTTGTAGATCTTCTGAACCCGGTCTAGTTCCAACAGGCCTTCCGTGCCATTCCGTTGTGAAACGTGGCTGGCACGGAGCCCTCTTCTTCTTGGTTGTTGAGTCACGCAGTCTTCAGCTCGGCCCTTCCCCTTCAGCCCTGTGGAACAAACTGGTTCGTATATGCCGCATCAACGTCGACCTCTGAGGGGTCGAAGTCAAGATACTCCGTCAGCACCGAGGCGGTGTGTTCGACAAATTCTGGTTCGATGTAGCCGAATGGCTGACCCTCCAGCTCAGGCACATCTCGCAATTCCTGCAATGCCTCGAGACTGTCATAGAGGATCGGGTCTTCCTCGAGCGGGCTGTCATCCTCTGCAAGTCGCCGCATTGTCGCTATCGCCTCTTCTGGGTTCTCGAACGTGTATTCGAAGCCCCGAAGTGTCGCCTCGACGAATCCCTGGACCAACTCGGGATTCTCCTCCATGAAGGCTTGCCGGACGATGATGCCATGTCCCATGATGTCGGCGCCGAAGTCGTTGTACTCGATGCAACGCACACCGCCTTCTACTTCATCCTTTGCCTTGATGGGCTCTGAGTACGTGAGCACCGTGATTCCATCGGCGTCACCTGTTATCAGCAGATCGATCAGCGAGCCCGAATCGATGATCACATGATCGATAGCGCTGTAATCGGCTCCGCCTGCTTCAATGAACGCCGGGAACAAAGCCGTCGTGGATCCGAACGGATCGCTCGCAATGCGTCGACCCTCCATGTCCTGAGGCGTCTCAATGTCGGAATCTGCAGGTACCAGCACGCAGAGCCCGAATCGGGGGAGGATGTTTGCCACTGCTACAAGGTCGGCGCCACTGGCGTTGGTCCTGAGCGTTGCCTCCATGGTTGCGTAGCCGAACGTATCGGTGTCGGCGGCCACCTGCTGAGCGGTTGACGATGAGCCTTCCCCCTCGAAGTAGGTGACGTTCAATCCCTGTTCGGCATACCAGCCCTGGTCCATTGCTACGAAGAAGGGGGCATGGATGGCGCTGAGGAACCAGTCTGCCCGAATAGTGACATCTACCAGCTCCGCCTGGGTAGTTGTTGTTGCCTCGACGTCCGCCGCAGTTGTATCGGCGCCGTCGGCGGGTGCCGTGGTAGCCGCGGCCTCGGCTGTGGTTGTTGTCTGTCCTGTAGTTTCACCACAAGCCGCCGCCACTAGCGCCAAAAGCAGGAAACTCGTAAACAAAATCCTGCGTCGTCTTTGTCTTTCGAACATCAGCTCCTCCATACTTGCCCTGAGACTTGATGCGCGTATTGTGCACATCTTGCCCACATTGTGATTTGGGATGCTACAGTCGCCGGAGAAGTGCCGTCAAGCAGAATCACGGTCGAACATTGTGGAATCGATATCGAGACGGAGGGGTTGCACTTCGGTTTGCTGTGGCGTCGGCGTTCTCGCCTCCGCAAGTGACCGATGACCATTTCGAGCGCCTCCGAAAGTACTTCAGCGAGGAGGCGATCGTAGAAATGGTGGGGATCATCGCATTCAGCGGATTCATGAATCGTTGTAATGCAACAGTGGCAAGCGAACTCGAGGGCGAGCCTGCAGCGGCGGCCGTTGATGTACTCGCTCCCCAGGGATGGCACATCGGTGTTCACGGTCGAGTTCATAGTGTTGGATCGCGCTCACGACTGTCAGTTGACCGGCCGCCGTCTTGAGGTTCACCGCCTCACAGTTGGATCGTCATCCATGAGTAACTCTGAACATCCGTACAGTCTCGTGGTCGAGGTCGATGGCATCATCTACGTGTCCGGCGCAACCTCCATCGACTACGAGTCGCACAGACCGATATCGGGACGAAGAGCAGCCCTCGATGCAGCGCTGGATGAGGTCGAGAATCGATTGGCCAGCGTCGGAGCCTCGTTGAGCAATGTCACAAAGCTGACCTACTTCTTGAAAGACCTAAGTCTTCGTCAGGAGGCGAACGTCCAATTCTTGGAACGTTTCGAGGTTCCCCGGCCAGCGCGGACAGTCCTACAGGTGACCGGAATCCCCTACGACGGGGTCGTGGTCATCGATGCGACGGCGCACAGAACGTCCAGATGAGACGTAAGCGCCAGAAAACCTTTGACCCGAGCACACTTTTAGGGCTTCCCGGTTTCAGATGAAGGAGAGCATCTCGGCGGGCAGATCGCTCAGCGGGATCAGGTTTTCAACGAGAAGTAGTAAGGATGGCACGTGGTCAACGTAAGGGGTAGGCAGTGAGTGACAACCTCAGTCTCGTCTATGCAGGCGTACCGTACGAGGACCGAGTCGGGGCCCTGTTTCGGAGCGAGATCCAACCGGCCCGTGTCAGGCTCGTATGCATTCCGTTTCACGACGTGGCAGACCTCTTCCGACGCATGTCCGTTCACATGGAGTTCCCCGTCGCAGAGATGTCTGTCGCCAGCACTGCAAGGATGATCGGGCGAGGAGCCTCATCTGTGATCGCATTGCCGGTCTTTCTGTCGAGAGCCTTTCGGCACAGTCAGATATACGTTCGTCTGGATGCCGCTATCGCTGAGCCCAGGGACTTGGAAGGAAAGCGATTGGGCGTCATCGAGTACGAGATGACTGCAGCTGTCTGGATCCGCGGGCTGCTCGCTGACGAATACGACGTCGATCTGTCTTCCATCCACTGGTTCACCGGTGGGTGGGAGCAGCCGTCGACAAAGCATCGTTCGGATCAGGTATATCCAGGCGTCCAACTCACGCGGGTGCAGGACCGGTCCCTAGTCGAGTTGCTCATAGCCGGCGAGCTAGACGGTGTGATTGGACCCAAGGCTCCGAGCGCCTTGCGAACCCACCCCGAGGTAATCGGTCGACTGTTCCCCGACTATCGCGCAGTTGAGACTGAGTACTTCCGCCGGACCCAGATCTATCCGATGATGCATCACGTGGTGATCCGGCGCGAAGTCTACGATGAGAATCGTTGGCTCCCTGAAGTGCTCGTTGAGGCTTTTTCTCAGGCCAAAGCAGCAGGACTGCAGAGGTTGTGGGATTACGACAAGCCCGCTGTGATGCATCCCTGGATTGTCGATGAACTGAGCAGCCTGCAGGACACCCTCGGCGTCGCTGACCCTTTTGCTTATGGAATACCGGCCAACCTCGACACGCTGAACACGCTGCTCCGCTATTGCAGTGAACAAGGGTTGACGCCAAATCACCTGTCGGTGGAGGACGTCTATGCCGCTGAGATTCTCGATTGGGTGGAGGTCCAGGGGATCTAGGAGTCGGCCGATGGCACCAGCCACCGGAGGCGATAACCCAGATACGTGAGCGTGGCCATTGAAACGGCCACGAGGGCTCCTATCGGGTATATCGCCGAGACACCATGCCAGGCGATGAGCAGTCCCGCCCCAAGGGGCCCGATAGCTTGACCCAACCTCGTCGCGCCGATTGCCAGCGCGATGACGGTCCCCCGTACCTCAACGGGACTGCCTTCGGCCGCCATACTCTGTACAGATGGGAGTGCCACCCCGTCACCCAAGCCGAAAATGAGAGCTGCCCCGATAAGGGCCCACTGCGTGGGAGCAAGAAAGAAGCCGATCGCGCCGAGGGCGTAGCCCCCAAAGCCAAGAGCCAAGCTTCCCACGATCCCGAAACGTCTATGGATGCCGGCCAGCTTCAGAGCAGATGTAGTGGAGGTCAAAGCTGGCACCATGAGTAGCGCTCCAATCGCGCCCGGTGTCCATGAGAACCTCTCGGCTACCAATAAGGGTAGCGCCGCAAACTTGAGGCCAAACACGATTGCGAATGCGGCCACCGAAGCCAGAAGCGTGGTGGCGACATATCTGTCCAACAATGCGTTGACCAGGCTCCCTGATGGTTGGCGCTCGCCCCCCCTGACCTCGTCCGGAAGAAGTCGAGCCGCCAGGAGCGCCAGCGGGACGCCCAAAAGGTATCCCGCGACGGATACACGCCAGTCAAAGAAGGAGGCCACCAGTCCGGACACCAGTGGGATCACAGCAATCGACGTTGTGATAACCGCCGCGTTCTGCCCGATCTTTTTGGATCGCTCGGCTCCGGTCCAGTGATCCACGATAAGAACGATGCCCATGTTGATGAGGCCAGCCGATGCTGCGCCTTGGATGAACCGCAGGCCCAAGAGCCATTCCAATGTCGGCGACAGGGCGGAGGCCCCTCCGGCGATGCTGGCCACCAGAAGAATTACGACTGTTACTACTCTGCGACCGAATCTGTCAGAGAGCCAGCCGGCAGCTGGAGCTGACAGGACTCCTGGAATAGTCGCGGCCGACACGATGAGCCCAGCAGTGCTGGAAGGGACCCCGAACTCGTTGATGATCGCCGGTATGAGTGGGGAAACAACCGAGGTGGCTACTACACCACTGACTGTGATCGAGAATACGAGTGAAAGCCGGGGATGAGTCAATAGATGAGCAGCCCAGAACCAGCTGTCGGGTCGTCATATGGCTCAGGCTGACGCAGTATCAATCGGGCCACACCTCGGAGAACAGACGCATGAAGTTTCCTCCGAGCACCTTGCGGATGGCCTCATCCGAGTAGCCCCGCTGCCTCAGCGGGTCGCCCAGGGACCGAATCATGGATCCTGAGCTCAAGCCCTTCGTGTAGTAATTCTCAAGCGTCAGGGCCGTAGGGTCAGCCGCCAGTTCTGGGAAGGCCCTCAGGAAAGTCTCTTTGCGGACGGCCAAATCATCCTCCGTCATGGCCTCGAAGACGTCCAGCCCTATACCCACATGGTCGATCCCGACGAGATCGACTATTCCCTCGATCTGACCGATGAAGTCATCGACTGTCGCACCTTTCTGTAGACCGTCCGGAAGCATGAGACGCGAAACGGCGTTGACACCTACCACCCCGCCCTTCTCGGCAACTGCTCGGATCTGATCGTCACGCTTGTTCCGCGGTATGTGGTTGACGTTATGCAGGTTCACGTGGGTGAACGACACGGGATCCTCGGAGAGCTCGATCGTGTCCATGGTGCTTCTGTAAGCAACGTGGGATAGGTCGATTAGTAGCCCGAGTTGGTTGGCGACATCAACGACGTCACGCCCCAGACGACTGAGTCCACCGTCGTTCTCCTCTCCACTGCCGTTGGCCAACAGATTCCGGCGCTGATAGGCAGGCTGGAAGATACGGAACCCAAGGGTGTAGAGAGCCTCCAGGAGGATCACATCTCCTTCGATGGGATCTCCGTTTTGCGTTCCGAATATCACGCCGGCAACACCGTCAGCATGAGCGCCTTCGATTTCAAGTACAGAGCGAACGACCCGTGCAGTGGGGTGTTCTTCGATGGTGCGCATGCATCGCATCGCCCATCTCACAGACTCCGTAAAGTCCTCTTGATTGGCCACCGTGAGGTTGGTACCGGCTACACCGCCAGCCGTCCAGAGGTCAAGCGCCTCAGTCAGGCGAAGTCGGGTCGGTGCGCAGCCGTTGATGACTATCGGATCGGTGAAGGCCACATCATTCCTGGACTCCCAGGGCCCATCGATGAGTAACCACCCTTTTCCGAGGTGGTCTCATTGATTCTCTGACTGGTCCTGGTCTATCGCTGTGTCGTGTCTCACTCCGCCCGAGGCGACCTCGTACTCCTTGGTGACAACATCAGGTTGATCGATGTAATAGGTCTTATGTATTGGGGAGCCGACGGCTGCAAAGAGATGTAAGGGACCGTTCCCGATATTGGTGAAGCCGTGAATCGTTTTGGGTGGGAAAACCGCAACGCAGGGGGCCTCGGCCTCAACCGTCTGTCCCTCCCAGTAGACCTCGACTCTGCCTTCCACGAATAGCAAATGCTCTTCGTAGGGGTGCCAGTGCTTTGGTGCACCGACGCCCGGCTGGTGGATCTGTTCACCCGTGCGGACTTCCTTGGTCCCCAGAACCTCCGAGGCCCACATCCTGGACATCGTCCCTGGACGCCACTCCTCCCATTCGTGCTCGCTGACGTCGTACACCGGCACCGGCTCGATGGACATTTTTAACCTCCTATTGCCTATGTTGGAAACTGTATCTCATGGCTCCACCCCCGCGAGAGCGACCACGGCCTCCACCTCAACGGGAATGCCAAGGGGGAGATGGCCGGTTCCTATCGCACTGCGAGCGCAGATGCCACGATCCTCACCGAAGACTTCGACTATTGCATCAGTGAAGCCATTTAGAACTGCGGGCTGGTTCACGAACCCTTCTGAAGACCTGATGAAGCCTCTGACAGAGAGCCATCGGTCGATTGCGTCGAGGTGGCCGAAGTGGTTTCGCAGCACGGCCAGCATACGATGTGCCGTGAGACGCGCCGCTGCATAACCTTGATCGACGTCCAGGTCACCGCCGAGGATCCCTAATTCCGGGCCGTCTTCCCCTATTGGCCCCATTCCAGACACGTATCCCACGTTGCCATGTACGGTTACCGGACGGTTGACCATCCGGCCGGGGAAGGGTTGGACCTTGGGAAGTCGGATTCCCAAAGCCTCGAGTCTCTCCTCGGCCGTACTCAACCTTTGGTCCCCAATTCGGATTCGGAGGAGATGACCGGCGTCAATTCACGAATCTTGGGCAATGCCTCTTTCCCGATGAGCTCTATGACCCGCATGTGGTGTTTATGGCCCATTCCGTCAATCCGAAGAATCAGATCAGAACCACCCAGCTCAGCGACACGCTCGGCGTGTTCGATGAGATCGTCCACCGTGCCCACGACGAAATAGGGCATGCTTCGCTCGAGCCAGTCCGCATCGTCGGCATGATCCATTACTTGTTCGATGTTGGACAGATAGGCATAGTCGGATGACTGGGGGCTAAGCCCTCGATACATTCCGGCGACGATCTTCATCCACTGCAGGATCACCGGAGCGGCTGGTGAGAGAGCTTTCGCTCTCGACTCATCGATGGAGACCACGGCAGAGAACACGCCCGCGTTGTGTAGCGCTATCGACGAAAGCAGATCCGGGGCTCTCGTCCCATCCCAATAAGATCTAAGACAAGCCTCCAGATGCTCCCAAGAGATCGTGAAGCCGATCATCGCGCCGACACCTCGATGGCCTGCCCATTCAGATGAGGCAGTGCTCGTTGACGACAAATGGATCGGTGGGTGCGGCGTTTGGAGTGGTCGGGGGCACAGGGCGACCTCGGGTATCGAGTAGAACTGACCCTCGTATTGGAACGACGGCTCACTAAGTGCCCGGACGATGACCTCGAGCATCTCGTTGCGATAAGCCGTGGTGGTGGAGGGGTCGATCCCGAAGGCGCGTAGGGTGACCGGGTTATTCGACCGCGCACAACCAAGCTCCGCGCGACCCTTCGACATGACGTCGAGGGTTGCGAGCTGCTCCGCTATCCGGATGGGGTGGTTGTAGGGCAGTAAGTTCGTGGACGTCGACCGAAGACGAATCTTCGAGGTCTTGGCTGCGATGAAGCTTCTGATGACGTCGGGGGAGGAGAGTCTAGAGTTGGAGCTGGCGAAGTGTTGCTCCCCGACGCCATAGAAGTCGAACCCCATTTCCTCGGCGAGTAGGACCTCCTCTACTAGCTCATGGTATCGCCCGGCGGTCTCATGGCCATCTAGTGTAAGTCCGGGAGGATTCTGTGCCTCCTGCATCAATCCAATCCGCATCCCAAAACCCTTCCTTGTACTGTTCAGTCCACGGCAGGTGTGCGCATAGTGCACTGAAAAGGATCATAGTGCACAGACCAGCCGGCGCCAATCTGATTATGGGGGTTTTCTCATAGGCTTGCCCAGCCTGTGCATATAACGCACTAGTTGCGCGGATAACGAAACGCGGTACAATCCTTCGGCATTAAAGGGTCACCGCGGATAGGTGCAAAGCGAGTCGACCAGATGGGCTTTAGCTATGCCACATGTTTGGGAGAGCTGGTGAGAACCGTATCGGGAGAAGAGTTCAAGCAAGCTATGTCAGGGCTTGCTGGCGCCGTTGCGGTAGTGACGACGTCGGGTCCTGACGGCCATCATGCGACAACGGTAAGCGCACTTTGTTCGCTTTCATTGGATCCGCCAATGGTGATGCTGGCTCTCGCCAACGATTCATCCCTGCTGTCGAAAGCTAGGACCTCGCGTCGGTTAGGGGTCAACGTGCTAGCCGACCATCAAACTGACACCGCCATCGTATGCGCGAGGCGAGACGACGACAAGATGTCCGATGTTGACTGGTATTTCCATCAAGATCTTCCGAGGATCCCAGGATGTGGGGTCTGGCTGAGCTGCGAGATCATACAGGAGTTCCCAGGAGGCGATCACACGATTATTACCGCAGAAGTGCTCGAGGTGGACATCGACTCTTCAGCTTCACCCTGCATTTACTTCAAGAGAACGTTTCGGGCGCTTAGCCCGGTCTCTGGCTTTTAGGAAAGGTATGACGGTACCCAGGATCCACGAGACGACAATGGAGGCTGGATCTAAGTCCACAAAAGATGATATCTCGTCGCGTGTGGAATCGGCGATAGCGGCTTTTCGACGTGGCGAGGCCATCGTGATCGTCGACGATGAGCCCGACGGTTTCGGTGTCGTGGTCACGGCCGCCGAGAAGGTGGCTCAAGAACAGATTGCCTTCATGATTCGGTGGGGTAGCGGAATCATCTCGGTCCCCCTCAGGACTGAGCGATTGAATGAACTCGAGCTACCGATGATGGTCCCCCACGGTCGCGATCAGCATCGTTCAGCTTTCACGATCTCTGTGGATGCCAGGGTGGGGGTTACAACAGGAATCTCTGCGGCGGATCGTTGGCGCACGATCAAGACGCTGATAGACCGGGATACCGCGCCCAGCGATCTGACAAGACCGGGACACGTCTATCCAGTGCGATACCTTCCGGGCGGGGTTCTTCGCCGCCCCGGGCACGCCGAGGCGGCAGTCGATCTAACGAATCTCGCATGTCTCTACCCTGCTGCGGTTCTAACTGAGATGATGGATGATAAGGGGTCTCATCTGCGCACTGACGACCTTGCGCGGTTTGCTGAGGCCCAAGGTCTGGCGATGATATCGCTGGCGGACTTAATCTCCTATCGAAGACGCCGCGAGAGATTGGTCGAGCGAGTCTTCGAGAGCGAGCTGTTACGAGGGGGGGTCGTTTATCGAGCTGTCTGTTATCGATCGCTCCTCGATTACTCGGAGCACCTAGTCTTTACCCTCGGGGATGTCGATTTCCAGCGTGACCCGGTGTTGGTGGCAGTTCACTCCGAATGTCTTGCGGGAGATGTCTTCGGGGCAGAGTCATGCCGGTGTGGTCCTAGCCTGAATCGTGCCTTCGCAATGATTGAAAGGGCCAGACGCGGAGCGCTGCTGTATGTGAGACCGGGCGATACCGGCTGTTCAGTGCCTCAGGAGGGAGTGGGTCTCCATTGCGACCGTGAGGATGACGTCGCGCAGAATGATCTACGGGACAATGGGATTGCAGCGCAGATCCTCCAAGATCTGGGAATCAGAGCGGTATTGCTGCTGACCAACCAGCCTGCAGAGAGTGGGTTCATCGACGTACACGGACTAACCATTGTGGGTTCCACGCCGCTTGTCGAGCTTGAGAAACCTCGGATAGACGTCCACGAACAACCCGGTGGGACGTCGTCGTCTGACTCGGCCCGTGCGGTGGTCCACCCGTCTCATCCAACATCCTGACCCGTGATAAACCCGTTCGCCTCCTTGATATGGCGTTATCGCTCGCCGAGGCTCGCGGTTGTCTTTGGTCCATAGCAAGTAGCGCAACGGTCAACGATCGGTTTCGAGACTCTTGCGAGACTGTTGAGGTGACATGTTCGGGGGTGGGATCAGCATTGTCTCTACGCCGTGGTTCAGATGCGGTTGAGAGGCTGCATGAGCAACTGCAGGAGTCGCTTCGAGGGCTGGTCTCTTCTGAGCACTGGCGGCTGGCTCTTGGGCAGCCCGTTTCCACGGTTACTCGATTGCCAATAGCCGGGCTGATCTGGGCGCAGGCGACGGGTTGCCCGGCGTTGACAAAAGGACAGTCCTACTTCTGGGATGGTCTTCACACTCAAGCGTCGGGAACCGCGGGTAGAGTCAAGCGAACTGGCCTCCGCCTGGCGGGGCCATCCGTCGACGACTTCCGTGAACAAGGCCATTCACGCGATCTGCATCACCAGTCGAGTCGTCTCGGTCACGGCCGGTGGCCACTTCGCCACCGGTTCAGACATCTCCGCTTCGAGACCTGCTTCGAGGACGTTCTTGGTCAACCCCGACAACAATCCATCCGGGCCGACCAGATCCACCACGTCGCTTCGGAACCTCTCCACCAGTTCCTCGGCGAGCTGTCTCTCCTCAGACAACCGTCCGCCATACTTCCCATCGGGAGAACATTCTGCGATGTGCCCTACGGGGAACCTTCGTCTTCCGGAGTCAATGATTGATGCAGTACGGGGCGGTGGAGAAGAAGAGTCGGTCCGGAACGGCGGTCACGCCCTCTGGTCGTCGGCACACCACAACCAATACCGGATGGCACACTCTGACCGGCTCCTGCAAGATCGCCCGCCCGGCAAACAGGATCAGGTCGCGACCGCCGGTCGGTGATCGTGGTCTTGGATGCTGACGGCAGCGAACTGTGGACGAAACGGATCGACAATGACCCATTGATGTTCGGGTTGGAGATCGAAAACGCTGGTTCCCAAGCCGAGGTGGTGTTGGAGCCGACGTCGGGTTGGTATTGGGCCGCTGATGTCATCACGACGCGGGAGGCACAGTTCATCGGTGCATCCGTTGGGGGTCAAGGGGTTTGCAATCCGCTGAAGGGGTGGGCGCATCTCATCGATCCTCCATCGCCTTGACACGTGTGTCACGCACCCGTCAATCGGCATCCCTCGATCCTCTAGCCTGCGCGGCCGGCCTACCCGAAAGACTGCACTAAAGAGAGCACACCCGGCGTTAACAGCCCTGGTCAGCTCGAAGGCCTCAGCGCTCCCGCGCAAATGTTTCCGCGCTTCCCTTCACACTGAAGGTCTCGGCCTAAGCGCGGTTCGACCAACTACACCGCCACTCACTCTCAGAGTCTCGTGTTGGCGGTGGCGCTCGGAGTGGCCTCTGGTGTGGTGCTGCTCTTAATCGCCCTGGCAGCGTTGGGGATGGGGCTCTCAGAGAGCGTTGTACTGGCGCGAGGCTGCTTTCATGGAGTTTCTTCGCCGGAGACGCATCCTCCCTCCGTGACGACCCCGCCCTCACAGGTCAACTCATCTTCGGCGATTTGCCCACCGGCCGCGGCCAGGTTGGACGCGTCAGACATGTAGACGAATACGCCCCGGGGTGGGGTGGAGGAACTGGCACTTGCGTTTCCCGAACTGCACGCTTGAGCGAAACTCAAGGTGTGGTCACCGGCCGGCACGTCATCGGCGGTGACACCCGACAGTGTCAGCGCCTCCCAGATTGTTGTCTCCGCCCCAACCTGTGCGAGGCTCGATTCAACCGGTTCACCGTCGACCTCCATCCACACCCACCTGATGCCCGACGAGGAGCAAGCAAGCCCGAGACCTCCCTGAGCATGAATGAGGAGCGGGGCGCTTATTGTCGTACTGAACGAGGTCGGGCTGGACACCTCCTGCGGATCGGGGACCGTCACGTCGGATCCGATCCGGCCCGCAACCGGTCTCGCCGCGGCAATGACTTCTCCAAGTGTCATCCCGTCGAACGTATTGGCGTTGTCCGCCTGACTGGGTGTGCCGTCTTCCGCTCCCAGATATTGGGCGAGTCGCCGCATGAAGGCGGCCATTTGCTCTCTGGTCACCGGGTCGTCGGGACAGAACTCGGTGTTCGCCGGTGGGTTACAGCCTCTGGTGACGTTGGCGTCGCTGAGCCAAGCGATATCGGCGTGGAACGTGTTGGACGAGGGCACATCGTTGAAGCTGTGTGACGCCCAGACGGCTGTCGGAACCGCGATGAGCGCACTGATCGTGGCTGTGAGTACCACTGTTCTCCATCTGTGATCGGGTTGATCGGACATGGCAATACCTCCTCGGGTCTTGGATCCCCCGTACGGAATCCCCGAGCCTACGGGATTGCCCTGGCCGCGATCTGTTGTGAAGGGATGTGCGGAGGGACACCCAGTCCCTCGAAGTGGCCTAAGTGCGCTGGCGGCTAGGAAACCCCCGGACGCCGGGCATGTCCGTTCCGATACCCTCGGTTGCCTCAACTGAGAGGATGAGTTCGTCACCGATCCGACCTTCGACGAGAGGTATCAAGTACAGAACGTCGGCGCCGCGCACTTCCCCGACCACGATCAAGTCGGGGCAGCATCGCCAGGGCGATGAGACCCGATCTGAAGGCCGTCGACGAGTCGAGGCTCGCGGCGGATGCTGAGCTGACAAGGGTCCCTGAACCTGGGATGCCCGGCGTTGACAAAAGGACAGTCCTATTCGAACTGCCCGAATCGCCTTTATGAACGGTGCATGCGCGTTCTCACGGCTGAGGCAGTGGCACGTGTTTCTGCACGATCCCCCCACCACTGGCAGTCGCTGCTCTGGCTAGCTCCTTACTCGGAATCTGGTTGCGATGTAGCACGTCGTTTCGAGGTTCCGCGACCTTCGTGTACAGGTCCTCCGGCAGCTTGATCCCCAACCTTCGAGCAAGCCGGAGTCGGTCGCGGAAGCTGCGTACACGGGAGAGGATCTCATCCACAACCGCACCGTTCATACGTTGCGCCAGGCGCTTCTGGATCAATTAGCTGACTGTGAGTTCGATGGCCGTTCCGGTGTCAATGACGGCCTTCCGGTAATCGGAGCGGATTAAGGCCACCCGAGCATCTCTGATCAGAAGATGCGGCGCCGGTATTTCAAGGGCGGCGTTGGCCGCTCTGACTGACCGCTTCCACTGACCTTTGGAGACCCCTGTCTCTACGCTCGACCCGACTGCGATCACGGGGCGATTGACATACGTATAGGTGAGCTCCTCTCCTTCGGGAATCACCCACGGATGTGTCAACCCGAGCCCTTTAATCTCCCAGCCGTCGTAGGGATTTGTGATGTCGAGATCCTGTGTCGTAAGCACCTCGATCCACCTCAGGAACCGAGCCAACCACGGATTGAACGAATCTATGATTCCCCGCCAACCGTCTGTGCGGTCTCCTCAATAGGTGGATTGTCTACGAAGATCCTCAGAACTAAGGCCGATACATGTGCCAGCCTGACCTCGCTTCGGCTGCTACTCCATATGGTTGGCATACCCCACCGGACTTCTTCGGATCGGTCGCGGGCACCGTGAATGAACACTCGGATGAGGTCGCCAACACCGGCTACTCGAGGTGGATGCAGTTCTGCGAAGGCCTCGCGATACGACGCTTCGCCGAGCCGAGGCGCGCATATCTCTCCGTTATTCTCACCGATAGCGACCTTGGACCTCGTGCCCAACACGTGCGGCTTGGCATCGATAGGAACTGGGAGTTCAACGATGTTTAGTACGGCGGTCATGTCTTTAGATCATTGTGTAATAGCACAAGACTTGGCGTCGGGTCTCGTCCCCCTCAGGTATAGAGCCTGAGGAGCAGGGAGCGCGAGTCTTGCGACCAACACTCCGACTGACCGGGCTCAGGCGGAGTTGACTCCCACCCGCTTCTCGAAGATCTCCGCCTTGCGGAGAGTCCTGGCAGGAAGGTGCATGATCTTCTCCTGGATCTCGGCGGCGGACGGGGTGAGACCCGTGAGATTCTCGATATTCCAATCTTTTATCAGCGGCAGCAGCACCCGATCGTGGTGGATGCGCAGGTTGTAGACACCCGCCTTCGCCACTTCGACCGAACGCCGCAAGAAGTTGGGCATCGCCACCCCTGGCATCTCGAAATTGTCGAAAGCCCGGTGGATCCCT
>Ga0299913_10002595_pt1 | contig 14357 bp, 15 predicted proteins | sample RVTome_9_FD_201360 | JGI IMG/M metagenome (GOLD analysis project Ga0299913, IMG submission 201360) | Soil microbial communities from uranium-contaminated site in the Upper Colorado River Basin, Wyoming, United States - RVT155D38 (version 2) ... | reverse complement strand
CTGTTCGTCGTGCCGAGGTCGATTCCGATGGTCTTCGCCATGTGCGTTTCACGCTCCTTCGCGCTGACAACGTGTTCAGAGAAAATCTGAGCGTTAGAGTATCAGATTCTAGGCGGCGCAGAAGAGCCGGCGCACGACCTCGCGGGCGAGCTCGTCGCTGTAGCCGTCGGGTGTCCGCCCGTTGAGCAGGAGCACGGCGACGCGGGCACCGTCGCCGGAGACGATCACACTGGTCGTGAACGCGGCGCCGGCGCCGCCGTGGACGTAGGCCGTCCCCGCGCAGCCGCTGTCGGCGATGCCCGTGCCGAGCCCGTAGGGGCTGTGCGGTGAGGGCGTCTTCAGGGCCGCCAGCTCGGCCGGGCCGAGCAGCTTCCCGCTCATCAGCGCGGTGAGGAACCGGCCCTCGTCGGCGGCGCTCGAGACGATGCCGCCGTTGGCGTCGAGGTCGGCCACCTCGCCGGTGCGTTCAGTCAGGGCGCCGCCCAGGCCGAGGCCGTAGCCGCGCGCGTGCGGGCCGGAGATCCGGGAGCGCGGGTCGTAAGCCGCGGTCTCGAGCTCGAGCGGCCGAACGATCTCCCGGTCGATGAGCCTCGCGAGCGGCACCCCGGCAACGCGCTCCGCGATCCGGCCCGCGACCATGTAGCCGATGTTCGAGTAGTGGTAGCCCGTGCCGGGCTCGGCGAGGAGCGGCAGCGCCGCCGCGAAGCGGATCGTCAGCGCCGCAGGGAACTCGTACTCGGAGCTCGCCTCGAACTCGGTGGCCGCCGCCTCGAGCTCGGCCTTCAACGCGGGATCCTGCACGCGCGCGAGATAGCCGAGCGGGTCCCGGGAGAAGTCGTTGTTGTCGACGAGGCCGCTCGTGTGGTCGAGCAGGTGCCGGACGGTGATCCGGCGCCCGTCGGGCAGGAGGCCGGGGAGGACGCTCTCGACGGTGTCGTCGAGCCCCAGCCGTCCGTCCGCGACGAGCCGGAGCACGACCGTCGCCGTCCAGAGCTTGCCGACGCTCTCCAGCCGCATCCTGGCACCGGGCAGCATCGGCTCCCCGGTGCGGACGTTCGCGAGCCCTGCCGCTCCAGACCAGGCTCCGCGCGGGCCGCTCACGTAGGCGGTCGCGCCCGGGGCGGCACGGCCTTCGCCGCCGACGAGCGGGTCGAGCAGCCGCTGCAGCTCGGGACGCTCCTCGGCGGACGCGTCGTCGCCCCGCACGAGGGTGAGCGCGGCCACGGCCGCAAGGGCGAGGCCGACCACGGCGACGGCTGCGAGCCGGGCGCGCATCGTGCACCGAGCCTCGCGCTCCGGCGCCGCCGGGACATCCGCGAACCGCCGGATCCGCCTGCCGAAACTACGGATTCAGCGAAAGACGCCGATCAGCACGCCGCCGGCGACCACGAGCGCGGCGCCGCCGAAGAGGCGCGCGCCGACCAGCTCGTGCCGGCGCAGGAGCAGCGCCGAGAGCGCGACGCCCCACAGCGACTCCGTCGCGACGAGCGGCGAGACGACCGAGACCCGGCCGCGGTAGTAGCCCTCGAAGAGGCAGAGATAGGAGAGCCCGAAGAGGATCCCGGAGGGAGCGAAGGCGAGGAAGCCTCGGAGCGGCAGCCGCCGCCGGGTCGCGAGCAGCCAGAGCGCGACGGTGACGCCGCCGGCGAGGAGCGTCGAGGCCGCCGCGAGCGCCGGCGCGACCTCGGTGTCGAGCGAGAGGTGCCGGACGAGGTTGTCGCGCACCGCGAAGATCACCGTCGCGGCGAGCGCGAACGCGAGCCCGATCCACTTCACGTGCTCGGGCCGCCCCGGCTCGCGGACGAGCAGGATCCCGCCGACCACGATCAGGAGCGCCCCGACGAGCACGCCGGCCTTCGCCGGCTCGTCGAGCAGGGCGAGCGCGATCGCGACCGAGAAGAGCGGCGCCGTGCCGACCGTCACGGACGTGCGCGACGGCCCCGCGTCCCGGACTGCGAGCGTGAACAGGAGCTGCGAACCGCCGGGGCCGAGCACGCCCGCGAGCAGAAACGGCCACGTGCCGGCGAGGTCGACGCCGCCGAGCGCGACGAACGGCAGCGTGACCGCGAACGCGGCAGCGATCGTGAGCAGGGCGCCTGCCTCCGCGTCGGCGACGCGCGCGAGCGCGAACCGGAGCGCGACCGTCATCGAGCCGAAGAGCGCGGCCGAGGCGAGCGCGAGCACGACCGCATCCACGGGCCAACGCTACAGCGACTACGATCCCGCGCCGTGACAGACCCGCGCGTCCGAGAGCTCGCCGAGCTGCTGGTCGCCCGTTGCCTCGACGTGCAGCCGGGCTGGCAGGTTTCCGTGCGCGCGAGCCCGCTGGCGCGCCCGCTCGTGCGGGAGGTCGCCCGCGCGATCGCCCGCCGCGGCGCTTACTACCTGCCGCGGATCAACTGGGGGCCGGAGCGCTTCCGCGCCGACCTCGACTGGGCCCTCGAGGCGCCGCTCGAGCTGCTCGGCGAGTTGCCGCCGATCGAGCAGCACCAGGTCGAGCACGAGGACGCGCGCCTGACGATCCGCGCCCCCGAGGACGTGCACGCGGGCGCGGAGCTCGACCCGCAGCGTCGCGCCCTGCTTCAGCAGGCAGGCGAGCCGGCGAGCCGCCGCGCCCGCGCCCTCGACGTCCGCTGGGCGGTCGTCGAGTACCCCACCGAGGCGGCGGCCGCCGCGGCGGGGATGAGCCTCGCCGAGTACACCGACTTCGTCTTCGACGCCTGCCTGCTCGACTGGGACGCCGAGGAGGAGCGGATGCGCGGGATCAAGGCCCGGTTCGACGCCGCCCGCTCGGTCCGGGTCGTCGGCGAGGGCACCGACCTCACGCTCGGGATCGCCGGCCGCGAGGGCGTCGTCTCCGCCGGATTCCGGAACATGCCGGACGGCGAGGTCTTCTACAGCCCGGTCGAGGACTCCGCCGAGGGCGTGATCGCGTTCGCCGAGTTCCCGGCCGTCTACCTCGGCCACGACGTCGTGGGCGCGCGGCTCGTCTTCCGGGGCGGCGAGGTCGTCGAGGCGACCGCCGACGAGGGCGAGGCCTTCCTGCGCGAGGTCCTGGCGACCGACGCCGGGGCGAAGCGGCTCGGCGAGCTCGGCCTCGGCTGCAACCCGCGCATCACGCGCTTCACCCGCAACGTCCTCTTCGACGAGAAGATCGACGGCACGGTCCACCTCGCCGTCGGCGCCAGCTACACCTACACCGGCGGTACGAACGAGAGCGCCGTCCACTGGGACATGGTCAAGGACCTGCGCCCCGGCGGCGAGCTCTACGCAGACGGCGAGCTCGTCCAGCGCGACGGCGCCTGGCTGATCTAGCTCTAGGCGACGACGGTCACGGGCACGCCCGGACCGATCCGCTGGCCCAGCCAGGTGATCGACGCGGTGTCGAGCCGCACGCAGCCGTGCGAGGCGGCGGTGCCCATCCGGCCGCCGACGTTCCGGACGCCGTGGAACGCGATCTGGCCCGGGCCGCCGGCGAACTGCTGGAGGACGTAGGAGCGCGCGCTGAGCGCGAGCGCGTACGGCGCGCCGACATCCCAGGCGTTGAGGCGGATCGTCTCCTCGACGAAGTACTTGCCGCGCGGAGTCGGCGTCGAGGGCGCTCCGATGACGGCCGAGAAGGAGCGGACCGCGCGCCCGCTGCGGTACACGGTCACGCGCCGCTCGGAGAGGTCGGCGACGACGTGCCAGGCGGTGTGCGACCGGACCGTCCTCGCCTTCCGGATCCAACCGGTGCGGTTGTTGGGGCGTCCCGGCAGCCTGACCTTCAGCCAGCGGGTCCCGCCCCTGTCGGTGCGGTGGCCGATGACGGGGAGAACCGTCCGCCCCAGGGTGATCGGGCGCTTGCGCTCGACCCAGACGCGGCGGGCAGAGCGGCTGTCGGGGCGCGACATCGCGGTCTGCCCGTGCACGAAGACGGCCAGCTCCTGCGTGCGAGGAACGGCTGCGGAGGCCGGCTCCGCCACCGCCCACGATCCTGCGAGGAGGGAAAGGGACGTCAGCGCCAGGACGGCCCGGCGGCGCAGGGACGCGCGTGGGCGCGTCCCTGCTGCCGAGCTCCGGTCGGAACCGATGACGCTCCTACCCCGTGAAGCCGCGGGGGTTCACGGCCGGCCGGGCAGGGCCGCTGACGCTTGTCGCATCGCCGGCGACCGCGGCCTTCTTGACCACCGGCTTCGGAGCCGGCTTCGGAGCCGGGGCCGGCGGCGTCGGAGTCGGGGTCGGGGTCGGCGGCGGCGTGGGCGTCGGCGTCGGCGTCGGGGCCGTCACCACGACGGCCGCGGCCGAGGTGTTGTTCGCGCCGACGTTCTGGTCGGCCTGGTCGGCGCCGATCGTCGCAGTGTTGGTGAACGAGCCGGCGGTCGCGGCCGTGACGCTGATCACGACCGTAGCCGACGCACCCACGTCAAGTGTGCCGATCGCGCACGTGACCGTCGTCACGCCGCTGCAGCTTCCCTGCGTCGTCGTGACCGAGAAAGCGGTCTGGCCGGCCGGCAGCACGTCGCCGAACGCGACGCTCGTGGCGACGCCGGGGCCGTTGTTCGTGACGACCGACGTGTAGGTGACGTTGCCGCCGACGGCGACCGAGGACGGGCTCGCCGTCTTGACGACGCCGACGTCGGCCGGCGACGTCCCTCCGGTCGTCGCCGCGCAGGTCGGCCTGGTGATCGTGTTGTGGTCCAGGGTCACGGCGGCGATCCTCGCCAGCGCTCGCCCGACGAGCGTGGCGTTCGTCTGCAGCGCGATCGACTGGTCGGCCATGATCGTGCCGGCGAAGCTCGTGCTCGTCCCGATGGTCGCCGAGCTGCCGACCTGCCAAAAGACGTTGCACGCCTGCGCGCCGCCGCTGAACGTCACCGAGCTGGACGAGGCGGTGACGAGAGTGGAGGATGCCTGGAAGATCCAGATGTCGCTCGCGCTGCCGTTCAGCGTCAGGTTCCCGATCAGGTTGGCGGTCGTGGCGCTGCCGAACCGGTAGACGCCGGCGATCAGCGTCTGCCCGCCGAGCTGGTTGTCGCCCGCGACGAAGGTCGTGTCGGGTGTCCGCCCGGCGGCATCGTTGTAGGCGGTGGTGAGGTCGTTCTTGGCGGTCGTGAGCAGGCCGGCGTTGGTCACGCGGCAGGGAAGCGGGCCGGAGGCATCGACCGAGTAGATCGTGCCTGTGACCTCGGCGCACGTGACTCCGATGAAGCTGCCGGCCGCAGGGCTCAGGCCCACGTCACCCGTGATCGCGGAGACCGGGACGTCGGTGATGGTGGAGCCGGCCAGGATCGCGAAGCTGTCCGCCGTTCCCAGGCCGACGGTCGGCGGGGATGCGGCGACGACGCTGCCCGCGAACGTCAGCGGGATCAGCGAGGCCAGGACCAGCACGACGACCGCGGTCCGGTGCTTGAAAAGGTTCATGCGGTTCCTTCCTCAATGGAGCTTCGTCGCCGGCAAGAGCCACACAAGCGACCTGCCCCGGCCTCTCGGTTTGAGGACGGAACGTCGTGGGGGAGCCCCACGGGCGCGCCTTGCGAGGCGAGCTCGTGAGACGACGCACAAAGGATTCTAGCAGGAGTCTTACCCTTGTTTAGCCTGATCTAAACGTGGCCGCCGCGCCCGACGAGGCGGCGGAGCGTCCGCCCCGCCTCCGGCTCGGCGACCGCGATTCCCGCCATGATCACCGCGCAGCCACCCCAGCCGAGCACGCCGAGCCGGTCGCCGGCGAGCCAGAACCCGAAGAGCCCCGCCCAGACCGGCTCCAGCGCGAAGGCGAGCGCCGTCCGCGCCGCGCTCAGCCGGCGCTGCGCCCACGTCTGGACGAGGAACCCGAGCGCGCTCGCGAAGACCCCGGTCACGAGCAGGGCGCCCCAGACGGTCCAGCCGCGCGGGAGCTCGACCTGCCCGAGCGCCACGGCCACGACCGCGAAGCCGGCGCACGCGGCGAGCATCTCGGCCTGAGTGAACGCGACCGCGTCGTAGCGGGGCGCGTAACGCTCCATCAGGACGATCTGGAGGGAGTAGGCGGCCGAGCCGCCGAGCACGAGCAGGTCGCCGCCCGCGTCCCCGGCGCCCACGCCCGAGAGCATCGCGAGCCCCGCGACGGCGAGCACGACCCCGAGCCAGACGGCGCGGCCGACCCGCGTTCGGAAGAGCAGCAGGGCGAGCAGCGGCGTGAAGACGACGTAGAGGCCGGTGATGAAGCCGGCGCTCGAGACGGTCGTGCGCTCGAGGCCGGCCGTCTGGAGCGCGTAGCCGAGCGCGAGCAGGAGCCCCAGCGCCGCGCCCGCGGTCCCGCCCCGCCGGCCGAGCGAGCGCATCCGCCCCGCGGCCGGGACCGCCAGCACGAGCGCGGCGATCGCGAAGCGGACCGCGAGGAACGCGAAGAGCGGGTAGAGCGCGACCGCGTCCTTGACCTGGACGAACGTCAGCCCCCAGACGGCGGTGACGACGGCGAGCGCGACGAGGGCGGGCACCGCGCAATTCTCTCCGGAAACGCCGAGGACGCCCCGCGGGCGTCCTCGTCCGATCGAGCCGGCGGCGAGCCGGTTGCCGCTAGACCCGCTTGTCGACCTCGTCCTTGACGGCGTCGGCGGTGTCCTTGGTGGACTCCCAGGCGTCGTCGCCGAGGTCCTTCGCGCTCTCGAACGCGTCGTCGGCGCTGTCCTTCGCCTTGCCCCACGAGTCCTGGGCCTTGCCCTCCTGCTCGCGCGCCTCGTCGCCGGTCAGCTTGCCTTCGGTCTCCTTGAGGTTCCCCTCGATCCGGTCCTTGTCCATCGCGTTCCTTTCCTCGTTTGCAAACGGGAATGTTCCCGCCGCGGCAGCTTCCGAACCGCCCACCGAGCGGATACCGTGAGGGCGTGCGGGACATCCTTCCGACCCTCGCGCGCTGGCACGCCGACGGCCGCCGCGCCGCGATCGCAACCGTCGTCGAGCGGCGGGGCTCCGCCCCCCGCGATCCGGGCGCGTCGCTCGCGCTCAACGACGTCGGCGAGATCGCGGGCTCGGTCACCGGCGGGTGCGTCGAGCCCTCGGTGATCCGCGAGGCGCAGGAGGTCCTCGACGGCGGCTCCGCCCGCCTGCGCGAGTACGGGATCGCAGACGACGCTGCCTTCGAGGTCGGCCTCGCCTGCGGCGGCACGGTCGGGATCCTGATCGCCGCGCTCGACACCACGCTCGTCCCCGGCGTCGACGAGGCGGTCCGCGCCGACCGTCCGGTCGCCCTGACGATGGCGGCGACGGGGGAACGGCTCGGAGCCCAGGCCCTCGTCGACAATCCCACCGGCGCCGTCGCGAGCCTGCTGGAGGCGGGCGAGAGCGCGCTCGCCGACGTCGACGGCGAGACGGTCTTCGTCCACGCCCTCACGCCCCGGCCGGCGCTGTACGTCTTCGGCGCGATCGACCACGCCGCCGCGCTCGCGCGCGTCGGCAAGCTGCTCGGCTATCGCGTCACGGTCTGCGACGCGCGCGCCGCCTTCGTCACGCCCGAGCGCTTCCCCGAGGCCGATGAGCTCGTCGTCGAGTGGCCCGACCGCTTTCTGCGGCGCGCGCCGGTCGACGCGACGACGGTGATCTGCGTGCTCACCCACGACGAGAAGTTCGACGTCCCCGCCCTGCTCGCCGCGCTCGAGACCCCCGCGGTCTACATCGGCGCGATGGGCAGCAAGGTGACGACCGCCGACCGGGAGGAGCGGCTCCGGGCCGAGGGCGTCGACGAGGCCGGGCTCGGCCGCATCCACGCCCCGATCGGGCTCGCGATCGGCGCCCGCTCGCCCGAGGAGGTCGCGGTCGCGATCGGCGCCGAGATCGTCGAGGCGACCGCGCTCGCGCGCAGGCGCGCCGCCGCGGCGACGGGCGCGGCCAGCGTACTCACGACCTAAGACCGGAGGCGCCGTGCGGCGCCTCCGGTCGAGCATTCGCTTCGGCGCGGGCCTACTTGACGACGAGGACGCCCTTCATCCCGCCCGCGGCGTGGCCGGGCAGCGTGCAGACGTACGTGTACTTGCCCGCCTTCTTGAAGACGACCCGCAGCGTCGTCGCCTTACCCGTCTTCAGCGCCGCCGTCTTCTTGCCGGCGATCTTGAAGTCGTGGCTGATCATCCCCTTGTTCGTCACCTTGAAGACCGCGGTTCCCCTGGGGATCGCCTTCTTCGAGAGCGTGAACTTGAACTCCGACGGCTTGCCCGCCGTGACCGCGACCGTGGTGGTCGCCGACTGCCGCGCGGCGCCGCCGAACGCCGAGACCGCGGCGGCCAGCGCGACGAGCGCGACCAGCACGACGAGAACAGACCCCTTCCGAAACGTGCGCAAGTAACCCTCCTGTTGTGACGGGAACCGGTGCGTCCAACCCTAGATGATTTTCCATCTCCCTGGAAACTGGGGGTCGATTCCGGCCGAAGATCTGACTATGGTGTGCACATCGAGCCGCTGGAGCTCTCAACCCCCGGCCACGGCGTGACTGCGGACGAGGTGGCCCTCGGGTCCGCCCTCCGCAGCGCGCGCAAGTCCCGTGGGCTCTCCCTCACCCAGGTCGCGGAGGCGACGGGGATCTCCCGCTCGCTGCTCTCCCTGATCGAGACGGGCCGCAGCGACATCACCATGGGCCGGCTCAGCCGCCTCGGGCGCCTCTACGACATCCGGCTCGCCGATCTCGTCCCCCAGGCGCGGCACCCGGACCCGTTCGTCGTCCGTGCCGACGACCGGCGTGGGATGCACTACTCGGTGGAGGGCGTGACGATCGAGATCCTCGTTCCGGAGGGGCCGCACGGAGTGCAGGCGCTCCTGTCGACGCTCGAGCCGCGGGCCGCGATGGCAGACTTCATCGTCCAACCGAACGAGCAGTTCGTGCACGTGCTCGACGGCCACGTCCGGACCGAGTTCGGAGACGGCCGGGAGTTCGAGCTGCACAAGGGCGACAGCGCCACGTTCGTCTCCGGGGAGCAGGGCCACCGGCACGCGAACCTGTGCGGCAAGGTCGCGCGGATGCTGATCGTGATCCGCCGGCCCCAGCCGAGGTAGCCACCGGGGGCGCATGTGGCCGCCTTCAGGAGTCTTCGCGCGATGAGCGTCCGCGTGAGCGAATGGTCATCCTGCGCAGCCAACTACTGGCACACGGGGTCACCCGGGCGGGTAAGCGCGAAGCCGTACACGGACTCGCCGTAGGTGTAGATCGAGGAGACGACGCCCGTGCGGCGGATGCTGAGCGCGCCGTAGCCGATGCAGCGGCTCCACGGCAGGGAGCCGTAGACCGCCTGCACCTTGTCGGCCGGGTCGCCGAGGAAGACCCCGCGCGTCGTCCGCCAGCCGCGGGGGACGCCGAGCGTGAAGACTGCCGCGACCCGCCCGTTGCGGAACGTGACCGCCGCGCCCCGCGGACCGCCCGACGGGTAGGTGTACAGCCAGGTCGGCCGCCGGCAGACCGCGCAGCGCGTGTAGGCCCTGCCCCATCGTGCGCGGACGGCGGCCTGCGTGTCACCGAGCTTCACACCGCCGAGGCTCTTGCCGGGCGTCAGCACGCCCCGCGTCGGCAGCGCGGTAGAGGCGGATTCGGCGCCCGCCGGGGCCGAGACGAGCAATGTGAGGGCGATGGCCAGCGCCAGCATGAGCCGAGAGTATGGACCGGGCCCGCGAAGGGGCCCGGTCCATGGTTCGTCTCCCTCGCCGCTACGCCTTCAGCGCTGCGCGGACGCGGGCCGGCGTCATCGGCATCGTGCGGATGCGCTTGCCCGTGGCGTCGAAGAACGCGTTCGCGATCGCGGCGGCGACCGGCGCGGTCGCCGGCTCCCCCGCTCCGCTCGAGCGCAACTCCGGCCGGTTGAGGAGGACCGGCGTGATCTCCGGCGCGTCCTTGTATCGGAGAATCGAGTACGACTCCCAGTCCAGCGAGGTGACGCGGCTCTTCGAGAAGGTGACCTCCTCGAGGAGCGCGCGGCTCACGCCCTGGATCACGCAGCCCTCGATCTGCTGCTCGACCGTGTTCGGGTTGATGATCAGCCCGCAGTCGTGGGCGGCGTAGACGTGCTTCGTGCGGATCTTCCCCGTGACCGTGTCGACCTCGATCTCGGCGACGATCCCGACGTACGTGCTCGCGAAGCCGCCGATCGCGATCCCGCGGCCCTTGCGGATCCGGCCGCTCGTGGCCTTGGAGCCGGCCACGTACGGCGCCCAGCCCGCGGCGTTCGCCGCGGCCTCGAGCACAGCGGCCCAGCGGTAGTTCTCGATGTTCTGCTTCCGGAACGCCACCGGGTCCATCCCGGCCGCGTGGGCGAGCTCGTCGATCATCTGCTCCGAGGCGAAGAGCGCCTGCGGAGCCGCCGGGGCCCGGAGGTACGCGACCTTCGGCAGGCCCGAGTCGTTCGCGATCGAGCGGCCCATGATCCGGTGGTTTTCGATGTCGTACTGCGAGCCGGCGTTCTCGGTGTCCGCACCGCCGAAGCCGCCGAGCGCCAGCGGCCGGCCGGACATGTAGTCGGTCGCCTCGCTGAACACCCACGGCTGCTGGTGGGAGACGTAGTCGTACGCCGTGATCTTGCCCTCGGCGTCGACCGCGCCCCGGATGTCCACGAGCGTGGCCGGGCCGTAGAACTCCCAGCCGTGCTCCTGGTCGCGGGTGAGCTGCACCCGCACCGGCTTGCCGGTGAGCTGGGACATCAGCGCAGCGGCGAGGGCAGCGTCGTCCTGGAGGTTGCGGCCGTAGCAGCCCGCGCCCTCCGCGAAGACGACCTTCACCTTGTCCTGCGGCATCCCGAGCAGGCCGGCCACCGTGGCGCGCGTGCCGTAGATGCTCTGGCTCGCGCCCCAGACCGTGGCCCCGTCCGCCCTCACGTCCGCGAGGCCGGCCGACGGGCCCATCGAGGCGTGCGCCTGGTAGGAGACCGAGTAGCTCGCCTCCTGCGTCTTCGCCGCCGCCTTCAGCCCGTTGTCGATCGAGCCGCGGTTGCGGGTGAAGCGGTCGTTCGGCTTCGCCTCGCGGAAGTGCTTCCAGAGGTTGCCGTTGCCGGGCATCGTCTTCGACTGCGACCAGGTCACCTTCAGCTGGGTCGCCGCCTGGATCGCGTCCTGCTCGTTCGCGGCCACGACGCCGATGAAGTCGCCCTTGCGGACGACGCGGGCGCCCTTGATGCTCGCGATCGAGCTCTCGTCGACGGCCAGCGCCTTGTCGGCCACGGCGTAGGGCCCCTGGCCGCGCGGCCTGACGACGCGCCCGTGCAGCATCCCTGGCAGCCGGAGCTGGTGCACGTACGGGTGCGAGCCGCTGACCTTGCCCGGTGTGTCCTTGCGCTTGACCCGCTTGCCGACGAGCCGGTACTCGGTCACCGGCTTCAGCGGCGCTTTGCCCGTGTTCGGCGCCGCGAACACCTTGTCGCCGAGCAGGGCGCCGTAGGTGACGGACTTCGAGGAGTCGCCCTTGACCGAGACGACGCCGGCCCGCACCTCGAGCTGCGAGGTGGGGACGCCGAGCTGCTTCGACGCGAGTCCGAGCAGCACCGCCCTGGCCTCCGCGGCCGCCTGGCGTACCTGCGGCCCGCCGGAGGAGATCGAGTTCGACCCGGCCGTGAAGCCCTGGTTCGGCGTCACGTTCGTGTTCCATTCGCCGTGCGAGACCTGCTGGATCGTGAGGTCGAGCTCCTCGGCGGCGATCATGAGCAGGCCGGTGGGAGCGCCCGTGATCTCGATCTTGCCGAAGTAGACCGTCGCGGTGTTGTCCGCGTTGATCGCGATCCAGGAGTCGATCAGGTTGGCGTTCGGCGGACCGGCCACGGTCCGCGCGGCGGCACCCTTCGCCGAGCCTGCGACGGCCGAGCCGACGAGGCTGAAGCCGACGACGAGCGCTCCGCCGCCCTTGAGGAACTTCTCGCGCGAGAACTCCGCGCCGTGAATCAGCTCGTCGATCTTGCCGTCGTCGAGGAGGTCGATGGTCTTGTCGCTGAGCAGCATGTTCCTACGCCCCCTTCGCCATCGTCGCGGCGGCGCGCTTGATCGCCTTGGTGATCCGCGGATAGGTGCCGCACCGGCACAGGTGCGTGTTCATGTGGGACTTGATCTGGTCCTCGGTCGGCCGCTTCACCTTGGTCAGCAGCTCGGTCGCCTTGATCATCATCCCGTTCTGGCAGTAGCCGCACTGCGGCACCTGCTCGTCGATCCAGGCCTGCTGCACCGGGTGCAGGTCGCCCGTCTTGGCGGTCGTCCGCGCCCTCCCCCGCCAGAGCGCCGGCAGGCCCTCGAGCGTGGTCACCGTGCCCGAGCCGACGGCGGCGACGGGCGTGATGCAGGAGCGGATCTCCTTGCCGTTGTGGAGCACGGAGCACGAGCCACACTGGGCGAGACCGCAGCCGAAGCGCGGCCCGTTGAGGCGGAGCTCGTTCCGAAGCACGTACAGCAGCGGCGTGTTCGGTGACGCCACCACATTGTGAACGCGTCCGTTTACCTTGATCTTCAGTGTGTTCGCCATCGCCTCTCTCTCTGGTCTACGTCGGCGTGCGCCGTGCCGACCCCCGGCGGGCGCTGGCCCGACTTTACGCTTCCAGCGGGCTGGAAACAAGTGCAGATTTCTAGGCACCGGCTCCCGGCGCCGCTAGGCTCCCTCCATGACGCTCGACCGCCTCGGACGGCCGCTGCGCGACCTGCGCATCTCCGTCACCGACCGCTGCAACTTCCGCTGCGTCTACTGCATGCCGAAGTCGGTCTTCGGGAGCGAATACCGCTTCCTCGACCGCAAGGAGCTGCTCACGTTCGAGGAGATCGAGCGCGTCGCGCGGGCCGCCGTCGCCCTCGGGGTCGAGAAGCTGCGGCTGACCGGGGGCGAGCCGCTCGTGCGCAGGGACGTCGAGCGGCTGATCTCGCTGCTCGCGCCGCTCGGCGCCGAGCTGACGCTGACGACGAACGCGTCCCTCCTCGCCGCGAAGGCCCGCGCGCTGGCCGATGCGGGCCTGCACCGCGTCACGGTCAGCCTGGACTCGCTCGACGACGCGACGTTCCGGGCGATGAACGACGTCGACTTCCCCGTCACGCGTGTGCTCGAGGGGATCGAGGCGGCCGCGGCAGCGGGGCTGCCCGTCAAGGTGAACGCGGTCGTCAAGCGCGGCCTCAACGACGGCGGGATCCTCGCGCTGGCGCGCTACTTCCGCGAGCAGGGGCACACGCTCCGGTTCATCGAGTACATGGACGTCGGCGCCACGAACGGCTGGCGTCTCGACGACGTCGTCCCGGCGGCGGAGATCGTCGAGCGGATCTCGGCCGAGCTGCCGCTCGAGCCGGTCGGCGCGAACTACCGCGGCGAGGTCGCCAAGCGCTGGCGCTACGTCGACGGGAGCGGCGAGATCGGGATCATCGCCTCCGTCACCCAGCCCTTCTGCGGCGACTGCACCCGCGCGCGCATCTCGGCCGAGGGCCGCCTCTACACGTGCCTCTTCGGCCTGCGCGGCCACGACCTGCGGGCGCGGATCCGCGGCGGCGCGTCCGACGAGGAGCTGCAGCAGGCACTCGCCGCGATCTGGGGCAAGCGCACCGACCGCTACTCGGAGCGCCGATCCGAGGCGACGAGGGAGCTGCCGAAGGTCGAGATGAGCTACATCGGCGGCTAGCCGAGGCCCTCCCCGGCCCGCGGTAGAATCGACCGGGCCGTGAGCGCCACCACCGTCTCCGCCGGCCGCCTTCCGCGCGGCTGGGCCCACCTCCTGCTCCAGGTCGGCTTCTGGCTCGGCTTCTACGCCGCCTACCAGCTGGCCCGGGGGCTCGCCGACCGGGGCGGCGTCGCGCTGGCCTTCGCGAACGGGGAGTGGGTCATCGACTTCCAGCGCAGCCTCGGCTCGATGTTCGAGCTGACGCTGCAGCGTGCGGTCGAGAGCTCGGGCTTCCTGATCCAGGCGACCTCGCTCACCTACTGGCTCTCCCAGTTCGCCGTCGTCGGGCTCGCGCTCACCTTCACCTATCTCCACGCGCACGACCGCTTCTACGCCTTCCGGAACGCGATCATCCTCGGCAACCTGATCGGGCTCGCCTGCTACGTGGCGATCCCGACCGCCCCGCCGCGGATGTTCCCGGAGGCGGGCTTCACGGACACGCTCGCAGCGCACTCGACCGTGAACCACTCGTCGACGTTCGTCGCGTTCTCCGCGAACCCGTACGCGGCGATGCCGAGCCTGCACGCGCTCGACGCGCTGATCGTGAGCGTGGTGATGGCGACGATCGTGCGGCGGCGCTGGGCGAAGGTGCTCTGGCTCGCCTGGGCGCCGTGGGTCTGGTTCGCCGTGATGGCGACGGGCAACCACTTCTGGCTCGACATCGCGGCGGGGATCGTCGTCGCCGCGGTCGCCGGGGCGATCGTCTACCGCCCCTGGCGCCGGCTGCGCATGGCATGAGCCTGAAGGAGGCGT
>Ga0299913_10002594_pt1 | contig 14357 bp, 13 predicted proteins | sample RVTome_9_FD_201360 | JGI IMG/M metagenome (GOLD analysis project Ga0299913, IMG submission 201360) | Soil microbial communities from uranium-contaminated site in the Upper Colorado River Basin, Wyoming, United States - RVT155D38 (version 2) ... | reverse complement strand
TGGATGAGGTGGTCACGGCGGTCCCACCGCCACGCCGACATCACGCTGCGAATCGAGGCGAGGAGATTGCGATGGGTGAGAGGAGTCGGCTTCGGTCGACCGGTCGTGCCCGAGGTGAAGGCGAGGATCGCTACCGAGCGCGGGTCGACGGGCTGCACCGGAGCAGGGGACGCCTCGGCAGCATCGAGTTGCGCCGACGACTGGCTGCGATCCACGGTGCGGAGGCCGACGATCTCGCGGAGACCCTTGGACTCGATCCGACTCGCCGCAGTCAAAGAAGAGCCGCTTCCGATCAAGAGCATCGCCTCTGAGGCGGAAGCGAGCTCTGCGAGCTCGACGGTGGTAAGCATCGGGTTGGCGAGGACGACGCCGGCCCCGAGACGGAGCACACCCAGGTAGGCGGCGATTTCTTCGAGGCCGACTTCGGCAATCAACACGACCCGGTCCCCTCGGTCCACACCGAGGTCGAGGAGCCGGCCCGCCACGCGGCCCGCCGCCTCATCTATCTCACCGTGGGTGACTGTTCGACCGTGGAGGCTGAGCGCCGCCAGGTTGGAGTGGTTTCGGGCTGTCTCGGCGAAAGCCTCGGGCAGGGAGCCTGCGGCGAGATCGTCCCGGAACGGCCTCGGATCCTCGACAGGGCGACCGAGATGTCGTTCCCAGGCCGAGATGGTGCTCGCTTCGATTTCGGCGCTGTCGAGCGGCAGGCTCCTCAAGGTCGGGTCACCTCGCCGCCCCAGGCGGAGTTGTGGGCTCGCTCGGCTTCCAGGGCATCGTCGACGGAGCCGACCGCGATCACCTTCTTCACTGCGGCCACCGCAGAGTGATCAAGAGCGGCCACCGCGGTGGCGTATTCGAGCGCATCGGCCAGGGGGTCCTCGACCACTCTGTCGACCAGCCCGATGGCGACGGCCTCGTCCGCCCCCACGGTGCGAAGAGACAGGCAGAGATCCATAGCCCGCCCTCGTCCGACGAGAGAGGGAAGCCCCCACGCCCCCACGACCAGGCCGTGGCCCGGCCCGAGGAAACGCACCGTCGCATCTGGCGACACGATGCGTAGGTCAGCAGCGATGAGAAGCTGGGCACCCCCTCCAACGGCGGGGCCGGATGCCGCTGCCACGATGATCTTCGCGCTGTCACGCATGAACCGGTACAGCCGGTAGAGCGAGTCGCTCACCTCGGCCCTGGCTCGGTCCGGGAGGTCCAGGTCAGCACCCGACGAGAAGGCACGAGGATCGGTCGAGCCTAGAACCACGACCGGGCCAGGGGCCGTCTCCAGGCCCCGATGGATCCCGGCGACGACCTCGGCGTCGATTGCGTTCCGGGTATCCGGGCGATCGATGAGGATCGAGCGGATGCCCTGGGAGTCGTCGTGGTAGCGGATCACAGACATTCTCAGCCCCGACCGAGAGCCCGGCGGGCCTCTTTATGATCGAGCGGATGTCCACCACCGTCCACGAAGTCACCACCGATGACGACGTCGCCATCCATGTCGAGTCCACCGGATCGGGCCCACCGATGCTGTTCATCCACGAGTTCGCCGGCGACCACCGAAGCTGGGAGCCTCAGGTGCGCTCGTTCTCGCGCCGCCATCGCTGCATAACCTACGCCGCCAGGGGCTACCCGCCGTCCGGAGTCCCGTCCGACCCCCGGATGTACTCCCAGGACCTCGCCGTGTCCGATGCCATCGCCGTTCTCGATGCCCTGGGCATCGATCGCGCCCACGTGGTCGGCCTGTCGATGGGCGGGTTTTGCGCACTCCATGTCGCCCTCTCCCATCCCGACCGCATCATCTCGGCAGCCATCGGTGGAGTGGGCTACGGCGCAGCCCCGGAGAGCAGGGAGACATTCCAGGCGGAGTGCGAGGCGATCGCCGCCGCCTTCGAGAGCGAAGGGGCCGAGACCGTCGCCCGCCGCTACGCGGTCGGCCCGGCACGAGTCCAGTTCCAGAACAAGGATCCGAGGGGCCACGCCGAGTTTGCCAGGATGTTGGGCGAGCACTCCGATGTCGGCTCGGCCGGGACCATGCGCGGATTCCAGAGAGAGCGCCCCTCGCTCCACGACTTCGCAGCAGAGATGGCCGCTACCACCGTGCCGATCTTGATCATGATCGGTGACGAGGACGAGGGAGCCATCGAGGCATCGGTGTGGATGAAGCGAGCCATCCCGACATCGGGGCTGGTCGTGTTCCCGAAGACCGGACACACCCTCAATCTCGAGGAGCCCGAGATGTACAACCGCGTCCTTGCCGAGTTTCTCACCTCGGCGTCCTCGGGCGGGTGGGGCAAACGGGACCCTCGATCTCTGAAGTCGAGCACCACCGGGATGAGCGACTGAACGCGTCTGTCTCATCCGGCGTAACCGACGGCAACCGTCTCGACCCCGGTGTAGAAGCTCGAGCTCTCGTTCCGTTGATCTTTCGTCACTGTCGTCCTCCTGCTGCGCGTGCTGTCCTGTGGCACAATAGTTTTATCGAGTGAAATCAGATTCGTATCGCTGAGATACCCCGAGGAGGTACAAGCCAAATGACTGCGACGGGGGCTCAACCCACCATCGAAGACGTGCGGAGGATCGCCAATCAGGTCTCCAATTGGGGCCGGTGGGGACCCGACGACGAGCTCGGCACACTCAACTTCCTGACACCGGACAAGGTCGCTGCTGCTGCACGGCTCGTCCGACGCGGCGAGCTGTTCTCCCTGGCGGTCCCATTCGACGAGAAAGGGCCGCAACGGGGCGGGTGGGGACGTTTCAATCCCATCCACCTCATGATGCGCGACGGGAACGACGCCATGATGGGGACCACCGTTCGCGATTTCTACGGCGGGTTCGACGGATATGTGAGAGGAACCGACGACCTAATCATCATGCCCTTGCAGTCAGGCACTCAATGGGACGCGCTTGGCCACATGGTGTTCGAGGACAAGATCTACAACGGCTACGAAGCCTCCCAGGTGAGCAGTCTCGGAGCGCTGCGGAACGACATCGCCAAGGCGAAGGAGAAGCTGATCGGTCGAGGCGTCCTGTTGGACATCGCCCGCTGGAAGGAAAAGGACTGGCTCGAAGGCGGAGAGGCGATCTCCGGGGATGATCTCGAGAACTGCGCGTCGGACCAGGGAGTCGAGGTCGGGACGGGCGACATCGTCCTGGTCAGGACCGGGAGGATGGGGCGGGTCAAGGCTGAAGGCGACTGGGGAGATTACGCAGCCGGATACTCCTCACGGGCCCCCGGTCTCGGTTTGGCCAGCGCCGAGTGGATTCACTCCCGGGAGATCGCCGCGGTTGCGGTGGACACCTGGGGCGCCGAGGTTCTCCCCACCGAGCCGGAGGACGTGAGCATGCCCATGCACATCATCCTCATCGTCCACATGGGACTGACTCTCGGAGAGATCTTCGATCTCGAGGCCCTCGCGAAGGACTGTGCCGAGGACGGAGTCTACGAGTTCCTGTTCAGTGCTCCCCCGCTCCCGATCACACGTGCAGTGGGCTCGCCCATCAACCCCGTCGCCGTGAAATAGCCGATGTCGGACAGGAACAGGATCAACCACGTCGCGGTGGTCGGAGCCGGGTCCGTCGGCGGTTTCTACGGCGCGCAGGCGGCAATGGCAACGGGCAATCGGGTCAGCTTCTGTGTCCGCACCCCCTTCGACCGCCTGGTGCTGGAGAGCGAAGGCGAGGAGACCGTGCTGAAGGTGCCGATCCTCACCGACCCCGGCCAGGCGACGATTCACGATTGGGTCTTGCTGGCCGTCAAAGCCCACCAAACAGAGGCCGCGGCACCGTGGCTCGAAGCCCTCTGCGGGCCTGAGACGGTGGTGGCGGTTCTCCAGAACGGGGTCGAGCACGTCGAGCGGGTGGCTCCCCACGCCAACGGGGCCGAAGTGCTGCCCACCATCGTCCGCTACGGAGGTGAGGCGACAGAGCCGGGGAGGATCAGGCACTACACCTACGGGTACCTGCTGGTTCCGAGAGGTGCGACCGGTGAGAGACTCGCCGCCCTGTTCGAAGGGAGCAAAGTCGAGGTTGAGCTCACCGACCAGTTCGTGATGGAGGCGTGGAGCAAGCTCGTGACCAATGTCGCGGCCAACGCGATACCGGCCATCACCGCACAGCGATTTCCGGTGTTCCGCCGCACCGATGTGGCACGACTGGCCGAGAGGCTGATGCAGGAGTGCATCGAAGTCGCCGCCGCCGAAGGCGTAACCCTCGATCCCGGCCTGGCTCGCTCCGAAGTCGATCGCCTCGCCGGCCTTCCCGACAACGTCGGCAGCTCGATGCTCTACGACCGGCTCGCAGGACGCAGCCTCGAGCACGACGCCTTGAACGGCGCCGTGGTCCGGTTTGGGCGGCGACACTCTGTGGGGACTCCCTTGAACGACGCAATGGTTGCACTGCTCGGAGCCATCAGCGACGGAGTCCCTGGTTGAGCCCTTCTGTTCCGTTTCGTGATGTGACCGGCCGGCCTGCCGAGTTGCTCGACGAGTTCGGCGCGGGGATCAGCGACCTGTACAGGGCACTCGCCAACAACGAGGAGTACCTCGCGATCTGGATCGGCATGGCATGGGGCCTCCGCACCCGAGCCGCCACGCCTCGAGCGTTGCGTGAGCTGATCGTTCTGCGCTGCGCCCACGTGCAGGGGGCCGGCTATCAATGGGCCGACCACACCATCATGGCGCTGGCGGCGGGGGTCAACCAAGCTCAGATCGACGCTGTCCCCGAATGGGACAGGTCCGATCAGTTCGACGACGACGAGATGGCGGCTCTGTCCCTGACCGACGGCATGCTCGCGGGCAGCGTCAGCGACGATGCCCTCGCCCTCCTCGAGGAGCGCTTCGAGCCATCCGAGCGCATCGAGCTGATCATGACGGCAGGGTTCTACTGCATGGTGCCCCGGGTCCTCGACGCCCTCCGCCTCCCGGCTGAAGACCCTCCCGGACGGTAGACCGCGCCGGCGGGGACGGGGGAACCTGACGGAAGCCGGGCACCTCCTCCAGCCGGTCTCGGTAACCGATCTCCGTGGTGTAGGTTCGGTGACGACTCGACAAGGGAGCATCCCGATGCGCAAGCTCGCAATGCTGGCGACCGTCGCCTTGACCGTCGCCATGGTCCCGATGGCCGCAACCGGGGCCGAGCCCGAGCCGGTCAGGTTCGCCACCTTCAACGCAAGTCTGAATCGCTTCAACGCGGGCGACCTCGCCGACGATCTGTCCACCCTCGACAACGCCCAGGCAAAGGTGATCGCCGAGATCATCCAGCGCACCCGGCCGGACGTGGTCCTCATCAACGAATTCGACTTCGACCCTCTCGCCCTCGACCTGTTCCGGCAGAACTACCTCGAAGTGTCACAGAGGGGGGCCGAGCCCATCGAATACCTCGACTCGTTCATCGCTCCCTCCAACACGGGGATACCTTCTGGGCACGATCTGAACAACGACGGGACGATCGGCGGCGCCGACGACGCATTCGGGTTCGGGTTCTTCCCGGGCCAGTTCGGGATGGCCGTCTTGTCCAGGTACCCGATCGTCGGCACCCGCACCTTCCAGAACTTCCTATGGAAGGACATGCCCGCCGCCTTGCTGCCCGTTGACCCGGCGACCGGCGCGTCCTGGTACTCGGCCGATGAGCTGGCCGACTTCCGGCTCAGCTCGAAGAGCCATTGGGACGTCGAGATCCAGATCGGCCGCCAACAGGTCCACTTCCTGGCCAGTCATCCCACCCCACCCGTCTTCGACGGTGACGAGGATCGCAACGGCACCCGCAACCACGATGAGATTCGGTTCTGGGCGGACTATGTGATCCCTTCGCGGGACAACTACATCTACGACGACGAAGGCGTCGCCGGTGGGATCGAGCGCGGTGAGCCCTTCGTCATCGCAGGAGACCAGAACTCCGATCCGTTGGATGGGGACTCGATCCCGGGGTCGATCCAGCAACTCCTCGAGCATCCCAGGATCAACACCAAGCAGACACCAACGTCCAGCGGGGGCATCTGGGCGGCGGAGACCCAAAATGCCATCAACGACCTGCATCTCTCGGATCCTGCAGAGGACACGGCCGACTTCGGCGAGCCGCCGGGGAACCTGAGGGCCGACTACGTGTTGCCCTCCAAGCAACTTCGGATCGTCGACAGCGCAGTGTTCTGGCCAGCGGAGGGTGAGCAGTTCTTCGAGCTGACCGGGACATTCCCGTTTCCGAGCTCGGACCATCGCCTGGTCTGGGTGGACGTGATGGTCCCAGGACGCTGACGATCCGAGGCGTCGTTCCCGAGCAGGTTCGAAGTCGTTCCCTGCCGGGCCTTGCCCCCGGCCGCGAATAGCCTGTTGGCCATGGCTTACGACGAGAAGCTCGCCGACAGGATCCGGGCCCGGCTCAGCGATCGCCCCCGGGTCGACGAACGGGAGATGTTCGGCGGCATCGCCTTCATGATCAACGGCAACATGGCGGTCGGGGTGAGTGGCGACGCCTTGATGGTCCGGGTCGGTAAGGATGCCCACGAAAATGCCCTGTCCCGTGCCGGGGCACGTACCTTCGACATGGGGGCGCGCCCCATGATGGGTTGGATCAACGTCTCCCCGGACGGTCTCTCCACGGAGGAAGAGCTTGCGTCCTGGGTGGATCAGGGTGTTGGCTTTGCCGAGGGCCTGCCCCCGAAGTGATGAGCAACACCAATCTCATCGACCAGCTCGCACGTCTATTGGCCAACACGGCGCGCGCCCACCATGCCGCCACCGGTGGAGCCACTCCGGGATGGTCGCGGTGGTACGCAGAACAACTCGTCGATGACGTGAACGACCTCCTGCGCACAGATGTGGCGGCGAGCGAGCTGGAGACTTGGCTGACCGATGCGGATCGACGTTATCGAGAAGAGTCCCATGTGATGTCCTGGCCGAACGCCTACGCGGGCTGGCTCGTCACCGAGCTTCCGGGATCTGCCTAGTCGGCCAGAACCATCGCCGCCCAGGTCGACGAGCCCGTCAGCGTCACACCGGTGACTCGACAGTCGGTATCGAGGTCGCCTTTCGGCGACCTGGTCGAGGCACACCAACGGTCACGGCGGACAACCGGGCTGAGGGAGGGGCGGTGCCGACGGTGACGCTGCTCGTCCACCGCTGATCGAGGGACACCCCGAGCCGTCTTGTCGATCTCGGGTCAGTGATCGCCCGAGGGTGGCTCTTCCATGTCGACGATCGCACACATCGTCCTGGCCAACTGGGCCATAGCCATCGCGGTCCCGGGGTCGAGTTCCCCCCGCTCCACCTGGCGCATTGCCTTCTCCAGGCGCCCGTAGATCCGGTTGAGCCGGGCGGTGGCGTCACGCTTCAACTGGGCTCTGGCCTCCTGCGCTGCCTGGTATCTGTCCTCGAAGGCCCGTTTCGGGTCGTGGGGGTAGCAATATCCGGAGGACGTGAGGATGGGCGACTGACACCGTCGACCGTCGCCACGAATTGCCGGGCACCCATCAGTGGCATTCAGACCGTCCGCTGCGGTGGGAACCTTGGGCATCTCGAACTCGATCGTTGGCATGACGTCCTCGACCACGTCGCCAGGCTCATCGTCTTCGATCAGCGGGTCGACGATTACCTGCCCGATCGCGGCGGGAGGAACCGACGGAGGGGTCGGGCTCTCCTCGAAGGGCTCGTGATGCGGTGCCTCCTCAGAAACAGCCGGAGCAGCCACCGGCGTGCCAGGCTCGCCCGGGCCGTTCCAGATCCGGTCCAGCATCGATCGAAACGCCGAGCGGGCCCGCGGTCGACTCGAGACTCGTTCGATCCTGGGAACCGCTGAGTAGGCAAAGGCGATGGTGTCGTCGGCGACGAACCGGAGTGGCTCGCCCGCGACGGTCAGGGTGAAGATGTCACCTTGGAGTCTCTCGACGTCGACGGTCTCCAAAGGCCATGCTCCCAAGCCGCCGCCGTCCGACTCCACCGCGAGATGATGTTCGGCCACGTCGAGGTTGACCCTCAGGCCGGGACCGGGCTCATCCGGCAACAACAGCTGACCCTTGAACTGCATGTTTCGACCCTCCTGGAAGGAGATTCGGCAGTTGGCCGGGAATTCTTGAACGGAACGGGTGTCGCCCAACGGCACCCCCCGCCCTACCAGTAGTTGGTGGCGGCCCCGGTGTTGAACAGGACCACCTCGTCTTCCTGGGTCAGGGTGCCATCGGCTACGAGCCTCTCATATGCCGCCAGACAGGCCCCGCCCTCGGGTGAGCCCGGGATTCCCGCATGGGAAGCCAGCCGAATCGTGGCTTCTGACATCTCGGCCTCCTCCACGGCCACCGCGGTCCCGCCCGTCGCCCTCAGTGCGGACAACATGAGGCGATCACCCAAGGCAGTTGGCACCAGCAAGCCATAAGCAGCGGTCCGGGCGGGGTCGACCCATGGGTCGGCACTGGCGGCGCCGTCATGAAAAGCACGCACGATGGGCGCACATCCCGTCGTCTGGACCGCAACCATCCGGGGGCGCTCCAGACCTATCCAACCCAATTCCTCCATCTCGTCGAACGCCTTGGCCATGCCGACGAGACCTGTGCCCCCGCCCGTCGGGTAGATGATCACGTCGGGAAGGTGGCCCAGGTCCCAGAAGATCTCATAGCCCATCATCTTCTTCCCCTCCACCCGGTAGGGCTCACGCAGGGTGGCCAGGGAGAACCCATCCGCGGAGGCGAGAGCCGCAGCCGCGTCGGCGATGCTTCCTCCGACCACGTCCACCTCCGCCCCGCACAGCCGCATCATCGCCACGACGGGCTCAGGGGTGTGTGCCGGGATCGCCACTCTCACGCCCACGCCGTGAAGAGCCCCATAGGCGGCGGCAGCGGCGCCCGCATTGCCATTCGACGGCAAGTGGAACTCGGTGACCCCGAACTCGGCGTTTCGGGCGAGGGCCACCGCCATGCCGCGGGCCTTGAACGATCCGGTGGGGCTCTGCGCCTCGTCCTTGACCCAGACGGACCGCCCGATGGACCTGGCCGGGATCATGGGTGTGGCTCCCTCGCCGAGCGACGGCGTGGTGGCGCCCGGCGAGTTGGGAAGCACCTCGTGGAAACGGAACTGACCGGGCCGCCGGGAGAGGACCTCTGCCAGCGTGGGCATGGCCGGATCCAAAATGCGGTAGCGGGCCAGGAGGGGGCCGGCACACTCGGGGCACACTGACTGGAGTCGGTCGGCGTCGACCGTCCGGAAGCAGTTCCCACACTCCAGGTGTGATAGGAGGGTTGGTGCGGGCTTGGTGCTCGACACCATCCCATCCTGCACGTCGCCGCGTCCGTCCGGCGGTCTTTCACCTGGCGAACCGGTACTCAGTGCCCGAACGCCTCCTCGAGCCACCACGAGGCCCGACTGGTGACCTTGGCGTCGATGAGCAACGGGCGACCGCGGTCCCCCGACACCCAATCGGCGACCGGGCTGAGGTCCGAGACCTCGCGAACGGTCACCGCCTCGAAACCGAAGCCGCGGGCGATGGAGGCGATGTCGGTGGGAGGGAACTCGACGATGTCGAGATTGTGGCCATCGGGGCCGAAATGGTGGACCTCTGCGCCGTAGGCCTCGTCGTTGTATATCACCACCACCATGGGGAGACCGAGACGGGCGACCGTCTCCATCTCGGCGATGGACATCAGGGCGCCACCGTCGCCGAGGGCGGCCACGGGAAGCCGGTCCGGTCGTGCCAAGGCAGCGCCGATGGCAGTGGCCAGGCCGAGACCGATCGACTGGTAGGCCTGGGTGAAACAGAACCCCCACTCGTCTGGCACCGACAGGTACATGCTGGGATAGCCCATGAAGTTCCCCGAGTCGATGCTCAGCACTCGATCGTCGGGGAGCAGGTCGTCGAGGGCGATGGACAGAGTGCGGGCGTCGATCCGGTCACCGGTGCTGTCGTCCTCATAGGGCACGTCTCGCCACCTGATCTCGGCGACGATGCGGCGCCGAATGTCATCGGAGCGATATCCCGGCACCGGCTCGCCGATCCGGTCGAGCGCGGCGCGCGCCGTGGCCCTGACGTCGCCTATCACTCCCTCGGCCATCGGCCGCTGAGAGCCGATGGCATCGGGATCGAGGTCGACCTGGATCACCCGGGTGCCCTGCCCGATGAGACGCCCATGACGCATGGTCCACATGTTGAGGGCGCACCCCCATCCGACGATGAGATCGGCTCCCACGATCAACTCGGCCGCCAGCGGGGAGGAGAATCCGCCGGAGACATCGAGATACCACTCGTTACCGTTGAACAGCCCCTTGGCCACAGCGGAGGTCGCCAGAAGGGCGCCGGTGGCTTCGGCCAGGTCTTCCAAAGCCTGGCGGCATCCGGGCCCGCGTGATCCCCGACCCGCCACGAATACCGGGCGCTGCGACTCCGCCAGCGCCTCGACCAGCCGGGTGAGGTCTTCTGTGCGGGGTGACGGTGCCTCCGCCGCCAGGGCCTCAGCGGGCACGGACAGATCGACGACCTCGTCCCCCTGGACGTCGATGGGCAGGTTGAGGATCACAGTGCGCCGCTCCCGACGGGCCAGATCAACGGCCGCGGCGGCATCGGACACCGCCGACTCGGCCGATCCAACACGTATCGGCACCGCACCCACCGATCTGGCCAGCATCTCCTGGTCCACATAGAAATTGGACTTTGGCTGCGTGGCTTCGGCAGCCAGCACCACCATTGGAGTCCGGCTCTTCGCCGCCTCGGTGACCCCCGTCATCGCGTTGGTGAGACCGCAACCCTGATGCACGCTCAGCACCGCCACCTCACCACTCATCCTCGAGTAGGCATCCGTCATGGTGGCGGCGCCGCCCTCGTGCCTGGCGGCGACAAACCTGGCCCCTGCGTCGATCATCGCATTGGTGACATGGAAATTGCCCGAGCCGACCACCCCGAAGACCTGACGCACCCCCCTCTCCACGAGAGTGCGGCCGACCGCCTCGGAGACATTCATCAGCGGTCGACTAGGGCAAGCACCCGTACCGGCGAGCCCGAGCCGGTCACGATCTTCAGGGGTGAGGCGATGACAACCGAGCCGGTCGCAGGCAGCTTGTCCAGGTTCTGGAGCTGAGCAAGCCCGTACTTGCCGGCACCGAGGAAGAAGGCATGGCATGGGAAGGGCGGCTCGAAGGAGTGGGCGGCTCCGGCGTCGGTACCGATGGTCTCCACCCCGATGCCCTGCAAGGACGACTCCTCGGCCACCCAGCGGGCACAGTCCACCGACATCCCCGGGCTGGTCGGCCCGGTCTCGGTGTTGTTGACCATGTCCTCCTGGGTCGTCCTCGACGACCAACCGGTTCGACACAGCAACCATGCCCCATCAGGGAAGGGGCCATGCTCTTCCTGGAAGGCGTCGAGGTGATCTCTTTCGATGAGGAAATTGGGGTCCTCGGCCACCCGGTCGGCCACATCGATGACCACGGCCGGGGCCACGAACGCCGAGACCGGCACCGAGGCGATATCGGGCTGGTCCCGTCCGGTGATCCAATGGATCGGTGCGTCGAAGTGGGTGCCGGTGTGCTCACCGGTGCGGAAGTTGTTCCAATACCAGGCGGGACCGCGGTCGTCGTAGCTGCTGATCTCCTCCAACTGGAATTGGGCGGTCTGGCCGAACTCCGGGGGTAGTTCGAGCAGCGGTGTCTCGCTCGAGAGCGGCACCGTGAGATCGACCACCTCCACAGATCCCGAGGCGAGAGCCTCGGTCAGATTGGCGAGCACGGTCATTTGGTTTCCTCCTCATATGTTGTGTAGGTCGTCTCGGGTGACACTGGTCGCTTATGCCTCTTCGCGAAGCTTGAATCGCTGGATCTTGCCGGTTTCGGTCTTGGGCAGGGAGTCGACGAATTCGACTCTTCTCGGGTACTTGTAGGGGGCGATGTCATTCTTGACGAACTCCTGCAACTCGGTGGCGAGCTCGTCATTGGGCCCGATCCCCTCGCGCAGCACGACGAATGCCTTGATCGACCGTCCTCGCTCCTCGTCCGGGACACCCACGACGGCGCATTCTGCTACCGCGGGGTGCTTCAGGAGCGAGGCCTCGACTTCGGGCCCCGCGATGTTGTATCCCGAAGAGATGATCATGTCGTCAGCCCGGGCATGGAACCAGAAGTAACCGTCTTCGTCGACCGAGTACGCGTCACCTGTGAGATTCCAGCCGCCCTGCACGTACTCCTTCTGCCGCGAGTCGTCCAGATAGCGACATCCCATGGGGGCTCTCACGCCCAGACGACCCACCTCACCGGGTGCAAGCTCCTCGAGATCTTCACCGACGACCCGAGCGTCCACCCCAGGCAGCGGCTTGCCGGTCGCTCCGGGCCTGATCTCCTCACCTGAGGCGGATATGAATATGTGGAGCATCTCGGTCGACCCGATCCCGTCGATCAGCGAGATGCCTGTGGCTTCACGGAACAGGCGAAAGGTCGGCTCCGGCAAGGTCTCTCCTGCGGATACCCCTTTGCGCAGAGATGAGAGGTCGTACTCCCCCATCATGTCGAGCATCGACCGATAGGCAGTGGGTGCGGTGAAGCAGATCGTGGCCGAGTGATCCTGGATTGCCTGGAGCAGCGGGGGCCCCGGACGCTCCGTCAGCACCGTCGATGCTCCAACGCGCATCGGAAAGATCACGAGACCTCCCAGTCCAAAGGTGAACGCGAGCGGAGGGCTCCCACAGAAAACATCCTCACGCGTAGGTTCGAGGACGGGTGAGAAGATGTCCGCGATCGCCAGCACGTCACGATGGAAATGCATCGTGCACTTGGGCACACCCGTGGTCCCCGATGTGAATGCGAGCAAGACGACGTCGTCGGCAGCCGTGTCGACCGCCTGAAAACTCGTGCTGGCCGATGCGGCCTTGGCGAGCAGGTCATCGTCACCCTCACCCCCATAGCGAACCATCCTGATATCGCTCTGTGTCCCCTCGACCGCTTCGCCGAGGCGGTGATCCGTGAGGGCAAGCCCGATGTGTGCCTTGTCGATGATGGTTCGAAGCTCGCCCGATCGAAGTAACGGCATGGTCGCCACCACCACTCCGCCTGCCTTGATTATGGCGAACCAAACAGCCACGGCATACGGGTTGTTGAAGCAGTGAAGGAGCACACGGTTGCCGGCTATCAAGCCAAGCTCGTCGACCAGGACATTCGCGATCTGGTTCGAAACCGCGTCCAACTGGCCATACGTGTAGGCGACAGAGCCGTCTGCGGCCGATGTGCAGGAACGCTCGCCCCAACCTCTCTCCACGGCCTTGGCCAGCAGCTCGACTGCGCAGTTGAGCTGAGCCGGATAGTCGAGCATCTCCAGATCCCAATTCATCTCGGGCCATTGGGATACCGGGGGAAGATGGTCCCGTGTGAACGTGTCGACGTGGGCACTGACCCCTGTGGGCCCCGGGTCAACAGCAGGCATCGGGAGTCACTCCTCGCATCTCATCTCTGGTGTACGGCTCCGGTGTACGGCTCTTGTGTACGGCTCCCAGCCGGGTGATGCGCAACCATAACGCCGGTCACAACTGCGTGATGTCCGGTGGGTAGGAGCCCAGCAGGCAAGTCCGGTTTGTCGAACCTCAGTGCCGGCGCCGGCGTGATCGCACCATAAGGTCACTCGAAGTGAACGAGCACTTCGGTGGCGAAGCGCTCGATTTGTCGCATCCGCTCGGGATAGCGGGGCACCATGAATTGCAGGGCCAAGGTCGCGACTCCGATCCTCTCGTAGTCCTTGATCGCATCGAGCAGCTGATCGGGAGTTCCGGCCAGCTTGCCTGGATGCTGCTCGACCGGATGTTCCGTCACCTCTATCGGCCGGCAGGCGCAGAGAGCCACTTGGTCCGGGGTCCTGCCCATGTCGCCGGCACGTCTTCGCACGTCCGCGTGGTCCGCGGCTAGCTGGTCAACTGTGATCTCGACGTGATAAGGGAACCACGCATCCCCGAATTGGGCCGCTCGACGTCGCGCCGCGGCGCCCTCTCCACCGACCCATAGCGGGATGCGATCTCCGTCGGACTTCGGCTCGAATGCAATGTCATCGAACCGGTAGAAAGTCCCATCGAAACTCGCATGCTGTTCGGTGAGAAGCTGTTGCCAGAGCGCGAGCTGCTCATCGGTCACGACACCGCGTCGGTGATAATCAGCCCCCAGAGCTTCGAATTCCTCCTTCATCCACCCGACTCCCACCCCCAGGATGAATCGCCCCTTCGAGAGGCGATCGATCGTCGTCACGACTTTTCCCCAGTAGACGGGGTGCCGGTAAGGAAGCACGAGAACACTGACACCGAGCTCGATCGACTTGGTCTGTCCGCTCAGATAGGAGAGAACCGTGAGTGTTTCCAGAAACGGGCGATCTGGGGGGACGATGAATTCATCCCCTTCGGCGTATGGATACGGTGTCTCGAT
>Ga0299913_10002593_pt1 | contig 14359 bp, 12 predicted proteins | sample RVTome_9_FD_201360 | JGI IMG/M metagenome (GOLD analysis project Ga0299913, IMG submission 201360) | Soil microbial communities from uranium-contaminated site in the Upper Colorado River Basin, Wyoming, United States - RVT155D38 (version 2) ... | reverse complement strand
CCGCCGACAAAGCGCTTCCCGAACACGCCCCTCCAGCCAGCTCACCCTCTGGCCGTAGCGGCACGACGCGAACCGTGGGACTATGCCGCGATGAGCGAGCGGTGGACCCAGCGCTGGCTGTTCCAGGCAGGCGACATCTGGCTGGGTGAGTTCCGCTGCCTTCCAGGCGATCCGGCGTGGGCTCAACGGAACCGGACTGGTGACGAAGGGCCGCTGATCGCTTTGCCGCGGACGGCGGTGCGCATCGCCCAGGAGGGCCACCCAGTGGTCGTCTGCGACCCAACTCAGGCCGTGCTTTACCCCGCCGGCCAGCCGTACCGGCGCGGCATCCTGTCTGCCGACGGTGATCGGTGCTCGTTCGTTGCCATGAGCCGGACAGTGGCCGCGCAGGCCGCAACGGGGCTGGATGCGAGCGCGGACGACCCGCAGGCGTACCGCTTCCCGTTCCCGAGCGCCCCGGTCGAGAGCGAGGACTACCTCCGCCATCAGGGCCTGCGCCGACGCGCGATGGACGACGGCGTGGACGCCGACGCAATTCGCGAGTCGCTTTACTGGCTTGTCGGCCGCGTTGTCGCGGCCGGTTACAGGGCTGCGTCGGGCAACACGCCGCGTGCGCGCCCAGCCACACGCCGAGCGCGCGTCGAGACGGTCAATGCAACTCGTGCACGTCTCGGTGCTGACCCAGGCGCGCGGCTATCGCTCGACGAGCTCGCCCGGCTCGTCCACCAATCGCCGTTCCACCTGAGCCGCATGTTCCGAGCCCATACGGGGACTTCCATTCACGCCTATCGCACCGAGGTTCGCCTGCGCGACAGCCTCGAGCGACTGTTGGACGGCCAGCCACTGGCCGGCATCGCCGCCGATCTCGGTTTCTCCAGTCAGGCTCACTTCACCGATCGGTTCAAGCAGCTGTTCGGCGTGACGCCGCACCAATGGCGAGCCGGTTTGAGCAGGAATCTGGAAGCCAGCGCCTGATCGCACGCGTAGCGTGGGGCAATGAGGACGCAGGTCATGTGCTGCCTGGGGGCCGCGATCGTGTTCATCGGCGCCTGTGTCCCGGCCGCAGCACCGACTCCGACCGAAGGTGCAGCATCCTCGCCGACCACTGGTCCGACCGCGCAATCGACCCCAACGCCCGGATCTCCGACTCCGACGCAGTCTGTGCAGGAAACGATTGAGGCGACCCCGACCACCGCGTCTTCCACACCGACCCCCACGTCAACGCCCGACGGGGACTCGGTGACCCTGCTGGCCTCCATCGAGTCGGGCGCCGCCCCGTGCGCCATGACGGAACTCGGTGGCTCGATGTGGGTGACCAACTACCGCGGCAGTAGCGTCACGCAGATCGACGGCGCAAGAAACGAGGTGCTCGGTGAGTACGAGGTGGGTGGTGGGCCATGCGGCATCGCCTCCGACGGCGAACAGCTCTGGATTGGGTTGATCAGTGGTGGCTCAGTTGTCCGCTTCGATCCAACGGCGCTGGAAGTGACGGCCGAAATCGAGCTGGATGGCGACCCGTGGGACGTCCAGTTTGGCCACGGATCGGTATGGGTCGCGGTCAGACAGACTGACGATGTGCTGCGCATCGATCCCGAGTCCGCCGAGATCCTGGCGACCATTCCCTCCACGGGCGGCATCGTCACGGGACTAGTCGTCACGTCCACAGAGATCTGGGTCGCGAACCTGTCGAGCGCCAAGCTGACCCGCATCGATCCCTCATCGAATGAAACGGTCGGGGACATCGAGGTCGAGGGCGGACCTTACTGGATGGCTGCAGGGCCTGATTCGGTGCTGGTCTCGATCTCCGATCATGGCCGAGCGGTCCTGATCGACGCAATGACGGCGGAGGTCGTGGCCAACATCGATGTCGGGACGCAGCCGCGCGACCCTGGCTTCGTGGACGGTCTCTTCTGGATGCCTAACCAGGGCGACGCGAGTGTGTCACTGATCGACCCGGCTACGGCGGAGGTGGTCGACACGCTCAAGGTGCCCGACGTGGCCGGCATCTTCGTCATCGACGGTGTCCTCGGCGACGCGTGGATTCTCGATTTTCAGGGCACCCACACCCTGCGCGTCGCGCCTCAGCCGTAACGGGGCGTGTGACGCAACAGTGATACCCGCTTCATTTACCCCCGCGCTGGTTTGACACCGGCGATTCGGCGCGCTTACGCTCCGTTGGATGCCCAGAGCAGCCGTGGCCGTGGCGGACAGCAGCAAACCGAGTCAGCGCGGGCGCCCGACGCCCGATATTGGCCTGCAGGACCAGCTCTCGTCGCTCGGCCGCCAGATGGGCCACGGCCGGCGCCTGCGTCCCGGGCGCTCGCAGTTCGCGCTCATTGGCCTGCTCATCCTGGGCGTGTGGCTGTTCCTCGTCTTCGGCCGGGCGCTGACGCAGCTGAACGCGGCCGACGACCGCCAGGCGGCACTGGCCGGCGAAACGGCCACCTTGGAGTTGCGCCTCGAGGCCGCCCGGCGCGAGCTGGTCGTCGCCCAGACCGACGGCTTCCAGGCGCTCGAGGCGCGCGCCCTGGGCCTGGGCGAGTCCGGCGAGCAAGTCTTCGCGCTTGCCTCCAATGCGCCGCAGGCGCCGGCCATCGTTCCGCTCGGCGGCGCCGACCCGGACGCCCGACAGGACCGCCCGCTAGACGCCTGGCTGACCCTGCTGCTGGGCGACTGAGCCGGCCAGCGGCGGCTCGCCGCGCCGCCAGCGCAGGTCGAAGTACAGCATAGTCAGGCCGATCGTCGTGATGGGCGCCAGCAGGACCGCGACCAGCCCGTTGACCAGACTGGCCGCCACATATGTGCCCGGCGCGAAGGTGACCCGCCCATCGACGATCTCGAAGCCCGAGCCAAGCGCCAGTGCCACGACCGTGTCGAGCACCAGCGCGATGAGCCCGATCAGCAGCCCGAAGACGAGCGTGTAACCGAGCACACGCCAGCTCGATCCGGACACCAGCCGCCAGCTGCGCCCGAGAGAGGCCAGCGCGGGCGTCTGCTCGAGCATCGCGGCCTGAACAGGAAACGCCCAGCGAACGGACAGGAACACCACCGCCACCACGGTGGCGACGAGCGCAATCAACCCGGCAAAGACGGCGAAGCCCGGTTGGACCTGCCCGCCGCTGACGCTGGCCACGATGAGGCCGACGCCGATGACGCCGCCCAGGAGCATCACGCCGAAGATGGCCAGCATGACGACGACCGCGATGCCCAGCAGCGTCGCCAACCTGCCCAGCGCGGCGCCGAGAGCGTCGCGTGCTGACACCCGCCGGCCTGCATATGTGCCGGCGGTCAGATGGATCACCGCAGCCAGCGCGAGATAGCCGGCGATGCCCATCAGCACGAGTGCGAGGTAGCTGACAAGGATCGCCGGCAGTGGCAGCGCGTCCTCGAAGCTCACCGGCAGCCCGGCGGCCAGGTCGAGCTGAGCCTGCTGGAGGCGCGCCAGGTCCTCGCCGACCGCGGCCTGCAGGAGCGCGATGATCAGCAGCACCGGCAGCATGATCGCCGCGCTTACGCCGATCAACGCCGCCCAGCGAAAACGGAACAGGCTGAAGGTGAGCTGGAGGACGCGATCCAGGCTCAGCGGGTAGAGCGACATTTGCCCAGGTGCGGGCGGCCCGGAGTCAGGGGGCGGTGGGAATCGGCCGGGCATGGAGTCCATTGGCCGAGTTTACGGGTCCGCTAGCCTCGCCCGATGGAGCGCCCGCCGCCCTTTGAGCCACTCCCCGCCGAGCGGCGCGCGCTGCGCATCAGGGCCCTGCGCGACGGGCTGATCATCTCCGGCTGGCTGGCAACAGCGTTCACGCTGGTGGTCGTCACCTACGCCGGCCGCAGCCTGGGCTACGACGCCTTCTCGTACTGGTCGATCGATTTTGCCGATCTCTACGGCCGAACCGTCGGCAACAACTTCACCCTGGGCGCCTTCCGCTATGCGCCCCCCATCGCGTACCTGTTCGGGCCACTCGGCGCGCTGCCGTGGTGGCTCTTCCTGCTGGTGTGGGAAGCGCTGATGCTGGCCATCGTCTTCTGGCTTGGGGGCCGCTGGGCGCTCGTGGCGCTGGCCCTGCCGCCGGTCGCGCTCGAGCTCTACCACGGCAACGTGCACCTGCTGATGGCCGGCGCGATCGCGCTCGGCTTCCGCTTTCCGTGGACGTGGGCGTTCGTCATCCTGACCAAGGTCACGCCGGGCATCGGCCTGCTCTGGTTCGCCGTGCGCCGCGAATGGCGCTCGCTGTCCATCGCGCTCGGGGCGACGGCGCTCGTGTCCATTGTCGCGGCCATCGCCGCGCCGCACTATTGGGCTGAGTGGATCAACTCGCTGCTGGTCAACCTCAACGAGCCGCAGTTCTACAGCGTCCCGCCGCCCGCGCTCATCCGCGTGCCGCTGGCCTCGCTGATCGTCATCTGGGGCGCGCGGACCGATCGGCCGTGGACCGTCCCGGTCGCCGCGATGCTGGCCCTGCCAATCATCTGGCCGCACGGCCTGACCGTAGCCCTGGCGGCCATCCCGTTCCTGCGCCGCGGCGACCGGGCCGCGCTTGTGCCCGGCTGGCAAGACGCGGTAAACCTGCGCGCCCTGGCCGTAAGCCTGGCCGTGATCGGCGGAATCGCGCTGCTCATCATCATCGTCGCACCGGACACGGTCCGCTTCGTGCTCGACGAAGCGTCGCTCGGGCTCGATCCCTATGGCCGCCGCCCGTAGCCACTCCGATTGGGTCTATTCGCCAACCTGAGCGGCGCATATTCTTGGCTCGTCCGGCGGCGTCACCCAGCCGGCCCGTGGGACGGGGGAGGACCTTGATCACAATCGACCTGGCCAACACGATCTTCATCATCTGCGTGGCCGTGGGCGGCATCCTGCTGCTCATCACGGTGCTGCTGGACGACGTGCTGGGCGGGCTGCTCGACTTCCTGCACCTGGGCTTCGATCTGGGCGGCGTGACGCTCATGCCGCTGCTGCTCGGGTTCGTGTCGATGTTCGGTGTCGGCGGCCTCTTCGGAACGCAGCTCTTCGGCATGACCGCCGGGCCGGCATCGCTGGTCGGGCTGTTATTCGGCATGCTCGGAGCGGGCGTGGTGTGGGCGATGTTCTCGCTGCTGCGCCGGGCAGAGGCGCCGCCGCAGTTCAGCCTGGGCGAGCTGGTCGGCCAGCGTGGACGGGTGACCGTCTCGATCGCCGCCGGTCACTCGGGATCGGTCCTGCTCAGCTACGCCGGGCTGACCCACGATGTGTCGGCGACGTCTGACGTTGACATCTCGGCCGGCACGGTGGTGACCGTCACCGATGTCGCCGGCTCAACCCTTGTCGTCATACCGGCCGGCCATGCTGCCAGCCAGGGAGGATCTGTAGATGCCTGACCTGTTCAGTTTCGCCGGCACGGGCCCGCTGCTTGCCATCGTGCTCGTCGTTGTCCTGGCACTGCTCGTCTTCTACGTCGCGTCGCGCTATCGCGTCGCCAACGCCAACGAGGCGCTCATCGTGGCCGGCTCGCGCGGCTCGAAGGTGCGTGACGAGCGCGGTGAGGTTGCCGCATCGACCGGACTGGCCGCCGACAAGGGCATCAGGGTCGTCGTCGGTGGCGGTACGTTCGTGCTGCCGCTGATCCACAAGGTCGGCCGGCTCAAGCTGACTGCGCGCCAGATCAGCGTCGCGCTGCCCGACGCGGTCACCAGCCAGGGCATCAAGGTCGCCGTGCAGGGCGTGGCGACGTTCAAGATCGGGCGCGACGTCGAGTCCATTCGCAACGCCGCCGAGCGCTTCCTGGAGGCCAAGGACGAGCAGGTCGACTCGATCGTCAAGAACGTCCTCGAGGGCTCGCTGCGCTCGATCGTCGGCACGCTGACGATCGAGGAGCTGATCATGGACCGCCAGAAGCTCCTCCAGCAGGTCCAGGACTCGGCCAAGGGCGACCTGGCCACGTCCGGGTTGCAGATCGACGCGTTCACCATCCAGTCGATCAACGACGAGTCCGGCTATGTCGACCTCCTCGGACAGCAGAAGCTGGCCATCGTCGAGCGCGACGCGCGCGTGGCCAAGGCCGGCGCCGACCAGGAGGCCGCGGTCCGCGAAGCAGAGGCCAACCAGGTCAAGATCAACGCCGAGCGCGACGTCGAGCTGCGCCGGGCCGAGGTGCTCACCCAGACCGCCGCCGCACAGGCACGCGCCGGACAGGCCGGTCCGCTGGCCCAGGCCGAGGCACAGCAGGAGGTCACCCGCCGCCAGACAGAGCTGGCTGAGCTCGAGGCGGCACGCACCCAGAAGGAGCTGCTCGCGCTGACCGTTCGCCCGGCCGAGGCCGAGGCGGAGGCCGTCGTCCGGCGCGCCGAGGGCGACAAGCAGGCCAAGATCGCCCAGGCACAGGCCGAGGCCGAGCGCCAGAAGCTTGCCGGCCAGGCCGAGGCGGCCGTCATCCAGGTCAAGGGCGAGGCGCAGGCCAAGGTGGTCGAGGTCAACGCGGTAGCCGAGGCCCAGCGCGTGACCCTGGAGGGCAATGCCGAGGCCCTGATCACGTTCAATAAGGGCGAGGCCGAGGCGAAGGCCCTGGCGCTGCGCGCCGAGGCATTCCAGAAGTTCAACGAGGCGGCCGTCATCCAGACCGTGCTCGGCATGCTGCCCGACATCGTTCGCGCCGCGGCCGAGCCGATGTCCCAGATCGACAACCTGACCGTGCTCTCAAACGACGGCGCATCCGAGCTGGTGCGCAACACGACGCGCACCGTGACCGAGGCAAGCGCGACTGTGAAGGGCCTGACCGGGCTCGACGTGCCGGCGCTCATCGGCAATGCCATGGCGCGCCAGTCGAACGGTGGCGGCGCCGGCATGGGACCCGGCTCCGGGGGCAGTGCCGGCTCAGGAGGGAGTGGTGGCACAGGTGGTGGCGGACGTTCGCGTCGGGCGCAAGCCCCTTCCGGCCCGGCCACTTCCGCGCCGAAGCCACGCATGGATGCCGCAGCACCGTCTGCCGTCGAAACAGCGGAGCAGGCCGATGCGGCCATGGAGCGCGCCTCGGAAGCCATCAGCAGGGCCTCGCGTCGCGCCTCGAGTCAATTGCCGAGAGCCGTTCCGGACGTGCCGCCGCTGACGGCTGCGTCGCAGGCGGCCGCCCCGGCGATCAGTGTTGACATGCCGGCCAGCGAGGCGGCCGCCATCCTGGCCGAGCAGATGCGCCGCATCCCGGGCATCGAGCGACACCTGTCCGTGACGCTCGCCGAGCTCGACCAGCGCGGGCCGCGGCCGGTGCGCGCCGCGTGGCGCCTGGCGCGTGATCGAGTTGCTCAAAGCTATGGCGGCATGACCGTTGGCGAGCTGCTGGCTCGCTTCGGCGGCGGGGGCGCGGCGCGCCACAATTGAACGAGCGATCCCCCGAATACGCCCGCCTGCTGGCCGAGAACGAGCGCTACGCGGAGCAGTTCGACCGCGGCCGGCTGACCGCGGCGCCGCTGTCTGGCCTGGCCATCCTGACGTGCATGGACGCGCGCATGGTGATCCACGACATCTTCGGCCTGCGTGCCGGCGACGCCAACGTGATCCGCAACGCGGGCGCCGTGGCCAGCGAGGACGCTCTGCGCTCCCTGCTTCTCAGCCGGCACGTGCTGGGCACTACCGAGATCGTGGTTCTGGGCCACACGGGCTGCGGCATGCACGAGCTCGATGATCGCGGGCTCCGCGCACAGCTGGCCGCCGAGAGCGGCCAGCCGGCCGAGACTCATTTCGGGTCGTTTACCGATCTCGACGCGCACGTCGCGCGCCAGGTCGAACGCATCGCGGCCCATCCGTGGATCGGCCCTGTACCGGTGCGCGGCCTCGTCTACGAGGTAGAAACCGGTCGCGTACGTGAGGTGCAGACGCCTTATATGAGCGCCCCCTAGTCTGGCGCGACGAAGGGCGGCTGCTCCGGCTCAGCGCGCGGAACGGCCGGGGCCGAGGAATCGATCCACCCGCGCCGCAGCGCGTGCACGACCGCCTCTGTCCGGTGGCGCAGGCCCAGTCGGCCGAGGAGCTGCGAGAACGAGCTCTTGACAGTGTGCTCGCTGACCCCCAAAGCGCGACCGATCTGATAGTTCGTCTGTCCACGAGCGGCCAGATCGAGGATGCGCAGCTCGCGATCGGACAGGTCCGGGTCGCGCCTTCCCGCAGGGCGTCGTCGCGTCAGGTCGGCGAAGGCTTCCAGTACGCGCCGTCCGACGGCCGGTCGCTCTGCCAGCGTGCGTTGGATGGGCTCGCGCCCGGCAGCGGCCTGCCTGATCGTGTTCACCAGCTCGTCGGGACGCGCCGTCTCGCCGACGTGCCCGGCAGCTCCGCCGACCACGGCCCGGAAGACCTGCTCGTCGTCGTCATGGCGGGCAAGCACGACCAGCGCGCCGTCGGGCACCTCGCGCCGCAGGCGGCGCATGGCCTCGACCGTGTCGGCGGAGGCTTCGTTGACCTCCATCAGCACGACGTCGGGCGCTTTCGCACGGCAGAGGTCGACGGCCTCGTCGATTGTCTCGGCCTCAGCCACGACCACGACGCCGGCTTCCCCTTCGAGCAGCGTTCGTACACCGGCGCGCAGCAGCGGATGCTCGTCGACGATGAGCAGGCTGATGCTGTCCGCCCGGGAATCTTCAGTTGACACGGCACTGCCTAGCCTAGCGCCGCGGACCCCAGACGGCCATAGGAATCGAGTCAGCGCACGGTTCCGTCTCAGACACCGTCAGATTTCTTCGACGAGACGAGTCGGAGCCGTTCGCGGCTGGCCGCTCGCAGCGAGGGCTGCGCTAGAATCGGTCACCGGCGGCGGAGTAGCTCAGTGGTAGAGCAGGGGACTCATAAGCCCTTGGTCGGTGGTTCGAATCCGCCCTCCGCTACCAACCTTTCAGCGTGAAATGGCCCTCTGGCAGTCGGCGGAGGGCTCTTGCCGATCTTTCCCGGGACTGCTCGAATTGGCGCCCCCCACTGTCTACGTGTCAGCGTGGCGACCCACCCCATGGTGTCCCCGCAACCCGGTCCGTCGTGCCGGGCACGGAAACCTTCGCCGGGCCCTTCTGCGATGAACACGCTCGCGAGATCGCTTCCGAGGTTGCCTTGGTTCGCGCCGCGTTCAAGGGTCCTGGCGAAACGTAATTGGAGCCAGGTCTGAGCAGCCGCGCTCGCCTATGGTCCCGCCCGTGCCAAGCGCTGGGGCCGAGGTGGTTACCTCGACTTCCTTTCACCGGACGGGTGCGCCCTTAGCTCAGTTCTGGTGCGTACCGGCAACCGCCAATGGGTATGGGCAGATAGGTGCGGTTACGGCCATTGCACGACAAGCGGATCGACTGGGAGAGTACGTTCGTACTCCCCCGCACAGCCAATCGGACTGCGGTCGAATAGGCAACAGAGGCCAACAAGTCCACCTAAGGAGCTCCAATTGTTCCGACGCTCAAGTCTTTCATTCGTCCTTGGCGCGCTTCTGAGTCTGACCAGTGTCGGGGCTGTTTTCGCCGACCAGCCGGTAAGCAGCGCGCCGTCAGGAGCAACAACCCTCGATTGGCCGGGCGAGGACGCCAACCACGAGCCTTACTGGGAGGCCTTCCTCGGCAATGGCTACGACTGCACGAAGGTCAACGAAGCCGGTGACTTCGCAACGGCGGACGCTCACGACGCGATCGTCGTGAAAGGCGGTCAGCTCAACTTCATCTGGCAGCCCGGGTCCGCAGGTGCGTACAGCGCCAGCCCTGAGGTCAGCCACTGGTTCTACTGTGACGGGCCCAAGCAGGAAGTGATTGCTCCCGCTGGATCAATCGGCGGTCCATGCGCCGACCCGGCCTACTACGGCGTGTTCGACAACACTGCCAGCAACGTGACCGTCAGGTTCCGTTTTCGCTGGTACACCTCGATCGGTCGGCACACCGTCAAGAAGGAAGTGCCCGCCGGTGCCATTTACCGCACATGGGAGCATTGGTCGAAGCCCAACACGTACGTGCGGGTTGGCTATCGAGACCCCGACACGATGCGGTGGGTCAACCTGGCGACCCAGTTGACAGTGAAGGGCCGATACCCGGTCTGCGAATACAAGCGCGGCTGGGATTACCCGAGTCCGTAAGCTTAGTTCGAGGAAACGTGGCCGCCATCGCACTGCGCTGGCGGCCTTGCCGATCTGGGTGTCTTAAGCAGATGGTTTCTGCTTGCAAAGTCTTTGGCGGACCTTGGGTGGTGGATCGAATCCGCCCTCGACGCCACCAACCCCCAGCTTCAACCGTCGCTTCTGCACGCGCACTCGAGCTGTGGCTCGGGCCGCGGCGCCGCGGCCCGAGAGATCAGGCTGATCCGGTGTGTCGGAAGCCAGATACAGCGCCCAGCAGCAGCACGACCGCGGCAACCATCGGGAACACGGACAACGTGAGCACGTCCGGGGCGGTCACATTCTGGTTGCCCTGAAGTAACAGCGCGTACACCAGGTAGAGGCTGGCGAGGAACATCGTGAAACCGGCAACCATGAGGCCGACGATCGCGGTGCGCATGCCTGTCGTCCCGCGATTGGCGAGCACAACGGCTGCAACGGCGACAAGAAGCATGACCGCCGACGGGCCACCCACGCGGAACCAAACCCACGCCCAGGCCAGGACGGACCCCACTACTCCGGCCCAGACGAAGCTCCGCCACGCCCAGACCCTGCTGACGACACTCGCGCTCATATTCAACCCTCCGTTCGGCACCCAGCGAGTGCCATTGGCGATGAGGGTCGGTGCGCCACCAATTGCGTGCCACTGACCGCAGGTCCCGTGTGGAACCGCCTGGAGTGCTAGTGCTGCAAGCGCAACGTAACGCATTCACGGCCCTTTCGAGTTCCACTGCGCGCCGCGGATAGGCATAGTCCACCAAGGGGATCGGAGTAGGAACGTAGAGGAGGCTGTTGATGCTTGTTGACATCATTGCCTGGATTGTGCTGGGCGCCATTGCCGGCTGGGTTGCCGGTCTGCTTGTTGGAGGCGACGAGGGCCTGGGAGTCATCGGCCACGTCGTGCTTGGTATCATCGGCGCGCTGGTCGGTGGTTTTCTCGCCAACGCACTCGGCTTCACCAGTGGCCGAGAAGGCGGCGACATCGTCAACCTGACGTCGATCATCGTGGCCGTCATCGGCGCGGTCGTCGTCGTGCTCGTCGTCGGATTCTTCATGAGAGGTCGCCGAACGGTCTAAGTCGCGTAGCCAGTAAACCGCAACCAAGAGGAGCCCTCCGCCGGTGGCGGAGGGCTCCTTGCTGACTGAGGCCTATAATCCGCCGACGGGGCGCCAGGCGCGCTCGGTCACCCGGAGGCCACTTACCCCTTGAACAGTCGCTTTCTTCGCAACGGCATCGTCATGCTGGTGCTCGTCGTGGGCACCGCGGCACTGCTGTACATGTTCATCTTCCCAAATGAGACCAAGGCGCCCATCCCCTACAGCGGCGCGGGCTCATTCCTGGAGCTGGTTCGCGATGGCGAGGTGGCCAAGGTCACCCAGCGCGGCCAGCAGCTCGAGATCACCAAGACCGGGATCGACCCCGCAACGGACAAGCCCGAGATCGCCACGAGCCTGGTGCCCAACGAGCTGGCGACGGACGTCCAGCAGGACATCACGGCCACCTGCGAAGCGTCGCCGCAGTGCGCCCAGACGCCGACACTGGTCGGCGCGCCGGCCTCCGACGGCGGCGCCTGGCTGAGCATCCTGCTCACCGCCCTGCTGCCGATGCTGCTCATCGGAGCATTGCTCTTCTTCATGTTCCGTCAGGCGCAGGGTTCGAACAACCAGGCGATGTCGTTCGGCAAGAGCCGCGCGCGCATGTTCCTGGGCAACAAGACGGTGGTCACGTTCCAGGATGTTGCCGGCGTGGATGAGGCCAAGACCGAGCTTCAGGAGGTCGTCGAGTTCCTGAAGTACCCCGAGAAGTTCAACCAGCTCGGCGCGCGCATCCCGCGCGGCGTACTGCTGGTCGGGCCTCCGGGCACCGGCAAGACGCTTCTCGCGCGCGCAGTCGCGGGTGAGGCGGGCGTGCCCTTCTTCTCGATCTCCGGCTCGGAGTTCGTGGAGATGTTCGTCGGCGTGGGGGCATCGCGGGTGCGCGACCTGTTCGACCAGGCCAAGCGCAACTCGCCGTGCATCGTCTTCGTCGACGAGATCGACGCCGTGGGCCGCCAGCGCGGCGCCGGCTTGGGCGGAAGCCACGACGAGCGCGAGCAGACGCTCAATCAGATCCTGGTAGAGATGGACGGCTTCGACACCAACACCAACGTGATCGTCGTTGCCGCCACCAACCGGCCCGACGTCCTCGACCCGGCGCTGCTGCGCCCAGGCCGCTTCGACCGCCAGGTCATCCTCGACCGGCCCGACATGAAGGGCCGCCTCGAGATCCTCAAGGTGCATATCAAGGGCAAGCCGCTCGATAAGCAGGTCGACCTGCAGACGGTCGCACGTCAGTCACCCGGCTTCAGCGGCGCGGATCTGGCCAACCTCGTCAACGAGGCAGCCATCCTCGCTGCACGGCGCAACAAGAAGGTCGTCGGCACGAGCGAGTTCAACGAGGCGCTCGAGCGCGTCGTCGCCGGGCCCGAGCGCAAGAGCCGCGTGATCAGCGACCAGGAGAAGGCGATAATCGCCTATCACGAGGGCGGCCACGCCATAGTCCAGCGCGTGCTGCCCAAGACGGACCCGGTGGCCAAGGTCAGCATCATCAGCCGCGGCATGGCCCTCGGCTACACGATGGGCCTGCCGACCGAGGACCGCTACCTGCAGTCCAAGAGCGAGTTCGAGGACAAGATCGCGGGCATGCTCGGTGGCAACGCGGCTGAGAAGCTGATCTTCGGCGACACGACAACCGGCTCCAGCAACGACATCGAGAAGGCGACCAACGTGGCGCGCCGGATGGTGACGGAGTTCGGCATGAGCGATAAGCTCGGTCCGCTCGCCTTCGGCAAGCGCGACGAGCTCGTCTTCTTGGGCCGCGAGATCGGTGAGCAGCGCAACTACAGCGACGACGTCGCCAAGCAGATCGACGAGGAAGTGCGCGCGATCATCGACCGCTGTTACGCCAAGTCCATGGACGTCCTGGTGCGCTACAAGGACCGCTTGGTCCAGCTCGCCGAGCGCCTCGTGGCCGAGGAGACGATCGAGCAGGAAGAGTTCGAGAAGATGTTCGCCGACATCCCCGATCTGAAGGCAGATACGCACATCACTCCGCAGCCGCTCGACGGCGTCTCGCCGAAGCCGAAGCCTGAAGAGCCGGCCGCCGGCCCCTCGACGGCGCCCAAGCCCTCGCCTCAGCCGGCCTGATACCAGTCGACTTGACGACGGACACCGCGCTGACCGACCTCGACGCGTTCGTCGAGCGGACGGCCGATGAGCGGCTGGCGGACTTCCTGGCGCTGCTGCGCATACCCAGCATCGGCACGCTCCGCGAGCACAGTGCCGACGTGCGCGCGGCGGCGCAGTTCGTGGCCGATCGGCTGACGCGGCTGGGGTTCGACAACGTCGAGGTATCGCCGACCGCCGGCCACCCGATCGTGTACGGCGACTGGCTGCACGCCGACGGCGCGCCGACGGTGCTCGTCTATGCCCACTACGACGTCCAGCCGGTCGATCCGCTCGAGCTGTGGCACCGGCCGCCATTCGACCCGGTGGTCGAAGGCGGCCGCGTTTACGCCCGGGGCGCGGCCGACGACAAGAGCCACGTTCACCTGCACCTGTGGGCCGCGCAAGCGTGGCTCGAAACGCGCGGCCACCTGCCGGTCAACCTCAAGATCGTCTTCGAGGGCGAGGAGGAGTCCGGCTCCGACAACTTCGATCCGTGGATCATCGCCAACCGTGACCGGCTGGCGGCCGACTTCGCAGTCATCAGCGACAGTGGCTTCTACGAGGGCAACAAACCGGCCATCACCATCGGCCTACGTGGCCTGGTGTACACCCAGATCGACGTCAGCGGCTCGAAGCTCGACCTGCATTCAGGGACGTTCGGGGGCAACGTCCAGAATCCGGCCAACGCGCTGGCCACGATCATCGCGCGGCTGAAGAACGACGACGGGTCGATCGCCGTGCCCGGCTTCTACGACGAGGTGCGTGAGCTGACGCCGCGCGACCTCGACGAGTTCGCGCGCATGCCCTTCGACGAACAGCAGTTCCGCGCCGACTATGGCCTGCACCAGCTGTTCGGCGAGCCCGACTTCTCGCCGCTCGCACGACGCGGCGCACGTCCGACACTCGACGTCAACGGCATCTGGGGAGGATTCCAGGGCGAGGGCTCAAAGACGATCATCCCTGCCCATGCTCACGCCAAGGTCAGCTGCCGGCTGGTGGCCGACATGGACCCCCAGCGCACGTTCGAACGCCTGCGCGACTACGTGCTCTCGATCGCGCCTCCCGGCGTGGAT
>Ga0299913_10002592_pt1 | contig 14361 bp, 10 predicted proteins | sample RVTome_9_FD_201360 | JGI IMG/M metagenome (GOLD analysis project Ga0299913, IMG submission 201360) | Soil microbial communities from uranium-contaminated site in the Upper Colorado River Basin, Wyoming, United States - RVT155D38 (version 2) ... | reverse complement strand
CGCGAGACGTGGTCGCGCACGTTCAAGACGGGCCCGCAGGGAGCGCTCGAGCTCTGGAACCTCGCGGGAGACGTCACGATCGTCGGCGGGAGCGGCGACGCCATCCAGGTGGAGGCGGTGAAGCGCCTGCACCGGGGGAGCGACCGTGCGTATCTGGACCGGCTCGAGATCCAAGCCACGGAATCGGCCGGACGCGTGCGAATCCGGACGGTCTTCCCCGACGCGAAGAGCGTGGCGGCGGAGGTCGAGTTTCACGTCACGGTGCCCGCCGGCACCACGGTGACCGTGCAGACGATCTCCGGCGACATCCAGGTCGACAAGGTGACCGGCGACGCCGAGGCGGAGAGCGTCAGCGGCGACGTCACCATCACGGGGGCGCGGAGACTGGTTCGGGTGAAGTCGGTGTCTGGCGACGTCACCGTGAACGACGCGGCGGGCGAGACGCTCGAGGCGAACAGCGTCAGCGGCGACGTTCAGCTGCGCGGGCTCAAGGCCAAAGCGTGCTCGCTCCAGACGGTGAGCGGCTCGGTGAACGCCGAGGGCGCGGCGTGCGAACGCGCCGAGATGCGATCGGTGAGCGGGGACGTCGACTACGCCGGCAGCCTGTCGCCTGGCGGACGGTACGAGTTCAAGAGCCACTCGGGCGACGTCCGTCTGTCGGTCGGGTCAGGGACGGGGTTCTCGGTGACGGCCTCGACATTCAGCGGCAGTGTCTCATCCCAGCTGCAGCTGACGAACGTCACGCGAAACGAGCAGTCTCGCCACGGCCCGCGCAACGAGCGGCTGCAGGGCACGTTCGGCGACGGCAGCGCGCAGGTGATGGTGACGACCTTCAGCGGGTCGGTCGTCCTGACCGGCGGAAAGTGAGGCCCGGCCGGCTCGACCATTGCATCTGTTCCCCGAAGGTATAATCCGGCTGATGCCGCGTGTGACCGCGGCAACCGACGTCGTTCGGCGTGCGCCGGCACGCCGAAGGAGGCACAGATGAAGAAGGCATGGGTGGCGGGGATCCTGTCCGGTGCGCTCATGGCGGTTCCGCCTGCGGCGCTGATGGCGCAAGGGACGGGAGCCCAGACCGGCAGCACGACCGCCGCCGCGGATCTCGAGGCGCGATCGCTCGGGTCGGTGCGGCTCTCCCGGAGCGTCAAGGCGAACGGGGAGGTGCTGCGGGCCGGCACCTACCAGGTGCGGCTCACCGCGGACGTGGCGAAGCCCGAGGCCGTCGGCACGAAGCCCTCGCTCAGCCGCTGGGTCGAGTTCGTGCAGGGGGGCCAGGTGAGAGGGCGCGAGGTGGCGAGCATCGTGCCCGCCGACGAGATCGAGAAGATCGCCGAAGGCCGCCGCGTGCCCAGCGGCGGCTCCCGGGTCGAGATGCTGAAGGGTGATGAGTTCGTGCGCGTCTGGATCAATCGCGGCGGCACGCACTATCTCATCCACATGCCGCCGGCGTAAGTACAGGCTACAGGCTTCGGGCTGCAGGCGCTGACAGGGCTTCAGGCCTGCAGCCGTTTCCCGGCCTGCGGCCTGCAGCCTGACGCCTGCAGCCTGCACTCATCCAATCGCCATCAGATCGAACTGCTCGTGATGCAGGTGCGCATCGGGGCGGATGGTGACTTCTTTCCCGAGCGCGACCCTGAGGTCCCGCAGGACCGCCTTCTCTTCCTCCTTCAGCGCGCGCGCGATGTCGGGATTGACCCGCAGGACGACCGCATGGCCGTTCAGCTCGGGACCGACCTTCTTCACCTCGGCGAGAATCTCGTAGCAGATCGTCGAGCTCGATTTGATCACGCCGCTGCCGGAGCAGTACGGGCACGGCTCGGTCAGCACGCGCTCGAGGCTCTGCTTCACCCGCTTGCGCGTGATCACGATGAGGCCGAAGTCGGAGACCTGCAGCGCCTTCGACGGGGCGCGGTCGCGCCGCAGCTCCGCTTCGACCGCCTGGAAGACCTTCTGGCGGTTCTTGCGCTCCTCCATGTCGATGAAATCGAGCACGATGATCCCGCCGAGATCCCGCAGCCGGATCTGCCGGACAATCTCCTTCACCGCCTCGAGGTTCGTCTTGAGGATGGTGTCCTCGAGCCGGCCCGATGACTTCTTGCCGACGTACCGCCCGGTGTTCACGTCGATCGCGACCAGCGCTTCGGTCTGGTTGATCACGATCGAGCCGCCCGACTTCAGCCACACCTTGCTCCGCAGCGCCTTGTCGAGCTCTGCCTGGACGCCGTACTCCTCGAAGATGGGAAACGGCTTGTCGTACAGCTTCACGCGCGGCGCGAGCGTCGGCAGCATGCGCTCGACGAGCTGCAGCACGCGCTGGTGCTCCTGCGGGTTGTCGATGCGGATGGCGATGAACTCCTCGGTCAGCAGGTCGCGCAGCAGCTTCGCGACGAGGCTCTCCTCGCGGTAGACGACGGCGGGCGCCCGGACCGCTTCGGCCTTCTTCCGGACGTCCGTCCAGATCCGGTTGAAGTAGTCGAGATCGGCCCGGATGTCGTCGCGCGGCCGGCCTGCCGCGGCGGTGCGGATGATGATGCCGCCCTCGAAGCCGTGCTCGTCCCGGTACTCGCGGACGATGCCGCGCAGCCGGGCGCGCTCGTCACGGGACTCGATCTTGCGGGAGACGCCGACGTGATCCACCGTCGGCATGAACACGAGGAAGCGGCCGGCCAGCGACGCGTGCGACGTCAGCCGCGCGCCCTTCGTGCCGAGCGGCTCCTTGGCGACCTGGACCAGCACCTCCTGGCCCTCCCGGAGCAGCTCCTCGATCTTCGGCTGCTCGCGGCCGCGGGCGCCCTCGTCCTTCCCGTTCTTCCCGTCCTCGGCCGCGCGCTCGTCGCCGCCCTCGAGCTGCTCGAACGCCTCCGGCGTGCTGACGACGTCCGAGACGTAGAGAAAGCCGTCCCGCTCGAGGCCGACGTCAACGAACGCCGACTGCATGCCGGGGAGAACTTTGGAGACCCGGCCCTTGTAGATGTTGCCGACGACGCCGCGCTGGCGCTCCCGCTCGACGAAGATCTCGCTGACGAGATCGTCCTCGAGAATGGCCACGCGTGTCTCGTGGTCCGTCGCGGAGACGATCATCTCCTTGGTCATGCGCCTGACTCCTGGGGGCCGCACGCAGCGAGCCGGCGAGCGTGGGAGGCGTGGACTCCGCCGCGCGGATGACGGCCGGACCGGGCAGCAGCAGCTCCCGGAACGCACGCATCAGCGCCAGCCAGTCAACCATTCCCGCACCTCGAGGACGAGCGGCCGAAACTCAATTCGTGAACCGGCGCATCCGCACGTTGAGAATCAGGCCGAAGCCCGTCAACGTCGCGATGAGGGACGACCCGCCGTAGCTCATGAGCGGCAGCGTGAGCCCCTTCACCGGCGCCAGTCCGGCAGACATGGATATGTTGTACAACACCTGGAACACGAAGCCCGACAGGACGCCCACCACGAGGTACGCGCCCAGCCGATCCTTGGCCAGCCTGGCCGCATCCAGCGATCGAACGATCACGAACAGATAGAGCGCGAGGGCCACGAGCACGCCGGCGAACCCCTGCTCCTCGGCCCAGACGGAGAAGATGAAATCGTTGTGCGCAACGGGGAGAAACCGCAGCTGCGCCTGCGTGCCCTCGGCAAAGCCCTTGCCCCAGAGGCCGCCAGACCCGGCGGTGATCCGCGCCTGGATCTGCTGGTAGCCCGCACCCCGGGTGTCCTGGGACGGATCCACGAACGTGATCACCCGCTGGCGCTGGTAGTCCTGCAGGCCGAACTTCCAGGCAATCGGCGCGGCGAGCAGCGCGGTGATCGCCACCACGCCGAGCACGCGCATCGGAAGCCCGGCGACGAAGACGACGGCCACGTACACCGGCAGCACCGTCACCGCCGTGCCGAGATCCGGCTGCCGCGCGATGAGCACGAGCGGAATGGCGGCGAGCCCGCCGGCCACCATCAGGTCTGCCATCGTGGGAGCGCCGCGCCGGCTCTCGCCGAAGAACTTCGCGAGCACGAGCGCCACCGCGATCTTCGCGAACTCGGAGGGCTGGAGGTTGAAGGCCCCGAGCGGCAGCCAGCGCCGCGCGCCCCCGCGCACGACGCCGAACAGCAGGACCGCCACCAGGAGTGCGAGCAGGCCCAGGTAGATCAGGTGCGAGCGATCCGCCAGCGTCCGGTAGTCGACCGACAACGCCACGAGGAACGCGATCATTCCGAGCGCAAGCGCGTAGAGCTGCGACTGGAACAGGCGGGGGTTGCCCTGTCCCGTGCTGTAGACCATCAGGACGCCCACGGCGCAGAGCGCGGCGAGGGCGCCGATCAGCGCCCAGTCGAGGTGGAAGTACAGGCGTCGTTCGAACATGATCAGCGCGCCGCGGCGACGGTCGTCGTCGGCGATGACGGCGGCGCCTCCGGCTCCGGCGCCGCGTCCGGCGCGGCCGCCGGCGGGGGCGCCGCGGGCCGGCCTGAGGGCTGGAACTCCGGAAGCGGCAGCCCGTCCTGCCTGGCGAAATAGGTTTCGAGCACGTGGCGCGCGATCGGCGCGCCGAGGTACCCGTGCTCCGCGTGCTCGGCGAAGATCACGCCCGCCACCTGGGGGTTGTCGCGAGGCGCGAAGAAGACGAACCAGCCGTGATCGCGGAGGTCGCGATCCGTCCGGCCCGCGGCCGCGCGCCCGCCCGAGAGCGAGATCACCTGGGCCGTGCCGGTCTTGCCGGCGACGTCGCGCCCGGGGATGCGCGCGCGCCCCGCCGTGCCCGCCGCGTTGACCGCCCTCCACAGCCCGTCATGGATCGCGTCCACGCTCGCGGCGCGGAAGGGGAATGACGCCGCCGGCGCCGGAGCCGGCACCGCCTTCCATCCGTCCCCGTCGTCGACGGCCTTGATGACGTGAGGAACGTGCCGCGTTCCGCGATTGGCGACCGTCGCCATCATGACGGCCAGCGAGACCGGCGTGACGGACACCTGACCCTGTCCGATCGATACCGAGATCGTCTCGCCCGCGTACCACTTCTCGTTGTGCCGCTCCCGCTTCCAGGCCGTGGACGGCACGAGCCCTGCGACCTCGTTCGGCAGATCGATGCCCGTCGCGACGCCCAGCCCCAGCCGCGTGCCCCACTTGTGGATGCGATCGACGCCGAGCATGTTGCCCACCGTGTAGAAGTACACGTTGCACGATTTCTCGAGCGCCTCCCGGAGGTCGACGCTCCCGTGCCCGTCCTTCTTGTGGCACCGGAAATAGCGTCCGTAGAAGGTGGCTCCGCCCGCGCAGCGCACGCGGAACCCGGGGGTCACGACACCCTCTTCGACGGCGGCCGTCGCCACGACGATCTTGAACGTCGAGCCGGGCGAGTACCGTCCCTGAATGGCGCGGTTCTGCAGCGGCCGCAGGCGGTCCGTGTTCAGCGCCGACCATGTCGCACGGTCGATGCCGGTCGCGAACTGGTTCGGGTCGTACGCCGGCAGGCTGACGAAGGCGAGGACCTCTCCGGTCCGGGGATCGAGCATCACCGCGGCGCCGTTGAAGCCGAGCGCACGGAATCCATCCTCGGCGGCCTTCTGGAGATCGTAGTCGATGGTGAGCTGCAGGCGCCGGCCCTCCAGCGGCTCCTCGCGGAACTCCGAGAGCTCGCCCATCTCGCGCCCCAGGCTGTTGACGATGACAGTGCGCCGCCCGTCCCGTCCCATGAGCCGCTCGTTCTGCGCCCGCTCGAGGCCGGCCTGGCCGACGATGTCCCCGGCCTTGACTCCGAAGGCCTCGATCTGCGCATCGCTGGCCTCGCCGACGTACCCGAACAGGTGCGCCGCGATGCCGTCGGGATAATGGCGTGTCGGCACGCGCTGCACGACGACGTCCGGGAGCTCGAACTCGAGGCGGCGGGCGGTGATCGCCGCCACCTGCGCGAGCGTGGCGTCCTCGATGACCACGATCGGCCGGTAGTACGGCTCGCGCCGGTGCCGGTCGACGATCTCGCGGATCCGCCGCTCGTCGATGCCGGCCACCTCCGAGAGCAGCCGGATCGTGCGATCGAGGTCGGTCGTGTGGAGCCGGACGATCGAGACGTTGAAGGCGGGGCGGTTCTCGACGAGCACCCGGCCGTGCCGGTCGAACACGATGCCGCGGGGCGCTCGCAGCGGGATCTCCCGGAGATGGTTGTTCTGGGCCATCTCCTGGAATCGCGCGTGCTGCACGACCTGGAAGAACCAGAAGCTGACGGCGAGCAGGCCGAAGGCGGCCATCACCCCCAGGCGCAGGATGATGATGCGCGTGGCCAGCGTCTGCCGTTCCTCGGGATGCCGCATAGACTCTCTTACGCTCGTGGGCTTCGGGCTTCGGGCTTCGGGCTCACCGGCGGCGCGCCCTACCACTGCCTGCCGACCGCCGACCGCGGCTGCCGACTGCCGACCGCCAGCTGCCAGCTGCCAGCTGCCAGCTGGTACTCACTTTACGCCTACCGGCGCCGCATGCGCATGCCGCGGTTCGCTGCCCGCCGCTCCATCGCGCCGGGCAGGAGCTCGATCACATGGAAGGCGACGCTCCCCACGAGGGCGTTGACGAGCGCCTGGCTCGCGACGCCGCCATAGGGGGCGCCGAAGTCGCGCAAGCCCAGCAGTTCGTAACCCCCCATGAAGATCACCGCGTGGAGGATCGTCGCCAGATAGAAGACGACGAACCGCGCTCCCGGCTTGGCGACGATGAACAGCGCGCCGAGCAGGCCCGTCGCATAGCCGACCACGGTCTTGGCCAGGCCGCCGATGCCGATGATCCCGATCGAGAGCGTGTCCTGCGCGAGCCCCGCTGCGGCGCCGGCGAGCAGGCCCGACGTCGGGCCGAACGACAGCCCGACGTACACGACGACCACGAGCACGAGATCCACGGCGGCCGTCCCGCGCACGACGAAGTGCGCGACAGTCGTCTGCAGGACCAGCGCGAGCGCGAGCGCGCCGACGATGCCGAGAAACCTCACCGGCGGGCCTCGGCCGGTCCGGCGCTGTCCAGCGCCGGCGGCGTCAGCACCACGAGCACCTCTTCGAGTCGCGAGAAGTCGACGGCCGGCCGCACCGTGACCCGCTTGTACGTGCTGCCGGAGCGCTCCACCTCGTCCACCCAGCCGATCACGAAGCCCTTCGGGAAGATGCCGTCGATGCCGGAGGTCACGACCGTGTCGCCGGGCACGATGTCGACCATTCCGCTGAGATAGTCGAGCTCGAGGTATCCGTCGCCCGTGCCGAGCACGACCCCCTGCGCGCGGGTGCGCTCGATCAGCGCGCCCGCCGCGGCGTTGCGATCGATGAGCAGCTGGACCTTCGCGGCCCGTGCGCTCGGCACGACCACGCGTCCGACGACGCCGGAGGGGGCGATCACCGCCATGTCGGGACGCAGCCCGCCGCCCGTTCCCTTGTCGATCGTGATGGTGCGGAAGTCCGGTGTGGCGGCGGCGCCAATCACGTTCGCCGCCGCGGTCTCGACCGCGACCTGCTCGCGCAGCTCCAGCAGCTGCTGCAGGCCGCGCGTCCGCTGCGCGAGGGCTCGCTCCTGCTGCAGCGCGATGCGGGCGTCCCTGAGCTGCCGCAGCAGTGCGTCGTTCTCGGCCCGCGCGCCGCGCAGATCGACGTATCCCGTCCAGGCCTCGCGGACGCCGCGCACGGCGGCGGAACCGACGCGCTGCACCTCCGAGAAGAGGCCGAGCGCGACCGCCTCGAGGGCCGGCGTGCCGGATCTGGTGCTCACCTGCGCCGAGATGATGACGACTTGCGCGACCAGCACCGCCAGGAAGAGATAGCCGCTGCGACGGCGGACGTCGAGCGCCGGCATCAGAACTCCACGGATCTCAGTCGATCGAGATCTTCCGGAGGAGGTTGAAGTCCGAGAGCATCTTCCCCGCGCCGAGCACGACCGACGACAGCGGGTCCTCGGCCATCGCCAGCGGGAGGCCGGTCTCCTCGCGGAGCCGCTTGTCGAGATTCTTCAACAGCGACCCGCCCCCCGTCAGCACGATCCCGCGGTCCACGATGTCGGCCGACAGCTCCGGCGGCGTGCGCTCGAGCGCGACGCGGACGGCGTCAACGATGACGCTGACGGTCTCGGCCAGCGCCTCCCGGATCTCCTCGTCCGTGATGGTAATCGTCTTCGGAACCCCCTCGATCAGGTGCCGTCCCTTGATCTCCATCGTCATCCGCTCGTCGAGCGGGTACGCGGAGCCGACCTCCATCTTGATCTGCTCGGCCGTCCGCTCTCCGATGAGCAGGTTGTACGTCTTCTTGATGTACTGGATGATCGACTCGTCCATCTCGTTGCCGGCGACGCGCACCGCCTTGCTGTAGACGATGCCGGCGAGGGAGATGACGGCGATGTCGGTGGTGCCGCCGCCGACGTCGACGATCATGTTGCCGGACGGCTCCGTGATCGGCATGCCCGCGCCGATGGCCGCGGCCATCGCCTCCTCGACCAGGTGCACCTCGCTGGCCTTGGCGCGGTACGCGCTGTCCTTGACGGCGCGCTTCTCGACCTGCGTGATCTCGGACGGCACGCCGATGACGATGCGCGGCCGGACCCACACGTTCCGGTTGTTGTGGGCCTTCTTGATGAAGTAGGTCAGCATCTTCTCGGTGACGTCGAAGTCCGCGATGACGCCGTCCTTCATCGGCTTGATCGCCATGATATTGCCGGGCGTCCGGCCCAGCATGTCCTTGGCGTCGCGGCCGACCGCCTCGACCCGGCCGGTCACCTTGTTGATGGCGACGATCGAGGGCTCATTGACGACAATGCCCTTGCCGCGCGCGTACACGCAGGTGTTGGCGGTGCCGAGGTCGATGGCGAGGTCGCTGGAGAACAGCGAGAAGATCGAGCGGAGGCTCAACGAAGTCACTCCTTGTCGCGTCGCATACGGCCGGGCTGGAGGCGGCGGTCGGCCGGCCTCCTCCGGTCGGGCCCGCCCGGCTCACGCCGCCGGCGGGCGTCAGGTCGATTGTCGCTACTGGTATCGGACGATCAGTCCGTGGCCAGCTGTGTCCCGTTCTTCCCCGCGCTCTTGATCTGGTACATCGCGCGATCCGCCGCCTGGAGCAGTTCCTCGGCCGTGCGCGCGACGTCCGGCAGGCACGCCACGCCGATCGAGACCGTCAGCCGGACATCGAGGCCCTCGCCGCTCAGGAACTGGTGCTCCGCGATGCGGGCGCGCACGCGCTCGGCCACCGCCCAGGCCCCCTCGCCGGTGGTCTCGGGGAGCACCACCGCGAACTCGTCGCCGCCGAAGCGCGCCACCACATCCGTTTCCCTGGCGCTGCCGCGAATCAGCGCGGCGGCTTCCACTAGCGCCCGGCTGCCGTGCAGGTGTCCGTGCGTATCGTTGACCGACTTGAACCCGTCCAGGTCGATGAACAGCAGCGACAGCGGCTTGCCGCTGCGCGTCGCGCGCTTCGTCTCGCGTCGGAGCGACTGGTTCAGGAAGCGCGAGTTGTAGAGGCGCGTGAGGTCATCGGTGACCGACAGCGCCTCGGCGCGCTGCAGCAGCAGCGCGTTCTCCAGGGCGATCGCCGCCGGCTCCAGCAGCCCGCGCCACCCCGCGAGCACCGCCGGCGACATCGACGGAGCGGCGCCGGGGTGCGGGTCCAGCCCGATCAGAGCCCCGATGTTCCGCCCCCGCGACGAGAGCGGATAGCCGACGGCCGACACGGCACTGCTCGAGCCCACCCGCCTGTCCTGCGCCAGATTGCCGCTCCAGAACTCGGTGCCGTACCGGACCACCCAGGCGGCAATGTCATGCGCCGGAGAGACGAGGCTCGCGAGCAGACCCCGTTCGGCCAGCAGCGTCAGCTCGCGGCCGGGATCGGCGCTGACCACCGCCCAGCTCGGGGCCGGTACCCACTCGGGGGCCCAGTTCACCAGGAAATCCGAGACCTTCTGGGGGTCCAGCGAGGAATGGGTGGCACGCAGGACGTCGACCAGCGCCGAACGCCGCTCCAGACGGGCGCGCAGCCCGCGCTGGGCCGCCTTCGTCCGGGCGGCGAGGTCCGGCTGCGTGGCCAGGCCCAGTGACCGCGGCGATCCGGCGACGGCCAGCCGACCTCGGCGCGCGAAGTCCCGCCCGGCGCCCGATGAGCTCAAGGGTGTGCTCCGTCGAGGTCGACCAGTTGACGCACTCCTAAGTGCTTTAATCCGAGAGAATATACCACGCGTTGCCGGGCTCCGGGCGCGGGCGGCCGGGCAAATTGCGCGCGGTTTCACGCGCGTGACGCACGTCGCTGCGCCGGGCAGCGGGGAGCGCCGCCAGCCGGGGCCCGCAGCGATCCTTATCGGCCTAACTCCTTGCTGGGTAGATGGTTTGTCACGTAACATCGTAGGGGCGACGCACGCGTCACTCCTACAGACCGATCAGACCCACCCGAGGAACGAATCGTCATGACCATGCTCGACCGGATGCGCAAGCGCATCGGCTGGCTCAAGTGGATTCTTGCGCTCGTCATCCTGGCGTTCGTTGTCTTCTACGTGCCGGACTTCCTGCGGCAGACCGACGCGGCCGGTCCGGGCGAGGTCATCGCGCGCGTCGGGGACCAGTCGATCACCGTGGGCGAGTTCCGCCGGGCGTATCAGGCCCAGATGGCGGCCTACCAGCGCGCCTACGGCGGCAGCATGAACGAGCAGCTGCTGCGCCAGATGGGGATCGATCAGCAGATCCTGCAGCAGATGGTGGACGAGCGCGCCGCGGTGCACGAAGCGCGGCGCCTCGGACTGACCGTCACCGATGCGGAGCTGGCCAGCCGCATCTATTCGCTGCCCGCGTTCCAGCGCGACGGCCGCTTCGCCGGTCAGCAGGCGTACGAGCAGGTCCTGCGCTCGGCCCGGCCGCCGCTGACGACCTCGCAGTTCGAGGACAGCCTGCGCCGCGCGCTGCTCGTCGAGAAGCTGCGCAGCGCCGTCACCGACTGGATCTCCGTCTCCGACAGCGAGGTCGACCGCGAGTACCAGCGCCGCAACGAGAAGGTGAAGCTCGAATTCGTGACCGTCTCGGCCGAGGACCTCCGCGGCGAGGTGGAGGTGAGCGACGCCGACCTCGCGGCCTACTTCGAGGCGAACAAGGAGCAGTACCGCATTCCCGAGCAGCGGAAGATGAAGTTCCTGCTGGTCGATACCGACGCGATCAAGGGCCGCATCACGGTGCCGCCCGGGGACGTGGAACAGGCCTACCGCCAGAACATCGACCAGTACACGACGCCCGAGCAGGTGCGCGCGAGCCACATCCTGCTGAAGACGGAGGAGAAGGACGCCGCGGCCGTGAGGAAGCAGGCCGAGGGGCTGCTGAAGCAGGCGCGCGCGGGCGCCGATTTCGCGGCGCTGGCGCGCCAGCACTCGGAGGACGAGGGCAGCGCGCCGCAGGGCGGCGACCTCGATTACTTCGGGCGCGGCCGCATGGTGCCGGAGTTCGAGGAGGTCGCCTTCGAGCTCGAGCCCGGACAGATCAGCGACATCGTCGAGTCGCCGTTCGGCCTGCACATCATCAAGGTGGTCGACAGGAAGCCGGCGGTCACCGCGTCCTTCGAGGACGTCAAGGCGCAGATTGCCGAGCAGCTCGCCTTCGAGCGCGCGCAGGCCGAAGCGTCGACGGTCGCCACGTCGCTCGACGCGGAGATCGACCGTGCGGCCGATCTCGAGCGCGTCGCGAAGGCGCGCGGCCTGACCGTGCAGGAGTCGGACTTCTTCGGGCGCGACGATGCCATCAAGGGACTGGGGCCCGCGCCCGAAGTGACGCAGCAGGCCTTCGAGCTGGAGGAGGACGAAGCCGCCGGGCCCGTCCGCGTCGCGCGCGGCCACGTGTTCTTCAGCACGATCGGCAAGCAGGACTCGAGGCTGCCCGCGCTCGAGGAGGTGAAGGACCGCGTGCGTGACGATGCGGTGACGGACCGTGCGGCGGAGCTCGCGCGCGACCGCGCGAAGGAGCTGGTGGAGCCGCTGCGGAAGGACTTCGGCCGGGCCGCGAAGTCCGCGGGGCTCGAGGTCAGGACCACCGAGCTGCTGCCCCGCGGATCCACGTGGCCGGACATCGGAATGAGCCCGGCCCTCGACGCGGCCGTGTTCGATCTGCCCGTCGGCGGCGTCACCGCTCCAGTCTCCACTCCCACGGCCGTCGTCATCGCACGCGTCGCCGACCGCCAGGAGATCGTGGCGGCGGCCATGGAAGCGGGCCGGGACGCGCTGCGGGAGGAGATGGTTCAGGGGCAGCGAGGGCGGTTCTTCACGGCCTACATGCAGAAGGCCAAGGAGCGCATCGGGCCGGCCGTGGACCAGGAGATGCTGAGGCGGGCGACGATGGTGGGGTAGGGAACCGTTTCCCTTCTCCCTTTTCCCTTCTCCCTTTTCCCTTCTCCCTTTTCCCTTCTCCCTTTCTATCGCAGCCACCCATACGGCATCAGCGCCAGCGGTTCGGCGCGCCGGAAGAGGCGCATGGGCGCGGTGATGAGACCCAGCGCGCGGCGCTCGTCGGCCGGCAGCAGCGCGGCCGCGATCAGATCGCCGCGCGTCTCGAGCTGAAACGCCTCGGCCAGCATCTCGTACACGCTGCGCCGCGCGGGGTAGACCACCACCTGCACCCCGGAGTCCTCCGGAATGCCCGCCTGCTCCTTCGCGATGGCAATCGCGCGATCGAGCCCCCCCAGCTCGTCGACGAGCCCGACCTCCTTCGCCTGTGAGCCGGTCCAGACCCGCCCCTGGGCGATGGTCTCGAGCCGTTCCGGCGTCATGTTGCGAGCGCGGGCGGCCTTCTCCACGAACTGGTCGTAGAACGAGCTGAGGCTGGCGATGAGCGCGGCGCGCTCCGACTCGTTGAACGGCCGTGCCGGGGAATAGATCTCCGCGTTGCGCCCCTCGCTGACCGATTCGATGTTGGCGCCCAGCTTCGCATAGGTGCCGCCGGTCACCAGCTTTCCCGCCACGATGCCGATCGAACCGGTGAGCGTCGCCGGCTGCGCGACGATGTGGGGCGCGGCCATGGCGATGTAGTAGCCGCCGGAGGCGGCCAGATCCGACATCGACACCACCAGGGGACGCTTGGGGTTCTGATCGCGGGTGATCACCAGCTCCCGCCAGATGGCATCGGACGCGACCGCGGAGCCGCCCGGGCTGTCCACGCGCACGACGATGGCCCGGAGCGACTTGTCGTCGCGCGCGGCCCGGATGTGGCGAATGAGCGTCTCGGAACCCAGGATCTGGCCCGAGAACGGATCGAAGGCGCTCTCGCCCGACATGATGATGCCGCTGGCGTAGATCACGCCGATGCGGGGCCCCTTGTTCAATCCGAGCTTCGACGCCGAGACGCCGGCGTACTCCCGCGTCTCGACCCAGTCGCCGTTCTCCCTCGGCAGCTTTTCCTTGTCGTCGAGCTGGTCGAGATACGCGAGGCCGTCGATGAGGCCCGCCTTCACCGCGTCTCCAGCGAGGAACGGCCCCTTGTCGATCAGCGCGCGCACCTCCTCGGGACTCTTCTTCCGCCCGTCGGCGATGCCGCGGACCAACTGCTCGTACAGATCCCGGTTGAGCGACGCCGCCATCTCGCGATGCGCGGGTGTGAAGCCGTACTCGGTGTACTGGTGTGCCGCGGTCTTGTACTGGCCGATGTGGACGAAGTCGGGATACGCGCCGGCCTTGTCGAGCGAGCCCCGCAGGAACAGGGCATAGGAGGCGAGCCCGTTCAGGTCGATGCCGCTGCTCGGCATCAGGTAGATGCGATCGCAGGCGCTCGCGAGATAGTACATCCGGTCGTCCGCGAACTCGAGGTACGCGATCGCCGGCTTGCCCGATCGGCGGTAGTCGAGAATCGCGTCGCGGACCTCCTGGACCTTCCCCCAGTGCGGCGCCTGCAGCCCCGACGGGGAGATGACGACGGCACGGATGCGGTCGTCGACCTTGGCCTTGCGCAGGTTGTCGACGATGGTCGCGAGCGAGGGGGCCCGACGGCCGGAGAGGACCTGCCGGAACACATCGTCCGGCGCGGTTTCGTTCAGGTCGGTGTCGAGCCGCAGCATCAGCGTCGAATCGCGGGAGACGGACGGCTGCCGCGAGGTGAACAGCCACAGCGCGCCGAGGCCCGCTGCCGACACGGCGAAGGCGATGACAATCAGGCCGATGACGAGTCCGAACCCACGCCGAAGAGCCACGGCAGCACTCCTTGAAGATTTCCGTCGTTCAGTATAGTGCCCGCGGCTCGTGAGGCGGCGCAGCCGGCCGGCCGCGCCAGCCCTGGCTGAAATGACGCTGCGCGGGAGCCCTGTTGACCGGAGCCCTGTTGATGCGACTGAGCCGGGTTGCTGAATTCGAGGTGAGGTCCGCCTTCGCCGCTTCGCGGCTACGGCGCGACAGCCTTCGCTGGCTTGCCCGGCCGTAGCTGG
>Ga0299913_10002591_pt1 | contig 14364 bp, 11 predicted proteins | sample RVTome_9_FD_201360 | JGI IMG/M metagenome (GOLD analysis project Ga0299913, IMG submission 201360) | Soil microbial communities from uranium-contaminated site in the Upper Colorado River Basin, Wyoming, United States - RVT155D38 (version 2) ... | reverse complement strand
CACCGACTACCTGCGGGTGCTCGGCCCCGACCACCCTGACACCTTGACTACCTACAACAATCTCGCGCGGCGGCGGGGTGAGGCAGGTGACCCGGCCGGTGCCGCAACCGTTCTAGAGCAGTTGCTCGCCGACTGTCTGCGCGTGCTTGGCCCGGACCACCCCGAGACCTTGAGCACCCGCCACAACCTTGTGTGGTGGCGGGGAGAGTCGGGGGACGCAGCCGCGACCGTCGCCGTGTTCGAGCAGCTGCTGATCGACTATCTGCGGATGCTTGGCCCCGACCACCCCGGCACGCTAGGCACCCGTAGTAATCTCGCCCGGCGGCGGGGTGAGGCAGGTGATCCAGCCGGCGCCGTCATCATGCTGGAGCAGCTGCTCACCGATCGTCTGCGAGTGCTCGGCGCCGAGCACCCCGACACCCTGAGCACCCGCCACAACCTCGCGCATTGGCGGGGTGAGGCCGGCGACCCGACCGGCGCTGCCAACATCTTGGAGCAGCTACGTACCGATTGCGTGCGGGTGCTCGGCCCGAACCACCCGGACACCTTGAGCACTCAGCACAGCCTCGCCCAATGGCAGAAAAAGGGACGGGCTCGGCCGGGTTATGACCAGGGCAACGTCAAGGTCACTAGATGTCTTGCTCTCATCACTCCAGGTGGCAGGTCATGGAACGAGGCACCGCCTGAACGCGCTGGCCAGAGCCGGTTCGCGACGGATGTACGCGACTAATCGGCGATTACACTTGGTTACCCGAGTGGAACATAGGGTGATCTGGGACTGTCCTGGGAACGGTGTTTCTGGCCCGACACGCCGGGCTGAGGTCCGGTGGGATGGGCACGGACAGTGATGGCATCTGGACCTGTGAGTCCACGGAAGAGCGAGACTAAGACCGAGTTGGGGTTGTCGGCGGAGCAGGCTGCTGCGGCGGCGATGGTGGCCGAGGCTCGGCAGCGCGGGCTGGAGTTGACCGGCCCGAACGGGCTGTTGAAACTGTTCACCAAGAATGTGCTGGAAGTCGCGCTGAACGAGGAGATGACCGAGCATCTTGGGCACGAGAAGCATCGCGCCGAGCCGGGTCGTGAGTCGACGAATGTGCGGAACGGCACTCGGTCGAAAGCAGTCATTTCCGATGCGGTCGGCGAGGTGCGGGTCGATGTTCCTCGAGATCGGGAGGGCAGTTTCGCGCCGCAGATCGTTCGCAAACGGCAGCGCCGTCTGGGTGATGTCGATGAGATCGTGTTGTCGTTGTATGCCAAGGGTTTGACGACTGGGGAGATTTCCGCGCATTTCGCCGAGATCTACGGTGCGTCGGTGTCCAAGGAAGTGGTGTCGCGGATCACCGACACGGTGGTGGCCGAGATGGCGGAGTGGTCGGCTCGTCCGTTGGACGCGGTCTACGCGGCGGTCTTCATCGATGCGATCGCCGTGAAGATCCGCGACGGCCAGGTGGCCAACCGGCCCTGCTACGCGGCCATCGGGGTCACCGTGGACGGGCACAAGGACGTGCTCGGCCTGTGGGCCGGCACCGGCGGCGAGGGCGCGAAGTTCTGGCTGAGCGTGCTCACTGACCTGCGCAACCACGGCGTGGTGGACGTGTTCTTCCTGGTCTGCGACGGTCTCAAGGGCCTGCCCGAGGTCGTGGCGAACGTGTGGCCGCTGGCCACCGTGCAGACCTGCATTGTTCATTATGCCGATCTTCGGGTTATGCCGAGGTTGAGCTGGGATTCGGTGCGGGGCAACGGTTTCGGGTTGGCGAGGTCGGCATAATCAGAGCGCTTGGAGCCATGCCAGCAGGGGGTCGGGTGGTTGGTATCGGTGGGTGCGGTTGTTCGGTGGTCGGGTTCTGGCGAGTGCTTTCTCCTTCAGTTCGAGGTTGGCGTGTAGGTAGATGTGGGTGGTGTCGACGCTGACGTGTCCGAGCCAGAGGGCTATGACGCTGGTGTCCACGCCGGCGTGCAGCAGTCGCATCGCGGTGGTGTGCCGTAGGACGTGCGCGGTGATCGTCTTGCCGCGTAGCGAGGGGCAGCCATTGGCGGCCTGCCGGGTGTAGTGCGCGATGCGATGTTCGATCGCGTCGCGGCTGAGGTTGGTGCCGCGACGGGTCGGGAATAGCGGCGCGCCTGGGTCGCCGTCGTGTTCGCCGAGCCAGTCGCGCAGGACGGTGACCGTGCCGCTGGTGAGTGGAGTGATCCGGTCTTTGCGGCCTTTGCCGTGGCAGGCGACGTGCGCGCCGGGTCCGAGGTGCAGGTCGGTGCGGGTGAGCCCGGTGAGCTCGGAGATCCGCAGCCCGGTCTGCGCGGCAAGCAGGATCAGGGCGTGGTCGCGGCGTCCGGTCCAGGTGGTCTGGTCGCAGGAGGCGAGCAGCGCGTCGACTTCGGGTTCGGTGAGGTAGGTGATCAGCGCTCGGTCGAAGCGTTTGGGCGGGATCGCCAAGACCCGCGAGATGCTCTGGGCATGTTCGGGATGGGCCAGCGCGGCGAACCGAAACAGTGAGTGGATCGCGGCAAGCCGGGCGTTGCGGGTGCGGACGCTGTTGCCGCGCCTGGTCTGGAGGTGATCGAGGAAGCCGGCGATCAGGGTGGCGTCGAGGTCGGCGATGTCCAGCGCAGACGGCGCGAGGCCGGTGCGTTCGGTGGCGTAGCCCAGCAGCAGCCGTAGCGTGTCGCGGTAGGCGGCGATGGTGTGGCCGCTGGCGTGCCGCTGGCGGATCAGCCGGTCGGTGAAGAACGCCTGCAGGGTCGGGGCGAGCGCGCTCACGGCCGACCTGCCGACTGGGCCGCGAGGTGTGCTTCGAGTCGCTGCCCGGCGAGGGCCATCAGCTCCGGTGAGGCCGACAGATACCAGTAGGTGCTGCCTGGGTGCACGTGGCCCAGCCAGGTGGACAGCAGCGTCAGGCGGATCTGTCCGTCCTGGCCGGCGGCGTAGGCGTCGAGCATCGCGGCGACGGCGAAGGAGTGCCGCAGGTCATGAATGCGCGGGCGACATGAGCCAGATCGCGCCGTGAGCCCGGCCAAGCGCACCAGCCGGTGGAACGTGTTGTGGACGTTGCAGTAGATCAGCCGGGTCCCGGCTGTGGACACGAACAACGCCGACGTGCCGGTCACCGGGGCGAGTCGGTCGCGTAATCGCTGGTAGCGGCGCAGCGCGTCGACGGTCGTGAGGTGCAGGGCCAGCTCGCGAGCCTTGCCGAACTTGCCGTGGCGCACCACCAGCCGCCCCGAGGGGAAGTCGACGTCGCCTCGGTCCAGTCCGATCGCTTCACCCACCCGGATCCCGGTAACCGCCAGCAATCCGACCAAGGTGGCCAACGTGGCCCGCCGCAGTGGGGTGCGCAGCGAGCTTGTGGCAGTGATCAGCGCGGTGATGTCGGCGTCGGAGTACAAGTACGGGCTGGCCTGCAGCGGTCGCTGGGGCAGCAGCTGGGCAGCGGGCACCTCGTGCGCGGGGTCGCGGACGTGCAGGTAGGTGGCGAAGCCGCGCACCGCCGACAGGCGGTAGGCCCACCAGTTCGAGTCACCACGAGCGGGCAGCCGCGCCCAGTCCAGCGCCGCCTCCACGGTGATCCTCGCCTGGCCGAGCCGCTCCAGGTGGTCGAGGAACTGGCCCAGTAGTTTCTCCGGGGCGCGCCAACCGGTAACCCAGCGCGCGGCGTAGGGCGAGGTAGTCGGCCAACTCCGCCCGCATCGGGCCGGTCACGACACACCATCCGAGGCGCCGCCCGGCCAGGGCCGGGCCAGCACGAGCAGCGCGTCACGGTCGACCTTGGCGTAGATTGCCGTCGTCAACGAGGAGCGGTGCCGCAGCACCTGACCGACCTCGGCGAGCGGGCTGCCGGCGCGCAGCATCACGGTGGCGGCGGTATGCCGCAGCCGGTGCGCGTGCATCTTGCCCAGCCCGGCGCGCTGCGCGGTGTCGAAGACAACCATCGTCACGCCACCGGTCGTCAATGCCCGGTGCGGGGCGTGAACCCGCACGAACACGCTGCGCCCCACGGCGGTGACCGGTCGGGCCCGCCGCAGATACGCCGCGATCGCCGCACCCACATCGGCTGGCAGCGGCAGCCGTTCGGCTCGGTCGCCCTTGCCCAGCACCGCGATCTCGCCGCGGCGCCAGTCGATGTCGTCTAGGCCGAGACAGGCGACCTCGCCGGCGCGCAACCCCAACCGGGCCAGCAGCAGCAGGATCGCGTAGTCCCGCCGACCAGTCGGTGTGCGCCGATCACAACTGGCGAGCAGCCGGCGCAGCTGACCCGGTTCCAGGCCTTTCGGCAGGCCGGACAACCGCCAGCCCGCCACTGACGGAACCGCGGCTGCCAGCGACACCGCAACCTGCCCGGTGACATACAGCCAGCCCAGCAGCGACCGCAGCGCGCAGACGATCAGCTTCGCTGATCCGACAGCCCGGCCCGGGCAGCTGGCCAGCACAAACGCGGTGACATCAGCTGCGGTCACGCTGGTGAACTCGAGTGAACCGTTGCACGCCCGGGTCGCGACGAATGGCCGCACGCAGTCCACGTAACCGCGTGCCGTTCCCGGCGTCACACCGCGCTCGACGAGCAGCCAGCCACGGTAACGACCAAGCAGTTCCTCCACCGGACCGGGCGGAACCTCCTGCGGGATCGGCAGCACGCCCAACGGCCCGAGATACTCCAGCAGCGGTTGCAGCGCCTTCATCGACCGGTACTCCACATACCCCGCGGCCCGCCGCTGCACCAGGTACCGCTCGATCGCCGAACCGCTCAGGCCGTCCAGCCCGACGCCCTCGGCCTGCATCCAGCGATCCAGATGCGCGATGAAGCACACGTGCTGCTCGGCCGAGGACCGCGAATAGCCCTCCCGCAGCAACCCCTCGGCGAACCCGATGACATGTCGCTCCAGCGGCCCCCGCACGATCGACCGCAACACCTTGACCATGACGCCCTCCTCTCCACAGTGGAGAAGCAAGCGTCGATCAACTCACCAGATTATGCCGACCTCGCCAACCCGAAACCGTTGCCCCGCACCGAATCCCAGCTCAACCTCGGCATAACCCGAAGATCGGCATAATGGACGGTGCAGCGCTGCACCAGCACCGCCGAGCCGAAGACCTTACGGACCCCCTTCGCGAGGGCCTTGCCGCCGTCCAGGACGAACAGCATCCGGCCGGTGCCGTCCAGCCCACGCTCGACCAGATCGGCGAGCAGCGCGGTGACCACGGTGGTGTTCTCGGTGTCGCCCTCATACAGCCCGACCGGCACCTTCCTGCCGTCGGTGGTGACGACCAGCGCAACAACCATCAGGTGCTCGGCCAGGTGCAGCCCGTCGATCATCATCGCGGCCACCCTCAGCCCCGACAGGTCGCGGGCCAGCAACTCGGCCAGCGCGGTCTCGGTGGCCTTGACGAACCGGCCAGACACCGCCGAACGCGACGTCGACCAGGACTGCGCGGCCACCTGCGCACCGACCGGCTCGGAACCGGCGGTGAACCGGCGACACGCCAGCCCGGCCAGCATCCGCTCCATCACCACCGCCGAGAGCAGATCATCACCGGCGAACGCGGCGAAGATAGACAGCGCCACCTCCTGCCCATCCGCGGTGCGAGCCCGCGGCCGATCCACCGGCACTCGCCGCGCACCCAACGTCACCGATGTCGGCGCCCACCCGTGCCGGCCCATCGCACGCTCCGGATCGTGCTTGCCCCGCGGCCCAGCCAGCCCGGTGATCTCGGACTCCATCATCGCGTGCATCACCTTCAGCCCGGTGGCCACGCTCATCGCCAGCAGCCCCTCCCGGGCCGAGACGGCCGCCTCACTCAACGCCAGCCGCACCTCATCCGGCAGCTCAGCCACACCGTCCTTCGCAACAACACGCAAACTCGATACCTTGCTCATAGCGGTCCCCTTCCAGATCGGGTCGACTCGGCAGTCGCCCAACTCCTACCGCACGGCAGGTGTCAGGCGGGGGACCGCCACCTCAAACCCAACAAGATCCGGGACAACCTCGCTTCTGCCAGTGGGCGAGGTTGTTGCGGGTGGTCAGGGTGTGCGGGTGGTCCGGGCCTAGCACCCGCAGACAGTCGGCCAGGAGCTGCTGGAAGGCGATAACTGCGCCTGGCGCATCACCCGCCTCCCCCCGCCAGTAGGCGAGGCCAGCGCGGGTGTTCAGGGTGTGTGGGTGGTCCGCGCCTAACACCCGCAGCCGGTCAGCCAGAACCTGTTGGAAGGCGGTGACGGCGCCAGGCGCATCACCCGCTCCTCCTCGCCACCGGGCGAGATTGTTGCGGGTGGCAAGGGTGTCAGGATGGTCCGCGCCTAACACCTGCAGCCGGTCAGCCAGGAGCTGTTGGAAGGCGGTGACGGCGCCGGGCGCATCACCCGCCTCCCCTCGCCACCGGGCGAGGTTGTGGCGGGTTGCGAGGGTTTCCGGGTGGGCCGGCCCCAGCACCCGCAGATGGTCGACCAGAAGCTGTTGGAAGGCGGTGACGGCGCCGGCCGAGTCGCCCGCTGACCCCCGCCATCGGGCCAGGTTGTGGCGGGTGGCCAGGGTGTCTGGGTGGTCCGGGCCTAGCACCCGCAACCGGTCGGTAAGTACCTGCTGGAAGGCGGCGACGGCGCCAGCCGGGTCACCTGCCTCCCCCTGCCAGAAGGCGAGGTTGCCACGCGCGGCCAGGGTATCCGGGTGGTCCGAGCCGAGGTGGCATTGGGCGGTGGTGTTCAGTCGCTGAAAGTAGGCGGTGGCAGCGGTTACCAGTCCGGCTTCACCGAGACTTCGGCCTGCCTGGAACATAAGGGGGTGACCGTTCTCGGTCCAGAGTGTGCGTTCGGCGTTGGTGTGCAGAGCATCGGTGTTGGCGCGCAGGAGTGCGCTGATCGCAGGTTGGTTTTCGATGTGGGGCCAGATCCTGCTAAGGGCGTCGGCGGCGGCCCGTGCGGCCAGTTCACGGCCGTCGTTGGGGAGTTGCTCACGAGTGGCGCGTTGGATCAGGCCGTGCACGCGGACCATTGGTTGGGTGCTGGTAGGTGCGGTGAGGGTGATGAGATTGAGCCGGTGGAGGGCATGCAATGCATCGGTGGAGTCTTGGGCGTCGACATCCCGGCCGCATTGGTAGGTGAGGTAGGCCAGCGTGTCGGGTGCGGTGAACAGATCGGTGGGGATTCCGTTGGGATCTAGCATGCTGGCCACGTTGAGCACCGGTCCGGCAACACCGCGTGGTTGGAGTTGGTTGGCCTGTTCGACCGATAGTGACCAGGTGACTGCCAGCGACGCGTGGTGGTCGTCGGGTAGAGCTGCCGGCTCGGGCAGCAGGTCGGGGAGCTGACGGCGCCGGTCGGCCAGTCGACGCCGGTAGGTCGGGCAGCCCAGGCCGCGGTCGAGGATGTAGGCGGCGGCTTGGGCCAAGGCCAGGGGTAGGTAATCCAGTTCAGCGGCCAACTCCGCAGCCCCGACCAACGCGCCGCCGCCTCCGCTGGTGTGGGGGGTTAGTTTCTGCGTCAGATAGGCGCTGGCTACGGCCGGGGTGAACAAGCCGACGTCGACCATGACCCGTTCATGGTTCCGCAGCGCGGCGTCGCGACGGCGGGTGGTGATCAACATCTGACCGCACCGGCTGGTGGGTGGCCACAGACCGCGCAGGTCACCGGGATCGCTGACGTCGTCCAACACGATCAGCCAGCGTCGGTGGGTGCAGCGCAACCACGCCAGGAACCGCTGCACGGCCCGCTGTGCATCCTCACCAATGCCCGGTTCGATCTCGTCACCGGCTTGGGCATAGCCGGAGACAATGGCCTCGCGGCTGGACGCCGAGATCCACACCAGCAAGTCGAGGGTGCTGTCCTCCCAGCGCCGTCGGGCATAAGCGGCTGCCGCCTGAGTCTTACCCACTCCGCCTAAGCCGGACAGCACTTGCCCCAACACCACTGTCGCACCGGTTGTGACCGTCGTGCTCAGCAGGTCGGTGATGTCGTTACGGTTCTGGTAGCAGTCCGCCTGCGGTGGCAACACACCGACCAGGTGTGGCCATGCCGCCGGCTGCCGAACGCCGCTGTAGTAATTGTGTTGCTGGTTGCCACTGCCGATCTGGACACCACGCGCATCCGGCATGCTGACCGATGGCGGTGGCACGCGCAGCCGATCATCGGCGCCTTGATTGGGCGCCTTCTGGTCGTCGTTCATCACACCAACCGGCTGGTGGCGGAACTATGGGAACCGGTCGCACTGCACGTTGTGATCTCCAACCTGACCACCCTTCGCCTCGAGCACGTCAACAGCATATTTGCCGGTAGCGGTTCCGGCTGGGTTGATTTGAAGAGGGTAAGTTCCTCGTTGCAGCGCAAGCCCGCGACGATCGGGATGGGGACTGGCTCTGACGGTTTGATCTGGATCTGGCCCACTTTGCGTGATCGACTTGGCTCCTCTCTGGCGTGTCGCGATGGTTTGTTGATCATGTTGGTGTGATCGTGTCGCGCCGTGTCGTGATCATGGTGGTGTGCGGGTTCTGTTGCCGCACTTGACAAACGTGGTGATCGAGCGGGTCCAAGAGGTCCGTGGGTCGGTGCGGATCTGGGCGCATCCGCAGGCCGCGCAGGCATCCTGTCCGCGATGTGGTGGCGAGTCGAGGCGGGTGCACAGTCGCTACGAGCGTCGCTTGGCCGACGCGGCGGCGGCCGGGCGGCGAGTCGAGATCCAGCTTCGCGTGCGCCGATTCTTCTGCGACGACACCGACTGCCCGGTCACGACGTTCGCCGAGCAGGTGCAGGGCCTGACCACGCGCTATGGTCGGCGGACCGTGCTGCTGGCGCAGATGGTGACCGCGATCGGTGTGGCGTTGGCCGGTCGCGCTGGCTCGCGGCTGGCTGCTCGGTTGGGTCTGGCCACCGGCCGCAACACGCTGTTGCGCCTGGTGCGTGGCCTGCCTGATCCCGAGATCGGCGCGGTGGCGGTGCTGGGGGTGGACGACTTCGCGTTACGACGCAACCGCCGCTACGGCACGGTCCTGATCGACATGGACACCCACCGGCCGGTCGACGTGCTGGCCGATCGGGAGGCCGACACGTTCGCCGACTGGTTAGGCGAACATCCCGGCACCGAGGTGATCTGCCGGGATCGTGGCGGCGCGTACGCCGAAGCCGCCGAGCGCGGCGCTCCGAACGCGGTGCAGGTCGCCGACCGGTGGCACTTGTGGCACAACCTCGCCGAACAGGTCGAGAAGACCGTCGCCGCCCACCACGGCTGCCTGCGCGAGCAGGAGACACCGGCCGAGGTGCCGGCCGCTGCGCCGGATGTTGCGGAGCCTGTGGATCTCATCGCGGTGGCCGAAGCGGTCCACGCCGCCCGGCGGGCCAACTCCGCTCTGGTGGCCCGTTCCACGGCTCGCTTCGAGCAGATCCAGACGCTGAAAACGCAAGGCAAGGGCATCAAGGCGATCATGCGGGAACTCGGGCTGGCCAAGGAAACCGTGCGCAAGTTCTATCGGGCGAGCAGTGTGGAGGAGGTGACCGCGACCTCCCGCGTCGGCCGGCCCAGCGTGCTAGATGGATTCAAGCCCTACCTGCACGAACGCTTCAACGCCGGGCTCACCAACGTCAGCGCGCTGTTCCGGGAGATCCGCGAGCAGGGCTACCGAGGCAGCCGCGGCACGGTAGCCGACTACCTCGCACCGTTCCGAATCCTCGGCGCAGCTCCCGCGCCCACGCCTGCGGCACCCAAGGTCCGCCACGTCGCCTCGTGGATGCTGCACCACCCCGACGACCTCGACGATGAGCAACGGCTCCAGCTCAAGCAGGTTCGCACCGCGTGCCCGCACCTGGACGCCACCGCCAACCACGTCACCGAGTTCGCCAAGATCCTCACCAATCAGGGTGGTGAACGCCTCGACGAGTGGATGGCCGCGGTCGAAGCCGACGACGTGCCCCACCTGCATCGCTTCGTGCGGGGCCTGCGCCGCGACTACGACGCGGTCCGCAATGGACTCACACTGCCGCACAACTCAGGCGCGGTAGAGGGCAACATCAACCGAATCAAAATGATCAAGAGACAGATGTACGGCCGCGCCAACTTCGACCTACTCCGCAAACGCATCCTCCACGCCGCCTGACCAGCAAAGGGTCGACTCGATCACGCAAAAGTGGGCCAGAACCAGGATTCGGTTGCCGTTGACACGCCGATCGGAAAATACCCAACGGCACCCGCGTGAGGCTACGGAGGAGCCAACTTCGGCATGCACTGTGATCCCGCTTGTTTATATGACACATTGACAAACTGACGGGGACGCATGCAATCGAGGAGATTTCATGACGCTGGTGGTCACGTTCACGGGCAAGACGGCGCTTCCGGCTCCCGGCGCGAATTCCGGCTACTTGATCTGGACATACAGGGTCGAGGCGAGCCCGTCGGGAGAGCTGCCGGCGCAGCAGCGGATCGCACTCGGTCTCCCCAGCGACATGGACGTGCAGAACCCGGATCTGTACCCGGGCGTGCCGCAGCTCACGGGCACCTTCCTGCAGCGGGATCCGGCGACGAGCCGTCAGTACGTCGGGCGGGTGACCCCGTCGGCGGGCAACGTGACTATCTCGGGCGTCGCCCCGGCGGCCCAGTCCACCTGCGAAATGCTGCTTGTCAGGGTCCAGGCGGGCCAGCCGCCGTTTGCACTGCCCTTCGCCACCGCCCCGACCGGCCCGCTGGGCCCGGTGCAGGTGCTCACGTCGCCGGCGCTGGGTCCGCCGGTGTTCAACGGCCGGCCGGTGTCGGACTTCGCGGGTACGCTGCCGTACGCCAGCGAGGTATTCGGCATCTACCAGCCGCTGGCCGGATTGCTCGGTATGCAGAACACGCTGCGGGCCACCACCGAACTCGCCGGCTATGACACCGCGAGTCTGAGTCGCGAGATGTTCACCGCGGATGCCGCACGCACGCTGGACGACGAGGTCTTGGCCGAGTTGGCTAGCCGGTTCGAGGCCGCCGCTGTCCAGGGGGTGCTGTCACCGGTGGGCCTCGTGAATCTGTTCCGGCAGTACTTCTTCGAATTCGACACGTTCCTGGGTGCCCCGGCCGGACATCTATGGATCAGCCCCGGCGGCACCGTGGAGGTGATCGAGACCAGCACGCGGCGCACGCTGGTGGAGAAGATCGCCGAGCAGGCCGAGGAGACCTCGCGCAATACCGAGGAGAGCCTGACTCAGCAGGACGACGTCGCCGACGCCGTCAAGGAGGAGAACGCCAACGACACCAAGCTCGGCGTCAGCGTGACCGGCGGGGTGAACGCCGGGATCTACCACGCCGACGCGAGCGCGAGCTTCAGCACGCAGAGCACCGTCAAGAGCTCATCGGAGCAAACCCACAAGCAGACCCGCACGCAGAGCGCAAAGGTCTCCAGCGAGATCAAGCGGAACCTCAAGACCAGTTTCAAAACGGTGACCGAGACCACGGACACCTCCAGCCGCCGCTACGTCGTGCAGAACACCACGAACGAGCTGGTCAATTACGAGCTGCGGCGCAAGGTGCGCAAGGTGGGTGTGCAGCTACAGCACATCGGCACGCGGCTGAGCTGGCAGGTGTACTTCAACAATCCGGGCCGCAACCTGGGCTTGGGGGGCATGATCAACATCGTCCCGGCACCCGATCTGACAGCGCTCAAGAAACCCGAAAAGCCGCCGCCGTACCAAGTCTTCGACCAATGGGTGGAAATCCTCCCCACCGATCAGGTCGTCGCCGTACAAGTCCGCTACGACCCGAAACCCGGGCAGCAGCTCTGACGCGCCCGGCCATGCAGATCCGCGTTTCGAACGCCAACCGAGCCGTACCGCTCTTCAAGCATTTCCTGCTGACCCGCTGGCACGTGACGATAGAGCAGCGGACAGCGGCTTCAGGAGGGACCGCGCCGGCCGAGCCGATGACGCAGACCAACGACGGCTTCACCGGGATGGTGGACGACAGCACAAGGTGGCTTCGACTGGCCGTCCGAGCCAGTTGCGTCGTCGGTTCCGCGACCTATGAATTGATCCATATCAAGCAAGATTTCAATGTTCCCCCCAGGGCGGACACGACCCTGGAACCGCTCGGCTGGAAGAAGGGAGCGCCGTCGGACCCGATCGGCCTGTACAAGGGGATACCGAACCTGCACCCGTTGCTCGCCCTCAACGGCAACAACGTGACACTCGACATCCACTTCGTGGACGTCACGGATCTGTATCTCGATCTGCATGGTCGCTCGCCGTGGTTTCTTGCAATGAACGTCCTGCGCGGCACCGACCGGACGATCAGGATCATGGCCTCGCTCGGCGGGCACCCCCTGATCTGGTACGTGACGGTCCCGGCCAGCTGCGCGGGGATCCCCAAGGTCAAGCCCGCCGTTCTCGTCATGCCGGCCGACTACGGGGCGATCTTCTACGATAACAGCCTGCCGGGCATCCGGACATCCACCCACGGCAAGTCCGCCGGCAGCCTGCAGTCGGGACTTGAGACGCTCTGCTGGACCCTCACCGAGCCCTTGACGGATGAGCGCTACAACGCGCTCCTCCCGCGGTACGTGGCCCTGCGCAAGACCTTCTCAGGGCCGGCGGACGACCTGCCCCAGCCGCTCCACCACTTCCGCGGCGTGCTGACCTATCAGCCAAGTTCGGGCAAGCTCGTCCCCCAGTACTGGGACGTGCCCATGGGCGTCGAGCGGGCGATCCACGACGAGAAGTACATCCTCATGCTCCCGGTCATGAACGGCGGCGAGGGCGGCGTTCTCATCCAACCCGGGCTGCGCAAGCGCATCAGCAACGCGATCAACTTCTTGTACAGCCACGGCACGACGTTGCACTACGAGTCCATCGACATCGGCAAGCCGGTGCTCAGTACGTTCAGTCAGTCCGGCGACAATGTGTTCACCAGCGCCGACCGCAACCGCGACGACATCGGCGGCCTCGTCCTCTTCGAACCGCAGTACATGAACGAGCACCTTCCCGGCGAGGACCGCAACCTGACGTTCGGCAAGGCCGTCGTCCCTGAACTGTTGCGTCGGAGCGTGAAAGTGGTGGTCGTCGGGCGATACCGGGAGCGTCCACGCAAGTATCTGCCTGACGGCCAAGCCGATGGGATCCTTACGCTGCCGGACGCCGCGAACTACCACCTGCTGGCGTACCCGCTGCCCACGAGCGGCGGGTAGGCCAGCGCGCCTCCCGTGGTGAAATATCGCTACTCGCGCCTCGTCGACGGACCGCACGACACCGCCCTGGACCAGATCCTCGGCTCGGGGGATCCGGCGACAGTCGACCAGGCGACGGTGAACAGAGAGCTCAAGGTCGACGAGATGATCGCCGGCTTCCGTCGAGCGGGGCTGAGCGACGACGCGATCATTCGGCGGGTGTTCTCCGCAGAGTACGAGCCAGACAATCGCCCAGGCGCGTACTACCCGCACAATCTGATCCTGGTCGGCGGGCAGACGTTCGACAGCACCTCCAAGCGGTACCGCGGCTTCTTCCACACCGCCCTGGCCGCCATCGGGTAGTCGCGAGCTATCTTGACCGTCTCTTGCCCGCGAACCAGACGTGCTGGCGGGCCGTCCTTGATGCTATGACGGGCTGGGGCGGCAGTTGCCGGGGGTGCTGTCGCCCAGCCTTCAGCCAGCTTCAACAGGCGTCGTACCCCAGGCCAGGTTCGCAAAGGCCCCGAGAAGGTCCACCCAAATTGGGTCAAACCAAGATCGGCTTTGCACCGGTTCACTGGCTCCCATGATTGTGGACGAATCGATCTAGCTGTGACGGCTCGGTAGACAAGATCAGCCTTAGGGTTTAGTCCGGCTGGCCGCAGACGGCCCGCCGCTGGGTTACGACCGAGTTCCGTCGTCTGATCGCCACGCGGTTACTGATTTCCGATTTTCGGACGTTCTTGGTCGCTCCTGCGAGTATGCTCGTGGCAGGACCGGGCCCCGGCTCCACGTGCCAAACCAGGGCGACTTATGAAGCGGCTTGTAAATCTCGAAAATTACAAATCTGTCTTGCCTTACTCCAGTGAGATCTTCGGTGTCTACCAGCCGCTGTTCGGCTGGCGCTCGCAGCGGCTGACTGGCCGCATCGAAAGGGGGTTCACGGACCGTCGGTCCCGGTTGATCAATGCGATCGAGAGGCAATTTATACCTCGTTACCAGGTCTACTATTCCGACGAAGATTGTCAGCTAGATCTTACCGAACTCCGCCGTCGACGTTCCCGGTTGCTGGCCATCATCGATCTCAGCCTGCTTGACCCAAGTCCGCAACGATTGCTCACCAATGTTCAACCTACGCGCAACCTCAGGAACCACACCATGCGCGGAACCACGCTCACGACGAATCTCAAACACCAAGCGAACGGCGCGCTTACGCAACTCGTCCGGGTACTTCTTCGGCACTGACACGACTCTATCCT
>Ga0299913_10002590_pt1 | contig 14368 bp, 15 predicted proteins | sample RVTome_9_FD_201360 | JGI IMG/M metagenome (GOLD analysis project Ga0299913, IMG submission 201360) | Soil microbial communities from uranium-contaminated site in the Upper Colorado River Basin, Wyoming, United States - RVT155D38 (version 2) ... | reverse complement strand
ACTGGGGTGTGCAGGTCCCCCTGGAGATCATCGACAGCCCATACCGCAGCATCACCGACACCGTGCGCGAGTACCTGCGCGACCTGCGCCCCGACGGGCGCTCGGTGGTCGTGACGTGCGTGCTGCCAGAGTTCGTCCTCCCCCACTGGTACCAGCAGCCGCTGCACAACCAGACGGCGCTCTTGGTCAAGGGCGCGCTGCTGTTCGAGCGCGGCATCGTGACGGTCAGCGTGCCGTTCTCGGTGCTGTCGGATCGTCCGCGCGCGACCTCCCTCCCGCGACGCATAGTGTGACCACCAGGACGCGCCGCGCCCCGGCTGCCCGCAACGTGGCGGCCGCGGCGAGCGCGGTCGCACCCGTGGTGCGCACGTCGTCGATCAGGACCACCACGGGCGGCGGCGCGGTGACCACGCGGAACGTGCCACGCGGCGCGGCGCGACGTGCATCGGGAGCGAGGCCGGTCTGCTTGCGGGCGGCCGGGTGGCGCTCGAGCAGGCGCACGGCGCCGGGACCCGCGAGCACCTGCGGCAACTCCGCGCCCCGTGCCTTCGCCCGGGCGGGCGCCGAGGGGACCCAGGTGCGCGGGAGCTCCGACGGCTGGATGCCGACCGCGGGCCACAGGACCGCGGCAAGGTCAGGAGCCAACGCGTGCCCGCCGGGGGTCTTGGCCCGCTTGACCGCGGCCGCGACGGGACCGGCGTAGGCGTACGCGCCGATCGCGAGGACTCCGTCGCCGAGCGGTGACCAGCCGGCGTCGCGTAACCGCAGGCGAGCCAGGTCGGCGTGGCAAAGCGCGCACCAGCCGTCGCCGATGCGGAAGCAGCCGGCGCAGCGGCGCGGCGCGATCAGGTCGACAAGGGCTCTGCCAAGCACCCCGGCACGCTACGGCCCTGCCCGCGGCAGCATCCCTCCTCCTCCACATGGCCTCGCGATTGGGTGCATCCACGCTCGCATGCGGGCGTCAACGCACCCAGTCAATTGGGTGCATGGGTACACGGGGGGTTAGGGGAGGAGGGCTTGGGGTTCGAGGGCGACGATGCCGGTGGCGCCCATGGCGCGCAGGTCCGGCAGGCGTGACCACAGCTCGTTCGAGCGCACCACGAGGTGCACCGCCACGAGGTCGTCGCGGCCCGCCAGGGGCAGCACCGTCGGCGAGGCGAGGCCCGGGAAGACGGTCTGCAGCTCGTCCACCCGCTCGCGCGGCACGTGCAACATCACGTAGCGGTGCGCACGGGCGCTCAGCACCGCCTCCAGGCGCAGCGTGAAACCGTCGAGAGCCGGGGTGTCGGCCTGGCGCACGAACAGCGCCTGGCACGCGCGGATCTCCTCCAGCACGCGCAGCCGGTTCATCATCAGGCTGGTGCCGGTCTCGCGCAGGTCGACGATCGCGTCGGCGAGCCCCGCCGAGCACACGCCCTCCAGCGAACCGCCCATCGACACGACGCGCACCGTGACGCCCCGCTCGGCGAAGAAGCGCGCCGTCAGGTTCGGCAGGTGCGTGGCGACGACGGCGCCGTCGAGGTCGGCCGGCGAGGACCGGCCGTCGTCGTCGCGGCTCGCGAGCACCAAATCGCTGCGCGAGAAGCCCAGCGGCAGCGCCGGGAGCTCCTCGAGTTCGTGCTCCATGACGATGTCCGTCGCCAGGAACGCGGCCTGAAGCTGGCCCGCCTCGATCGCCGCCGCGGCGTCGCGCGGGCGCATCTCGATGAACGACAGGCCGTCGAGTTCGGCGATGGAGCCGCCGCCGTGGAAACCACTGGTCGGGTAACCGGCCTGGGCGAGCAGCCGCAGCACGTCGTCGCGCAGGCGCCCCTTGGACGGGATCGCGATGCGAACATTCGAACGCCCTACCGCTTCGCTGCTTGAGGGCTGGGTCACTTCCGCCGTCCTTCGAGCACCGTCATGACCTCGTCCAGCCCCACGCCCGCGCCGACCAGGCCGACCAGCACGTGGAACAGCAGGTCCGCCGCCTCCTCCGCCGTGCGCTCGCGGTCACGCTCGGGACGGCCGAGCTCCAGGCACAGCTCGAAGGCCTCCTCCATGATCTTGCGCTGCGCGCGCTCGGGATCGCGGAGCAGGCCCGCCGAGTACGACCCGGCAGGGTCAGCGGAGAGGCGGTCCCGAAGGACCGCCTCGAGGTCGGCGAGTTCCATCGACGCCAGCCTACGTGCCCCCAGTGCCGCGAAGCGGCACGTCAAGTACCCATGTCGTAGCTGTTGAGGTAGCGCACCTGCTCCTCGGTCAGCTCGTCGATCGACTTGCCCATGCTCGCGAGCTTCAGGCGGGCGACCTCGGCGTCGAGGTCGACCGGCACGTCGTAGACACGGTTCTCCAGCGAGGCCACGTTCTTCACGAGCCACTCGGCCGCCAGCGACTGGTCGGCGAAGCTCATGTCCATGACCGCGGCCGGGTGGCCCTCGGCGGCACCGAGGTTGACCAGGCGACCCTCGGCGAGCAGCACAATGCGGCGGCCGTCGGCGAGCTCGAACTCCTCGGCGTTCTGGCGCACCTCGCGGCGGGCGCTGGACATCTTCTCCAGCGCAGGGATGTCGATCTCGACGTCGAAGTGGCCCGAGTTGCAGATGATCGCACCGTCCTTCATCGCCTCGAAGTGCTCGCGGCGCAGCACCGACGTGTTGCCGGTGACGGTGACGAACACGTCGCCCTCGGCGGCCGCCTCGGCCATCGGAGCGACGCGGTAGCCCTCCATCACGGCCTCAAGTGCGCGGATCGGGTCGATCTCGGTGACGACCACGTCGGCGCCGTGGCCCTTGGCGCGCGAGGCGACACCGCGGCCGCAGTAGCCGAAGCCCGCGACGACCACGGTCTTGCCGGCGAGCAGCACGTTGGTCGCGCGGATGATGCCGTCCAGCGTCGACTGCCCAGTGCCGTAGCGGTTGTCGAACAGGTGCTTGGTGGGCGTGTCGTTGACCGCGACGATCGGGTAGGTCAGCGCGCCCGCCTTCTCCATGGCGCGCAGCCGGATGACGCCGGTCGTGGTCTCCTCGGTGCCCGCCACGACCGTCTTCGCCTGCTCGGGCCGCTGCGACAGCAGCCGGTTCACGAGGTCACAGCCGTCGTCCATCGTGATCGTGGGCTGGGTGTCCAGCGCCGCGTCGATGTGCGCGTAGTAGGTGTCGTGGTCCTCCGCGCGGATCGCGTAGGTCGAGATGCCGTACTCGGCGACGAGCGCCGCGGCGGTGTCGTCCTGGGTCGACAGCGGGTTGGACGCGACCAGGGTCACCTGTGCGCCGCCCGCGGCCAGCGTCCGCATGAGGTTCGCGGTCTCGGTGGTCACGTGCAGGCACGCGGCGACGATGTGGCCCTCGAGCGGGCGCTCGGCGGCGAAGCGCTCACGGATGGCGCGCAGGACCGGCATGGAGCGGTCGGCCCACTCGATGCGGGCCTTGCCCTTGGGGGCCAGGCCGAGGTCGGCGACGTCGTGCGGAGGCAGGGACATGAGCGCACTCTTTCAGGGCGAAGGGACTGCGGGCAGGCCCAAAGCCTACCCCGTGAGGCCCGGCGGCTGGACTCGCGGCGCGTGGCCGGTCAGCCAGTGACGGTGACGTCCACCGGGGGCGCGTACCAGACCCCGGACCACTCGTGCTCGCGCGTCTCGACGCGCAGCCCGGCGGCGGCCTGGTAGGTCCCTGGCGCCAGCGCGGCGCCCCGGCGCCCGTCGGCGCCGGTCGTGCGGGCGTCCAGTCGCACGCTGATGCTCCAGCGCTGCCCGGGTTCGAGCACGTGGGTGGGCGCGCGGTCCCCGCAGGTGCTGTCAGGCTGCCCGCCGCGCCAGGTGCCGCCCTGGTACAGCCCCCACAGCGCCCAGCAGCGCGGCGAGCCCAGCGCGATCGGCTCCTCGCCGGTGTTGCGCACGTCGAGCCACGCGTCGATCACGTCGTCGGGCCCGGCGGTGGTGCGATCGAGCACCAGGCTGAGCACGACGTCGGGATGGCGGGAATCCCCGGGCAGGTCGGGACGCCGCTCGGGCGCGCCGGGGGGATCCTGGATCGTCACGGTGGCATACGACTCACGGCCGTCCGTGCGGCGCGGGGTCGGCGTCCCCGCGACTGGCGCCCCCGCGGGCGCGCCGGGGCTCGGCGGCATCGCAAGACCCGCTTGCGGCGTGGGCGCCGGCGCGGGCGACGGACGGTACTCCGCGCCATCGGGCTGCGGCGTGGCGCTGCGCGCGCCGCCCCCGGACAGAAAGCCGACGTTCGTCTCGGGCACGGTCAGCACGCGCCCGGCGACCGCGACCGGCGCGACCAGCGCGAGCACCGTGGCGGCGGTCCCCAGGCGGCGATTGCGGCGGATTCGCCGCGCGCGGCGGCCGAGATCGGCGAGGTCCAGCGGCGCGGCGGGCGCCCCGGCGGCGCGGTGCAGCAGATCGTGGAGCCGCGGCTCAGGCGCCACCAGGCACCTCCTCGGCCGACAGGTGCGGCATCCCGCGCATGGTCTGCATCGCCCGGTGCGTCAGCGACTTGACCGTTCCCTCGGCGCACGACATCAGCCGCGCGACCTCCTCGACAGGCAGATCGCTGTAGTAGCGCAGCACCACCACGGCGCGCTGGCGCGGCGGCAGCGCGGCGACGGCGGCGCGCACCGCGAGCGTGTCGGGGGTGTCGGGGTCCATGTGCGGCACCAGGTTGGGCACGCCGCCGCGGTCGAGCAGGCGCTGCTGCGCGCGGCGCTCCGCCGAACGGCGCCGGAACGCCGAGTTGGCCAGGTTCATGGCCACCCGGTACGTCCAGCCGCTCGGCGCGCTCATCACGCGCACCTTGTCCCAGTTCACCCAGACCCTCGCCAGCGTCTCCTGCGTCAGCTCCTCGGCAACACCCGTGTCCGCGCAGTACAGCGAGAGCATGCCGACGAGTTTCGGCCGAAGCCGCTCGCAGAACTCGGCGAGCCCCTCGGGGGCCGCCGGTCCAGAAGCCGTCGGGTCGGTCACTCGCTCTCCCGCGCGAACACGTGCTGCAACAGCAACGCAGGCCGGACGTCAGTGGTTCACCCGGCGGGACACCGCAAAATACGGACGAATCAGTCGGTTCCTGACGTTCCGAAGCGTGAAATCAGCTCGGCGACCACCGTGGCCAGCCGCGGACCGCCGCTGCGACCAGCCTCCATCACCTCTTGGTGCGAGGTGGCCGTGCCGCCCGGGCGGTGCACGTTGGTGACCAGCGACAGGCCGCAGACGCGCAGGCCGAGGTCGCGCGCGGCGATCACCTCGAGCACCGTGGACATCCCGACGGCGTCGCAGCCGAGCGTGCGCAGCATCCGCACCTCGGCGGGGGTCTCGTAAGCCGGGCCGGTCAGCCCGCCGTACACCCCTTCGACCAGCCGCTCGTCCACCCCCGCCGCCGCCTCGTGCGCGAGCGCGCGCAGCGCGGGGTCGTAGGCGTCCTTGAGGTCCACGAAGTGCGGCTCGGCCATGCCGGTCAGCGGGTTCGCGCCGGTCAGGTTGAGGTGGTCGGTGATCAGCATGAGGTCGCCGGGCGCGAAGTCGGGATGCAGCCCGCCCGCGGCGTTGGTCACCACGAACGTGTCCACGCCGATGGCCGCGGCGGCACGCACGGCCGCGACGACCATGCCCACGCCGACGCCTTCGTACAGGTGCACGCGGCCTTGCTGCGCGAGCACCGGCACGCCGCGCAGCTCCCCGGCCACGAAGCGGCCGGAGTGCCCGGGGACCGTCGGGCCGGGCAGGCCCGCGTCGGCGAACGACACGACGACCGGGTCGCGGATCTCCTCGGCCAGCGCGCCCAGTCCCGAGCCGAGCGTGACAAGCACGCGCGGGCGGAAGCCGCCGAGCAACTCCGCCAGGCGCGCGGTCACGCGTCCGCTTCCCGCAGCGCGCCCTTCAGCCGGTCGATGTTGCCGATCGGTGACGGGTCGCGGCCCAGAGCGAGCGCCGCGTACACACTGGCGAAGTCGCCGAGCAGCAGCAGCGACGCCAGCCGCGCGAGCGGGCTGTGCCCCTCGGCCATCAGCTCCTGGGTCCACCCGGCGTGCGGCGCCACCAGGTCGGTGAACACGTCGAGCGCCCTGGCGGTGCGCGGGTGCTCCCCCGACGGGTCGCGCAGCATCACGACGCCGCCGCGGACGCCCTGCCCCGGTACGGGCTCCTGCCAGCCGACGATCTCGTTGTGCGCCGCCTCGGGCAGGACGTTCCAGGTCGCGGGGAGCTTCGCGTTCTCGTTGAGCTGGGACTTCAGGCGGTACGCCGCGGGTGCGGCCACGCCGTCGCCGGCGTACACGGCGGCCGTCCCGCCCTGCGCCAGCAGCAGCCCCAGCCGCTTGGCGGGATTGCCGGCGGTGGGCACGTCGCGGCGGCAGCGTTCGGCGACGGATTCGAGCACCGTGAGCGCCTCGTCGAGGCCGTCGTCGAGTCCGAGCGTGCGCAGCAGCGGCACGAGCAACATGCCGAGCGAGTGGCGCGGCGGGCACTGCGTCTGCACCGGGACCCAGCGTGCGCCCGCGTCGCGGACGAGCGCCGCCAGACGGCCCCCGCGCGAGATCGCGACGAGTTCGGCGCCACAGTCACGCGCCGCCTCGGCCCCCGAGCAGGTCTCGTCGGTGTCGCCCGAGCACGACAGCGCCACGACGAGCGTCCGCGGCCCGGCGAACGCCGGCAGTCCGTAGCCCTTGTGCACGATCAGCGGCACCGGCAGGCGACCGGCGCCCAGCGTCGCCGCGATGTCGCTGGAGATGCCCGACCCGCCCACGCCGGTGAGCACGATCGCGTCGCGCCCGTCGAGGGCGGCGCGCGGCACGGTCAGCTCGGCCGCCGCCGCCCACTGCCCGGGCGCGACCTCGAGGTCGCCGAGCGCGTCGTCGGGATCGACGTTCCCGAACGTCCCGGGCGCGTCGAGGTCGGCAGGCGTCACGAAGCGCCGTCGCGCGGGGGCCGGCGGCCCGGGCGCGTGGCCTCGTCGACGAGCATCACGGGGATGCCGTCGCGCACGGGATAGTGCAGCCCGCACTCGGTGCAGATGATCAGCGAGCGCCGGTCCTTGTACTCGACCGCGCCGCGGCAGTCCGGGCACACCAGCAGCTCCACGAGTCCCGCGTCTACCGCCACCACTGTCTCCTTGTCGGTCTCAGACAGCCCGGACGATGCCGAGCACTTCGTCGCGCACCGCTTCCATGGCGGCATCCCCGGCGGCCTCGACGTTCAGGCGCAGCAGGGGCTCGGTGTTCGACGGACGCAGATTGAACCACCATCCGTCGCCGTTCACGGTCAGACCGTCCGCCCAGTCGGCCTCGCCGCGCACGCGGAACGCGTCCGCGACCCGGTCCATCGCCGCGGCCTGGTCGGCGACCTCGGTGTTCACCTCGCCCGACGCGGCGTAGCGGTCGTACGGCTCGACCAGCTTCGAAAGCGGGCCGCCGTGCTCCCCCAGGGCCTCCAGCAGCACAACCGCCGCGATCAGGCCCGAGTCCGCACGGAAGTTGTCGCGGAAGTAGTAGTGACCCGAGTGCTCACCCGCGAACACCGCGCCGGTGTCGCGCATGACGGCCTTGATGAAGCTGTGACCCACACGCGTGCGCACCGCGTGCCCGCCGTTCGCCTCGACCGTCTCGGGGACGATGCGCGAGCAGATCAGGTTGTAGAGCACGGTCTCGCCGGGGGTCTTGCGCAGGATGCGCTCGGCGATGATCGCGGTGACGAGCGACGGCGAGACGGGGCGGCCTTCTTCATCGACGCAGAACATGCGGTCGGCGTCGCCGTCGAACGCCAGGCCGATGTCGCAGCCGTTCGCCAGCACCGCCCGCTGCAGGTCGACGAGGTTCTCGGGCTCGATCGGGTTGGCGGGGTGGTTGGGGAACGTGCCGTCGAGCTCGAAATACAGCGGCACAAGCTCGATCGGCAAGCCGTCGAACACGGCGGGTACCACCAGGCCGCCCATGCCGTTGCCCGCGTCGACCGCCACCTTCAGCGGGCGCAGCGCCGCGACGTCGATGAATCCCTTGACGTGCTCGGCGTACTCGTCGAGCACCTGCCGCTCCTCGGCGCGGCCGATTGCCTCGGCGGTCGGGAAGTCGGCGGCCTGCACGCGGTCGCGCATCGCGGCCAGGCCGGTGTCGAGCGACACCGGCTCGGCTCCCGCGCGGCACAGCTTCAGCCCGTTGTAGCGGGCGGGGTTGTGGCTCGCGGTCCACATCGCCCCGGGCAGCCCGAGCCGCCCAGACGCGTAATAGAGGAGGTCGGTCGAGGCGAGCCCGATGTCGACGGTGTCGACGCCCTGGGCGCGCACCCCCGCCATGAACGCCTCGGCGAGTGCCTCGCCGCTGGGACGCATGTCGCGGGCGACCACGATCGCCTCGCCCTGCAGCTCGACCGCGGCCGCGCGTCCCAGTTGCTCGGCGAGCGCCTCGTCGAGGTCGTCAGGGACCACGCCGCGAATGTCGTACGCCTTGACGATCGCGGTCAGTCGGGACGGGTCGGCCACGCGTTCTCCTACGCCGAGATGGGGAGGCCGGAATCCTAGAGCCTCCGGCAGCGCCCACGATTCCCCGGCCCGAGCGGGCCACACCCTCAACGACTGAGTTCAGCCCCGGTCTGGGCGGTCAGCAGGACGAGGATCAGCCCACCGATCCAGCGCACGTCACGCGAGAGGACGGCGACCTTGACGGTGAGATCGGCGACCTTGACGGTGAGATCGGCGAGCTTGCCGGTGACATCGGCGACCTTGGCGGTGAGATCGCGAAGTTGCTCGTCGACGCTTCCGCGCCACTGATGCCAGTCGTGGTCCTGGGCCATTGCGGTCACCCCCGTGGGTGTCGACGTGAGCATGGGGCGACTGTAGCGACGGGCCGTCCCGTGCCTCGGCGCGTATCCACAGCCCCGTGCCGAGAGCTGCTCAGGCCTGGGCGCGGTCCGCCTCGCGCAGCAGTTCGGCCACCTCGGCGGGCAGCTCACGGCCGATGTACTGCGAACGGCTGCGGCCGTCCTCTTTCCAGTACGCGTACCAGTACGGCCCGTGCGGGCAGGACCCGCAACCCTTGCCGCAGCGCACCGCGGCCTGGCGGTAGGACACCTTGGGCATGCCGGGCAGGTCGTCGAGCTCCATGCGCGGGCCGGGGCTGGTCTCGAGCAGGCCGCGCACCAGGATCGCCAGGCGCCGCAGCTGCGCCTCGTCCAGGCGCCGCACCGTGGCGATCAGGTCGCGCGGCAGGCTCATCGCCGCCCCCGCACATAAGAAGTCACAACTGTCACCGTCAGGCCTTGACGCGTCAGACGGGCGAGGTGGAGCGGCGGGCGTGCTCGATCGAGACGACCACGGCCTCCTGGCCGCGCTCCTCCTCCTCGACGGGGATCGCGAGCTGGCCGGGGACGTCCTCTGCGGCAGGCGGGACGACGAGCTCCGGTCCCCCGGCGCCGGTCTCGCCATTCCACGCCCCGTTCGCCCACTCGCGGGCCAGGCGCGGCAGGTCGCGCGCGAGCACGTCGTAGCGGCTGGCGGCCTCACCGGCGGCGAACGCCGGGGCCGCCGCGGTGACCGCGACGCGGTCCGACGCCGCAGGCTCGACGGGAACCTCCTGGCCCGCGCGCTGGTCCACGCGCGTCCAGCCCTGGGGCACCGTCAACGCGTCGGCGTGGTGGGGGCAGAGGTCGTAGAGGCTGGGATCGGCTTCCGCCGACAGGTCCAGCAGCCAGACTTCTTTGGTTGCGTAGCGGAACGACAGCGAGGCGGCGGCGGGCCAGCGGCAGGCGGTCTTCCGGCAGGAGCGCATCTGATCGGCCATGTCCCGCACGGTAGATCACACCGATGTGGTTTTCCATGATCCGGCCCCGCCCTGGCGGCCGACTACGCTGGCGCGATGCGCGATCGGGACCGGCACGGACGCATCCGCCACGTCGACGGCGACGCGCGGCGTCGCCCCGCCGAGGGTTTCCGCCCGGCCGGCGGCCACCGCCGCTTCGCCGACCTGGTCGAGGACGCGCTCAGCGAGCTGCCCGAGCAGGTGCTGCGCGAGCTCACCGACGCGGTGCTCGCGGTCGAGGACGTGCCTCCCGACGAGCCGGTGGTCGGACCCGGCCCATGGGAGCCGCCGCTGGCGCGCCTGGCGCTGACCAGCCCCCGCCGCCTCACCGTCTATCGCCGTGCGATCGAACTGCGCGCGTCCTCGCGCATGGAGCTGGCCGAGGCGATCCGCGGCGGCGCGGTCGAGGCCGTGGCCGAGGCACTCGGCTGGCCCGACGACGCCTGGGACTGGGGCGACTAGGGGCGCGGGGCGGGCATCGGCCGCGACGACAGCGCGGGATCGCGGCGCGCGGGACGGCGCCGCGACGCGCCGGTCCACTCGCGCTCCGGCACGCCGGGCGCGGTCCACAGCCGCAGCGTCCCGACGGCGTCCACCAGCCGCAGCTCGGCGATCACGGGCGCGTCCGAGCTCACGCGCGCAGCCAGCGCCGGCTTGCCGGGCGCGAAGTCCTCGAGTTGCACGCTCGCGCGCGTGTTCGGCTGCAGCAGGATCGCCTCCCACCCGGGCGCCCCGCCGCCGGTCGTCTGCACGCGGACGGTGGCGGGCTCGGCGCCGGGGTTGAACAGCACGACGCGCGACTGGCGGCCGTTCGCCCCGCCGCCGGGCAGCGCCCACACCCGCGACGCCAGCTCGCCCAGCGACAGGGCGAACCCGCGACGGCCGGACGACGTGCGCACGGCCGCTCCGCGCACGGCGACGATCGGCTGCTCGTTGACGCTGGCCACCGTCACGCCGTAATCGCCCTGGGCGGACAGTTCCGACAGCTCGATGCGCGTCACCGCGCCGGGGGCGATGCTGATCTCGCCCAGCCCGGGGGCGTCGGCGCGCGGATCGCTCACGCGCACCTCGACCGCCGCCTCCTCCTCGCCGGGGTTGAGCACGCTGAGCCACGAGGTGGTGCTGCCGTCGGTCTTGCCGAACGCGAACGAGGCCTCGAGCGCAGGCGCGGACGCCGCCTCGACCAGCGCCCGGCCGACGCCGTTGAGCACCTCGCCCATCGCGACGAGCCGCCCGGACAGCACGTCCACCGACAGGCCCAGCTCGGGCTGCTCGGGCTGGTAGTCGTTCAGCGGCAGGCGAACCGTGCGCCCCGCGGGCACGAGCACGTTCTCGGTGAGCAGCAGCGCCACGCGGCCGTCGGGCGTGCCGAACACCACGCGGGCCACGGCGTCGACCGAGAACGGGTTGAACAGGTGCAGGAACGACCGGGCGCCCCCGGCGGTGTCGAGGCCCGCGAGGTGCCAGTGCGGGGCCGCCGCCGCCGCGCAGTTCGCCGACGCCGCGTCGCCGCCTTCCAGCCGCCAGCTCGCCACGGCCGGACCGCCGAGCCAGCGCACGCGCAGCGGCGCGACCGCCTGGCCGGGGGGGAGCTTCAGGTCGTACTGGTCGCCCGGCGTCAGCTGCACGGGCGGGTCGGCGACCGGCCGTCCCTCGGGGTAGCGCTCGACGGTGATGATCGACGGGGTCTCGCCGACGGCGGCAACCGAGAGGGTGGCGCCTTCGTCGGGCCCCACCGCGCCCGGGCAGTACCAGGCGCCGGCGGGCGGCGCCGCCTGCGTCTCGCGCGCGGCGCCCTGCTCCCGGCCGGCGGGCAGGACGACGTCGGCGACCAGTCCCAGCGCGACGATGCTCGCGACCGCCCACAGCAGGCGCACGGGGACGCTCGGGCCCGCGGGATCGGTCATGCGCCGTCTCCCTCGTCCGGGGCGGGCGACGCCTCGCCGTGCGGCTCCGGCTCCCCGTCGAGGTGATCGTCGAACGGATCGTCGAGCTCGGCGAGCTCGCGGTAGGGGTCGTCGTCGTCCGCGTCCGGCGCCTCCTCGGGCACATGCGGCGCGCGTGACGACTCGCGCTCCACGATTTCGATCTCGGGCTCGATTTCGAGCTCGACCTCGGACTCGGCCTCGGCCTCGGGCGCGAGCGGCGGCGGCGGGCCCGGGTCGGTGCGGTCGAAGTCGATCGGCTCCGCGTCGTCGTCCTCGTCGCCGGCACCGTCGTCGTCAAGCACGGCGGGAACCGTGACGACGCGGCTGAGGCCGCTGGGCAGCTCGCGCGCCAACCGGCGTTCGACGCGCGCCTGGGTGAAGCCCGGCGGGCGCAGCGCCAGCGACAGCACGCCGAGCGTCAGCAGCGCCTGCACGACCGCGACCGCGGCGTGGGCCGCCCCGCCGCGGGTGCGGGCCACCAGGCGCTCGGCGCCGTCGGGCAGCGCAAACGCGTTCACCGGCCCGGCGTCGGCGCGGCGCAGCCTGCCGCGCTCGGTCGCGGCGCGCCAGATCGGCGACCGCGCCTCGCTCACGACCACCAGGCCCGCCGGGGCGCGGCGCATCCCGTAGACGCTTTCGCCGAGCTGCTCCAGCGGCGCGGCGCCCGGCCCGCTGCCGGGATCGCCGGTCTGCGTCAGCGCCTGCGCGCGCTCGGGCGACAGGACCACCGCGCGCGGCAGCCAGCTCTGCACCCGGTACACCCGCCCGCCGCCCGACGGCAGCGGCTCGAGCGCGGGCTGGCGGGCCAGCGACTCGATCAAGCCCTCGTCCAGCTCCTCACCCTGGAGCACCACGTAGCGGACGTTCAGCAGACCCAGGCTCGCCCCCGCGCGCGGGTCGCCGCCACCGGCCGCAGCGGCCACCGCGTCGCCGATGGCGCGCAGCATGCGGCTGGACGGCGTCGCGCCGAAGCGCAGCATGTCGGGGCCCTCGGCAGCGACCACGTCCCACCACACGGTGCCCTCGCGCGCCTCGAGCAACAGCACGCGGTACGGCCCGGCCTGCGCGCGGTCGGCCGACACGAACGCGGGCACCACGTGCGGGTCGAGCACCAGCCCGTCCCATGGACCGCCGGCCAGGCGGGTGACGCCGCCCGCCAGCCCCAGGGTGAGCATGGCGGCCGCCACGAGCACCGCGACCTGGCGCATACCGAACGCGTGCTGGCGCAGTCCCCCGCCGAGGTAGTGCGCGGCGACGACGCCGAGCCCGGCCAGCGCCAGCGCGGCGGGCAGCAACAGCGCGGGCGTCCACACCCAGTCCACGTGCACGCGAGTCAGCCCCCACGCGACCACGCCCGACGCCGCCAGCGTGCCGACCAGGCCGCTGACCGCGCGGGGGCGGGCGGCCAGGCCGAGCATCGCAGCACCCAAGACCAGGCCCACGGCCGCCGCGGCGAGCAGCACGCCGGCCACGCCCGACAGCCCCGGGACCACCTCGGGCACCGTGCCCAGCGCGCGCCACAGCGGCAGGGCGGGGTTGTCGGTGATGCGGTGCACGCCGCCGCCCTCGCGCAGCAGACCCACGAGCCACGGCGACAGCAAGGCGAGCGCGGCCAGGCCCGCCATGCCCAGGCACAGCGCGGGCTGGCGCACCTCAGCGCGGCGGCGCAGCGCGATCGCCAGCAGGCCGCCGTAGGCAGCCACCGCGGGCAGCGCCGCCGCCGGCGCGGCTCCGATCGCGGCCGTGAGGCCCAGGGCGAGCAGCGCCGCGGCCCGCCAGGCGGTCGCGGTCGGCGTCGCCGGGTCGATCGCGCGCGCGACCAGCAGCACCAGGCCGGGCAGCAACGCGCCGAAGATCAGCACGCCCACGCGGCCTTGCGCCAAGGCGCCGATCAGCACCGGGGACAGCGCGTACAGGGTGGCGCCGAGGATGCGCGGCCACATGCCCGTGCTGACCAGCCGTCCGGCGCGCAGCGCCAGGATCCACGCCAGCGGCAGCAGGCTGAACACCACCAAGCGTTGCGCCAGCCAGGCGCTGCCCAGCCCGAGCATCGAGGCGAACCCGAGCACGGCCTGGATCGGCGAGGCGAACGCGCCCGAACCGAACGGCTCGCCGTTCCACGGACTGACATAGGAGCGCAGGAAGTCGCGCGCCATCGCGGGCCACGGCACCAGCTCGCCGCCGACGATGTGGCCGGGGCCGAACAGGCGCCCCAGGCCGAGCAGGTACACCGCGAGCAGGATGCCGCCGGTCAGCGCGGCGGGGTGGCGGCGCAACAGCCGCACGAACGCCCGCCCCTCGTCCTCGGCCTCGCCGTCGAGCTCGTCGTCGTCCAGCAGCGCGCGCGTGCTGCCACCGGCCAGCCAGCTCCCCAGCGCTTCGGCGTAGGCGCGCACGCGCGGCAGGCCCGGCGCGAACAGATGGCTCAGCTCGCGGTCTCCCCGGCTGCGCCGCGCCTGCACGATGCGGCGGCGGCGCAGCGTCCGCCCCGCCTGGAACAGGTTCCACGCGTACGCCCGGCCGACCGCGATCGCGTCGCCGAAGCGGCGCGTGACCAGGAAGCCGGCGGTCTTGCCCAGCGCGAGCACCACCAGCAGCGGCAGGATCCAGGCCAGGCTGAGGGCGGAGTAGTTCTTGAGCATCGCGGCGAGCGTGTGGCGCTCGGCCAGGTAGCG
>Ga0299913_10002588_pt1 | contig 14370 bp, 16 predicted proteins | sample RVTome_9_FD_201360 | JGI IMG/M metagenome (GOLD analysis project Ga0299913, IMG submission 201360) | Soil microbial communities from uranium-contaminated site in the Upper Colorado River Basin, Wyoming, United States - RVT155D38 (version 2) ... | reverse complement strand
CGAGGAGCTCGAGCCGCTCGGCAAGGCCGAGGCGGCCGCGACCGAGGAGCAGCCCGCGCCGCCCGAGGCGGCGACCACGGAGGCGCCGGCCGCGCCCACCGAAGAGCCGACCGAGGGCGAGGAGAGCCGGTGACCATTTCCGCCACCCTCGTGAAGCAGCTCCGCGACCAGACCGGCGCGGGGATGATGGACGCGAAGCGCGCGCTCGAGGAGACGAACGGGGACATCGAGGCCGCCCAGAAGCTCCTGCGCGAGCGCGGGATGGCCGAGGCCGGCAAGCGGGCCGGCCGCGAGACCTCCGAGGGCGAGGTGCTCGCCACGATCTCGGGCCACGTCGGCGCGATCGTCGCCGTCGGCTGCGAGACCGAGCCCGTGTCGAAGAACGAGCGCTTCCTCGCCTTCGCCGAGAAGCTGCTGGAGACGGTCGAGGGCGGCGGCAGCGCCGAGTCGCTCGAGCCCGAGCGCCAGGAGCTCGTCGCCGCGCTCGGGGAGAACATCCAGGTGCGTGGCGCGGCCCGGCTCGAGGCGGGCGAGGGCGAGTCGCTCGCCGAGTACGTCCACCCGCCGGCGAACAAGATCGGCGTGCTCGTCAAGGTCAAGGGCGAGAACCCGGCCGAGTCACGCAGGCTCGCCATGCACATCGCCTTCTCGGGGCCACGCTTCGCGTCCAGAGGAGATGTTCCCGAGGCGGACATCGCCGCGGAGCGAGACATCTACTCGAAGCAGCCGGACATCCAGTCGAAGCCCGAAGACGTGCGTGAGAAGATCGTCGAGGGCATGCTCGGGAAGCGCTTCTTCGCGGAGAACGTCCTCGCCGATCAGGCGTGGATCCACGACACGAGCCTCTCGGTCGCCAAGGCGCTCGAGCAGGCCGGCCTCGAGCTCGTGGCCTTCGAGCGGTTCGCGCTCGCGGGGTGACCACCCAGCCTGCTCCGTTACCGTCGTCCCCCGCCTTCGCCCGGGTGCTGCTGAAGCTCTCGGGCGAGGCGCTGCTGGGCGACCGCGAGTACGGGATCGACCTGCCCACGGTCGAGCGGATCGCGTCCGAGGTCGTCGACGTCCACCGCGGCGGCACCCAGGTCGCGATCGTCGTCGGCGCCGGGAACATCTACCGGGGCATGGCGGCAGCGGGGGAGGGGATGGACCGCGCGACGGCCGACTACGCCGGGATGCTCGCGACGCTGCTCAACTCGCTGACGCTCCAGGATCAGCTGGAGCGCCTGGGCGCGCAGACGCGCGTCCTGTCGGCGATCCAGGTCTCGGAGGTAGCCGAGCCGTACATCCGCCGACGCGCGATCAGGCACCTCGAGAAGGGGCGGGTCGTCGTCTTCGCCGCCGGCACCGGCAACCCGTACTTCACGACGGATACGGCGGCCGCGCTCCGCGCGCTCGAGATCGGCGCCGACGCGATCCTGATGGGCAAGAACAAGGTCGACGGCGTCTACGACGGCGATCCGCGCGAGAACGGGGACGCACGCTTCCTGCCCGAGCTCACGCACCTCGAGGCGATCGAGCGCGGGCTCAAGGTCATGGACACGACGGCCCTCTCGCTCTGCATGGACAACCATTTGCCGATCCACGTCTTCGGCCTGCGCGACGGAAATTTCCGCCGCGTCGTCGCCGGCGAGCGCGTCGGCACCATCATCTCGACGCCGAAAGGAGAGGGATGACGATCGACGAGTTCCTCCAGGACGCCCAGCGCCGCATGGACCGCTCCGTCGACCACACGCGCACCGAGTTCAACACGTTGCGCACCGGCCGTGCCTCGGCCGCGCTGCTCGACCGGATCCAGGTCGACTACTACGGCACGCCGACGCCGCTCAAGCAGCTGGCGACGATCAACGCCCCCGAGCCGCGGATGCTCACGGTGCAGCCGTTCGACCCGACCTCGATCAAGGGGATCGAGAAGGCGATCCAGGAGTCGGATCTCGGCCTGACGCCGTCGAACGACGGCAAGCTGATCCGTCTGCCGATCCCGCAGCTGACCGAGGAGCGGCGCAAGGAGCTCGTCAAGGTCGCCCGGCACATCGCCGAGGAGGGCCGCGTCGCCGTGCGCGGAGTCCGCCGCGACGTCATGCACCACCTCAAGGAGCTCGTCGACAACGGCGAGGTGGGCGCGGACGAGGAGCATCGCGCCGAGGAGCGCGTCCAGAAGCTGACCGACGACCACACGAAGCAGATCGACGAGGCGCTGAAGCACAAAGAGGCCGAGATCATGGAGGTCTGAGGTTTCCGGCGAGGCCCGGAACCTGGCCATCGTCATGGACGGGAACGGCCGCTGGGCGAAGCGGCGCGGCCTTCCCGTCGCGGAGGGCCACCGCGCCGGCACGAAGGCGTTGCGGAAGACGGTCGAAGCGGCGATCGAGCTGGGCCTCGACTCGCTCGCGGTCTACGCCTTCTCGACCGAGAACTGGCAGCGCTCGCCCGAGGAGGTAGCCGCGCTGATGGAGATCTTCTCGGAGACGATCGACCGCGAGCTGCCCGACCTGGCGGAGCAGGGCGTCCGCGTCCGCTTCATCGGCCGCCGGGACCGCGCTCCCGACGAGCTGCGCGCGAAGATGGAGGCGATGGAGGCGGAGACTGCGGCGAACGGGCGCCTCGCGCTCTGGATCGCGTTCGACTACGGCGGCCGCGCCGAGCTCGTCGACGCCGCGCGGCGGCTCGCCGAGGACGGCGTGGAGGCATCCGAGGACGCGCTGGCGGAGCGGCTGTACGCGCCGGAGATGCCGGATCCGGATCTCGTCATCCGCACCTCGGGGGAGCAGCGCGTCTCGAACTTCCTGCTCTGGCAGGTGGCCTACTCGGAATTCGTCTTCGTCGACACGCTGTGGCCCGACTTCGGCGAGGACGATCTGCGGCAGGCGCTCGAGGCGTACGCCGGGCGCGCACGGCGGTTCGGCGGCAGGTGACCGGGCTCGTCTCGCGCGTCGTCGTCGCGGCGGCGCTCCTCCCGGCGGTGCTCGGTCTCGTCTGGCTCGGCGGCTGGTGGCTGTTCGGGCTCGTAGCCGTCGCGTCTGTGATTGCGCTGCACGAATACGTGACGATGGTGCGGCAGCTGCGGCCCGTCCTGCTCGCCGGCTACCTGGGCGTCCTGGCGATGCTGCTCGGCGCCGCGGAGGGCGGGGTCGCGTGGCTCGTCGGCGGCTTCCTGCTCGCCCTGCTCCTGACCTTCTTCTTGCACCTGGTCGCCGAGACGAGGCAGCCTCCGACCGTCGCGATCGGCTCGACGCTGCTCGGCGTCGGCTGGATCGGCTTCGGCCTCGCGCACCTGATCCTCGTGCGCGACCTGGAGCGGGGCAGGCTCGTGCTCTTCACGGTGCTGCTCGCGGCGTTCGCTGCCGCGACGGCGGCGTTCTTCGTGGGGAGGCTGCTCGGTCGCCACAAGCTCGCCCCGACGATGTCACCTGGCAAGACCTGGGAGGGCTTCGTCGCCGGCACGCTCGCCGCGGTGGCGGTCGCGTTCTTCGCGCTCTACGAGGACCGCGAGACGTTCCTGGCGATCTGGCAGGCGCTCGCGCTCGGCGGCGTGATCGCGCTGGCGGAGGCGCTCGGCGACCTGTTCGAGTCGGCGCTCAAGCGCGACATGCAGGTGAAGGACAGCGGACGCCTGCTCGGCGGCCACGGCGGCATGCTCGACCGCATCGACGGGCTCCTCTTCGCGGGCCCTGCGGCCTTCTATCTCGTACTGGCATTCGGCTACGGTTGATCGAGTGAAGCGAATCGCCCTGCTGGGCGCAACGGGCTCGATCGGCCGTCAGGCAATCGAAGTCGTCTCCGGGAACCCCGAGCTCGAGCTCGTCGCCGCCGCGTCGGGCTCGCAGCCGATCGACGGCCTCGCGCCGCTGACGCAGACAGGCGGCGACCTGACCGAGCTGCTCGAGCGGGCCGAGCCCGATTGCGTCCTCAACGCCGTCGTCGGCTTCGCAGGCCTGCCGGCCACCCTCTGGGCGCTCGAGCGCGGCGTCGACCTCGCGCTGGCGAACAAGGAGAGCCTCGTGGCGGCGGGCGAGCTCGCGCTTGCGGCCCAGGGACGCGGCGCCGGCCGCTTGCTGCCGGTCGACAGCGAGCATTCCGCCGCCTTCCAGTGCCTCGAAGGGCGGCCGCGGGAGCAGGTCGCGAAGCTCGTGCTGACCGCGTCCGGCGGCCCCTTCCGGGGGCGCCGCGACCTGGACGGCGTCACCGTCGGCGACGCGCTCGCGCACCCGACCTGGTCGATGGGGCCGAAGATCACGATCGACTCGGCGACGCTTGCCAACAAGGGGCTGGAGCTGCTCGAGGCGCACTTCCTCTTCGGCCTCCCGTACGAGCACATCGACGTCGTCGTGCACCCGACCTCGACCGTGCACGCGCTCGTGTGGTTCCGTGACGGCGCCGCGCTCGCGCATCTCGGCTTCCCGGACATGCGCGTGCCGATCTCCTACGCGCTCACGTACCCCGAGCGCGCCGAGACGCCGGTGGAGCCGCTCGACCTCGCGGGGCTGACGCTGGAGTTCGAGGCGCCAGACTTCGAGACGTTCCCGCTGCTGGCGCTGGCGCGGGAGGCCGGGGAGCGCGGCGGCACGTATCCCTGCGCGTTCAACGCGGCCAACGAGGTGGCGGTCGCGGCGTTCCTGAAGCGCCGCCTGCCCTTCCTCGGGATCGCGGAGCTGGTCGAGCGCGCGCTCGGCGAGGTCGACGGCGCGCCCGCGCGCGATCTCGACGAGCTGCTCGAGGCCGACGCCGCCGCCCGCCGCGCGGCGGAGGCTGCCATGGTGCCGGCATGAGCCTCGCCGTCTCGATCCTCGGGCTTGCGTTCCTGATCCTGATCCACGAGGCGGGCCACTTCTTCGTCGCGCGCGCGGTCGGGATGAGCCCGCGCAAGTTCTACCTCGGCTTCCCGCCGGCGATCGCGAAGGTGAGCCGGAAGGGGATCGAGTACGGGATCGGTGCGATTCCGCTCGGCGGCTACGTGAAGATTCCCGGCATGCACCGGCCCGCGCCGTCCGACGTGGACGTGCACCTGGGCCGGGAGGTGGAGCGGAAGCCCGAGCTGGCCGGCCCGGCCGAGCGCCTCAAGCGCCAGCTCGCCGAGGGCGACATGGAGACCGCGCGTGGCGAGCTGGCCGCGATGGAGAGCCGGCTGCCGTCGTCGCGGGGGATCGCCGAGCTGCGCGACGGCCTCGGCGCGGACGCCTATTGGCGCCAGCGGACCTGGAAGAAGGTGGCCGTCATCTTCGCCGGGCCTGCGACGAACCTCGTGCTATCGATCGTCCTCTTCACCGTGCTGTTGATGGGCGACAGCTTCCGGGTCGGCGTCGCCCTGGCCGCGAACGACGACGGAACCGTGACCACGAGGATCGACGAGGTGCTGGAAGGCTCTCCCGCCGCCGCCGCGGGGATCCGTGCGGGCGACCGCGTGGTCGCGCTAAACGGCCGGCGGGTCACGGGCGCAGGCCTGCTCGACGGCATCCGGGACGCCGAGGGCGCGCCGGTCACGTTGACGATCGCGCGCGACGGCGAGCGGATCACGGTCGGGCCGGTGACGCCGGAGCGGATCGGCGGGCGGAACGTCCTCGAGGCGACCGGGCGCTCATTGGAGGTCACCTGGGACGTGACGAAGCGCATCGTCGCGTTCTTTCCGGGGCTCGTCCAGGGGAAGGGCGCCGACCAGGTCTCGAGCCCGATCGGCATCGCCGAGGCGTCCTCGAACGCTCTCGACGAGGGCTTCAGTGAGTTCCTCGCCGTCCTGGGGCTGATCTCGCTCTCGCTGGCGCTGCTGAACCTGCTGCCGCTGCTGCCGCTCGACGGCGGCCACATCGCCTTCTCGATCGTCGAGGGCCTGCGCGGCCGCTCGCTCGGGCGTGAGGTCTACGAGCGCGTCTCGATGGTCGGGATCGTGATCGTCCTCTTCCTGTTCGCGATCGGGCTCTCGAACGACATAGGCCGCATCTCGGGTTGAGGCTGGACCACCTCGTCATCGCCGTCTCGGACTTCGAGCGGTCGAACGCGTGGTACCGGGACGTCCTCGGCGTGGAGGTCGAGCAGGTCGACGACGGCTTCGCGCGCTACCGGTTCGGCGACTGGATGCTGAACGTCCACCAGGAGGGCCTCGACACCCTCAACGCGGCGAAGCCGGTCGAGCCCGGCAACTCCGACTTCTGCCTGGTCTGGGACGGGCCGCTCGAGCGGGCCGTCGCGCACCTCGAGCGTCACGGCGTCGAGATCGTCGCGGGCCCCTGGGAGCAGGAGTTCGCGCGCGGCCGGGCCCGGAGCGTCTACTTCCGCGATCCGGACGGCTCGCTGCTCGAGCTCGTCTCGTACGAGTAGGGCTACCCTTGTGGCCATGACCCGGCAGATCAGCGTCGGCAACGTGAGGATCGGCGGCGGCGCGCCCGTCGCGGTCCAGTCGATGACCCTCACGCCCACGCGCGACGTCGAGGCGACGATCGCGCAGATCGCCGCCCTGGCCGGCGCGGGCTGCGAGGTCGTGCGCTGCGCCGTCCCCAAGACGGAGGACGCCGAGGCGCTGCGGCTGATCGTCCGCCTCTCGCCGATCCCGGTGATCGCCGACATCCACTTCAACGCCAGCCTCGCGCTGAAGGCGATCGACGCCGGGGTCGCCGCGGTGCGGATCAACCCGGGCAACATCGGCGGCCCCGAGAAGGTCGAGCGGGTCGTCCGCGCCGCGCAGCGCGCCGGGATCCCGATGCGGATCGGGGCCAACTCCGGTTCGCTCCCGAAGCACCTCCACGAGCTCGCGCAGCACGACCAGGCAGAGGCGCTCGTCGCGGCTGCTCTCGAGGAGGTGGAGCTGCTCGAGGCACTCGACTTCCGCGACTTCAAGATCTCGGTCAAGGCGACGCACGTGCCCACGATGATCCGCGCGTACCGGATGCTCGCGGGCAAGGTCGACTATCCGCTCCACCTGGGCGTCACCGAGGCCGGCACGCCGTTCGCCGGCTCGATCAAGAGCGCGGTCGGAATCGGCTCGCTGCTCGCGGACGGCATCGGCGACACGCTGCGCGTCTCGCTCACGGCCGACCCGGTGAAGGAAGTCGAGGTCGCGTGGGAGATCCTCAAGGCGCTCGGCCTGCGCGAGCGCGGCCCCGTGATGATCGCGTGCCCCTCGTGCGGGCGCGACAACGTCGGCGTCGAGAAGCTAGCCGCGAGGGTCGAGGAGCGGCTGAAGGCGTACCCGCAGGCCTTCGAGGTTGCGGTGATGGGCTGCGCGGTCAACGGGCCGGGGGAGGCGGGCGACGCCGACTTCGGGATCGCCGGCGGCCGCGACGTCGGCTTCGTCTACGCGCACGGCCGCGTGCTCAAGAAGGTCTCGTCCGACATCCTCGTCGACGAGCTCTTCCACGAGATCGACCTCTGGATCGAGGGCGGCATGCGGCGGCCGAAGCGCCTGAAGATGGCGAAGCCGGCGGCGCTGGCGATGGCCGAGGCGAGCCTCATCCCCCTCGACTAGCCTGCCTCGGCAACATGCTCGTCCGGGCCTCCCAGCTCCATCTGCCGACCCTGCGCGACGCCCCCGCCGACGCGGACGCCGTCTCGCACAAGCTGCTCGTCCGCGGCGGCTTCATCCGGCAAGTGAGCGCAGGCGTCTGGACGTACCTGCCCCTCGGCTGGCGCGTCCACCAGAAGGTCGTGCAGATCGTCCGGGAGGAGATGGACGCGATCGGCTCGCAGGAGATGCTCTGCCCGGTGCTGACGCCTGCCGAGCTCTGGCAGAAGACCGGTCGCTACGACATTCCCGAGGTCTTCAAGCTCCAGGACCGGAACGGCCGCCAGTTCGTGCTGCCGATGACGCACGAGGAGACGTTCACCTTCCACGCGCGCGAGCTCCAGTCGTACAAGCAGCTGCCGCAGGCGTGGTACCACTTCGGGACGAAGGAGCGGGACGAGCCGCGGCCCCGCGGCGGCCTCCTGCGCGTCCGCGAGTTCATCATGAAGGACTCGTACTCGTTCGACCGGGACCAGGCCGGCCTGGACGAGAGCTTCGAGCGCCACCGCGGCGCCTACGAGCGGATCTTCGAGCGGTGCGGGATCACGACTTACGGCGTGGAGGCCGAGTCCGGGATGATGGGCGGCAGCGAGTCCGTCGACTACCTGGCGCCGTCGGGCTCGGGCGAGAACACGCTCGTCACCTGCGAGAACGGCGATTACGCGGCCGACCTCGAGGTCGCACGTGCTATCCCGCGTGCGCCCGAGTTCCCGGAGCGGCTCGACGCGCCCGAGCCGGTCGAGACGCCCGGCGCGACGACGATCGAGGCGCTCGCCGAAATGCTCGGGATCGACGCGGCGGCGACGTCGAAGGCGATGCCGGTCGTGAAGGACGACGGCACGCTCGTCCTCGGCCTCGTCCGCGGCGACGACCGGCTCGAGGAGGCGAAGCTCGTCGAGGCGCTCGGCTCCGGCTTCCGCGGCGCGACCGAGGAAGAGATCCGGCAGGCGTTCGGGGCCGATCCCGGCTCGATCGGGCCGATCGGCTTCGCCGGCGAGATCGTCGCGGACGAGACGCTTCGCGAGGGGCAGTTCGTCACCGGCGCGAACCGCACCGGCTGGCACCTGCGCGGGGTCGAGGCGGGCCGCGACTTCGAGCCGCGCCTCGCCGACATCCGCGAGCCGAGGGAGGGCGATGCGTGCCCGCGCTGCGGCGGCGCGCTCCGCTTCCAGACGGCGATCGAGGTCGGTCACATCTTCAAGCTCGGGACGTTCTACTCGGCGCCGCTCGAAGCCAACTTCCTCGACGAGGACGGCAAGGAGAAGCCGCTCGTGATGGGCTCCTACGGGATCGGCCCCGGTCGCATCCTCGCCGCGGCGATCGAGCAGCACCACGACGAGAGCGGGATTCGCTGGCCGCGCGCGATCGCGCCGTACGACGTCCACGTGGTCGCCCTTGCCGGCGCCGAGGAGCAGGCCGAGCAGGCGGCGACGGCGCTGTCGGAAGCCGGGAGGCAGGTTCTGCTCGACGACCGCGACCAGCGGGCGGGGGAGAAGTTCGCCGACGCGGACCTGATCGGGCTGCCGGTGCGGATCACGGTCGGGAAGAAGACGCTCGAGGACGGCGCCGTCGACGTGCGCGACCGGGCGACCGGCGAGGAGCGGCGCGTGAAGATCGCGGACGTGGCAAAGTCGGTCTGATGGCGCGGCGCCGGAAGTTCAGCGAGGAGCCGTTCGGCCCGACGATCGAGCGGCTCATGACCGAGACGGGCATCACGTACCGGGGCCTCGCCGATAAGACCAAGCTCTCGGCCGGCTACCTGAACCACCTCGTGCACGGCAACCGGCCGGTGCCGTCGAACGACGTGATCGAGCGGCTCGCCTCGTCGCTGGGCGTCGAGCCGGAGCACTTCCGCGAGTACCGCCTGCGCGTGATCACGGATCGCCTCGAGGCCATGCCGGAGATGATCGACAAGCTGTACCGCCGGCTCGGCTAGCGAAAGGCGGGGCTATACTCGATCGTCGGCGGGGCGTGGCGCAGCCTGGTTAGCGCGCTAGTCTGGGGGACTAGAGGTCCCGAGTTCAAATCTCGGCGCCCCGATGGGAAAAGCCCTCTTAGCAGGGCTTTTCTTTGGCCCGACCCGTGACGCGAACGAGGCCCGATGATCGACCGCGCCAGCCCACGAACCATCCGTGACGCCATAGACGACGCCCTGGCCGGCGACGGCGGAAGCATGCTCGAGGCGACGGCGGCAATGCCACTCGAGAGAGCAGAGGAGCTGGCAGCCCGCATCCTGATCACCAAGCGCGTCGAAGGCCAGGTACGCGTCCACACAGACGGGCCGTGGCTATACATCAACCTGCGCGAGGCGCCGCCCCCGCCGAGGGCGGCCGGCGGCACACAAGGAGCCTGACGATGCAGAAGCACACTCACGAAACGCCCGCCGAGACGGCTGACCACTTCTCGACCGACACCGCCGGTCTTCCCGAAGCGAGCGCACCCGAGCTCGCCGAGCTCGCCGACGGCGACACCTTCGAGCTGCGCATCGCCCCGGTGACGAAGCGACTCGACGACGCGACCGTCCGGATGCTCGCCTACAACGCGTCGATCCCGGGCCGACGCTGCGGGTCTCCGAGGGGTCGGAGGTGATCGTGGACGTCGCCAACGAGGGCGACCTCGAGGCGACGGTGCACTGGCACGGCCTGCGGCTCGACAACCGCTACGACGGGACCCACGAGACGCAGGCGCCGATCCCCGTCGGCGGGAGGTTCTCGTACCGGGTGGCCTTCCCCGATCCGGGCGTCTACTGGTACCACCCGCACATCCGCGAGGATTACGGCCAGGAGCTGGGCCTGTACGGGAACATCCTGGTCGTCCCGGCCGAGGCGGACTACTGGCCTCCGGTCCACCGCGAGGTGCTGCTGACCCTTGACGACGTGCTTGTCGAGGACGGCACGATCGCGCCGTTCAGCCGCGCGGAGACGACGTACGCCGCGATGGGGCGGTTCGGCAACGTCCTCCTCGTCGGCGGCGAGACGGAGCTGTCGCTCGCCGCCCAGCCGGGGGAGGTCGTCCGCTTCTACCTGACGAACACGGCCAACACCCGCGTCTTCAAGGTCGGCCTGCCCGGCGCGCGGATGAAGCTCGTCGGCGGCGACAGCGGCCGGTACGAGCGCGAGGAGCTCGTCGACTCGGTGGTTCTCGCGCCGTCCGAGCGCGCGGTCGTCGACGTGCTGTTCGCCGAGGCCGGACAGCTGACGCTCGAGCATCGCACGCCCGAGCGGACCTATTCGCTCGCGACGATCGACGTCGCCGGCGAGCCGGCGGCGCCTCCGCCAGCCGAGCAGTTCGAGGTCTTGCGGACGAACCCGGAGTGGCTCGCCGAGCGGGAGCGGCTGGCGCCGTACCTCGACGCTCCGCCGGACAAGACGCTCGCGCTCGTCGCCGAGATGGACATGGAGGTCCCCGAGGGCCCGGTCGTCTACGCCTGCCCGATGCACCCGGAAGTCGTCAGCGACAAGGCCGAGCGCTGCCCGAAGTGCGGCATGAAGCTCGTGCCGGCGTCGCTCGTCGCGAGCGGCGAACACGGGGGGCACGAGCACGAGCACCACGGACACTCCGAGCACGAGCACGGCCACGCCCACGGCCATGCGGGCGACTCGGTCGAGGGCATCGAATGGGAAGACGACATGGTCGACGTCAACCGGCTGACGACGCCTGCGAACATGCGCTGGAACCTCGTCGATCGCGAGACGGGGGCCGTGAACCAGGCGATCGACTGGCAGTTCCGCGTCGGCGACCAGGTCAAGCTGCGGCTCGTCAACGAGATGGACTCGGACCATCCGATGCACCACCCGGTCCACATCCACGGTGCCGGCCGCTTCGTCGTCCTGGCCCGCGACGGCGTCGCCGAGCCGAACCTCGTCTGGAAGGACACGGTGCTGGTGCCGACGGCCGAGACGGTCGACGTCCTGCTCGACGTGACGAATCCCGGCGTCTGGATGGCGCACTGCCACATCGCCGAACACCACGAGAGCGGGATGATGTTCAGCTTCAACGTCGCTCCGGCGGACGATCCGGGAGACTCCGAGTCGTCGTCCAGGTAGCGTGGCGCGCGTTGCCTGCTTGGCGCGATCGCAACCAGGGCGATCCGAGCATCACTCTGCTCGAGCTCCTCGCCTGGCTCGGCGCTGCGCTCCTCTTCGCTCTGGGCCTCTACGCGGCGCGGCGTTGGCCGCCCTGGCCCCGCCGGCGTTTGTAAGAAATTCGCATGGGTCTGCGGGATCCGGCCCTTTTTCGGGTAAGTACCGAGCGTCACCATCGTACTCCGACTTAGTCGCGGTACGAGTCCCGCCACGGAAGGAGTCCCCGTGATCGAAAGTCTCCGTCATCGTCGCCTACCCCTGGGCACCGCACTCGCGAGCGCCGCCGTCGTCTGGCTGATCGCGCTCGCCGGAGTCGGATCGGCTGCAAGCCAGGCCGCTCCGGCGAACACCGGCGAGCCCGTGATCTCCGGGCAGGCCACGGTCGGCTCGACGCTCACGGCGACCCAGGGCTCGTGGAGTGGCGCGCCGACGTCCTTCGCCTACCAGTGGGTCCGCTGCCCGGCCTCGGGCGGCAATCCGGATGGATCCGACTGCGCCGTCCTGGGGGGAGCCACGACCCAGGCCTACGTCGTCTCCGCCTCGGACGCGGGCTCCCGCCTTCGCGTCCGTGTCACGGCCTCCAACTCGGACGGCTCGGCGACCGCGGCCTCCAACGCGACCGAGCTGATCCCGGCACAGGCGCAGACGCCGGCGAACACCGCCGAGCCCGCGATCGGCGGCACCGTCCGGGTCGGATCCTCGCTCACGGCGACCCAGGGCGGGTGGACGAACAACCCGACCACCTTCGCGTACCAGTGGGTCCGCTGCCCGGCGTCCGGCGGACAGGGCGACGGCTCCGACTGCGCCGTGATCCCGGGCGCAAACACGCAGGTCTACATCGTCTCGGCGAGCGACGCCGGGCGCCGGCTCCGCGTCCGCGTGACGGCCTCGAACGCGGCGGGATCCGCGACTGCGGCCTCGAACGCCACCGCGCTCGTGCCGCAGCCAGCGCCGACGCCGCCTCCGACCGGTTGCCCCACGGGAACGGGGGCGATCAGGATCGACCAGCTGGCCTCGCCGGCGCGGCTCTCGTTCACGGGACAGCAGATCAGCCCTAGGGTCGCCTCGCGCTCGACGAGGCTCGTGACCGCCCGCCTCCGCGTGACCGCGTGCGGCGGCCGGCCCGTTCAGGGGGCGCTCGTCTATGCCACGGCTGTCCCGTACAACCAGTTCACCGTGCCGGCCGAGCAGGTGACCGGCTCCGACGGCTGGACGACACTGACCATGCGCAGACTCCGTGGGTACCCCGCGAGCCGGGTCCAGCAGCTCCTCGTCATGTTCGTCCGGGCGCGGAAGGCGAACGAGAACCCCCTCGGCGGTCTCTCGACGCGGCGGCTCATCTCGTTCCCGGTGAGGCTCCGCGGATAAACGAAGGAGCGCCGCGAACGAGCGGGAGGTCCGGAGCCCCCGGGCCTCCCGCCCGGCGCATCCGCCCAAGAGCCCGCGTTCTCGACCGAGACGGCGAGCGACAGCTCTCATCGCTGGCGGAAGGCGGCCCGTAAGGACGCCGCCCTCCCCGACACCAATTGCTCCGAACCCCGACCGAACAGAGGCGGAGCAATGCCCTGGGGTGACTGGATCAACGCGCTGCCGACCGCCGTCTTCATGGTCGTCCAATCTCGGCCTTCGCGCTCCGCGCAGGTTTCGCGTGGCTCGCCTTCAAGCGCGAGCCAAGCCTGCTCGGCGCAGCTTTCTCGTGTCGCGGCGAGAGCGTCTCGATCAGCTTCGAGGAGCCCGGCAGGTACCACTACGTCTGCACGCTCCACCGCAAGGACATGGACGGCGAGTGATCGTCGGATGACCGGCGCCGGCGGCCTTCAGCGCGATCTGGTGATCGTCGCGTGCGCGATCAGCGCCGGGATCCACGCCGCGCTCGCGCCCCGGGCACTTCGCCGAGGGAACGGGCGCCGGGCTCGGCTTCGCGGCGGCAGGCGGAGCTCCGGCGGCACATCCTGATCGCCGCGGAGATCATCGCCGCTGCGAAGGCCGCCGACCAGGGCGCGCTCGCCGACGCGCAGGCGCGGTGGCGGCAGAACGCCGACACCATCGCCGCGTTGCTCAACAGGGTCAATCCACGCCACTGGAAGCGCGCGGCGCCGAGGGCGATGCTCGGCGAACACCTGCGCCTGGCGACGGACGAGGCGGTCGCCCGCCTGCAGGGCGACTGGGAGGCCGAGGTGCGGGCTTACGACCGCGTCCACCGGCACGCGCTCGGGATGGCGGACGCCCTGTCCGCGGGCCTGATCGCGCAGTTGCCGAGCAGGTTCAGGGCCGCGTAAGTTCGAGCGAGGCAGCGACACTAACCTCACGTGCACGCCGAACTCGCAGTCGAACGGGAAGGTCACCGCGTCACGAGCGCCGTGACCTTCCCTATCGTCCGGCCCGTGGACCGCGCCACGGATCTGCCGCGAGTCACGATGCCGCCGACGCTCGACGAGGAGTCGCGCGCCTGGCTGCGAGAGCTTCGGGACGAAGGCGCGACGAAGGACGAGGCCGTGAGGCGCCTTCACGCGCTCCTCGTCCGCGCCGCTCGGTTCGAGGTCGCGCGCCGCAGGCCGACGCTCCCGCACATCCGCGGGGACGAGCTCGACGACATCGCGAACGAGGCGGCCGACGACGCGCTCATGAGCGTGCTGAGACGCCTCGACGACTTCCGCGGCGCCAGCCGTTTCACGACCTGGGTCTACAAGTTCGCGCTGCTCGAGGCGGCGGTCAAGCTGCGCAAGCGCGCCTGGCAGGGCCGCGAGGTCCCGCTCGAGACAGAGAGCTGGAGCCTGTTCGCGAGCGCCGGGCTCGGCC
>Ga0299913_10002586_pt1 | contig 14371 bp, 17 predicted proteins | sample RVTome_9_FD_201360 | JGI IMG/M metagenome (GOLD analysis project Ga0299913, IMG submission 201360) | Soil microbial communities from uranium-contaminated site in the Upper Colorado River Basin, Wyoming, United States - RVT155D38 (version 2) ... | reverse complement strand
ACGTAGACCTGGAGGCCGTCGTACTCGAGGACGAAGTCGGTCTCTCGCGCCTCGAGATCGAAGTCGAGCGCGTATTCGAACCCGCTGCAGCCGCCGCCGCGCACGGCCACGCGGAGAGCGGAGGCCACGTCGAGCCCCTCCTGCTCGCGGGTGAGCTTGATCATCTGCACCGCCTTGTCGGTCAGGGCGATCGGCCCCGAGGGGGCGACGGGCTCTCCGGAGGGAGCGGTGGCGAGGGAAGGATTCGGTTCCATGGGGTCACTCCCTGGTCCGCACAGAGCGGCAGACCGACCCTCAGGTTAGCGGGCGTTCGGCGGGGCGTCAACCAGAGGTAGGCGAGCGGCGTCGGGAGGGGAGCTGAGCCTCCGGGACGAGGGGTCGTAGAATCCCCCGGTGCTCCGGGCCGTCCTGCTCGATTTCAACGGCGTCCTCGTCGACGACGAGGCGATCCACGGGGAGCTCATCCAGCGGGTGCTGGCTGAGGAGGGCATCGAGCTCTCCGGTGAGCGCTACCGCGAGCTTTTCGCCGGGCGCGACGAGCGCAGCGCGCTCTCCCGCATCCTCGCCGAGGAGGGGCGGCCGGCTGGACCGGCGGAGGTGATGGGACTCGTCGCCCGCAAGGCGCGGGGCTACCAGGAGGTCGCCCGGCGCCAGGGGTTCACCTTCTACCCTGGAGCTCTCGAGCTGGTGGAGGGGGCGGCCCGGCAGGGGCTGATGCTGGGGCTGGTGAGCGGCGCCTTGCGCGAAGAGATCGTGCAGGCCCTCCACCAGGCGTCGCTGCGCCCGTACTTCAAGGTGATGGTGACGGCGGAGGACGTGCGGGAGGGGAAGCCCTCGCCGGAGGCCTATCTGCTGGCTCTCGACCTGCTCAATGGACAGCCGCCCTTGCCGGAGCGCCTCCTCCATCCGCACGAGGTGCTGGCGGTCGAGGACAGTCCCGCGGGAGTGGAGGCCGCAGGCCAGGCCGGCCTGGCGACGCTCGCCGTGGCCAGCGTCTACACGCAGACCGAGCTCGGGGCGGCGGATCTGCGCGTGGCGAGCCTCGCCGACCTCGATCCCGACCGGCTGCAGGAGCTCTTCGCCGAGGCCAGCCGGCGATGAGCCTGGACGCGGCTGCCCGCCGCCGGGTCGAGGAGCTCGTACGGCCGCTCCACGCCGGGCTCGACGGCGTCGACGGCTGGCCTGAGGTCGAGCGCCGTCTGGAGCTCGCACGCGCCCTGCTCGACGGCGTGCCCCACGACCCGGTCCGGCTCGAGCTCCTGGCACTGCTCTACGACGCCGTCGACGGGCTCGGGGGACTCGGCGAACGCTCCAGGCTCCATCTGTTCCTGCGCTCCCTCGCGCTCGCGGAGACCGAGATCGCCGAGCTCAAGCGCGCCCTGCGCCGGGTCGAGCGCGGTCCGCGGGAGCTCGAGGAACGGGCGTTCCATGACGCCCTCCTGCTGGCGCGGTCGGGGGTGCGGGGCGTCCTCGAGCGCCTCTTCGAGGCCGGACGCAAGCGCAAGGACCCGGTGAAGACGGTGGGGTCGCTCGACGCCGGACCGGACCCGGAGCGCTGCGCGACCGAGCGCGGTGCGAAGCTCGCCGCGGAGCGGCGGAAGGCGGCCCGGGACTGGCTGAAGGAGCTGCGGAGGAGGCTGGAGGAGGAGGCCGGAGGCTAGCCGCCTCTCCCCTGCTCTATCGGCATCGGCCGTCCGTCGGCGTCCACCTGCACGTAGACCACCTCAGCCTCGGTCACCTTCGTCGTCTCGCAGCCCCCGAGCCGACGCTCGGCCTCGACCTCGACGTGCACGGTGATCGAGGTGTTGCCGATGCGTAGGGTCTGGGCGTAGAAGCTGACCAGGTCGCCGACGCGCACGGGGTGGTGGAACTCGACCTCGCGCATCGCCACGGTGACCAGCCGGCCCTTGGCGAAGCGATGGGCGTCCACCGAGCCGGCCTGGTCGATGTAGGAGAGGATGATGCCGCCGAAGATCGTCCCCATGGCGTTGGTGTCCTTGGGCATCATCACCACCCGGATGGCGGCGCGGCGGGAGTCGGCGGGGGCGGGCTCAGGCATCATGGTCGCTCCTTTGCGCCGCCGCGAGGGCCCAGGCGACGGCCTCGTCGGGGGTACCGGCGGTGAACAGGTCGGCATCCCCGGACGCCGCGGGGAGAGCCCAGCTCTCGAGCAGGGCCACGGGGCGGCCGTGTTTGCGGGCCAGGGCGATCTCGGAGAGGGTGCCCCAGCCGCCGGCGACGGCGACGACGGCCTCGGCCGAGAGGACCAGGACGAGGTTGCGCCCCTGACCGAGCCCCGTGAAGATCGGCAGCTCGATCCAGGAGTTGGGGGTCGAGGTCGAGACGTCGGCCCCCGGCAACACACCGACAGTCCGCCCCCCGGCTTCGCGAGCGCCGCGGGCCGCTTCCTCCATCACACCGCCCTGGCCGCCGCAGAGGAGGACGGCTCCGGCGGCGGCGATCCCGGCGCCGACGTGGTAGGCGGCCCGGGCGATCGCCGGCGAGCAGCTCGATGCCCCGACGACGGCAATGCGGGTCGGCTGTCCGGGCACCGGCGCATGCTATCGTAGGCCCTCCTATGGAGCCTGCGGATCGCCCCCGCAGCTCTTCCCCGAGAGAGCTGGAGGATCGCCAGCTGGTGAGCCGGCTCGTCGAGCGCGACCAGGAGGCCCTGGCAGAGCTCTACGACCGCCATGCCTCGATGCTGCTGGCCCTGGCACAGCGGGTGCTGGGGAGCCGCGAGGAGGCCGAGGAGGTGGTGCAGGAGGCGCTCCTCCAGGTCTGGAGCCAGGCCACGCGCTACGATCCAGACCGCTCGTCGGTCTCGACCTGGATGGTCCTCATCACCCGCAGCCGGGCCATCGATCGGCTGCGCAACCGCAAGGTGATCGAGAGGACGACGGTCGCCGTCCAGCGCGAGGAGACCACCACGCATGCATCCCCCGCGGGCGTGGGCGCCGTACTTCGGTACGAGCGAGGACTGCGCCTGCGCCGGGAGCTCGATCGGCTTCCGGAGGAGCAGCGGGACGTGCTCGAGCGAGCGTTCTTCCAGGGCATGACGCAGCGGGAGATCGCTGAGAGAACGGGAATACCGTTGGGGACCGTAAAGACCCGGACCTTGCTGGCGATGAAGAAGCTGAGAGCGGCGCTGCAGAGCGACCTGGAGGCACTCCTGTGAGCGGCCTCCGCAGCGGCAGCCACGACGAGCTGATCCTCGAGCTGCTGGGCGAGCTGGAGGGGGACGAACGCGAGTCGATCGACGCGCCGAGCGATCTCGACGGCATCGACCGGGAGCGGTTGCGAAGGCTGGATGTCGAGCTGCTGGGATCGCTGCCGTTCGCTCTCGAGCCGGTGGAGCCGCGACCCGAGCTCAGGGCCGAGCTGCTCGCCGCCGTCGCCGGAGAGGGGCAGAGCGGTGTCGCCTCCTTCGTGAGGCCGCCGCGGGAGCGCCCGTTGCGGCGCCTCGGGTGGGCGCTGCCGCTGGCCGCGACGCTTGCCGTGGCCGGCCTCGCCCTGGCGGGGCTCCTCTTCGGCCAGCTCCAGGCCCAGAAGCGGACCGTGGCCGACCTCCAGGCGGAGCTCGAGTCTGTGCGCGGCTCGATTACGCAGGTGGCCGCGCTGCGGGAGACCATGCTCGAGGCGAAGCGCCAGCTGGCCCTGGTCGGGACCCGGGGGGTCGAGGTCTGCCCGCTCAGGCCGCGGGACGCCGGCCCCGCGGCGGGCGTCGAGGGACCGTGGGGCGTGCTCTACGTGGCGCCCGACCACCAGCACTGGTACCTGTCGGTGCACGGCCTCGAGCCGACGCCAGAGGGCCACGCCTACCAGCTCTGGTTCGTCGCCGACGGCCGGCCGGTGAGCGCGGGCACCTTCAGCGTCGAGCCTGGAGATCCGGTCGAGCTCTCCTCCGAGACGATGCCCGCCGGCACTTCCGCGGTGCTGGTGACCCTCGAGCCGACGGGCGGCGTCGCCGAGCCCCGGGGACCGGAAGTGCTCTTCGGCGACGGCGCCGAGGCGATGCGGGTCCTCTGAGCCTAGCCTGCTAGGAGCGGGGCGGGTGGCTCGGGCGTAGCTCGACGCGGCTGGGCAGGGCGCGGTCGGGGTAGCGCAGGAGGTCGACGACGGCGCGAGCGACGTCCTCGGGACGGAGCATCCAGTCGGTCTGCGGTTTGCGGCCCTGGGGCCGGAAGTCGGTGTCGACGCTCCCCGGCAGCACGGCGGTGACCCGCACACCGTGGTGACGCAGGTCGAGCATCGCCGCCTCGGAGAGACCGAGCAGGCCGAACTTGCTCGCGTTGTAGGCGGCGCCGCCGGCGAACGGGTTCTTGCTCGCCAGCGAGGCGATGTTGACGATCCAGCCCGCGCCGCGCTCCATCATCGGCGTGGCCACGGCGCGGATGGCGTAGAAGGCGCCGTTCAAGTTGGTCTCGATCACCTCGCGCCAGGCCTCGGGCGAGAGCGAGTCGACCGGCCCGAAGCGCCCCAGCCCGGCGTTGTTGACGAGGCAGTCCAGACGGCCGGCCTCGGCGAGCACCCAGGCGACCAGGTCGTCGACCTGGGCCTGGTCGCGAACGTCGGCGGAGCGCCCGGCGACGCGGCCGCCGTGCTCCCGGAGCGCCCCCAGCGCCTCGTCGACCGACTCCCGGGAGAGGCTGCAGAAGAAGACCCTCCAGCCCTCCGCGAGCAGGGTATCGACGATGGCGCGGCCGATCCCCCGGCTGCCGCCGGTCACCAGGGCCACGCGGCTCTCGTCGCTCACAGGAGGACTCTACCAGCACCTCCGGAGGGAATTCGGAGCCGCCAGGGAGGGTATATTGACCCTGCGGCCGCGCGGCGCGCGACCGGGAGGAGACGACACCATGTTCTTCGATCCGCTCTACCTGCTCTTCATGTTGCCCGCCATGGCCCTCTCGGGCTGGGCGGCGTGGAAGACGCGCTCCGCCTTCGGCAAGTACGCCAAGGTGCGGACCATGAACGGCTTGACCGGAGCCCAGGCGGCGCAACGCATGCTCGCGTCGGCCGGCATCACCGACGTCGAGATCGTGGCCACTCGGGGGCATCTCTCCGACCACTACAACCCGCTGAACAAGAAGCTGGCGCTCTCCGAGGCGGTCTACGGCTCGCCGTCGATCGCCGCTGTCGGCGTGGCCTGTCACGAGGCCGGACACGCCATCCAGCACGCCCGGCACTACGCGCCGTTGAAGCTCCGCTCCGCCCTGGTGCCGACCGCCAAGATCGGCTCGAGCCTCGGCATGTGGGTGGTCATCGGCGGCCTCGTCCTGCAGATGCAGGGGCTTGTTCTGGCCGGCATCGTGCTGTTCTCCGCCGTCGTGCTCTTCCAGCTCGTCACGTTGCCGGTCGAGTTCGACGCCTCGAAGCGGGCCAAGGAGGTCGCCTTCCAGCACGGGCTGATCACCGAGCAGGAGAAGGAGGGTGTCGCCAAGGTCCTCAACGCGGCGGCGATGACCTACGTGGCAGCCGCCATCGGGTCGATTCTGACCCTGCTCTACTTCCTCATCCGGTCGGGGCTCCTGGGCGGACGGCGAAGCTGAGCCTCAGACGGGCTCACCGAGCAGGCCCACCAGCTCCGCTTGCCGCTCGGCCAGCGTCTCCTCGGTGTCCGCCTCCATCACCAGCCGCAGGTAGGGCTCGGTGTTGGACGGCCGGACGTTGAACCACCAGTCGGGGTACTGGACGGTGATGCCGTCGAGGCGGTCGAGCTCGCCGTCGGAGAATCTCGCCACGATCTCCTCCATCTTCGCCGCCTTGTCCTCGACCTGGAAGTTGATCTCCGGCGACTTGGCGTAGCGCGCCAGCGGGCGCACGAGCGCGGAGAGCGGCTCTCCCGTCTCGCGCAGGAGGTTCAGCACCTCGATGACGGCCATCAGGGAGGAGTCGGCGAAGTAGTTGTCGCGGAAGTAGTAGTGCCCGGCCAGCTCGCCCCCGAAGACGCCGTCGTGGGCGCGCAGGGTCGCCTTGATGAAGGAATGCCCGACGCGTTCGCGCAGCGGCGTGCCGCCATGCTCGCGGACGGACTCGGCCACGGCCCGCGACGAGCGCAGGTCGTAGACGATGGTGCTCGGTCCTCCCCGATCGAGCAGCGAGCCGGCGATCAGCCCGGTCATCAGGTCGCTGCCCACCGGGTCGCCCCGCTCGTCGACGAAGGCGGCGCGATCGGCGTCACCGTCGAAGGCGATGCCGAGCTGCGCGCCCGTCTGACGGACCTTGGCGACCAGGTCCTGGAGGTTCTCGAGCTTCAGCGGGTTCGCCTCGTGGTTCGGGAAGGTGCCGTCGAGCTCGAAGTAGAGGGGCTCGAGCTGGATGCCCATCCGCTCGAGGATCGGCCGGTAGAGAGTCCCCATGCCGTTGGCCGCGTCGACCACCACCAGAGGGAAGGGCATGCCGCCTCCGGAGGGAGAGGGCGCGGGGCCACCCCGCAGGTGGGCGAGCACGTGCGCGCTGTAGGCCTCGAAGACATCGGCGTCCTCGCGCCGTCCTCGTGCCAGACCGCGCGGCAGATCACCTTCGGCCACGGCCTGCTCGAGACGCGGAATGCCGTGGTCGCCGGAGACCGGCCGCGCCTCGCGGAGACTGAACTTGAAGCCGTTGTAGCGCCCTGGGTTGTGGCTCGCCGTGACCTGGATGCCGCCCGCGGCTCCCAGGTGGCCGACCGCGAAGTAGCTCATCGGCGTCGTCGCCAGGCCGATGTCGACGACGTCGAGACCGGAGGCCAGGAGGCCCTCAGTCAAGGCCTCGCTCAGCGCCTCGCTGTGGCTGCGCATGTCGCGGGAGACCACGACCCTGCCGTCGCGCCGATCCTCCTCGTCGAGGACGTGCTGGAAGGCGAGCCCGATCCGGCCCGCGATCGCCTCGTCCAGTCCCTCGCCGTAGACGCCACGAACGTCGTAGGCCTTGAAGATGCCGCCCATGGTCGTGCTCCTCCTCAGTCGTCGCCGCTCGCGGCGTTCTGCTCCAGAGAACGGAGGACGCGCCGCGTGAATCGTGCCGGCTCCTCCAGGTGCGGCAGGTTCCCGCTCCCTTCGAGGACCTCGAGGTGCGCGTCGGGCGCCCGCTGCAGCCAGAGATCCGCGGTCTCGACCACCGGGTGTGTGGCGGCACGCCCCCAGACCAGGAGCATGGGCACGGTGCAGCGCGGCAGCGCCTCCGCCACCGGGTGGTTGGCGTATCCGGCGAGCACCGCGGCGAGCGAAGCGTGCGCTCCGGCCTGGTGGCTCGATCGGTAGTGGTGATCGAGACGGCCGGCGTCGGCGAGCTCCGGTGAGGCGAAGGCCTCGCGGCGCAGGTACTGTCCCAGCGCCGTCCGGCTGGTGAAGAGGTTGAGCGCCGCGGTGCCGAAGATCGGGAATTTCAACGCCCAGTGCAGCAGCGCGTCCTTCAGGTCGGGCTCCTCACCGTAGGCTTCGATGCCGAGCGGAGTCGAGAGCACCAGGGAGCGCACCAGCTCGGGCCGGTCGACGGCGAGTTGCACGGCGTAGGCGGCCGTCAGGCCCGAGGCCATCAGTGTGGCGGGCGCTCCCACGACGTCCTCCAGGAGGTCGGCGATCAGCCGCAGATAGAGCTCGCTGTCGTAGCGCAGGGCAGGCTTGTCGGAACGCCCCCAGCCGAGCAGGTCGACGGCCACCACGCGGTGGGATTCCGCCAGGTGCTCGGCCGCCTGCCGCCACTCCTCGGCGTCGTGGCCGGGCCCCAGCGAGTGGAGCATCAGGATCGGCTCGCCGCGGCCGAGGTCCTGGTAGGCCACCTCGCCGAGGGTCCAGGCGTAGCGGCGGGCCCGGCCCCAGCTCGGCAGTGGCAGACGCTTGGAGCGTCGCGCGATCAGCGCGTTGGCGAGCGCCGGGAGCCCGACGGCGGCGCCGCCGAGCAGGAGCCCGCGCGCCAGGCGCTTGCGCCGACGCTTGCGCTGCTCCTCCTGCGAGGTTCTCGCGGCCACGGGCCGCAACGATAGCAGCGCGTAGAATCGACCCCCAAATGGCGAGGGAGCTGGTGGTCTGCTGGCTCGGCCGTCATCGGCGCGACGCCTGGGAGACGCTCTGCAAGCGCTACCGGGAGCGAATCGCCCCGATGGCGGCGGTGCGCGATGTGCCGGTGGTGACGCGGGAGGGCGGGCCGGATCCGGTGCGCGTCGCGAAGGAGGCCGCGGCGCTGCGTGCCGCGCTGCCGGAGCCCTGCTGGACGGTGGCGCTCGATCGGCGGGGTCGGCAGCGGTCCTCCGAGGAGCTGGCGCGCTGGCTCGGGGCGCTGCGCGAGCGCTGGCCCCATCCGGTCGCCTTTCTCGTCGGCTCCGACCTCGGCCTCGGCGAGGCCATCCTCGCCACGGCGAGCGAGAGGCTGTCGCTCGGGCCCCTCACCCTCCCCCACGAGATGGCGCGATTGGTGCTCTACGAGCAGCTCTACCGATCCCTATCCATCGGGGCCGGAATAAAGTACCATCGCCAGCCGTTGTAGCGACCTCTTGCTGGAGCGCATCCGGTGAGCCCCAATTTCCAGAGGAGTCTCGAGCGTGGCGAATGCTCAGGTCAACAAGGCGCAGGACAAGAAGCTGGCACGGAGCCGGGAGGCCTTGCTGGACCATCGGAAGGAGATCTTCGATCTCCTGGAGAACGACCGCAAGGCCGGCCAGGAGGCGGGCACGCAGGACGTCGACGACATCGTCGATCGCGCCAACAACTCCTATTCGCGGGAGTTCCTCTTCTCGCTGACCGGCGGCGAGACCGAGCAGCTCCGTCTCATCGATGAGGCGATCACGCGCATCGACGAGGGCACCTACGGCGTCTGCTTGAATTGCGGGGAAGCGATCGGCGAGCCGCGGTTGAAGGCGGTTCCCTGGGCGCGATACTGTGTCGACTGCCAGGAAAAGGCAGAGCAGGGCTTCTTCTCAGACACGGACTGATGCGCATCAGGACGCTCGCCGCCATCCTCCTCGCGCTGGCGGTGGTCGTCTCGGTCGCCTACCTCAGCCAGCAGAACGGCGATCTCCTGTCGCAGCGCTTCGCGCTGACGCCGGCCACGACGGTGCCGATCTACGTCGCGTTCATCGGCATCTTCCTCATCGGCTTCCTGCCGGCGGTCTCCGTCCTCGTCGTGCAGTCGCTCAAGCGTGACCTCGCGCAGCGGCGGGAGCGGCGCCTCGAGCGCGAAGCGCAGAGCCTGCAGGGCAGTTTCCGGCGCGGCATCGACTACCAGAGCGACGGCCAGTGGGGCCGGGCGGCCGGCGAGCTCGAGGCGGTGCAGGGCGACCGCCCCGAGGACTTCGACGCCCTGCTGCGCTACGGCCAGGTGCTGCGTCGGCAGGGCCGCGTGGACGAGGCCCTCGACGTGCACCGACGGGCCTCGGTCCTCTACCCACAGAGCGTCGCGTTGCTCTACGAGCTGGCCAGCGACTACGCGGCGCGGCGCGAGCCGGCCGTGGCCGAGCAGCTCGAGGAGAGGATCCTGCGCGACTTCCCGGGCCACGGCCTGGCGGTGCTCGAGAGGCGGCGCGGCGAGGCCGTCGAGGCGGAGGCCTGGACGACGGCCGCGCGCCTGCAGGAGCGCGTCGAGCAGCTGCAGGCCGACGGCGGCGTCGCCGTCGACGCGGCCGAGCTGGAGACCAGGCGTGGGATCACCTACCAGCAGGGCGTGACGCTGCTCGAAGGCGGCCGGCCGGGAGAAGCGCGCCGGGTCTTCCAGAGCCTGCTCGACGAGACGCCGGAGTTCCTTCCGGCCGCCCTCGCCCTCGGCGAGACGGCGCTCGTCGAGGGGGACGACGCCGCAGCCCTGCGCCGGTGGCGCCAGGGATACGAGGAAACCGGCCGGCCGGTCTTCCTGCAGCGCATCGAGGATCACTTCATCGAGCACGAGGACCCGCTCTCCGCGATCGAGACCTTGCACGAGATCAGCGCCCGGGCCCCTGGGGCGGTGCTGCCACGCTTCTTCCTCGGCCGGCTCTACCATCGACTGGAGATGCAGGAGGAAGCGCTGGCGGTGCTGCAGGAGCTCGCCGAGCCGCTCTCCTCGTCGGCCAGCTATCACCTGCTGGTGGCACGGCTCCATCAGCGCCGGGGAGAGCTCGGGCGGGCCGTCGAGGCCTACATGACCTCCCTGGCGCTGGCCGGTCTGTCGACCACGGAGTATGTCTGCGCGACCTGCGAGTCGCGCTATCCGAGCTGGCGAGACCGCTGCCTGCTCTGCGGTTGTTGGGGCACGATCGATCTCGAGCTGGGGGTGGAGGAGCCCGCGGCCGAGCCTCTGCCGGCGCGACCGGAGGCCTGGGAGACCGAGGGAGAGCTCCTCTGATCGATCCGCTGCTGGCCGCGGCGCGCGAGGGGCGCGCCCAGCCTCTCTATCTCGTGCACGGCGACCGGGTCGTCGCCGAGCCGGCCGCGGTTCGCATCGCCCAGGCGATCGCCGAGCGCGGCGGTCACGAGGTGGAGGTGGTCAAGCGGCCGCCCGACCTGGCGCGGTTGCTCGGCAGCCTGCGCACCCTGTCGCTCTTCGGCACGGGACGGACGGTGGTGGTCGTCGAGAGCGCGGCCCTGGCCGACCGGAGCGCGGCGGCCGACCTCATCGACGAGGCTGCCGACCAGACGGTTCCCGAGCCCGGCTCCGAGCTCTCGACCGACGAGCGTCGGGCGGCCGGCTGCGTCCTGCAGGCGCTTCGCCTCTTCGGCGTCGACACCGCGAGAGGTGCCTCCGCTGCCATCGCCGCGCTGCCGGAATGGGCCCTGCTAGGAGGACGGGCCTTCCGCGCCAAGCGCAAGAACCGGCCACGCGGCAAGCGGCAGGTCGAGGAGCTCGCCGCGCGGCTCGTCGCCTGGCTCGAGGCGGCCCGGGAGGCGGAGCTCGAAGGCTACGCCGAAGGGGATGCCGCCGAGCTCTCGGAGCTCGCCGCCGGTCGCTTTCCCGAGGGGCACACGCTGGTCCTGGCGGAGAGCTCGCTGGCCTTGGACCATCCGCTGACGCGGCGGGTGGCCGAGCGGGGCGCCTTGCTCGACCTGGGCCGCGTCGAGGCGGCCAGGGGCGGCGGGTGGGAGGGACTCGACACCCTGGTGGCCACTCTGCAGGAGGAGACCGGAGTCGAGATCCGACGCGACGCGCGGGACGAGCTGGCGCGCAGGACGCTGCAGAGCGGCTCCGGGCGCGAGTCGACGGCCAAAGCCGACTCCACCGAGCGCTTCGCGGCCGAGTACCGCAAGCTCGCGACGCTGGCCGCCGGCGACACCATTGACCGGCGATTGGTCGAGGAGGGCGTGGAGGACCGGGGAGACGAGGACCTGTGGTCGCTGCTGGACGACATCGGAGACGGCAACGCCGCGCGGGCGCTCCATCGCCTGGACCGGCTGGTCGCCGCGGCCGACGATCCGGTCGCCGCCCGGCTGGGGCTCTTCGCCCGCCTGGCCGACTTCGCCCGCAACCTCACGGCGGTGGCGGGAATGGCGCGCGCCGCCGGCGTGCCGCGCGGGGAGTCCCGGTACCAGACCTTCAAGAGCCGCTGGGCTCCGCAGCTCAAGGCCCCTCGGCCCTACGGCGCCGCCAGCCCCCTCGCACGCGTCCACGACTACCCGCTGCACCGAGCCTACCTCGCCGCCTCGCGGATGCCCTCCGACCTGCTCGAGCGCCTGCCCGCCCGCATCCTCGAGGCCGAGCTGGCGCTCAAGGGCGGCAGCCGCCAGCCGGAGACGGTGCTGGCCGAGCTGGTGGCGGAGCTCGCCACGGCGGGAAGAGGGCGAAACCCTCGACCGTCGTCCCGAACGGAGTGAGGGACCTCAGCTCCGCCGATGGGAGGGCACGGCGGGCCGGGTGAAGCGCACGATGCCTTGCAGGCTCCGGGGCTCCACCTCACCCCCGGCGGCCTGCCCAGGCCTGCGTTGAGGTCCCTCACTGCGTTCGGGACGACGGTATGACCCCCGGTCTACAATCGCCCCCCATGCCGGAGCTGCCCGAGGTCGAGGTCCTGCGCCGCTCTCTGGCGCCGCGGCTGACGGGGAGGCGTATCGCCTCGGTCACCGTCCGCCAACGAGCGCTGCGCGAGGCCGTGCCGGCGGCTCGGCTCGCACGCGAGCTCCCGGGGCGCCGGGTCGAGGGGCTGCGCCGGCGGGGCAAGTACCTGCTCGTCGACCTCGAGAGGGACCGGACGCTGGTCGTTCACCTGGGCATGAGCGGACGCCTCACCGTGGCACCGGACTCCGTGTCGGTCGAGGCGCATGAGCACGTTTCCTTCGCCCTGACGGAGGGTGGCCGGCTGCGCTATCGCGACCCCCGACGCTTCGGCCTGGTCCTCCTCCTCGCCACCGCCCGCCTCGAGCGCGACCGCCACTTCGCGCGCCTCGGCCTCGAGCCGCTCGACGGCGAGCTCACCGGCGAGCGCCTCGCCGCCGGCGCGCGTGGGCGCCGAGGCCCCGTCAAGGCCTTCCTGATGGACGCTGGCGTCCTCGTCGGCGTGGGCAACATCTACGCCTGCGAGGCGCTGCACTCCGCGGGCATCCACCCCGCCCGCTCGGTGGCCCGTCTGTCGGCCGCCCGCTGGGAGCGGCTGGCCGTCGCCGTGCGCGCGACCCTGGCCGACGCCATCGAGCAGGGCGGCACGACGCTCAACGACTTCACGGACGGCGAGGGCAACGCCGGGTACTTCCAGGCCGCCCTGGCGGCGTACGGCCGGGAGGGCGAGCCGTGCCGCCGCTGCGGGCGGCCGATCCGGCGGATCGTTCAAGCGGGTCGCAGCACCTTCTACTGCGGGGGCTGCCAGCGGTGATCGAGGGCGTCTTGCTCGACATGGGCGGCGTCCTGCTCTCGCTCGACGATGCGCGCGGCCTGCCCGACTCCCGCCTGGACTGGCGTGGTCGGGAGGCGCTGCTGCGGGCCGTGCGCGAGCACGGCGGCCGCCTGCGACGGGAGGAGCTGGAGAGCGTCCTCTTCGCCCCCTGGCGCGCCGAGTACCGGCGGCGATACGAGCTCGGCCGCGAGGCCCGCTGGGAGCCGCATCTGTCCGCGCTGCGCCGCACGGCGGGCGTGCGTCTGCGGGACCTGACCCTGCTGAGCGCCTGGTTCCGACCCTATGGCGAGGGCCTGCGGCCGCTCCCGGGCGCCGTCGTGGCCCTGCACCGGTTGCGTGAGCGAGGCCTCCGCCTCGCCCTCTGCTCGAACGTGCCGCTCCCCGGCGCGCTCTATCGCGAGGTGCTCGAGCGCCATCAGCTGGCGGCGCCCCTCGAGACCCTCCACTTCAGCTACGACGAGGGAACGCGCAAGCCGTCGCCCCACATGCTGCGCAACGCCATGACCGCGCTCGACGTCTCCGCCGAGCGCACGCTGATGGTCGGTGACCGGCGCGCCAGCGACGTCGCGGCCGGCCGGGCCGCCGGGGTCGGGACGGTGTGGCTGCGCAGCGAGGACGGCGGCGGCCCGCGGGCCGATCACGAGATCGACAGCCTCGCCGACCTGCCGGCGCTCGTCGATCGTCTGCGCAGGACCTAGAATCCCCGTGATGCGCACGATCGAGCAGTTCCTCGGCTTCCTCGCGCGGCAGCGGCGCTGGAGCCGCAATCTGATCGCGGCCGTCCCCGAGGAGCACTTCGACTGGCGCCCGGCGCCGGAGGCCTTCAGCTGCGGCGAGCTGGTCCGCCACATGATCCAGTCGGACCTCTTCTGGGCCCGTATGCTCGGAGCCGCCGCACGGGGCGAGCGCCTCGATCCCTTCCAGCTCTCGGGCGACGCCGAGGAGCGGATGAGCGCCTTCCGCGCCTCCAACCTCGCCTCGAGCCGGCACTCGAAGCTGGGGTCGACCTTCGCCGAGCTGCTCGCCGCCTGGGAGGCCATCGACGCGAAGGTGGTAGCCGCGATGGCCGAGATCAGCGAAGAGGCGATCTCCGAGGTCGACTTCGAGCATCCGCTCACGCGCTTCCGGGGTCGCCTCTGGGAGCTCCTTCTCATCATGCTCGAGCACGAGTCCCACCATCGCGGCCAGCTCTCTGCCTACCTCAAGGTTCTCCGCGTCGACACTCCCGCGGCCCTCTTCGGTGCCTGACCGTCACGACCCGAACGGCCAGAGGATCGGGATGAGCAGGGTCGCGATGATCCAGAAGAGGAACGTGAGCGGCGCGCCGTAGAGCAGGTAGTCGGTGAAGCGGTAGTTGCCGGGACCGTAGACCATGGCGTTGGTCTGGTACCCCATCGGAGTCATGAAGCTGGCGGAGGCTGCGTAGGCGACGGCCATCAGCAGGGGCTTGGCGTCGACGCCGAGGCGCGCCGCGGCATCCACCGCGATCGGCACCATCAACACCGCGGTCGCGTTGTTGGAGACGAACGAGGTCAGCAACGCCGTCGCCAGATAGAGGAGCGAGAGCATCACCAGCGGGCCGCTGGCGAGGCCGACCTCTCC
>Ga0299913_10002585_pt1 | contig 14372 bp, 12 predicted proteins | sample RVTome_9_FD_201360 | JGI IMG/M metagenome (GOLD analysis project Ga0299913, IMG submission 201360) | Soil microbial communities from uranium-contaminated site in the Upper Colorado River Basin, Wyoming, United States - RVT155D38 (version 2) ... | reverse complement strand
TCGAGGTGTGGGATGCGCTCGACGGCGCGAGTGCTCGGCCGATCCTCGACGGGATCGACGGCATCGTCGTCTTCGGCTCCACGTTCAACGTCGAGCACGCCGACGAGCAGCCGTTCATCAAGGAGACCGCCGAGGTGATCCGAGAGGCGCTGGATCGTCGGATCCCGTTCCTCGGGGTGTGCTTCGGTGGCCAGCTCCTCGCCTGGGCACTGGACGCGAAGGTCGGGGAGGGGCCTGCCCGGGAGATCGGCTTCGAGCCGATCCATCCGACCGACGATGCTGCGCACGATCGACTCTTCTCCCACCTCTCGGACGGCGACCTGGCATTCCAGTGGCACGGGGACGCGTTCGAGCTCCCCGCGGGAGCGACGTTGCTCGCCACGGGTGATCAGGTTCCCAATCAGGCGTTCCGCGTCGGAGAGCTGGCGTGGGGCACACAGTTCCACTGCGAGGTGAACCTCTCCGAGCTCGACTTCTGGCTCGACGAGTTCGCGAGGGAGGGCGATCTCCGGTCGGAGTGGGGGAAAAGCTCGCAGGAGGTTCGCGATGAGGCCGGGCGGTTCATGGCCGAGCACGAGAGCCGCGGACGTGAGGTCTTCGAACGCTTCACGACGCTGGCCGCGGGCGAGTAGGCGCGGACGGCCCGTCGCTACACTCGACGCCGTGGCCGATCACCGGTACCGACCCCTGATCGCCGTCGTCGCGTACCACCTGGCCGGCGATCGCGTCGCGCGATGGCCGGAGGGTGGGTACGGCGTCCCGAAGCCGTATCTCGACGCGCTCCGGCGAGCCGACGCCCGCACCGTGATCCTGGCGCCCGGCGAGGAGGGAACGCCGGATGAGGTCCTCGAGCCGTTCGATGGCCTCCTGCTGGCTGGCGGCGGCGACGTCGATCCGCGCCGCTACGGCGCGGAGCCCAGCGACCACCTCTACGGGGTAGAACCCGACCGGGATGAGTTCGAGATCGGCCTGCTCAAGGCAGCCGATGAGCTGGCCGTCCCAACCCTCTGCATCTGTCGCGGGATGCAGATCATGAATGTCGCCTTCGGAGGCACGCTGCACGGCCATCTCCCCGACCATCCCGACCTCCTGGAGCACGGCGTGCCGACAACCGGCACGCAGACCATCCACGAAGTCGCCGTCGAAGTTGAGAGCCAGCTGTTCGCGGCCACGAAACGCTCGACCCTCACGTGCTCGTCGCACCACCATCAAGGCGTCGACCGGATCGCCGACGATCTGATCGTCACCGCACGCTCACCCGATGGTCTCGTCGAGGCGCTCGAGCTGCCCGTTCGCGATGAGAACGACCTCCGGTGCGTCATCGGCGTGCAGTGGCACCCGGAGGAAACCGCCGAGACGGATCCTTCACAACAAACGCTGTTCGATGCGGTCGCGCGACGCGCCTATCGACGGGCGAAAGCGCGAGCACCGGTCACGAGGTGACGGACAGACCCTCGGGGGTTCGCTCTTCGTCCTCGAGCCTCAAGAAGAGACCGGATCGCGGCTTCGGGTCGAAGTAGGTGGCCTTCGCGGGCATCTGCTCGTCGCGATCCGCGACGGCGACGAACTGATCGAAGGTCGGCGGCATCAGCGTGAACGCCGCCCCACCGTCCTCGTCCACCCTTCGAGTCAGTTCCTCGAGGGGAACCGCGTCGGAGACGAACTCGAGACCCGGGTCACCTGCTTCCCCGAACCCGAAGATCGGTTCCAGGACCTCGCGGTGGAGTCGCGACACGTCGAGCGATTCCACCCCAACCAGGTCCCCTTCCTGCGCCGGTACGAGCCGAAACCAGCGCTCACCCACGTAGAGACCGAACACCCCTCGCTCGACCGGTTGGGTCTCTGCGTGGTCCATGGTCAGCCGCTCGCGCAGCCGAGCGACGAGTTCGTCGACCGTCATCGGGAGCGGGCCGACGATCCGACGATGGAACGCCAGCATCCTCAGAGCATCCTCGGGGAAGAGCACGGCCGGCACGCCGGCGCCTTCCGGCCGGCCGGAGCGCTCCCAGAGATCCACGGACGCCATCGCTCGATGATGTCCGTCGGTGATGTACAGCGGCTGCTGCTCGAGACGGTCTCGGATCCGCGCGATGGACTCGCCGTCGTCGATCCGCCACACGCTCTGTTCGAGATCGCCCGTGCCGAACCTCCGGAGCGGTGCTCCCTCCGTGGTCATCTCCACGATCTTCCGGATGTCGTCGTCTGCCCGGAACATCAGCGCGACCAGAGTGGATCTGGCGCCCAGGCGGGCGAGATGCAGTCCGAGCGCGTCGACGCGCTCGGGCTGCACCCCTTCGTGCCCGAGGACTCGTCCGTCGACGAAGGCCTGCGGCGGTACCTCACCAACGATCCCCGTCTGCACATGATCGGCGGATCGGAGCCGATAGATGTAGAGGGCGGGTTCTGGGGACCCCTCGTAGAGCCCCGCGTCGAGAAGCCGACGCAGGGCCGCCGCGTTCGCCTCGTCGAGCGCTTCGGGATCCGCATCCTGGCCATCGGCGGCATCGTCCGGCGTCCGCGATACGTGCAACCACGAGTACGGACGTTCGGCCAGGATCGCGGCCCGTTCCTCGCGCGAGAGGGCGTCGTGCATCGGCGAGACCACATGCTCCGCCCACTCGGCACGAACGATGAGCGCGGGGAACGGCTCGAGCGTGCTCATCCGTTCGCAGCCCGGAACTCCGCCATGAACCCGACGAGCGTGTCCACGCCCTCGTCGGTCATCGCGTTGTAGATGCTCGCCCGGATCCCACCGACGCTCCGATGGCCCTTGAGGTTGACCAGGCTTTCCTGCTCCGCCCCTTTCAGGAACGCCGAGTCCAGCTCGTCGGACGGTGTGCGGAACACCACGTTCATGTGCGAACGGTGGGCCGGCTCGACGGGTGAGTGATAGAAGCCTTCGCTTTCGGCGATCGCGTCGTACACCGCTCCCGAACGCCGTGCGGCGCGCTCTTCCATCGCCACGACGCCCCCCTGGTCACGCATCCACCGCAGCACCTTCCCGGTCACGTAGATCGCGAACATCGGAGGTGTGTTCATCAAGCTGTTCTTGCCCGCGTGCGCCGCCAGGCTGAGGTAGCTCGGGAGTTCCGGATTCAGCCCTTCGAGCATCGAGGTCCGGGCCACCACCACGGCGAGCCCTGCGGGGCCGAGGTTCTTCTGTGCGCCGCCGTACACGAGGTCGAACCGTGCCCACGGGATCGGCCGACTGAGGTAGTCCGACGACATGTCACCCACCAGGGGAACCTCCACGTCGGGGAACACGGCCATCCGGATCCCCTCGATCGTCTCGTTCGACGTGACGTGGAGGTATCGGGTGTCCCCAGAGATCTGAAGCTCTTCGTCGGAGGGCATCCGCGTGAACGAGAACGGTTCACCGTCCCATGCGACGTATGTCTCACCCCAGACGCCGGCATCTTGGAGCGCGCCTTTGGCCCACGTCCCCGATCGCACATAGCCCGCACGCTCTCCCCGGCGGAGCAGGTTCATCGGCACGATCGCGAACTGGAGCGTCGCACCTCCCTGTAGGAACAGGATCGAGAAGTCGTCGGGCACCGCGTAGTTCTCGCGGAAGAGAGACAGCGCTTCCTCGTGGACGGCCTCGTACTCCGGGCTCCGATGACTCATCTCGATCACCGACATACCGGAACCCTGGAAGTCGAGTAACTCGGACTTCACCTCCTCTAGCACGGACAGCGGGAGGGTGCACGGGCCGGCACAGAAGTTGTGAACCCTCACGATCCGCTCCGATCCCTGGGGATCGCCGAGACGTGGATCACGTCGTCGAGTCCCTCGAGGGCGGCGACCAGATCGGGACCGACATCGCCGACGACGTCGATCGTGGCGACGGCTGCGTTCCGCCCCTCGAAGACTCGATTCTCCATCTGCTCCACGTTCAGCTCGCGGCGTCGCAGGATGTCGAACACGCCCGCGAGCACGCCGACACGATCGAAGTGCCGGACGTGGAGGGTATGGGTGCCGAGCCTCGTGGGCGCGAGGTTGACGCAATTCCGGATCTCGCCCCGGACGAACGCATCGATGATCTCGACCACCCCTTCGGCGACCGCCCTCTGGGCCTGCGCGGTCGATGCCCCGATGTGATGGGTCCCCACCACGTGGGGGTGTTGCGCGAGCTTCGAGGACCATTCCGTCGAACCCGAGCCCGGCTCATCGGGGTAGACGTCGAGACCCGCGCGGAGCGACCGAGTCTCGAGCGCATCCAGGAGCGCAGCCTCGTCCAGGACATCGCCCCGAGACGTGTTGAGGAGGATCGCGCCTTCCTTCATCCGACCGAGGAGGCGAGCGTCGAACATGGACTCCGTCTCGGGAGCGGCGGGGACGTGGATCGACACGATGTCGGAGGTCGCGACGAGGTCCTCGAGCGAGTCGACGAGCTCGATGTCGAGCGCCTTGATTCGCTCCTCGGCCGCCTCGTCCCGATCCTTGCGGATCGCTCGCACATGGAGCCCGAACGCGGTCGCGCGCTCCGCGACGGCGAACCCGATCTCACCGAGCCCGACGATGCCCATCACCTGTCCGAACAGGCCGTCGGCCTTGGAATACGTGGCCTTGTTCCACGACCCCGTCCGGAGGTCGGCCACGTTGTCGGCGATCCGCCGGTCGATCGCCAGGAGCAGCCCCATGGTGAGCTCGGCAACGGCGATCGCGTTGCGGCCGGGGACGTTGGTGACGTAGATCCCGACCTCCGAGGCCGCCCCCACGTCGATCGTGTTCGTACCGGCTCCCGCGCGCACGATCACCTCGAGGGCGTCGGCGGCCTCGATCGTGGCAGCTGTCACTTTCGTGCTCCTCACGACGAGGACTTCGAAACCTCCGATCCGACCGCGGAGATCGTCGGCGGAGAGCTTGGGCTCCGATACGCACTGGTGCCCACGCTCCGTCAACACATCGACGGTGGAAGGGTCGATCGAGTCGGCCAAGAGAACCCGCATGCCCTAGGAGCTAAGCAGAATGGGCTGACGAGGAACAAGCCGGTCCTCCCCGTCGGAGGGGCTTCGCCTCCCCCGCTGGAGGACCGGATCGGTCCGGAGGGATCATGCTCCTGTCTAGCGCTCTCGAGCCCCCGATGCTATACAGACCTTCTCGACTGACCCGACGTTCAAGAACGTGGGTCGGAACGCGGGCGGACCGAGACCCGGCCGCCCCGGGGGGTGTGGTCAAGGTCCAACCGATATCAGAGACCCGTGCGTAGGTACGTGAAGGAGACCGTCAGAAAGGGGCAACGATGAGAGGGATGCGACGAGCCTTGCTCGCGCTCGGATTGGCGGCCGCCGTGGTGACCGGGGTCGCCGGTGCTGCGTTCGGGCAGGCAGATGAAGCGGATGAGGGGCAGCTCACGCTCCACGTCGGAGCTATCGACGACATCGTCTCCGTGAACGTGTTCAAGGCGTGCTGCACCGCCGACTACGAGATGATGCTCCTTAACTACAACATGCTTTACGGGTTCTCCGCCGAGGATCTGTCGCCGGTCGAGGAGCTCACGCCCGGCTGTGAACCAAGCGAGGACTCGATGACCTGGACGTGCCCGATCCGGGACGACGCCACCTGGCACGACGGCCAGCCTCTCACCTCGGAGGACATCGCCTTCACCTATCGGTTCATCCTCGACAACAAGCTCACCACCTTCTCGGACTACCTCCCGTACAACCCGACGTTCGAGACCCCCGACGCCACGACGCTGATATGGCACTCGGAGGAGCCGACGCTCGCCCCGACGGTCCCCCCCTACATCCCGATCCTGCCCGAGCACATCTGGTCAGAGCTGGACGGGAAGCCGGCGAAGGAGATCCGAGCGTTCGAACAGATCCCCCTCGTCGGATCCGGGCCCTTCCAGCTCACCGAGTGGGAGTCCGGCGAGTTCTGGCGGATGGAAGCTGTCGATGACCACTTCTTCGGGACGCCCACGATCGACGAGGTCGTCTTCCACATCTACGGCAACCACGAGGCGATGGTCCAGGCGCTGAACTCCGGAGAGATCGACTTCGCATACGACCTCCCGCCGACGCTGGCACGGAGCCTCGAGGGTGATGACAACATCGAGGTCAACGTCCAAGCGGCGAACTACCACACGAACCTGGCGTTCAACTTCGGCGGGCAGGCGGAGGCTCATCCGGATGTCTACGGATCGCCCCCGGCAACCGATGAGACGAACCATCCCGCCCTGCACGATCACGACGTTCGGCTCGCGATCGCGCATGCGATCGACAAGCAAGCGCTCGTGGACACCGTGTTCCAGGGGTTCGCGGAGCCCGGCGACACCTTCATCTCACCGGACAAGGTGTTCTGGCATCTCGATGTGCCCCAGGAAGAGGAGTATGCCTTCGATCCTGAAGAGGCGAACCGGATCCTCGACGAGGCCGGCTACACCGAGAAGACGGCGGACGGGGTTCGGATCGATCCGGAGAGCGGTGAGCCCCTCGTGCTCGACATCGTCGCGATCAACAACTCGGTCGGGTCCGCCCGCTCCGCCGAGCTGATGGCCGGATGGATGGAGGAGATCGGCATCCGCTTCGACGTGCGGGTCGTGAGCGAGAGCAAGGCGTACGAGGAGTGGGAGAACGGGACCTTCGACGCCTACGTCTGGGGTTGGGGCGGCGACCCCGACCCCGACTTCAACATGTCCGTCTACATCAGCTCTCAGTGTCTCGGGTGGAGCGATGGCTGCTACTCGAACCCGGAGCTGGACCAGCTCTACGACGAGCAGCGGCAGACATTCGATCGGGAGGCGCGGAAGGAGATCGTCCACGAGTTCCAGCAGATCCACTACGAGGAGATCCCGGAGGTCGTCCTCGTCTACCCGCAAACGATCTCCGCGTACCGGACCGATGAATGGGAGGGGTACGTCCCGACGCCGTCGGACGGCGGCGGGCTGCTCTTCGCCTGGCGAACCGACTCGTACATGAACCTCAAGCCGGTCACCGCAGAAGGTCCCGGCGGCGGGCCCGTGGCGGACGAGGGAGGGATGTCGACCGGTCTGCTCGTAGGGATCGGAGCGATCGTCGTGGTCGCGGTGGCCGCGTTCGTGGTGATGGGTCGCCGGCGGAGCGAGGAGGACGAGGCCTAGGCCGGCCCGGCGATCGAGAGGGTCGGAGGCAGGGGTTGCGGTCGCGTCGGTACCTGCTGCGCAAGGTGCTTCAGGCGGCTGCGACCCTGGCCTTCGTGTTGGCGTTCAACTTCGTCCTCTTCCGTGCGGTCGGCGACCCCGTCAAGCTCCTGATCAGGAGCAGCCTGCGCCTCGATCCGCAGGAACAGCAGCTGCTCCGCGAGGAGTTCGGGATAGACGATCCGCTTCCGCAGCAGTTCGTGAACTACCTCGGCGACTCCCTGCGGGGTGAGTTCGGCTACTCGTTCATCTCCGGCCGGCCGGTGATCGAGTCGATCACGGAGAAGGTCTGGCCCACGATCCTCCTCGTCGGAACAGCCACGATCCTCTCGACCCTGTTCGGGATCATGATCGGCATCAAGGGCGCCTGGAGTCGAGGGAGCGCCTTCGATACGACCTCGCTCCTCGGCTCGCTCACGCTGTACTCGATGCCGGAGGGTTGGCTCGGGATGATCCTGCTGATCACGTTCGCCGGCACGCTGGGCTGGTTACCCGCGGGAGGGATCGAGTCGAGCGATCGGCTCTCGGGATTCGCGCACATCCTTGACCTGGCGAAGCATCTCGTGCTGCCCTGTCTCACCCTCACGCTCGGCTACATCGGGGAGTTCGCGATCATCATGAGGTCCTCCCTCCTCGAGGTGATGGGCGAGGACTTCGTGCAGACCGCTCGGGCGAAGGGGGTGCGCGACAAGGACATCCGCCGCAAACACGCGGTCCCGAACGCCCTCCTTCCTACGTTCACGCTGGCCTTCTACAGCGTGGGCTTCATCCTCGGGGGAGCCGTCCTGATCGAGCAGGTGTTCTCGTATCCGGGTCTGGGGCAGCTCACGTACCAGGCGATCGAGCGGAACGACTACCCGGTGATCCAAGCCGTGTTCCTCCTCTCGAGCGCCACGGTGATCCTGTTCAACCTGCTCGCCGACATCCTGTACGGCTACCTCGATCCGAGGGTGAAGGAAGCATGAGCACGATCGAGACCCCTCGCCAGCCTTCGGAGTTCACGGTCGGGGTCGAGGCGGAGCCGCCCCCGGCCCCGCGAGACCCGAAGAAGATCCGCTGGGCTCGCAGGCGACGAGCGATAACGGGCTTCTGGCGCGTCTACCGCAAGAACAAGATGGGGATGGTGGGCCTCGTTCTCCTCGGGGTCTTCGTGCTCGTTGCCCTGGCGGCGCCGCTCATGGTGTCGCCGGATGATCTGAAGCCGGCAACAGCTCCGGGCATCTCCTTCCAGCCCCCTTCTTCCGAGTTCCCCCTCGGTACCGACGATTTCGGCCGATCGGTGCTGGACCTGGTGATCTACGGGTCTCGTATCTCCCTGCTGGTCGGCTTCGCGGCCACCGTGATGACGATGGTCGTGGGGACCGCGGTGGGGATCGCCGGCGGTTACTACGGCGGCCGGGTTGACACCGTGATGAACGCATTCACGAACTGGTTCCTCGTGATCCCCTGGATCCCGCTCGCGATCGTCCTGGCGTCGATCCTCGGGCGATCGCTGTTCAACACGATCCTCGTCATCGGGTTGACGTCGTGGGCCGGCACCGCTCGGCTCGTGCGAGCCGACACCCTCTCTGTCAAGGAGCGGCCGTACGTCGAACGTGCCCGCGCCCTAGGTGCCAGCAGTTGGCACCTCGTCACACGACACATCCTGCCGAACGTCATGCCCGTGATCTTCGCGAACACCGTGCTCACCGTCGCGCTGTCGATACTCGCCGAGACCACCCTCGCCCTGCTCGGGCTCGGGGATCCGCTCAGCGTCTCTTGGGGGACCGTGATCTTCGACGCATTCGACGCCGGTGCTCTCTCCGCGGGTCTCTGGTGGTGGCTGATCCCGCCCGGCGTGTGCATCTGTCTCGTCACCCTCGCCTTCACGATGTGTGGTTATGCCCTGGACGAAGTCCTCAACCCGAGGATCCGAGAGCGGTGAGCGCGTGAGCGTCCTGTCCGTCCGCGACCTGCACGTGACGTACCGAACCAAGGGTGGCGACGTGCCCGCCGTGCGTGACGTGACCTTCGATATCGACAGGGGCCATGTGCTCGGCCTCGCCGGAGAATCGGGTTGTGGCAAGTCGACGATCGCGGGGGCGATCCTCCGGTTGCACTCCGCCAGGACGCGGATCGAGGGAGAGATCTCGCTCGAAGGGCAGGACGTCCTGGCGCTGAGGCCAGGTCCCCTGCGGGCGGTCCGCTGGACGGGCGCATCGATCATCTTCCAAGGAGCGCTGCACGCACTCAACCCGGTGCGAGAGGTCGGGGACCAGATCGCGGAGGCGATCACCGTGCACAAACTCGCCGGGGAGCGAGAGGCGCGGGTGCGCACAGCTGAGCTATTGGAGCAAGTTGGCCTGCCGGCTCGGCGGATCGACGACTATCCGCACGAGCTCTCCGGAGGTCAGAAGCAGCGCGTGATGATCGCGATGGCACTCGCCTGCAACCCATCGCTCGTGATCGCCGACGAGCCCACGACCGCTTTGGACGTGATGGTGCAGGCGCAGGTGCTCCAGCTCCTGAAGAGCCTGCAACGCGAGCTGGGTCTCGCGATGCTCTTCATCACCCACGACCTCTCCGTCCTCGCCGAGGTCTCCGATCGGATCGCGATCATGTACGCGGGCAAGATCGTCGAGGAGGGAGCCGCTGACCGAGTGTTCCACGAGCCGGCGCATCCATACACCACTGCGCTCGCGGGCGCGTTCCCCGAGATCGGAGACATGCGGTTCCGAGGCAAGCCCTCCGGTCTTGGGGGGGACCCTCCGGATCCCCAACACATCCCATCCGGGTGCCCATTCCATCCCCGGTGCCCGGTCGCGATCGATGCGTGCCCAACGCTCGACGTCGACCTGTGGAGCGCCGGAGAGGATCGTCGCGCCGCGTGTATCCATGTCTCCGGCGCTCCGTCCTTCTCGGAAGCGTCGACATGAGCGACACCGCGCTCGAGCGGCACGAGCAGACCATGGGCGAGCCGATCATCGAGGTCCGAGGTCTCGAGGTCAGCTTCGCCGGGCGTACCTCGCTACTCCAGGGGTTCCGGCGCGACAAGGTGTCGGTCGCGACCGCGGTCGACGGCGTCGACCTCACACTGCACGAGGGCGAGGTCCTCGCACTCGCAGGGGAATCGGGTTGTGGGAAGACGACGTTGGCCCGCGCCATCATGGGACTCATCCGTCCCAACGCCGGACAGATCCTGTTCAGGGGGAAACCGCTCGGACGGAAGCTCCACGCGTATCGCAGAGAGGTGCAGATGGTCTTCCAAGATCCGACTGCATCACTCAATCCGCGCCAGACGATCTACGAGAGCGTCGCCGAAGGCCTGCGGATCCACGGGATCCATCAGGGGCCGAACGGAGAGACGGAGGAGGAACTGGTGGCGCGGGCTCTCTCACAGGCCGGTTTGCGTCCGCCGCAGCGCTTCTATCTCTTGTTCCCACACGAGCTCTCAGGCGGGCAGCGCCAGCGAGTCGTGATCGCGGGAGCCCTCGTCCTCGACCCGAAGGTGATCGTCGCGGATGAGCCGGTGTCCAACCTCGACGCGTCGGTTCGCGGCGAGATCCTCCAGCTCCTGCTGAAGGTCCGCGACGAGCTCCGGCTCTCGATCCTGATCGTGACGCACGACCTGGGACTGGCCTGGACGGTGGCCGACCGCGTGGCCGTGATGTATCTGGGCAGGATCGTGGAGGCTGGACCCGCCGAAGATGTCCTGCTGCACCCGCGTCACCCGTACACGAAGGCGTTGCTCAACGTCGTGCCCGAGGCGGGTGGGATCGACCGCCCGATCCTGCTCGGTGAGCCGCCGGATCCGACGCGGATCCCGCCGGGTTGCCGGTTCCATCCGCGATGCCCGGTGGTCGCGACCGGGGAGGCGGCGAAGCTCGGCATCGAAGAGAGGTGCCGCGGAGAGGACGTGGGCCTCGAAGAGCTGGCTCCCGGCCACCTCGCAGCCTGCTACGAGGCCTGGATCGAGCGAGACTCGATCACATCTCCTCTGCCTGCGCCGTCGACACGTGAGGATCCTCGGACGCTCGGTCCATAGGACCCGCCTCCAGGGGTCCCTCACCTTCCTGCTCCGAAGACTGATCCCCATTGCCTTTCAGCACACCGAGGATCGCCTCCATCTCGGAGTCGGGCAGTCGCTGGTCGGGGTGCATACCCGTGGCACGTGCGGATGCGAGCAAGGTCCTGAGGTTGGACTCGGCCATCTCGACCCGGTGCTCCAGCTCCCGAGCGCGTTCCGCGAGGCCGCGGGCTCGCCGCTCTGCCTCGGCACGCATCTCCCTGTTCTGACGGGCTTCCTCCCGGGATGTCTTGAGCTGGGCACGGAGCAGTGAAACCTCCTGACCCAGCTCGACCAGCCGATCCACCGTCGCCCGGCCCAGGTCCGAATACGCCAGGCCGCCACGACGTGCCGCGCCCGGATCCTCCGGCCGCTTCCGGGAGCGTCTCCCTCTGCGCTCGATCGTCTCCCGTTCTCCCTCGGCGACCGGGGTCTGATCCAGGAGGCGATACGAGCCCCCTGCTGGCTCCAGCCGGCGCCGCGCCACCAGTGCCCTGACTGCGCGAGCGATCGACAATGGGTCCGGGAAGCCCAATTCCCTGCCAATCTCCGCAGGAGTGGCTTCCAGCGATTCCCCCTTCCCCGTGCGCTCCGCGACAGCGGCGAGGAATGCATTGACGCGCTCGAGGCTCTGCTCGTTCACAGACGGATTCTCCCTGATTGTCGGGTCAACGCGCCAGTTGTGCGCGAGCGCACCGAACGGGACAAGTAGGCTCCGCTCGTGGATCCGCTTCCTCTGTCCGGTGTCCGCGTCCTGGACCTCTCCCGGGTGCTCGCGGGGCCGCTCGCGACCCAGATCCTGGGCGATCTGGGCGCCGACGTGGTCAAGGTCGAGCGTCCCGGCGACGGCGACGACACGCGTCAGTGGGGGCCTCCCTTCGTGGGATCGGACGCTGCCTATTACCTCTCGCTCAACAGGAACAAGCGCTCGGTGACGGTCGACCTCAAGACCGCGGAAGGAGTCGACGCGGTCCGCCGGCTCGCGAGCGGCTCGGATGTCCTGATCGAGAACTTCCGCCCGGGTCTCATGGCCGAGCTCGGGCTGATCCCCGAGGATCTCCGCCGAGCCACCCCCGGTCTGATCACGTGTTCGTTGACGGCCTTCAACGACGAGGTGCCGGATGCCGCGCGTCGTCCGGGCTACGACATCATGGTCCAGGCGCTGTCCGGACTCATGAGCGTCACCGGCGAGCCGGACGGAGAACCGGTGAAGGCGGGAGTGGCGCTCCTGGACGTCATCACGGGGTTGCAGGCCGCGATCGGCATCCTCGCGGCTCTCCACGAGCGGGCCAGAACCGGTCGGGGAAGACACGTGAGCGTGTCGCTCTTCGACGCCAGCGCCGCCGCCATGGTGAACCAGGCTGCAAATCACTTGATCGGGGGGATCGTCCCCGGGCCCATGGGCACGGCACACCCGAACATCTGTCCGTACCAGGCGTTCCGTGCCTCGGACCGGCCGTTCATCCTCGCGGCGGGGAACGACAGGCTTTTCCGACGAACGTGTGAGGTGGTCGGGCATGCGGAGTGGGCGGACGATCCTCGGTACGCGACGAACCGGGAGCGCGTGCGCCATCGGGACGAGCTGATCCCGCTCCTCCACGGGTCCTTCGCGACGAAGACCGCCGCCGAGTGGATCGAGGAGCTCGAAGCGGCTTCTGTTCCCTGCGCCCCGATCCGGGCGATGGACGAGGTCTTCGCCTCACCCGAAGGCGCTGCGCTCGTGGAGTCGGTGCCGGACGACGCACGGGATACGACACTTCGCCTCGTGCGGAATCCCATCCGATTCGACGGCGAAGTCCTGGACACGAGGCGGGCTCCGCCGCTGCTCGGCGAACACACCGACGAGGTCATGCGAGAAACGTGACCGCACTCGAACGGTGGCGGGAGGGACTCGAGAGCTGGGCGATCCCGCCTGAGATCGTCGCCGCCGCTCCGGAGTCCCCCTACGGCTTCCCCGCGGAGCTCTTCCGCTCCCGTGGCGGACTGACGGACGACCTGACGGATCTCTCGCCGACCACCATGCGAGCGCTCGAGGGACTTCCCGAGAAGGGGCGCGTACTCGACGTCGGCTGCGGAGGAGGTGCCACCTCTCTCCCTCTCGCCGGCCGCGCGGGCGTGCTGGTCGGCGTCGACGCGCAGGAAGACATGCTCGCCGGCTTCCTGGCGAACGCCCGCGCGGCCGGCGTCGAGGCGGAAGCCGTGCACGGGCGGTGGCCCGACGTCGCCGACCGGGTCGACCCGGTGGACGTGGCGGTGGTGGGGCACGTCCTGTACAACGTGGCGGATCTCGAACCCTTCGCCCGGAGTCTCGCCACCGTCGCTCGACGCAGGGTTGTCTACGAGCTCACCGAGCGCCACCCCCTTCACTGGATGAACGATCTCTGGCTCCGGTTCCATGACTTCGAGCGCCCCGATGGACCGATGGCCACGGATGCGCTGGAGGCTCTCGCGGCGCTCGGCGACGATGCTCGGATGGAGCTCTGGTCGGCGCCCCCGCGAGGGGGAGGCTTCGATCGAAGAGCCGATGCCGTTGCGCTCATCCGTCGACGTCTCTGTCTCAACCCGGGTCGCGACGACGAGCTGATCGACGCCCTCGGTACTCGGCTCGTAGAGCGCGATGGACTCTGGAGCGCAGGGCCGGCGGATCAGCGCCTCGCGACGATCCTCGTCACTCGCTCCGAAGCTGGATCCTCGTGAAGGATGCGTAGATCTCGTCCGGGGGATCCTCGATCCGCTTCGGCTTGCTCGCCTCGGCACCGACCCGTTCGGGGATCGAGAAACGAAGCGTGGTCAGCGTCTTGAGGAAGCCACCCAGGTCCTGGGACCCCACCGGCCGACGATCCCCTTCGCGGAACCGGAGGTCGAGCTCGCCGGCGTCGCGACGCCCGAAGATGAAGACGACCACTCGGCGAGCCTGAACCTGCGCCGAGGGGAAATCGCACTTCGCGCCGGGCCGGAGTCGAGCGATCGCACGCCCCTGGACGCGACCGGACTCCGTGAGCCGGAACTGCCCTCGCGCGCGCCAGTCGCTCGTGCAGGAACCGCCGACCCGGTAGGTGTGCGTGGTCCGGCTCGACATCGTGAGCTGCCAGCCCACGAGCTCAGGCTCCGACGGGCTCGGGCTGGGGCTCTCGCTGGGAACAGGGCCCGTGTCACGCACCCCGGGCGGGAACGGGTTCGGCGGGAACAGGTACGCGACGCCCG
>Ga0299913_10002583_pt1 | contig 14374 bp, 14 predicted proteins | sample RVTome_9_FD_201360 | JGI IMG/M metagenome (GOLD analysis project Ga0299913, IMG submission 201360) | Soil microbial communities from uranium-contaminated site in the Upper Colorado River Basin, Wyoming, United States - RVT155D38 (version 2) ... | reverse complement strand
CACGGCCCACGTTGTGGAGGTAGATCTCGTCGAAGCCCATGTCGACGAACCTCTGGATCTGGGCGGTGTGCTCCTCGAGGTCGGCGCTGATGAGCATCCGGTTCGCGAAATTCTCGATCCGCACCAGTTTCGCGATGTTCGCGAAGTCCTCGGGGTTCTTGATGTCCTGCTTCGGGAACGGCATCCCGCCGTTCGGCCACTCCTCGAGGGCATTGCGCTCCGCCTCTTCCTGGGTGGTGGCCCAGCTGACGTGGATCTGGAGCTGGGTGCGCATGGCCGAGGCATCCTTGCCGGCCTCGGCGGCACCCTCGCGGAACTTGTCCCACAGCATGTTGATCTTCTCGTCGGCGGCGCCGACGGTGATGATCCCATCGGCGAACCTGCCGGTGCGCTTGGCGTTGAGCGGGCCCGCGGTGGCCACGTAGATCGGGACAGGCTGCTCCGGACGGGTGTACAGCTTCGCCGATTCGAGGGTGAAGTACTCGCCGTCGTGCTTGACGACCTTGCCGCTGAAGAGCTTGGTGATGAGCTCGATCGACTCGAACAGCATCGCGCTGCGGATGCCGACCTCCGGCCACTCACCGCCGATGACATGCTCGTTCAACGCCTCGCCGGCGCCGAGGCCGAGCCAGAATCGGCCGGGGTACATCGCGCCCAGGGTCGCCGCGGCGTGGGCAATCACCGCGGGGTGGTAGCGGAATCCCGGACACGTGACCGCCGTGCCGAACGGGAGCGAGGTCCGCTGGCCGAGCGCGCCCATGAACGACCAGGCGAAGGCGCTCTGGCCCTGCTGCGGCGTCCAGGGGTGGAAGTGCTCGCTGACCTGGAAGCCGGCGCTGAACCCCGCTCGTTCCGACAGCTCCGCCCAGTCGAGCAGGTTGGTCGGGTGGAACTGCTCGAGCATTGCCGCGTATCCGATCTTCGTCATGCCCGATAGCGTACCGCGCCTACCATGCGACCGATGAGCGACATCCTCGATACCCTCCGCGCGGACGTCGCAGGTCTACAGCTGCTCACCGACGAGATCGATCGCGAGTCGTACCGCAGGGTCGAGCCGCTCGAGTAGTCACGCCGGCGGGATTGACGGACAGGCCTATACTGGCCTAGACCAGGGCGCCCAGCTGGGCGACCGCGCGGAGCGGCAGCACGGAGCGAAGCACGTGGGTCTCCTCGAGACGGCACCGACCCTCGATCGACTGAGCTCGGTCCCGGTGTTCGCCCAGGTCAAGGAGGCCATCGGCGAGGCGGTCGGCAGCGGCGAGCTTCAGCCGCATCGGCGCATCCCGTCCGAACGTGAGCTGGCCGTCCTGTTCGGCGTCAGCCGGATGACGATTCGGCAGGCGCTGCTCGAGATGATCGGAGAGGGCAGCCTCTACACGCGCTCGGGGAAGGGAACCTACGTCGCGGAGCGAAAGATCGAGCAGCCGCTCCAACGACTGACGAGCTTCACCCAGGACATGGCGGCCCGCGGCCTTCGTCCGTCCAGCCGGCTCATCGGGGCGGACCTCCTCCCCGCCCCGATCGAGCTGGCCCATGCCCTCGATATCCAGCCCGGCTCCGAGCTCGTTCGGATCCGGCGCCTGCGCCTGGCCGACGATCAGCCGCTGGCGATCGAGACGAGCCATCTGCCGCATGCCCGATGCCCGGGGCTGCTGCAGCACGACCTGGAGGCCCGCTCTCTGTACGAGCTGCTCCACGATCGATACGGGCTCGAGCTCGCGTCGGCGAAGCAGACGATCGAGGCCGCCATCCCGACCGACGAGGAGCGCCAGCTCCTCCAGGTGCCGCCCGGCGTCCCGGTCCTGCGCATTCACCGTTTCACCGCGACGCGCGACGGCATGGTCTGCGAGTTCGTGCAGTCTGCCTACCGCGGCGATCGCTATCAGCTCAACGTGGAGCTCCGTTGATCTCGCTGGTCGGGCGTCTCCTGGCGCCGGAGGATCTCGGCCCGCGTGTCGTCGCGGTCGACGATGGGCGCATCGTGGACATCCAGCCCGCGGATGCGGCCCCGGCGGGTGCGCTCGGAGGCACCGATTGCTGGATCCTGCCGGGCCTCGTCGACCTGCAGCTCAACGGCGCCTTCGGGGTGGACTTCAGCGACCCCGACGCCGACCTGGCGGCGGCGGCCGCGGCCCTGCCGGCGACCGGGGTGACCGCCTTCGCCCCGACCATCGTCAGCTCGCCGGCCGAGCTCTACGGGCCGTGCCTGCGCCGGCATGCCGAGCCGGTGCCCGACGGCGCGGCACGCATCCTCGGCACTCACATCGAGGGCCCGTTCCTGGCGCCGGGGCGCCTCGGGGCCCATGACCCCGCGGTCGCGCGCGACCCCGATCTCCTCGAGCTGCGGACGTGGCTGGAAGCGGGCCTCGTTCGCATCGTGACCATGGCCCCGGAGCTGACCGGCGCCGTGGACCTCATCGGCGAGCTGAGCGCGCGTGGCGTCGTGGCTGCCATCGGCCACAGCGACGCCAGCTGGGCCCAGGCGGAGGCGGCCATCGTGGCCGGTGCCCGACTCGGCACGCACCTGTTCAACGCCATGCCCCCACTGCACCACCGTGAGCCGGGGATCACAGGGCGGCTGCTCGCCCCAGGGGTGGCGGTCAGCGTCATCGTCGACGGGGTTCACCTCGCGCCCGAGACCGTTCGCATGGTGGCCGCCGCCAAGGACCCCGACGAGCTCGTCTTCATCACCGATGGCCTGGCGGCGCTCGGCCAACCGCCCGGCACCTTCCGGCTCGGGGGCCGCGACGTCATCTCGGACGGGACCGCGGCGCGGCTCGTGGACGGCACTCTCTCCGGCTCCGTGCTGCCGATGGCGCCGGCCCTCGGCCGCCTCGTCGCTGCCGGCCTCGACCCGAGCGTCGCCGCGCGCGCGGCATCGACCACGCCCGCACGGCTGATGGGCGCCGAGTCGGAGCTCGGGCGGGTCGCCGCCGGCCGGGTCGCCGACCTCGTCCTGCTCGATGCGGACTGGAGCCCGGTCATCACGCTGGTCCAGGGCCGCGTCGGCCACACGACCATCGGTGTGGAGCAGCCGGTCTCATGACCGGGATCGGCGCCGACGGCGCGCTCGTGCGTCGCGAGATCGGTGAGCAGCCGGCGGTCCTGGCCGAGACGGTGACACGCCTCATGGAGCCGGCACGCGAGGCGGCGTCGGCAATGCGCGCTCGCCCGGTCGACCTCGCCGTCCTCACCGGACGCGGCTCATCCGCGAACGCCGCGCAGTACGGCCGCTACCTGGTCGAGATCGCCTCGGCATTGCCGGTCTCGATCGCCGCGCCGTCGCTCGTCACCATGTACGAGCGCGTGCCGCCGTGGTCGAACGCGGCGGTCATCGCCGTCTCGCAGTCAGGCCAGGGGAGCGACGTCGTGGAGGTCGCCCGCGCCGCGTCGCGGGTCGGTGCGCTCACCGTGGCCGTCACCAATGACGCATCCTCGCCGTTGGCCGCCGAGGTGGCCTGGCCGCTCGTCACGCCCGCCGGTGTCGAGCGCAGCGTGCCGGCGACGAAGACGTACACGACTGCGCTGCTCGCGCTGGCGCTGCTCGCGCGCAACCTCTCCGACGACGCGGAGGCGCACGGACTCGGCGACCGGCAGCTCGCCCGGCTGGAGGATGCCGCCGAACACGTCCTCGCCAGCGAGGAGCGGATCGCGGAGGCAGCCAACCACCTGGCGACGGCCACGCGGTGCGTGGTCATCGGCCGTGGGCTGAATCGGTCGACCGCGTACGAGGTGGCGCTCAAGATCCAGGAGACCGCCTATCTGCTCGCCCAGGCGCACGGTGCGTCGGACTTCATGCACGGCCCGCTGGCCGTGATCGAGGAGGACTTCCGGGTCGTCGCCTTCGTGGCCGGTGGACCGACCGCGCCGGCCGTCATCGAGGCGCTGCGCCGGGCACGCGAGCGCGGCGCACGCTCGCTCGTCATCTGCGACGGCCGCGAGGCGGCCGCGGCCGCGCGGACGGTGGCCGACGACGTCGTCGAGCTCCGGACCGGCCTGAGCGAGGCGCTCAGCCCGATCGGCCTCACCATCGCCGGGCAGCTGCTGGCCCTGCACACCGCGCTCGGGCGTGGCCTGTCGCCCGAGAAACCGCGCGCGCTCGGGAAGGTGACGGTCACCCGATGACGCGGACCGAACTGCTCCGCGGTGAGCTCGGCTTCGACGTCCTGGAAGTGACCGACGCGATGGTCATGCGCGCCATCGCGGCAAGTGCCGACGTGCCGGCCACCCTCCGGGCGCTGGCCGAGGCGCTCACCGGGCGGGCCGGCTCCCCGGGCAGCCTTCCGGCGCGGCTCACCGTCCCGGCGGAGGTGGCCTGACGATGGTCGAACGGCCCCAGCTGCCACCCACGGAGCGCAGCAACGAGGCGAGCGAGCGCCTGGAGACCCACAGCACGCTCGAGATCCTCGAGCTGATGAATCGCGAGGACACCCTGGTCGCGACCGCCGTCGGTGCGCAGCTCGAGGCGATCCGCGCGGCGGTCGACCAGATCGTCGAGCGGATTCGATCCGGCGGCCGGCTGATCTACCTGGGTGCCGGCACGAGCGGACGGATGGCGACCATGGAAGCAGCCGAGGCGCCCCCGACCTTCGGCGTGCCACCCGGGACGGTGGTCGGCCTCATCGCCGGCGGCACCGATGCGGTCCAGCCGGCCGGTGAGCGAGCCGAGGACGATGCCGACGGCGGAGCCGATGAGGTCCGTCGCCTTGATGTCGGTGCCGGCGACGCGCTGGTCGGCGTCTCGGCCAGCGGCCGCACGCCGTTCGTGCTGGCCGCCGTCGCCGAGGCCCGACGCCGGGGCGCCCTCACCGTCGGCGTGTGCTGCGACGATGCCGCGCCCCTGGCGGCGGCCACCGACATCGCGATCTGCCCGCTGGTCGGCCCGGAGATCCTGGCCGGCTCTACGCGGCTCAAGGCCGGCACGGCCCAGAAGCTCGTCCTCAACATGCTGACGACGGCCGCGATGATCCGGCTCGGGCGCGTTCACGGCAACCTGATGATCGACGTGCGGCCCACGAACGCCAAGCTCCGTGAGCGAGTCCGCCGCATCGTCGCCGAGGTCAGCGGCGCGTCGGAGGACGAGGTGGCCGCCGCGCTGGACGCGACCGAGTGGTCCGCGCGCGCGGCGATCCTGATGCTGACCCGGGGCACGAGCGCGGACGAGGCGCGGACCGCCAGCGCCGAACCGCCGGGCTGGGCCGATGACTGAGCCGCGCGGCGCGCCATGCTCACGCCATGCCTCCCGGCGATGTATGTACGGCATCTACACGGGCCGGGAACGGGCTCGCGCTCCGCGACCGTGGCATCTCAGGCGCCGGAGCCCGCCCGAGCATCCGGCGCCTGGGTGATGCGGAGCGGATTACGCCCCTGACTCCTCCGCATCGGTGTCATTGCTGTCGTCGTGGCCCCACGGGCCGAAGCCGCCGCGTCCCGGGCCGAAGTGGCCACGTCCGGGTCGCAGCTCGCCGAGCTCGCCACCACCGTCGAGCCACTCGGTCAGGCGGTCGAGGACCGCATCGGCGCGCTCCTGCGACGTGCCATCCTGGACCGCTGTCTCGAGCTCTGCCTGGACGGCACCCAGGATCGTGGCCTTGAGCTCGTCGTAGCTCGTGCCATGCGTCTCGGCGAGTGCCTCGAGCGAGCCACCATCGCGCAGCTCATCGAACAGTTCCGAGCTCTCGATGCCGAGTGCATCGGCCGCAGCGTCGAGCACGCCGGCGCCGAGGAAGCCGCGGATCGCCCCGCGCTCGAACCCGATCTCGAAACCACGGGCGGAGCCGTGGCCGAACCACGCGCAGCCGGTGCCATCGGCGTCGGCGATGCGCTCGCGCAGCGTCTCGGCTCGATCCTCGTCGATGTCGCCCGCCGCGACGGCGGCGTCGACGGTGGCATTCGCCGCGGCGCGGCCGGCGGCGGTCAGCTCGTCGCGGCTCGTGCCGAGCTCGGCGGCCAGGGCATCCATGAACGTGTCGCAGTACGCCGACGCATCGGTGGATGTGCCGTCGTCCGTCGTCTCCTCGGTCGCCAGGGTGGAGCCGATGAGGGTGCCGCCAACCATGGCGGCCAGGATGAGTGCCCCGGCCGCGCCGAGGGCCTTCGTGAGTCGCATGTCGATTCCTCGCGCTGAGTTGTGTGTTGACTGCGATCAGGATGGCCCTCAGGCCGTGAAGAACGCGCCAAGATGACGGCCAGGGGCCTTCACATCCTCTGAATGGCCGCGCGCGTAGCATGCCGGCATGCGCACGCCCGCCCGGATCCTGGTCGTCGAGGATGAGCCACAGCTCCGGGGCCTGCTGCGGCTATACCTCGAGCGAGATGGGCACGAGGTCATCGATGTCGGGGACGGCGCGGCCGCCCTCGCCGCCTTCGACGCCGGGGGCTGCGACCTCGTGATCCTGGACCTCATGCTCCCCGGCATGCAGGGCGAGACCGTGCTCGATACGTTCCGCGATGCGGGGGACGTGCCCGTCCTCATCACCTCGGCCAAGCGATCGGACGCCGAGCGGATCGCCGGGCTGCGCGCCGGCGCCGACGACTACCTGGCCAAGCCGTTCAATCCGCATGAGCTGACAGCCCGGGTGGCGGCCATCCTGCGCCGAACCCGCGGCGGGGACGACGCGCCTCCGCCGATCATCAGCCTCGACGGCGCGCGGCTGGTCCTCGACCCCGGAACACGGCGATACACCCTGGCCGACGGCACCAACGGCCGCCTCACCCCGGGGGAGGCGGCCCTGCTCACGACGCTGTCGGCCCGCCCCGGCGTGGTCGTCGCTCGCCAGCAGCTCCTCGATGTCGTCGCGCGACGGCCCGACGAGGTCTACGAGCGCGTCGTGGACGTCCACGTCGCCAACCTGCGACGCAAGCTCGGGGACGATGCGGGCGACCCGTGGTTGATCGAGACGGTGCCGGCCACCGGGTACCGGCTCGTGGCATCGCTGGACCCGCAGCCGTGATGCGCGGACGCCCGCTCGCCGCGCGCCTGGCGGTCGTCATGGCAGCCGTCGTCGTGGTGGTGCTCGTCGTGGCAGGTGTCGTCGTTAACCGCGCGGCCTCGCAAGGTCTCGACGAGACCCTCGGGCCGCGCGAGGAGCAGCGCCTGGGCCTGGTCGTGGCCATCGTCGAGGAGGGCCTCGAGCGAGGGATCGATCGCCGTGGGCTCGGGATGCTGCTCCATCGGGTGGCCGGCCAGACCGGGGGGCTCGTTCGGGTCGTGGACGCGGATGGATCGGTGCTCTTCGAGGCGGGCCGCGAACCGCCCGACGTCGCGACCGAGACGCACGTTCGCCAGCTCTCCGGCGCGGCGGGCGGCGGCGCGCTGCAGATCAGCGTCCCGAGCGCGCGTGGGCCGTTCCTGACCGCGTTCAATACGGCACTGGTGGTGACGGGGGTGGCGGCCGTCGGCGCCCTGCTGATCGCGGCTGCCCTGCTGTCGCGGCGCATGACCCGCCCGCTGCGGGCCGTGGCACAGGCCGCGCACCGGCTCGGCGGCGGCGATCTCTCGGCACGTGCCCGCGGGGGACCGGACGCGGAGTCCGCCGAGCTGGCGGTCGCGTTCAACGGCATGGCCGACCGCCTCGAGCGCTCGGAGGTGCTCCGGCGGCGAGCGGCCAGCGACCTCGCTCATGATCTCGCCACGCCGGCCACTCTGCTCGAGGCGCAGCTCCAGGCGATGCTCGACGGGGTCGTCCCCGCGGACTCCGAAGGGCTCGAGCGAGCGCGGGTGGCGGCGGCGGCGCTGTCCGGCGTCATCCTGCAGCTCGGTGAGCTCACGCAGGCGGAGGCGGCACCGCTCCAGCGGCGGCCCGAGCGCGTCGACCTGTACGACCTGGCCCGCGAGATCGCCGATGGCATCGAGGGACTCACTCGCGAGCGGCACGTGACGGTCCATATCGAAGGTGCACCAGCATCGACGGTGGCGGATCGCGGCCAGCTGACCCGGGCCATCCGTAACGTCGTGACGAACGCGATCCAGCACAGTCCGTCGGGCGCCGGCGTGGTGATCGCGGTCTCCATGGAGAACGACCATGCCGTCCTTCGCGTCCGCGATGCAGGACCGGGCATCGATGCGGCCGACCTTCCGTTCATCTTCGAGCGCTTCTACCGTGCAGATCGCTCGCGGGGAGGAGCGCGTCCGGGCTCGGGCATCGGGCTGACGGTGGCTCGCGAGCTCATCGGCGCCAACGGAGGGAGCATCGAGGTCGAGGCGACGGCTCCCGGCGCCACGACATTCCGCGTTGAGCTGCCGCGGTCGTGAGTCATCATGGGACATGGCGCTCTCCGTTCGACCAAGCGATACGGTCGACGACTTCCTCGCCGATGCGGAGGACTTCCTCCTCCGGCGTGAGGCCGAGCACAACCTGCTGTTCGGGATCTGCAGTGCCATTCGTGCGACGCCGGAGCTGTTCGCGGAGGATCCGCCACGGTTCCACACGGTCGTCGACGGCTCCGGGCTGGCCGTCGCGGCCACCCTGCGCACGCCGCCCCACAACCAGGTCATCTCCCAGGTCGCCGATGCGCAGGCGGTGGATGCGCTCGCCGATGCGCTGGCGGGCGACGCTCTCCCGGGCCTGCTGGCGCCACCGGACGTGTGCGCCCGCTTTCTCGCCCGCTGGCACGAGCTGACCGGCGCAACGGCCCGGCTCGAGGTCGCCGAGCGCATCTTTCGGCTCGTGCGGGTCATTCCGCCGTCCCGGCCGGCACCGGGATCGTGGCGGCTTGCGGCGCCCGAAGACCGATCGCTCGTCGCCGACTGGCTCGTCGCCTTCAGCGCCGAGGCGGTTCCCGAGCAGGCGCCGATCCCGAACCCGCTCGAGACGGCCGACCGCTGGATCGCCGGGACGTATCGGCTGCTCTACGTCTGGGAGGACGGTGGCCGGACCGTGAGCCTGGTCGGCGCGGGCGGGGAGACGCCGAACGGGATCCGCATCGGCCCGGTCTACACGCCGCCGGAGGCCCGCAACCGCGGGTACGCGAGTGCGCTGACCGCGGCGGCCAGCGCCGACCAGCTGGCGCGCGGACGCCGGTTCTGCTTCCTGTTCACCGATCTCGCCAACCCGACCTCGAACAAGATCTACCAGGCCATCGGCTACGAGCCGGTGTGCGACATGGACCAGTACCGCTTCGACCCGGCCTAGGTATATACGGTATATACGACGCAGGCGAGGGCGGTCGCCGCGCTACCATGGCCTCCATGACGAGTGCCTCCTCTCAGCTGCTGATCAACGGCGAGCTGCGCGACGCCCAGGCCGGCCGGACCTTCGCGACGTTCGACCCCGCCCATGGAAACGAGCTTGCCAAGGTGGCGCAGGCGGACGCCGGCGACGTCGACGCCGCCGTGACCGCCGCTCGCACGGCCTTCGACGGCCCGTGGGCCAAGACCTCGCCCGCCAAGCGGGCACGGATGCTGAACCGGCTCGCACAGCTGCTCGACGAGCGGACCGACGAGCTCGCCGAGCTCGAGAGCCGCAACAACGGCAAGGCGAAGTGGCAGTGCGCGGCCGAGATCAAGGTGGCGGTGAGCACGCTCGAGTTCTTCGCCGGCGCTGCGCAGCACCTGTACGGCCGCTCGCACGTCGTGAACCCCGCGGTGGTGAGCTACACCCTGCGAGAGCCGGTCGGGGTGGTCGGCGCCATCATCCCGTGGAACTACCCGCTCATGATGGCCGCCTGGAAGGTCGCGCCGGCCCTGGCGACCGGCAACACGCTCGTCCTCAAGCCCGCCAGCGCGACGCCGCTCACCGCCATCCGGCTCGGGGAGCTGGCCCTCGAGGCCGGGATCCCGGCCGGCGTCCTCAACGTCGTTCCCGGCCCCGGCGGGGAGGTGGGGGAGGCCATCGCCGGCCATCCCGGGATCGACAAGGTGGCCTTCACCGGCGAGACCGGGACAGGCCGCCGCATCGCGGAGGCCGCCGCGAAGACCCTGAAGCGCGTCTCGCTCGAGCTCGGCGGCAAGAGCCCGAACATCGTGTTCGCCGATGCGGATCTCGACGCCGCCGTCATCGGCTCGTTGTGGGCGATCTACTACTCGAACGGCCAGTCGTGCGAGGCACGCTCGCGGATCCTGGTGGAGGACCCCGCATATGACGCATTCGCATCGGCCTTCGCCGAGGGCGCGAAGGCGTTGCGCGTCGGCGACCCGCTGGCCGAGGACACGAAGGTCGGCTCGCTCATCAGCCGTGCCCACGCCGAGAAGGTCCGCGAGTTCGTGCGCATCGGCCTGGCGGACGGCGGCGAGCTGCTGGCCGGCGACGAGCTCTCGCTCGGAGACGGCCTCGACGCCGATGCGTTCGTGGCGCCGACGGTCATCGGCGGCGTGGCCAACGACTCGCGGATCGCGCAGGAAGAGGTCTTCGGCCCGGTCGTCACGCTGACCCGCTTCAGCGACGAGAAGCAGGCCATCGGATTTGCGAACGACGTCCGCTACGGGCTGGCGGCCACGGTCTGGACCGCGGACGGCGCGCGCGGCCACCGCGTGGCGCAGCGCATCCGGAGCGGCACGGTGGGCATCAACACGCCCTTCGTGGCCTTCCCCGGCGTCCCGTTCGGCGGCGTCAAGGAGTCCGGCTACGGGCGCGAGCAGTCGATCGAGGCGCTCGATCTGTACACCGAGACGAAGGCCGTACTGCAGGGCACGTCGGCCAGGCCCGTCAACCCGTTCGGCATCTGAGCGGCATGACGCACCCGCCGGTCGAGCTCCGATCCGACACGTTCACGACCCCGACCCCCGAGATGCGCCGCGCCATGGCCGATGCCGATGTCGGCGACGATGTCTGGGGGGAGGACCCGACCGCCATCGCCCTCGAGGCGCACTGCGCCGATCTGTTCGGCAAGGAGGCCGGCCTGTTCGTTCCGTCCGGCACCATGGGCAACGAGGCGTCGCTCAAGGTCCTGACCCGACCGGGCGACGAGGTCATCGCCGAGGCCACCAGCCACATCGTGCTGTACGAGAGCGGCGGACCGGCGGCGCTGGCCGGAGTGATGGTGCGGACCGTGGTGGCGCCCGACGGGCGGATGGATCCCGGCGACGTGCGCGCCCTGATCGACGCCGCCAACCCGCACACCTCGCGGCCGACGCTGGTCTGGATCGAGAACACCCACAACGCTCGTGGTGGCCGGGCTGTCTCGCTCGAGGACGTGCGAGCCGTGGCCGCGGTGGCTCGGAACGCCGGCATCGGCGCGTTCATGGACGGCGCGCGCATCTTCAACGCCTCGGTTGCCTGCGGTGTCCCGGTCGCCGCGTACGCGGCCGAGGTCGACGCGCTGAGCTTCTGCTTCTCGAAGGGCCTCGCCGCCCCCATCGGCTCGATGGTGGTGGGGTCGGAGGCGTTCATCCGCGACCTGCGTCGCGTCCGCCAGCTGCTGGGCGGCGGCATGCGGCAGGTGGGCGTCCTGTGTGCGGCCGCGCGGGTCGCCGTCGACACCATGGTCGAGCGCCTGGCCGACGATCACGCGAATGCCCGACGGCTGGCCGATGGCTTCGCCGATGCGCTGCCCGGCGGCGTCCGCACCGACGCCGTGGACACGAACATGGTCTTCGTGGACGTCGGCGATCGCGACGTCGAGCACGTGGTGGGTGCCATGGCCGCCGATGGCGTCCACGTCGCCTCGGTGGCTCCCGGAGTCTTCCGGGCGGTGACGCACAAGGACGTGACCTCGGACGGCATCGATCGCGCGATCGCGTCGCTCGCGCGGGCCGTGGCCCCTTCCTGAGCGTGCCGGTCATCACGACGCGCGGCTGGGTGGCCGCGCCGATCGAGGAGGCCTTCGCGTTCTTCGACGATCCGGGCAACCTGTCGCGGATCATGCCGCCGCCCATCGGCATGCGTCTCGTCCGGCTGGAGCCGGCTCCGCCACAGCCGGGCTCGATCCTCGAGTTCCGCTACGGCCTGGGGCCGTTCCAGCGATCGTGGACGGCTCGCCTGGTTGACCGCGTGCCGAACGAGCGGCTCGTGGACGAGACGATCCTCGGGCCCGTCGCGCGCTTTCACCACTCGCACTCTTTCAGGTCGGCACGCGGCGGCGGGACCTGGATCGAGGATCGGATCGACTTCCACGTCGGCCCCGACGGACTGCTCGGGTCGGCCGTCGACGCCGTGGCGGGCGTCGTCATGGGCCTCACCTTCGTCTGGCGTCATGCGATGCAGCGCCGGATCCTGCGCGGCTGACCCGACATCGCCCCGCGGTTGCGCCTGACCCACCCCCCGCGTACCGTGGCGGCACGATGTCCGGCCCCCTGGCAGCTTGGTTCAACCGCTTCCCCGAAGGCTGGTGGGGCTACCACTGGGCGCCTCCGACGCCGATGAGCGCGGTCGAGCTGATCGGCACTCCCACCATCGACAGCCGCCTGATGGCAACCCTGTGGGCCGTCGTCAGCCGGCGGAAGAGCGTGATGCTCTCGTCCGAGGCGCCGCAGGCCGGCAAGACCACCGCCCTGAGCGCGCTGGTCGACTTCCTGCCCCACGACACGACCGGCATCTTCGTCCGCGGCTGGTGGGAGGAGTACGACTGGGTCGGCGAGATCCCCGCCGACACCGGGTACCTGCTCATCAACGAGATGAGCGACCACCTGCCGATCTACGTCTGGGGCCGCGCGGCCCGTGGTGCACTCGAGCTGGCCGGGCGCGGCTGGGGCATGGGCGCCACGATGCACGCCGACTCGCTGCCGGAGGCGCTCGACGCCCTTCGGACCCAGCTCCATGTGACCGATGCGGATCTCGCCGGCATGACGATCTACCTCCAGTACGCCGCCTACCTGACACCGGGCGGAATGTATCGGCGCATCGAGGAGGCCTGGCACCTGCGACTCGACGAAGGCGGCAGCCTGGCACCGGTCCGCCTGGGTGCCATCGAGGGCGATCGCTCGCCGAGCCTGACGGGCGCCCAGCGCCTCCCCTCGCCGCCGATGCTTCCCGACGACGGTGGCCGATCCAGCCGACCGTTCATCCACGATCCGGTTGCATATGCCGGGCTCGCGGACAGCCTGGGCGTTCCCGCGGATGAGCTCGAGACCGAGATCGAGGCTCGCCGGGCGTTTCTCGAGGCCCTGGCCGACCGGGGCATCTGCGACCCGCTGCGGGTGGCGCTTGCCGTTCGCGCGTACCCTGACCTTCCCGCGAATTCCCAGGAGCCGCCTCAATGATCCACGCTCGACCGGCCGATACCACCCTCGGGGAGCTGCGCGCGATCGGCTATGCGTCGCGCACGGTCAAGGAGGAGCTGCGCGCCAACCTGCTGAAGCGCATCGGCGACGGCGAGCCGTTCCTGCCGGGCATCCTCGGCTACGACGAGACCGTCCTGCCCCAGCTCGAGAACGCGCTCCTGGCACGCCAGGACGTCATCCTCCTCGGCGAGCGTGGACAGGCGAAGAGCCGAATCGCGCGCTCGCTCGTATCGCTCCTCGACCCGTGGGTGCCGTACGTCGCCGGCACTGAGCTCCACGACGACCCGACGCACCCCGTCTCGCCGCTGGCGCGCAGCATGCTGGCCGAGCTGGGCGATGCGACGCCCATCGCCTGGTGGGCGGCGGAGGACCGCTACAGTGAGAAGCTCGCGACGCCCGACATCAGCATCGCCGACCTCATCGGCGAGGTGGACCCGGTCAAGGTCGCCGAGGGTCGCTACCTGTCCGACGAGCTGACGATCCATTACGGGCTGCTGCCGCGGACGCATCGGGGCATCTTCAGCCTCAACGAGCTGCCGGACCTGGCCGAGCGCATCCAGGTCGGCCTGCTCAACGTGATGGAGGAGCGGGACGTCCAGGTGCGCGGCTACCGCGTGCGCCTGAACCTCGACCTGTTCGTCATCGCCAGCGCCAACCCGGAGGACTACACGAGCCGCGGCCGGATCATCACGCCGCTCAAGGACCGATTCGGCGCGCAGATCCGCACGCACTATCCGGAGGAGAGCGCCACCGAGATCGCGATCATGGAGGCAGAGTCGGCGGCCGTTCAGGATGATGACGCCGATGCCTCCGTGCCGGTCCAGGTGCCCGGCTTCATGAAAGAGGTCGTTGCCGAGCTCTCGCAGCTCGCACGACGCTCTTCGGAGGTCTCGCAGCGGTCCGGCGTGAGCGTCCGGGTGACGATCGCCAACCACGAGACCCTTGCCGCGGCCGCGCTGAAGCGGGCCGTGCGGTTGGGAGAGCCGTCGGCGGCGCCGCGCATCAGCGACCTGCCGGCCGTCGTTGCCTCCACCGCCGGCAAGATCGAGCTCGAGACGCTCGGCGACGAGACCCGCGAGGATCGGGTGGTCGAGAAGCTCGTTGCGCGTGCCGTCGTCAACGTCTTCAACCGCCAGTTCGCCCTGTCCGAGCTCCTGCCGCTCGTCGAGCGGTTCGAGGAGGAGGGCCTCGAGGCGGAGGTCGGCGAGTTCGTGC
>Ga0299913_10002582_pt1 | contig 14376 bp, 12 predicted proteins | sample RVTome_9_FD_201360 | JGI IMG/M metagenome (GOLD analysis project Ga0299913, IMG submission 201360) | Soil microbial communities from uranium-contaminated site in the Upper Colorado River Basin, Wyoming, United States - RVT155D38 (version 2) ... | reverse complement strand
CCCGTCGGTACCCTCACCCCCCGGCGGGGATCTAAGGGGTGAGGGCCGACGGAACGTTGTGGCCTCGCAAAGTTAGTTCGTGGCTATCCAAGCGACCATTCGCACTTCACTACGCACGCGCATGGATAGAACTACGCGCTCTCCATCCTGGAGTTCCCGTACGTAGCCAGCGTGCGTACGTATAACTCCTGTACTGCGCGTGCTGGTTGCGACCGAGCGATCTATCAGCACCACTGAGGATTCCGCCGGCGAGCTCTTCCCCATAACCTGACGTCACCAACTGGACAGAACTACCGCCAGAAAGATCAACGGCGGGAGACGAACTCCCTCCCCCCCGTCTCCCGCCGACGGTCTTTTCGGGAAACACGCCTGGCTGCGGATAACCGCTAGTCATTCCCCACCATGGGGCATAGGGGGAATCGCCGACGCGCCCGTCGGCATTTCTCGTGACCTCACCCCCCGGAGATCGTCGTATTGCCGCGCTCAGCCCGCCGCAGAACACTTACGTGGGAGTTTGAGAGGCGGGGGGAGGAGGGTGCCATGCGCACCTATTCACAATGGCGGCGTCCGTTCGCCATAGTTTTCGCCCTGGCGTTGATGCTCGCGTTGGCCGTGCCGGCGTTGGCTGTTGCAATGCCGGAACAGGCCCAGGGCAACGCCGTTGGGCACACCGAGAGCAACGGTCAGGGCTCCGAGAATGCCAACGCGAACTCGAGCCATACCACCGGTGACAACGACGGCGACGCCGACTCGGACAGCGGCACGTTGTTCACCGAGGACAACGACACGAACGACGGCGGCACGGCGAACAACGTCGTCGACTCGGGCGACAATGCCCATCCGTCGGGCAACGACCGGTCGGTGGAGAACGGCAACTCGAGCTCGAACCCGAACCAGGGCAAGGCCGAATCCGATCCTGACGACGACGGCAAGGGCCCCGACCGCAGCAACGGCGGCCCCGACAAGCCGAACGGGTCCGGGGGCAACGACAAGGCCGATCAGGACGGCAACAACGGGTGTGGGAACGACGACGACTTCGAGGACGACAACGAGGGCTGGTGCGGAAAGAAGCCGAAGCCCACGCCTCCTCGACCGACGCCTACCCCGACACCGACGCCCACTACGACGCCGACAAATCCACCGATCGTCGTCACTCCCCCGGTCGTGGGTAGCAACCCACCCCCACCGGGTCAGGCACTGTGCCCCGCCGGCACCGACAAGGCGGGCCAGCCGATGACGAGCCTCGAGGAGTGCAACGAGGACGAAGAGGAGCCGGAGGAACCCGAGGAACCCGAAGGACCGGACGATGACGACGACGTCGGCGGCACGATCATCCGGCGCAACCCGCCGGCGGTGCGGACCGACGACGTCAAGGGAGCCATCCTGCCCTTCACCGGCGGCGACGCGATGATCTTCGTCGGACTCGGGCTGGGACTGCTGGCCCTCGGAACGTTGATGGTGGCAAGGATCCGCTCTAACAACTAGAGCGGAGGGAGTAAGACAAGAGGGGCGGTCCCGGCGGGGCCGCCCCTCTTTCTATATATCTAGAGGTTCTAGCTCTCGGTCGGCTGACTCAGCAGGTAGCCGCCCTTGGTTGCTGCGGCGATCGCCGCGACCCTGCTGTGCACGCCGAGCTTGCTGTAGATGTGGCTCAGGTGTGTCGTCACCGTGCGGACGCTGATGCCGATGCGCTGCGCGATGTCCTGCGCGGCGAGGCCTTCGGCGGCGACCTGCAGGATCTGGCACTCCCGCTCGGTAAGGCGCGGCCCCCCACTCTTGAGCTTCTCAATCTCTTGTGCGAGACGAGGAAGCGCCTGGCGAGAGAGACCCTTTACGACCACATCGCCGGCCCCGGCGGCCCGGATGGCGGCCACGAGCTCCGCGGGATCGACGTTCGCGTCGACGAATGCGCAGACACCTGCGTAGAAGGCTCGGGCGACGGCGGCGACATCTTCACCTCTGCCGAAACCGACCACCGTGCAGTTGGGGAAGTCCTGCTCGATCGTGCGAACGAGGTTGAGACCGGCGCCGTCACTAGTATCGAGATCGACGACGATCACGATGCCGTCGTCCACCGGTGAGTCCTTCAGGAGCTCGATCGCCGTGGTTGCATTGGAGGCCTGTCCGATCACCTCGAGGTCCGACTGCTGCGCGATGAAGGCCTCCATCGAAGCCCGCACCATCCGGCGATGATCGACCAGGATCACGCCGATCTGCTCCTGGTCGAGATCGATGATCGATTCGTCGAGCGAAATGACAGTGGGGCTTTCGACCGCACTCAATGCAAACGCGTTGGCTGACATTGATATCTCCTTCTCAGTCGATCTCGATGTCGATGAGTCCTAAGGCGGCCGCCTTCATGACGACCTGGACCCGGGTCTTGGCTCCAAGCTTTCGGTACAGCTTCGAGATGTGCGATTCGATGGTGCGATCGCTCAGTCCGAGCCGCGAACCCATCTGGCGGGTCGTCAACCCCTGAGCGATCAGCTTCAGAACATCCATCTCACGATCGGTGAGGACCGAGTTGACATCGGCGACCTCGCGCGAGTGGCGGATGAACTGGCCCAGCTGGTCCATCGCGCTGCGGTCCTGCTCGGTAGAGAAGACCTGGCGTCCGGCGATGATCTCGTCGATCGCGTAGGAGATCTGCTCTTCCTTGGCGGTCTTGTCGAGATAGCCGTCGACACCGGCTCTGATCGAGTCGAAGACGGCCTTGTCGTCGTCACGAGCACTGAGGATGAGGATCTTCGAATCCGGGTCTTCCTCACGGATCGACCTCGCAACGGTGAAACCATCCATGTCCGGGAGGACAAGATCGAGAACGATCACGTCAGGGTGCAAGGTGCGAGCCATCTCGATCGCTTCCGTGCCGGCCGGGGTCTCGCCGATCACGTCCATGCCATGGCGCTCGCACGTCAGACGGACGATGCGGCGGATTGCGGGGTGGTCGTCGACGATGAGGACCCGGGGGTGCGATTGCGTCCCAGTTGCGGCCATCCCTATGCCTCCTGATAACGGGCCGGGAGACGCCGCTCGAAGTGGTGGAGCCTCCAGGCTTCTGCTCGGAACCTGGGCCCCGCCATCGCTCAAGTCCTGAACGCAACGTAGCGTCATCGCGCTACGGGAACAAGCCCGATTAACCACGGAGATCTACGTACGTAACGCAATCTTGTCGAACGACATACGAAAGTGCAGCACGCGAATCGGGCGAAATCGTGGCAAGAGGTGTCAGTCGGTCCTACGAAGTTCCTACGAGACGCGGCGGGATCCCGCTAATCAAGCACGCGCTGAATGGCCCCGATCGAGGTTCGTGCACGCGCGTGAACGGTGCAGCAGGCCGACCACAGAACTACGTAGCTCCGTGACCCAGGGACTCCCGATGGTTCTCTCGGCCATCGGTCCTCACCATGTGATGCATGCGCAGAAGAGGACGAGCTTCTGCGTGCGTCTCGGTGATCCTCGCGACCTTGCTGGGGACATCCTGGTCCCACACCGCAGTCGGTCAGACCACGGTGGAGGCGCCGTCGAGCTCTTCGGACACGATCGCAACGCCGTCGCCCGAAGCGACTCCCGCGCCCGCGCCATCACCGCCGGCTCCCCGTGACGACAGCGATGACGACAAGGATCGCGACGAACCGAAACGGGACCGGACCCCTACCCCCGACCAGGAAGAGGCCTCACCCGTCGACCGTGCACCTCGGCGGACGAAGTCGCGCAAGGATCCCGAACAAGGGACCATCTGGTGGTCGCTCCGCCCCTCGATCGCAGGCACGTTCGACACGCATCGGATCGCGCGGGTGGGAGCCCGCCTCGAGTCCCTCGGCGAGTCCGTGCGTGAAACCGAGCTTTATGCACCGTTCATAATCGCGGGTCGAGCCGAATGGAGCGACACGTGGGGCCAGGCACGCCACGCCGAGGCCGGAAAGCTTCGTCCCCATCTCGGGCAGGACGTCTTCTGCGACTACGGTGCGCCGGTTCTTGCGACCGAGCCGGGAACGGTCGAGCTCACCACCGATCCTCTCGGTGGTCTCGTGGTGAAGCTCCACCGGAAGATCGGTGGCTACTTCTACTACGCGCACCTTGCCCGCTGGAACGACGCGGAGCTGTCGTCGGGCGAAAAGGTCGACACGGGCGATGTGATCGGTTTCTGTGGGAAGTCGGGCAATGCCGCGACGACACCACCCCACGTCCACTTCGCCTTGGTCGCCGGCGGTTACGTGAATCCCATGCAGCTGCTCATCGACCGGCTCGCCGCGGCCGAGAACAGAGCGGTGCGCAAGCTCTCCCGGATCCAGAAAAGAGTCATCGGGGACGCGGAAACGACGACGACCGAGAGGTTGTACGGGGAGGGATTCCTGCCCAACCTTTCCACGATCACTTGCGTCGCGAATCCCGACCCCTTCTCGCTCGAGACATTGGGTGGCGAGACCTTCGCGGGACTGCTCGAAGCGGCTCCCGCCGAGTGTCCCGGGGTCTAGCTCAGGCCTGAGGGAACCGAACGCAGAAGCGAGCGCCCCTGGGCTCGTTGTGCTCGTACCACGCCTGCCCACCCTGGACCCGGGCGAGATTGCCGATGATGAACAGACCCATGCCCCGACCCGAGCCCTTCCGCTGACTCGTGGGCCTCTGGAAGAGGTTCGTCACCCAGTGGTCCGGCACGCCGGGGCCCTCATCGATCACGTGGATGTTCACCCATCCGTCTTCCGCCCTGGCGGTCACCGAGATCGGCGACTCGCCGTGCGCGAACGCGTTGGCGAGATACTGGGTGACGACCTCTTTGAGGTATTCGGGCTGCACCTGGGCCTCGAGGCCTTCGGCAACATCCACGGCCACCTCCGGAGCCTCACGGCCCTCGCCTTCGAGGGCAGCGCGCGCTTCGTCGACGGCCTGGAGGATCAGGTCGTGCACGTCCTGGGGTCCTTCCACCTCGGCGTGGTCGGCGCGACCCAGCGTCATCACGTCGATCAGGTTCTCGGACAGGTGCAGGAGCTTGCGCGCCTCTTGGGCGAGCTTCTCCGTGAACTCCCGGCGCTGTTCATCCGGCAGGCTGTCCCAGCGATCGACCAGGGTGGACGCGAATCCCACGATGACTCCGAGACTGCCTCTGACTTCGTGAGAGATCGTGTTGGCGAAGTACTCACGCCGGTTGTCGCGGGTCTCGACGTTCTTGGTGAGGGCCCAGCGCTCCTCGAGCAACCCGACGCGGGTGGTCGCTTCACGCGCCTGTTCGTCGGAGCGGGCGAACCGAAGCGCCGCCGCCGTCTGGCGCGCAAGGGCAGCCATCTCCGTTCGGTCCTCGGCCGTGAAGGACGGCTCACCGGGCAACTTCATGAGATAGAAGATCCCGGCGAGCGTGTGGCCGTGGAGGATCGGCACGCCGAGCAGGGCTCCGCTGGTGATCCGCTCGAGGGGGTCCTCGCTGCTCCGCGGATGCACGACGTGGTCGATCTGGACACTGTCCTCGCCGTGGCGCACGGCCTCAAGCACCGTCTCGAGGAAGCTCTTGTCCCGCAGGACGTCCACGTGCGTGGACAGGAATCCGATCGTCCGGGACGACACGATGCGGCCTTCCTCCATCAAGAAGGCCGCGCCGTAGGGAGCGCCGGTGATCGCCCGTGCCGCTTCGAGAGCTTTCGCGGTCACATCGTCGACGGTGCGTCCAGAAGCAACGTCGACGACGGCTTCTAGGAGCTTGGTGATCGGAGCTCTGGTCTCCGTCCTGGTCCCGGTAGGTTCCATGCGATAGATCGCCCTTTTCTAAGAGAGGATACGTTCGCCCGTGGTCGGGACGACCCCGCTGACAAGATGTTAGGAGCAAGAGCGGCCCTCCGATAGCCGGAACTACTCCCGAATACCCCTTACGTGATTATCGGTAGCGGACGGGAACTGCTCCGCCGTTCAATTTCTTGAACGCGCACGACGATCTGGGCGGTACGGCGAACTACGTAGGGGTCGGCGGTCGGGGGCATCGTATGGACTCGCCGGTCGGGCAGCAGCCACACTCTTCCTCGATGAAGCCGGCCACCCGGCGACTGACCGTCGCCCTTCTCCTTGGTTCCCTGCTGACGATCGCGGCTCCCGCGCGCGCGGCGGGACCGGGCCTCAGCGCCGAAGTGCGGACTTCCGTGAGCGTGGCCCGCGTCGGGGGGACGATCCGCTATGCGGTAGCCGTGGAGAACACAACCGCCCAGACGATCCAGAGCGTGACCATTCGGGACTTCGTCGACGAGAACCTCGACGTCGTGGCCGTTCCGATTCTCGATCGCGTGGCCGCGGCGGGGCTCAGTAGCCTCGGGAGGGCCGAGGAGATCTTCTGGATCGTCAAGAAGCTGCGCCCCGGGGAACGAGTGAGGGTGTCGTGGAAGGGCCGCGTGACCGAGGCCGGCGACGGCCGCCTCGAGAACCGGATCACCGCGGAAGGATCGGATGGATCCACCCTCGAGGTGACCACGGTCACCTACGTTCTACGGACGCGTTGCCTCTTCGGTCGGTCCGGGACCGCGACGGTTACGTAGAACCCCCCTCTTTCGCGTCGGCGAAAGTCTTCTCTCATCGTTGCTGACACTCTCGATTCCTCCTCGAGCTTCGGTCACCTACCTTCGGTGTGTTACCGAGACTGCGATGGAGACCACGATGATCAGAACCAGGGTCCAGGTCCGCCGCCAAGTCCAGGTACGCGTCCAAAAAAACAGAACCCGCACCGCCGCACTCGAGCAGATCGTCCCTCCTCAGCCGATCCGCCGCGAGTCCTCCTCCTCGAACACTTCGCGCGAGAGCGGCGAGCGGCACTAAAGAACCGCGGCGGGAGGGTCCCCCTCCCCTCCCGCCGACCGGTTCCTCTTCCGTAGCTGATCCCCGCGTCTAACTCACACCCATCCCACGCACCTACGTATGCGGGGTAACGCATCTGCATGTAAGCAACACTTCTGAGTCATCCTCCGTGGGTCCCCAAACCTTCTCGCACCCACTTCTGCGTAACGCTCCGCCGTTGCCACTTCGTATGGGATGCGGCGTCCTTAACGGCTTGAATCAAGCCACTACCAAACCCATAGGTAGGGCTGACAAAGGAGCAAACATTGAAGCCCATTCGCCGTAGATTGCGTCTCGTTCTCGCGTTCGGGATAGTTCTTGCACTGATCGCCCTTTCGATGGCGATCCCTCTTACCGCGTCCGCTTCGTCCGGTGACACGAAGCTGCTGAACATGACACTGCAGGAGATCACCGCCAACGACCCCCATCTCGAGGGTTGCGATTTCGTGATCCAGTGGAGCGGTTTCACCGGTTCCTCGGTGACGTTCACCCTTACCGGCGCGTCTCCGCCTAACGGAAACACGGGCAAAGCCGTCTACCCAGCCACCACCGTCACCTTGAACGCAGACGGGTTCGCGCAGTTCCCCATCCACTTCACCCCCGCGAACCTGGCCGCGATGACGCCTCATGCGCAGGGCTACCACATCACGCTTGCGGGAGACGTCAGCGACGGCTCCAACTCGAGCAAGAACAAGACCTTCTGGGTCGAGACGTCTTGCGGTGTGCCCGACCTGGGCATCGAGAAGAGCGTCAGTCCCGGCTCGATCGAGGTCGGCGAGAATGCCGTGTTCACGATCAACGTGTGGAACCCCGGTAGCGCCGATGCCGAGAACGTGGTCATCACCGACACGCTTCCGGCGGGCCTCACCTACGTCTCCGACAACGAAGACGACTGCACCCATTCGGGTGGCACTATCACGTGCGAGCTCGCCGAGCTAAAGAAGAACGGCGACTCGGACACGAACAACTTCGATGTGCAGGTCACTGTGACGGGCACCACGGCCGGCACCAAGGTCAACACCGCGACGGTGGATGCGGACGATCTCGACCCGCTGTCCGACGACGCCACGCTGACCGTCACCGCAGCTCCCGACCCAACTCCGACTCCTACCCCGACTCCTACGCCTACGGTGACTCCCACGCCTACGGTGACACCGACCCCCACGCCTACTCCGACCCCGACGGTGACGCCGACGCAGCCACCGCCTCCGCCGCCCCCCGTCTTCGACGACAACGGGACGATCATCGTCGAGAAGCAGACGCTTCCCGATGGAGCAACCCAGACGTTCTCGTTCAGTGGAGCGGTCAGTGCGACGCTCGGCGACGGGCAGAGCTCGGCCCGATCGGTCGACCCCGGCACCTACACGGCGACCGAAGCAGCGTCCGACGGATGGAGCCTCAGCTCGATCACGTGCACCGACTCGAACAGCTCGGGTCAGGCGAGCACGGGTGACCTCGCGAGCAGGTCGGCGACCTTCCAGGTCTCGGCCAACGAGACAGTGCGCTGTGTCTTCACGAACAGCGAGCCCCCGGCCGAGGGACGGATCGTCGTCACCAAGCAGACGCGGCCCAACGGTTCCGACGAGCTGTTCGGATTCGCCGGTGCACTATCGGGCAGCGTCTCGGATGGCCAGAGCCTCAGTGCAGAGGTCGCACCGGGGACCTACCTGGTCGCCGAGCACGCGGAGAACGGCTGGGAGCTCACCGACATCAGCTGCACCGATTCGGAGGACTCGGCCAACCTCAGCACCTCCAACCTCAACGAGCGCACCGCGACGATGAGGGTTGATGCCGGCGAGACGGTTTCGTGTGTGTTCACCAACACCGAGACCGAGGTCCTGCCTCAGCCTCCGATCACGAACCCCGAGGAAGACCCAGAGGTTCTTCCCAAGCAGGTCAAGTCCGGAGCGCTGCCGTTCACCGGAAGCGATCCCTACGGCTTGATGAGCTTGGCGGGTCTGCTCATCACCACCGGTGGCGGGCTCGTCCTGATCAATCGAAGGAGAAAGTACTAGGAACCGCGGGGGGCCCGGGCTTCACGCCCGGGCCCCGGTTCCTTCAAGCGGAAGGAAAACGTTGTGGCCAATACTGAACGGGGCGGGAGCAATCCTCCGCTCCCGCCGTCGTCATTCGGAGTGAGCTGGCCGTGGCCGCTCACGAAGACCGATATCCCTCCTCGGCACTCCACCGGTAGAACCAACGGCGTGTGGCCGCTGCTCAACTGGGTCGCGCTCAGCGTCGTGCTGATCGGCACGGTTCTTGCATACCTCGGCTTCCAGCGTGTGATCACTCCTCCCCCGCTCGTGCAGACACTCGAGACCCCGATCAAGACGGTTGCGACGGGAGCTCCCGTGGGGGCGACCGAGACGAACTCGATCGGACAACAGCGCGTCGTGCGGACCTCGAACGGCTATCTGCTTTCGTTGTTCGGAAGCAGCGCCGGCCTGAGCGTCGTCTCCGACCTCGGCGACCACGGTCGCAGCTGGCGGGCACCGGTCACGCTCCCCGCGATCGAGGCGTCATCGCTGTCGGCCACCATCGATGGACGCGATCGCATCCATCTTGCATTCGTTAACGATGAAGGCCCTGCCTTCGCGATCCTCAGTCGCGACGCCGGCGGTTGGAGATCGAGCAACATCGTGCAGCTCGACGCGGGCACATCACCCATCGTCGACGTCGCGTGGGACGAGCAGCGGCAGCTCGCACATGTCGTGTGGGTTGGCGAGGGCGACGGTGACCAGGTCGTCCGATGGGCTTCGCTGGGTTCCGACACGCTCGCACAAGTCTCCGACACCAAGGACCTCGCGGTCGTCCCCAGCGGGACCGCACTTGCCAACGTCGCGGCGGACGGCAACGGTCACGTCATCGTCACCTACCGCAAGGGGGAGGCCGCCGGGTGGTACTCGCGGTTGTTCTACGACGACACGAGCGGATGGCAGCCCGAGGAAGCGCTGCCGACGAAGATCGATGCACGTGCGGGAAGCGTCGCGCTCGACCCCCGTGGGGTTGCCCACGTGGTGCTCATCGACCAGGACGGCAAGGAGATGACCTACCTGAAGCGGTCGCACAAAGGATGGATCGCACCGCAGGTCGTGATCCCACAAGGCACTACCGAGGAGATGGACGATCCCTTCTTGGCGACCGACGCGGCATCCAGGCTCCTGTACACGTTCTTCTCGACGACCGGTACGGCCGAGGCCGTGCGGATGGTGGTGCGGGACCCGGCGACCGGCTGGGAAGACCCCTACCGCGTGTCGCTCGAGGACAATTCGACCGAGGGCTACGCCCCCACGTCACTGGATCCGTTGACAGGCACACCGCTCGTGCTGTGGACGTCCGTCGGAGCCGACCCGTCGATCCGATCGGGAAACATCGTCCTGCCCTAGCTCGGCGACGACTCGACGATCGCACGGCTGGGCTCCTGCAGCCATCGGTATCCGAGGCCCGGCTCGGTCGTTATCCAGCGAGGAGACGAGGGGTTGTCCCCGAGCTTCTGGCGCAGCTGCCGCACGTACAACCGCAGGTAGTGGGACTCGCTTCCATAACCCGGTCCCCAAACTTGCCGGAGAAGCCATTGATGCGTCAACAGCTTGCCGGGATTCGTGGCCATGGATTCGAGCAACCGGTACTCGGTCGGAGTGAGATGTATCGCTTCGCCCTCGAGCGTGACCAGCTTCTTGAGGAGATCCACCTCCAATCCATCGAAGTGGAGTACGGGTTCAGGCTCTTCTTCGATCAGTGCGCGCCGCCGGACCGCCCGCATGCGTGCTAGTAGCTCCTTCATGGCGAAGGGTTTCGTGACGTAGTCGTCCGCTCCGGCATCGAGCGCAGCCACCTTCTCTTCCTGACTCTCCCGAACGGAGATCACGATTACCGGAACCTCCGTCCAGGTCCGAAGGCGCTCGATGACCTCGTGCCCCTCGATGTCGGGCAGCCCAAGGTCGAGCAACACGAGATCGGGCTCCTCTTCGGCGACGGAGGTAAGCGCGCTCTCGCCGGTGCCCGCGGTCAACACTTGATACGCGCGTGCGCGCAACGCGTTCGTTACGGCTCGCAGCATCTGGGGGTCATCGTCAACGACCAACACCCGTTCCGGCATCTCTCACCGCCTCTCCGGCATGATCCATGTCACAGTGCAGCTCGAAAGTGAAGGCCGCTCCCCCGCCGGGAGCCTCCGAGACCCACATCCGGCCTCCGTGTGCGGCGACGATGGCCTTGGCGATCGCCAGTCCCAGGCCGGTCCCCGCTCCCGCGCCGGGGCCCCTCTCGAACGGCTCGAAGACCCGGTCGCGCTTCTCGGGAGCTACCCCAGGACCACGGTCCGAGACGGTTACCCGAACGGCCCCGCTGTGACCGACCGCCGACAACGTGATCGGGGTGTGGGGCGGAGTGAACTTGATCGCGTTCTCGATCAGGTTCGTCAGGACCTGGTCAAGCTGCACTACATCCATCGGTATATCCGGGATGTTGTCACCGACGCGCATCTCTACCGTCCGGTCCCCGAGAAGGGGCCGCAGACGATTGATGACGCTCTCGAGGAGCTCATCGATCGGGCTCGGCACCTTGGCCGGCACCAGGGTCCCGGCGCGCAACCGGGCCACGTCGAGCAAGTTGTTGACGACTCGGTGCAGCCTCTCCGCCTCTTGCTTGATCGTATCGAGATGATCGAGATGCTGTCGTTCGGAAAAGCCGCGTCCGTCGATCAGGCTCGTCACGGCGGCCATGATCCCCGCAAGCGGAGTCTTCACATCGTGAGTCACCCCTGAGAAGAGATCCGCCTTGAGCTGACTAGCCTGAGCCTCGAGTTCGGCTTCGCGCACCTCGCGGCTCAGTCGCATCCCTTCAAGAGCGAGCGCAAGCTGAGTCGCGATCGATCCGATGACCCTCAGCTCTTCCTCGTCGAGGCGCTCGCGGCGGCCGAGCCACATCTTGATGACGCCGATCTCGAGCCCGCGAGCCGCTATCTCCACGTTCTGAACATGACCAGGATCCTCGGCTCCATGGCGATCCACGACCGCGGTGTCGGGGAATTCAGTGCTGATCTCACAACGCGTCAGCCCGAAGATGTCACAGATGCCGGCAGCGAAACCCTCCAACACGTCCTCGACCGGCTCCCCCGACACCAATTGGGTTGCCAACCTGTTGAGCAACCGGGCCTCGAGCTCGCGTCGCTCGGCCCTGAACTTCGCCCTTACGGCCGAAGACTGGAGCAGCCCAACTATCGCGGACGCCACCAGGAACACGAAAAGGGCCACCAGGTCCTCTCCGCTGCCGACGGCGAACGTATGCAGCGGGGGCGTGAAGAAGAAATTCAGCGACAAGAACGCGAGCACCGATGCGCCCATGCCGGCCACGGCGCCACCGACGCGTGCGGCGATGACGACGGCCAACACGTACAGCACGGCGACCGCGGTCGTCGGTGGATGCTGGTCGGTCGCTGCGAGCAGCGTCACCGACCCCGGCGCGGCGAACATGACCGCGATCCGGTGGACCAGCGGTCTGCTCGCTTCACGCATCTGATCGAGTGCGTTCACTTATCCATTGTCCGCCCATTCCCCCCATGAGGCGGAGCGGGCTGCTCCGGAAACTTACGAAATCCTTATGCCGGAGCGCCCTTTCCTAACTCCCCCATAACGGGAAGACGGCGACACTCAGAAGAGAGTCGGCCATCTGAAGCACTCGATAGGAAGGAGCGATCGCCGGTGCGCCCGTCGTCGCAGGGGATGCGGGTCCCCGAGGAAAGACGCGTCGCGGAGCTCCAGATGTGGGCAATATCGAGATCCGCCTCCCTGTTGCTGGTCGACGCCGAGCCCTACGCACCGTGCAAGGTGGCGGGTGTCGTTCAAAGATTGCGCCTCGATCCCGCTGCCGGATGCATCGAGGCAACGATCGGGGACGGCACCGGGGTCATCGTCGCGACCTGGCCAATACGCCGGCCCTTGCCCCAGCTAGGCGCGGTTCCGGGCACCGGTCTCGTTCTCGCAGGGATGCCAATCGTTGGCGACGACGGAGAGTTGGTCATGGTCGACCCGGCGTTCGAGATCGTCCCGTTCCCAGACCCGATATCCCATCATGAGTAAGACGCAGGTCTTCAAGCGCGTGCTTCTCGGGCGCGTCATGGCCTCGGGGGAGCTGGAGCACACGCTTCTTCCTAAGGTCGTGGCATTACCGGTCTTCTCTTCCGACCCGCTCTCTTCGAATGCGTACGCGACCCAAGAGATCATGTTGGTTCTCGGCGCGGCGGGGGCGGCCGCTATCAGCAACTTGATACCGATCGCCTTTGCGGTCGCGGTCTTGCTGGCGGTCGTAGTTGTGTCTTATCGGCAGACCGTGCGGGCCTATCCGAGTGGCGGAGGCGCCTACATAGTTGCGCACGAGAACCTGGGCACGACTCCGGGGCTGCTTGCTGCGGCAGCTCTACTGATCGACTACGTGTTGACGGTATCGGTCTCGATCACGGCGGGGGTCGATGCGATCGTGTCGGCCGCGCCGAACCTTGTCGATCTCAAGATCGAGATCGCGATCGGTTTCGTCATCTTCGTATCGCTGATGAACCTTCGAGGGACAAAGGAATCCGGCACACTCTTCGCGATCCCCACCTACGGATTCGTGTTGTCCATCTACACGATGCTCGTGATGGGATTCATCAAGTGCTTGGGAGGATGCCCCGTCGCGGAAAGCGCAGGGACCCATCTGGAAGCCCATCAGACGCTGTCTCTGTTCCTTATCCTCAAAGCCTTCTCGGCCGGTACGACTGCCCTCACCGGAGTCGAAGCCATCTCGAACGGCGTCCCCGCGTTCCGCTACCCGCAGTCACGAAACGCTGCGACCACCCTGTCGATCATGGGAGTGATGTCGATCTCGATGTTCCTAGGTATCTCGTGGTTGGCGAATCACACCCACGTCGTCTACACCGAAGAGTCCGCTCGCACGGTCGTCGCCCAGATAGCCCATGCGGTTTTTGGTGGCGGGTTCATGTTCTACGTCCTGCAGACGATGACGGCCGGGATCCTCATCCTCGCCGCTAACACTGCGTACCAGGACTTCCCGCGGCTTATCTCGATCCTCGCCCAGGATCGCTTCATGCCAAGGCAATTCATGAACAGAGGCGATCGGTTGGTCTTCTCGAACGGCGTTGTGATCCTGGCGCTGCTGGCTTCGGTCCTGATCGTGATCTTCGACGCCAATCTCAACAGCCTGATCCAGCTGTATCTCGTCGGGGTCTTCATCTCGTTCACCCTGTCCCAGGCCGGGATGGTCGTTCACTGGAAGCGAGCACCCGAGCCGGGATCGAACCATCGGCTGTTGATCAATGCGTTCGGCGCTGCAGTAACCGGTGTGGTATTCGGCGTTGTCGTCACGACCAAGTTCCTGGGCGGTGCTTGGATCGTGGTGAGTGCGATACCGCTGATCATCCTGTTCATGATGTCTATCAGCAAGCACTACTCGGACGTAGCTCGCCAACTCGCCCATCCCGATCGCCGCCCGCTGGACCGGCGGCCGGGCGAGCATTCGCTCGTCATCCTCGTGGAGCGCGTAGATGCCGCGGCTGCGCGGGCGATCGGA
>Ga0299913_10002581_pt1 | contig 14377 bp, 11 predicted proteins | sample RVTome_9_FD_201360 | JGI IMG/M metagenome (GOLD analysis project Ga0299913, IMG submission 201360) | Soil microbial communities from uranium-contaminated site in the Upper Colorado River Basin, Wyoming, United States - RVT155D38 (version 2) ... | reverse complement strand
GCCGCTCGCGCTCGCGCGGGCGCAGCGGGCACAGACGGCGCGCATCCTGCTCGAGACGACCGACCTGCCAGTGTCGGCGGTGGCCTTCGCCGCGGGGTTCGCGTCGGTGCGCCAGTGCAACGACACGGTGCGCGCGGTGTTCGCGCTGACCCCCACCGAGCTGCGCCGCGCCGCGGCGCCCGGCGGCGTCCCGGCCACGCCGGGCGTGATCCCGCTGCGGCTGCCGTTCCGCCCGCCGTTCGACTGGGCGCGCGCGTTCGCGTTCTTCACGCGCCGCTGTGTCGCAGGCATGGACGAGGTCGACGGCGAGGTGTACCGCCGCTCGGTCCCGCTGCCCCACGGCGCCGGGGTGATCGAGCTGTCCGCCGCGAACGCGGATGCGGGCTGGATCGACTGCCGCGTGCACCTGGAGGACCTGCGCGACCTGGCGGCGGCGGTGCAGCGCGCGCGGCGGCTGCTCGACCTCGACGCGGACAGCGCGGCGGTGGACGAGTCACTGGGCGCGGACCCGCTGCTCGCGCCGCTGGTCGCGGCGCGGCCAGGACTACGCGTGCCGGGCGCGGTCGACGGCGACGAACTGGCGGTGCGCGTGGTGCTCGGCCAGCAGGTCAGCGTCGCCGGGGCGGTGACGCTCGCCGCGCGGCTGACCGCCCGCTACGGCAAGCCGCTCGCCCGTCCGGTGGGCGGCGTGACCCACCTGTTCCCGACGGCCGAGGCGCTGGCCGAGGCGGACGACGCCGACTTCGCGATGCCCGAGTCGCGGCGGCGCGGCCTGCGCGGGCTGTGCCGCGCGCTGGCCGACGGCGACCTGTGCCTGGATGGCGGCGCCGATCGCGACGAGGCCGGGGCGCACCTGCTCGCCATGCCGGGCATCGGACCGTGGACGGTCGCGGCGATTCGCATGCGCGCGCTCGCGGACCCCGACGTGTTCCTGCCGACCGACCTGGGCGTGCGCTACGCGCTGCGCCGCCTGGGACAGACCGAGGATCCCAAGGCCGCGACCGCGCTCGCCGAGCGCTGGCGGCCGTGGCGGTCCTACGCCTTGCAGCACCTGTGGGCGCTGCTCAACGAAGGAGACGGGGCATGACGTACTGGACGACGATGGACAGCCCGGTGGGCGGGCTGCGCCTGGCAAGCGACGGACGCGGCCTGATCGGATTGTCGATGGAGCCGTGGACGGGTGTGTCCGCACCGGCGGGCGAGCCCGGCGTCGACGCCGTGCTCGACCAGGCGGTGGACGAGCTGACCGCGTACTTCGACGGCAGGCGGCAGGCGTTCACCATCCCGCGCTCCCCCATCGGCACCGCGTTCCAGCGCACCGTGTGGGACGCGCTCGTCCAGGTGCCCTACGGCGAGACGGTGAGCTACGGCGAGCTCGCCCGCCGCATCGGCCGTCCCACGGCGGTGCGGGCGGTGGCCCGCGCGAACGCGACCAACCCGATTGGGATCGTCGTGCCGTGCCACCGGGTGATCGGGTCGAACGGCACGCTGACGGGCTACGCGGGCGGCCTGGACCGCAAGCACTGGCTGCTCGCGCACGAGGGTGTGCTGGTCGCCTGAGTCAGCCGTCGAAGCGCAGGGAGAACAGCGCGACGTCGTCGCCCATGACGCCGCCGCCGTGGGCGCGCACGGCGTCGCCGATCTCCGCCACGGTGCTGCGGCCTTCGTCGCGGGCTCGCCGCATCGCCGCGACGATGCCCTGGACGCCGAAGTAGCCCTCCCCGCGCGTGTCGGTCACCCCGTCGGTGTACAGCAGGAGCTCGTCACCGGGCTCCAACGTCACGAGCCGGCGATCGATCTGGGCCGGGCTGAACAGCCCGAGCAGCGAACCGACCAGTTCCAGTTCCTCGATCTCGCCGCCGGCCCGAGCCAGGAGCGGACCGGGGTGCCCGCCACTGACGAGCTCCAGCACCGCCCGGCCTTGTTCCACGCGCATCTTGCCGAGCAGCACGGTGCAGAAGCGGTCGTCGTCGGGATGGGGGTGGCCTTCGCGCAGCGCACGGTTGAGCTGGTGCAGCACCGTCTCCAACGCCATGTCGTTGAGCGTCAGGGCGCGCAGCGTGTGGCGGACGAGCGCGGTCATCGCGGCCGCCTCCGGTCCGGTGCCGGACGCGTCCCCGATCGCGAACGCCCACTGTTGATCCCCGCACGGCCACAGGTCGTAGAAGTCGCCACCGACGTCGATCCCTTCGCCGAGTGGGTGGTACGCCGCCTCCACGCGCATGCCGGGCACGACCGGCAGCCGAGGCGGCAGCAGGCTGCGCTGCAACCGCTCGAAGATGTCGATGCGCTGCGCGTACAGCGCGGCCCGGTCGAGCGCCTGGGCGGTCTGCGCGGCCATGGCCAGGATGAACTGTCGCTCGTCGTCGTGGAACAGGCGCGCCTCGGCGAAGCTGAACCGCAGGGCGCCCAGGCAGCGCTCGCCGACCATCAACGGCACCGCGCACATGGCCACGGTCGACGGTTCGAGACCGGCGAGCTGCGGAAAACGCGCTTCGCGCTCCTCACGGGACTCCAGCCACACCGGCTCGTGCGACCGGATCGAGCGCGCGGCCGGCAGATCCACGTCGGCGGACTCGTTGCGCAGCCCGGCGACCACGTGCTCGTCGTACCCGACGGTCCCCGACAGGATCAGGCGGGACCGTGCGGACGGCAGCAGCACAGCGCCGCCCGACGCGCGCAGCGCCTCCACGCCGTCACGCAGGACCGCGTCCGTCACGGCAGCGGGCGTCACGGCCGACGCCAACGCCGACGTCAGCGCGTTCAGCCGTGCGCTGCGCTCCGCCGCGCGTTCGGCGGCGGCAACACGGTCGATCTCGCGGAGCAGGCGCTGCTCGAAGGCCTCCGGCGCCATCGGCGGCTCGCCCGCGGCGGCGCGATGCAGCTGCCCGATCAGCCCCTCGACGTACCAGCGGCGAAAGACGCGGTGCTGCGGCGGCGACTCGAGGGTCAGCATGCGCGCCGCACGGCAATAGTGGTCGGACTGGTCGAGGGCGTGAAGATAAGCCTCTCCTGCGTCCGCGGCGCTCAGCGGCAAGGACAACTCGAGGCGCACATGATCCTGTCCCGCACGCGCCGCCGTCAGCGCCTGCCGCTTGATGGCTTCCCGCGGTGCGGCGAATCCGTGCACGACGGCGTCGATCAGTTCGGCCAGGTGCGCCGGCACCGCCCCCGTCGTCCCCGCCTGCGCGCCGGACGCCGCCAGGAAGAATTCGCGCACCAGGTTGTCCACGTGCGCCTTCGCGTCCAGCAGTAGGTCGGTCGGCACGTCGCCGAGGTACACGGTGTAGTACGGCTCCCCGGCAGGGACGACGTCCTCGCCGACATCAAGGTCGGGCCACCCGGCCAGCAGCTCGTCCGGACTCGCGTCCACATCAGCGCGGCTCCCACCGGCCCGCAGCTCCGCCCACACCGTCTTGCCGACGGCGTGCCGCTGAACGCCCCAGCGCTCCGCAAATGCCTCGACGAGCTTGAGTCCTCGCCCGGTCATGGATTCGCGGTCCTGGCGCAGGCGGACCGGCAGCGCGGGACTCGAGTCGGACACCTCGATCAGCACAACGCCTTCGGTGTCCACCCAGACCACGAGCTCCGCCGGCGCCATGCCGTGGAGCAGCGCGTTGGTGACCAGTTCGGTGAGAACGATGGCGGCATCGTCGACGACATCGACGGTCACGACATCGGCCAGCGTCTCGATCGCGAGCCGACGCGCCTCTCGGGCGGTCACCCCGTCCGCACCCAGGCTCACACGTGTGACGACAGCGCTCTCTGCCAATAGATCACGACCGGTGGCCGCGAACGAACGATCCATCCAGCTTCTCCATCGCCCCGGTCCGTGTGTTCACGGCAACCGGACGTGCGCACCCCCCGCCCGAGAAGATGCGGCCCTGGCGCGGACTCGACTGTCCCCTCGGACAGATCAAGAGTTCCCCAGGTATCCGCATTCAATCATCCGATCGCACCTGGGCTGAAAGGCTTGGCCTCGGCGGTGTTGGCGGGTCGTTGCGTGGTTGTTCGGGCGCGGGCACCCAGGCCGCGCAAGCCTTCGCTCGGCGGTGCGGCCGGGTCGTGACGCGGGTTGTTCGGGCGCGGGCCCGGGCCGCGCGTGCCCGGCGCCGTGGTGCCCGGGCTGTGCACTCCGCGGGCTTTGCACGCTCATCGCCAGCGCCCTGCCAACCCCGCACGCCCCGCCCACCTGAACGGTCGCGTCGGATCGCCAGCGCTCTGCCAACCCCGCACGCCCCGGCCCCTCCTCCTGCTGATCGGGAGGCAGCCTGCGGAGCCCTCGGGGTGAGGGCTGGCGGGTCAGGCCGTATGGCTGAGCGCGAGCTGCGGTGGCTCTGTCTCTATGGATTTGTCAATGTGCGGGTCGTGCGGGTTGTGGCCGGGTGGGTCGGGTGGGCCGGTTTGGTAGCGGCCGGTGGCGTCTTGGGTGATCTGCCAACCACGTTGGTGGATGTGGGTGTGGCAGCGCCAGCAGACCAGGACGAGGTTGTCCAGGTCGGTGGGTCCGTGGTCGCGGCCCCACCAGCGGATGTGGTGGATTTGGCAGTGGGACACGGGTGCTTGGCAGCCGACGCAGTGGCGGTCGCGGGCGATGACTGCGGCGCGTTGGCGTGGGGTGGGCAGCCGGCGGGTGCGTCCGGCGTCCAGCACTTCGCCGTTGCGGGTGGTCGCGACGACCTGCACGGTGGCGTCACAGCACAGTTGTTGTGCCAGGGCGGTGGACACGGGCCCGTGGCCGTCGACGACGGCGGGTTCGGTGGCTGCGGTGCCGTGCAACGCGTCGGGCGTGGTGATCAACAGCACCCGCGCCCCCTGCAACGTTGCTTCAGGTCGTCCATGGTCGGCTTGTGCCTGCTGGGCGAGGCCGGCCATGTGGACCAAGGCGTCGGCCTGACGCTGCGGGAAGCTGCGCGGGTCATGCTCGCCGGTTTTGTCTGACAGGCTGTCGAGCATGGCTCGCACGCGGGTGCCGCCGACGGGGTCGAGTTCGGCGTGCAGGACGTGCAGGCCGTCGCGCACTGTCCACGACAACGACCGGCGGGTGAACGCGCGCCGTTCCCGGTCGGCGAGCAGGTCCGCGTCTGCTCTGACCAGTTCCGTGTCGATGTGGTGTGCGAGCCGGTTGCGGTCCATTGTCTGTCCCGACCGTGCTGCCGTCGCATCGACCTGTCCGATCAGGACGTCGCCGCCGTCGCGGTCTTTGACCTCGGCGGCCTTGCGGACCGCGACTTCGGCCTGGCCGACGCCGATACGTCCGTCGGCCAGCGCCGCGGCCGTCGCCGGCAAAGCTGCCAGCCCTTCGGCCAGCTCCGCCTGGCGGCGCGCTTCCCCGTGGGACAGGTGCAGCGTGCGGGCCAGCAGATCGGTTGTCGTATTGGCGGCTTGCCCGCGATGTGCTTGACGGTCGGCGATCTCGGTGACCACGGCGGACTGGTGACCTCTGGCGATCCGGACGGCGGCCTCCAGCTTCTGCATCAGCTGGGTCAGCGCGACGTCGGACACCGCGCCGCCCAGCGGGCGACGGCCGGCGGCGCGCAGCAAGCCCAGCGCCTGGTCCACTAGCCCCAGCGCGTCCCCCTCGGGACCTTCAGTCGAACACATGTTCGATACATTACCAGCGACCCGTCCCTTCATGCAGCCGAAATCCCCAAAGCCTGTGGGAAAGAATCTTCGGAGGTCAGACAGCCTGGTTGCGCTGGTGCGCGCGGAGCACTTGGGCGTTCACCCGGGCGGGTTCGGTGGACTGCATGAAGTCCAGCAGCACGCGCGCGAAGCGGTGCGGCTCGTCCTGATGCGGGAAGTGCCCGGACCGCTCGAACAGCTCGAAGCGGCTGCCCGGCATCAGCGCCGCGGCGGCCTCGCCGTGCGCCGCCGGGATGATGCGGTCGCCCGCGCCCCACACGATCAGCGTCGGCATCAGCTCGGCCAGGTACAGCCGGTTCATCGCGCTCACCCGCTGTCCCGATGGGCCGATCACCGTCCGCGCCGTGTGCACGAACGCCGACCGCGCCTCCTGAAGGCTCAGCGAGTGCAGGCCTCGCCACATCTCCTGGATGTCCGACGGCACGCGCACGCCGACGCGGTTCAGGGCACGCCCCACCCAGTCGCCGGCGCCGAGCAGGTGCCGCGAGGTCAGCAGCGGCAGCACCAGCTCGGACCCTGGCAGGGTGGCGGCGCGCAGCACGGGGTGCACGTCCATGCCCAGGCCGCCGCTGGACACCAGCACCAGGCGCTCCACCAGCTCGGGGAACAGGTACGTGGTCTGCAGCGCGATGCCCCCGCCCAGCGAGTGCCCGAGCACCGTCACCCGCTCGATGTCGAGCAGCGCGAGCAGGTCGCGCACCGACGCCGCGTAGGCGCCCAGCGAGAAGTCGCCCGGTGGGTTCGCGGACTCGCCGTGCCCCGGCAGGTCGGGCGCGATAACCGTGTGCGACTCGGCGAGGTGCGCGGCCGCGGTGCGCCAGGTCGCGGCACTGGAGGTGATGCCGTGCAGCAGCAGGACGGCCGGACCGGATCCGCCGACGTGGCACACCACTCGGTGGCCGTGCAGGTCGATCTCTCGGCGCTCCAGCGGTGGCAGGCGCACCGGCCTGCGGGCCGACAGTGCGGCCTCGTCGGCTTCGCGGTCGCGCGCGCTGGTCGCGGCGACGGCCTCGCGTTCGGCGGCGGCCCTGCGGGTCACGCGTCACCTCGCCGTGTTCGCGCCATGGCCGCCGCGAGGTCCTCGCGCCGGCTGCTGACCGCGCGTTCCACCTCGCGCGCGAAGATCAGTCGGACCGCCTCGGCGCTCAATGGCCGCAGCGCCTCAAGCACGTCGCCCACCCCCTCGGGTCCGAGGCCGAAGCCGTCGCCCGCGTGGCGGACGAACAGCCCGACGAGGTCGTCGGCGCTGCGCCGCAGGTGCTTGCGGATCAGCTTCGCGGCCTCGGTCGACATGGTGAGGTCGACGCCCGCGGCCTCCAGTTCCAGCGCCACGTCGAGCAGGCCGGGGCTCGGCACCAGGTAGGTGGGCGGCAGCCCGGGCTGCTCCTGCAGCAGGTCGGCGTCTACGAGCGCGCCGAGCAGGCCGGGGCGGCGGCCCTCCAGCCGCGCCTCGAGGTCCTCGCGCGACAGCAAGGCGGGGGCGTCCTCGGACCACGGGCGGCGCAGCTCTTCGCCCAAGCCCAGCCAGCCCTCCAGCGACAGGCGGCCGTGCTCGACGCCGCGCAGGGCCTCGCGGATCGCCTTGAGCGACAGCCCGCGGTCCTGCAGCTGGGCGATCAGCTCCAGCCGGCGCACGTGCTCGTCGCCGTACAGCGCGATGCGGCCGCGGCGCTCGGGGGCCGGCAGGACGCGTTCGGACTGGTAGTGGCGGATGGTCCGTGTGGGGACACCGGCAACAGTTGCCAGCTCGTCCACGGTGTAGCGGCGCTCGTCCGGGCGGGGTTCGGGCGGCGGGCCGTCGTCGGCAGCGGGGGCGGCGTGCCGGATCTCGGTATCGATGGTCGTCATACCGTCAGTTATAACCGTTACGGTCCTCGCTGACATCATCTCGCACTGTCCTGCCGGACAAAGGGTGACGATTCGTGCGTTCTTACGCCTGTGGACCCGGTGCGTCATGGTTTTCCCTGCGCGGCGGATTGCTGTCGGGCCCGTGCGCAAGGAATCTGCGGACACACAACCGACAGGGGACGACGTTGCGCAGACGGTGGATCACGGGACTGGTGCTGGGGGCGGTCGCGCTGAGCGCGGCGGCCTGCGGCACCGGCTCGGCGACCACTCCCGACGGCCGCGCGCTCCTGCGCCTCGGCTACTTCCCCAACCTCACCCACGGCAGCGCGATCCTCGGCGTCGAGCGGGGCATCTACGCCGAGCACCTGGGCGCGGACGTCGCGCTGCGCACCTCGCGTTTCAATGCCGGGCCAGAGGCGGTGGAGGCGCTGTTCGCGAGCGCCGTCGACGCGGCCTTCATCGGACCGAGTCCCGCGATCAACGCGCACGTGCAGTCGGGCGGCGAGGCGATCCGCGTCGTCGCCGGCGCCACGTCGGGCGGTGCGTTCCTGGTCGTTCGCCCCGGCATCGACGAGCCGGATGGTCTGCGGGGCGCGACGCTGTCGAGCCCGCAACTCGGCAACACCCAGGACGTCGCCCTGCGCGCCTGGCTCGCCGACCAGGGACTGAAGACCGACACGCTCGGCGGCGGCGACGTGCGGGTGCAGCCGCAGCCCAACGCACAGATCCTCGAGACGTTCCGCGCCGGCGACATCGACGGCGCCTGGGTGCCCGAACCCTGGGCCAGCAGGTTGGTGCAGGAGGGCGGCGGCAGGGTCCTCGTCGACGAGGGCGACCTGTGGCCCGGTGGCCGCTACGTGACCACGCACCTCGTCGTGCGCGCGGCCTATCTGCGAGAACACCGCGACGTCGTCCGCCGCTTGCTTGAAGGCCACCTCGCCGCGACCGACCGTACCAACGAGCACCCCGCCGAGGCGAAGCGTGCGGTGGACGCCGCACTCGCCGAACTGACCGGCAAGGCGCTCGCCCCCGCCGTGCTCGACGCCGCATGGGCCAACCTCACGTTCACCGTCGACCCGATCGCCCCGTCGCTGCGCCGCGGCGCCGCGGACGCGCACGCGCTCGGCCTGTTGCGGTCCTCCGACCTCGACGGCATTTACGACCTGTCCCTGTTGAACGAGGTCCTGCGCGCGCAGGGCCGCGACGAGGTGGCCGACGCGTGAGCGCATCACCGAGCGCCGACATCGCCGCCGGGGCGCAGCGCACCGGCGCCATCGCCGTGCGCGAGCTGCGCAAGTCCTACGGCCCGGCCGGCACGCATTCCCTCGCCCTCGACGGCCTCGACCTGGCCGTGACACCCGGGGAGTTCGTCTGCCTGGTCGGCGCTTCGGGCTGCGGCAAGTCGACGCTGCTCAACGTCATCGCGGGGCTTGACCACGCGTCCAGCGGCACCGTCGAGGTCGGGGGCAAGGCCGGGCTGATGTTCCAGGAGTCCGCGCTGTTCCCGTGGCTGAGCGTGCAGGCCAACATCGAGCTGGCGCTGCGGCTGATCGGCGTGCCGCGCGCCAAGCGGGCCGAGCGCGCCAGGGAGCTGATCGCGCTGGTGCGCCTGACCGGCTCGGAGCACCGCCGCCCGCACCAGCTGTCGGGCGGGATGCGCCAGCGCGCGGCGCTCGCGCGCGCACTGGCGCAGGACACCGACATCCTGCTGATGGACGAGCCGTTCGGCGCGCTCGACGCGATCACGCGCGACCTGCTGCACGACGAGCTCGAACGGCTGTGGTCCACGACCACGCTGACCGTGTTGTTCGTGACGCACAACGTGCGCGAGGCGGTGCGGCTGGGGGACCGGGTGCTGGTGCTGTCCAGCCGCCCGGGCCGCGTGGTGCGCGAATACGCCGTGCCGCTGGGACGCCCGCGCCGCATGGACTCGGCTGAGGTCGTGACGATCGCGGGCGAGGTCACCGAGACGCTGCGACAGGAGGTGCGCCGCCATGCCGGAGGCCACTGACCCCGCCGCCGCGTCGGACGTCCTGGACCGCGACCTTGCCGGCCTCGATACGCTCGACACCCCACTCGAGGCGCATCTCGACCGTGCCGCGCGCCTGTGGCAAGCGACCTGGCCGAAGCTGCTCGCGGTCGCGCTGGCGCTGGCGGTGTGGCAGCTGATCGCCTGGCTGGAGCTCAAGCCGTCCTACGTGCTGCCGGGACCCGGGCCGGTGCTGTCGCGTCTGGCCGAGGACGTCGCCGACGGGACGCTGCTGTCGGCGACGTGGACCACGATGCGCCGTGCGCTCGTGGGCTTCGGCCTTGCGCTGGTGCTCGGCGTGTTGCTCGGCCTCGCGGTCGCGCGCAGTCGCCTGCTGCGCAGCGCGGTCGGCGCGATGCTCACCGGCCTGCAGACGATGCCGTCGATCGCGTGGTTCCCGCTGGCGATTCTGCTGTTCCAGCTGTCGGAGGGAGCGATCCTGTTCGTCGTGGTGCTCGGCGCCGCGCCGGCCATCGCGAACGGGCTGATCCACGGCATCGACCACATCCCGCCGCTGTTGCTGCGCGCGGGCAAGGTGCTCGGCGCGCGCGGCGTCGACGCCTATCGGTTCGTCGTGCTGCCCGCCGCACTGCCCGGTTTCACCGCGGGGCTCAAGCAGGGCTGGGCCTTTGCGTGGCGCAGCCTCATGGCGGGGGAGCTGCTCGTGATCATCGCTGCGCGCCCGTCGCTGGGTGCCCAGCTGCAGCTGTCGCGCGAGATCAGCGACGCGACGGGCCTGCTGGCCGGGATGCTCGCGATCCTGGTTGTCGGGATCGTGGTGGACGGGCTGTGCTTCGGGCCGCTGGAGCGCTCGGTCCGCCGCCGCTGGGGACTGGTCGACGGCCGCCGCTTCTAGCCGTTCCAACCTGGCAGATGTCGATCAGTGCGGCAGATCGCGCTCATATATGAGCGCGCTCCGACCAAACCTTGGGCGTCAGTCGCGGCGGTGATGGCCGCGGCCACGTCCTTCGCCGCGGCCACGGCCGTGCCCGCCACGGCGCTCGTCGTCGCCCTGCTGGACCGTCGCCTGCTCGCGGCGCTCAGCGTGGCGCTGTTCACGGGCCTCGGCTCGCCGCTGCTGCTCGGCTTCGCGTGCGGCTTGACGCTGCGCTTGCCGCTCGGCGTGCGCGCGCTGCCGTGCCTCGTCCCGCTCTTGGTCGTGCTCGCCGTCGCGACGCCGTCGCTCGGGGCGTTGGGCCTCGTGCTCGGCGCGCTGTTCGGTGCGCTGCTCGGTGTTGGCCTCGCGGTGCGCTTCCTCAGCGGCGGCCCGGGCGGCCTCGCGTCGCTGCCGCTCGGCCTGCCGCTCGGCCTCACGCTGGGCATGCCGCTGGGCGCGGGCTTGCTCCCGCGCGGCGCGCTCCTCGGCGCGTGACTCGCGCGGCGCCTCTTGCGGCTCGGCCGCTTGCGACTGCCGCTCGTCGGTTCGTGTCTCGTCGGTGCCGTCGTCGTGCTCGCCGTGCCGTTGGCCGCGGTGGCCACCACCGCGGCGGCGCTCGGCGCGCTCCTCCATGCGGCGGCGGACTTCCGCCTGCTGCTCGGGCGTCATCTGGTCCCAGCGTGCGCGCCAGTCCGCCGGCAGACGGGCGGGATCGAGCGTGCCGGTCGCCGGGTCGATCGCCCCGCGCGCAGCGCGACCGCCGAGTTCCGCGCGCAGCGCCCCGGTCGGCAGGGCCTTCGGCAGCCGTCGCGCGACGTGCCGTTTCGGCGCGGCGCCGCTCCCGCCGGACACGGTCGAGGCGACCGGCGCCGACGCGAGCAGCGCGGCCGGGTCGACCTTGCCGGACCAGAAGCTGGTGCGGCCGGTCGCGCCTGCCCACGACAGCGACACGTGCACATGGTCGGTGTGGGGGCTCGGGCCGCTGTAGGCGCGCCAGCCCTGCTCGGGGCGGTACGCCGACCAGATGCGGCGGTTCCAGATCACGTACATGACGCCCATGCGCCGGGCCAGGGCGTGGCGGTGCCCCTCGGCGTCGGCCGCCATCAGCTGGCCGACGAACCGCTCGGCCGCGGCGGCCTCGTTGGGGCGGGTGGCCAGCACGCCCCAGTCCAGCGCGCGGCCTTCCTTGTGCTCGGACGTGCCGCCCGCGCCGCAGTTGCGGCTGATGCCGAGGCTGCGCGTGCCGGGGTTGCGGGCGAGCAGCAGGTTGCGCAGCGCCAGCGTGCCGGGCTTGGCGGCCGGGTCGCAGATGCGCTGCGGCTCGTAGCGCGCGTAGGCCTCGATCGGACCGCCCTGCAACGTGTCGAGCGCGGGCAGCGCGGGGGCCGCGACCGGGGGAGCCGCGGGAGCGTGGGGGACGGCGGGCTCGACGTGCGGCGGCTCGGCGACGGCGCCGGGTGTCTCGTCGTGACCCGAGCCGCCTTCCGCCACGAACGGCACCGCCGCGATGCGCCACTCGCTGCCGTCGCGCCACGCCTCGAAGCCCATGAAGCCGTAGTCGCTGGTCGCGCAGATCACGACGCCGTTGACTGCCTGGGTCGCGGCGGTGGGCGCGGGGCCGAGCGGGTCGAGATGCGCGCCGTGCCGCACGTTGTCACCCGGCGGGGTGTAGGAGACCCGCAGCGCATCGGCGGCGCAGGTCCGCTCGCCGGTGGCGTCGACGGGCACGGCGCGCAGGTGATCGGCGAGCTCGACCGCGAGCTCGGTCAGCGATCCGGCGTCGGCGGCCTCGGCGCTGGCGGGCAGCGCGGGCAGGTTGCGGTACTCGCGTTCAGCGGCGCCGCGCTCCTCGGTCGAGGCGACCAGAACCAGCGGCAGCACGACGCTGGGGATCACCGACAACGGGATGCCCACGGCCTTCAGGAACGCACGCACGAAATCGACCCCTCCGGTCAGCGCGCCGACCGCGCGCTACCCGTGTAAAGACGACAAACCGGGTGGATCCCTTGACGGCTGGGGGCGTAAGGATTTGTCTGGAGGCCTCGGATGGGGTCCGCTAGGGAGGCGGGCGGCCGTCTCGTGCCCGCAGCCACCGTCGAAGGAGCGCCCCATGGCGACCAAGCCGCAGCCCATCCCCGCCGAGCAGTTGCAGTACCGCTTCCCCCCGACGTTCCAGTCGGTGGAGGAGGAGCGGCTGCACCGCAAGCAGCGGCTGGCCGCGGGCTTCCGGCTGTTCAGCAAGTTCGGCTTCGAGGAGGGCGTGGCGGGCCACATCACGGCGCGCGACCCCGAGTGGACGGACTGCTTCTGGGTGAACCCGTTCGCGATGAGCTTCAGCCAGATCAAGGCGTCGGACCTGATCCTGGTCGACCACTCCGGCGCCGTGGTCCACGGGCGCTACCCGGTCAACGGGGCCGCGTTCGCCATCCACTCCCAGGTGCACCAGGCGCGGCCCGACGCTGTGGCCGCGGCGCACAGCCACAGCGTGTTTGGCAAGAGCTTCTCGACGCTGGGGCGCACGCTGGACCCGATCACCCAAGACGTGTGCGCGTTCTACGACGACCACGCGCTGTTCGACGACTACACCGGTGTGGTGCTGGACGTGGAGGAGGGCAAGCGCATCGCGCACGCGCTGGGGGACAACAAGTCGGTGATCCTGCGCAACCACGGGCTGCTGACGGTGGGCACTAGCGTGGACAGCGCGGTGTGGTGGTTCATCACGATGGAGCGGTCGTGCCAGGCGCAGCTATTGGCGATGGCGGCCGGTGAGCCGGTGCTGATCGACCCCGAGCAGGCGCGCACGACCGCCGGCCAGGTCGGGACGGAGCTGCTGGGCTGGCTGTCGTTCCAGCCGCTGTACGACAAGATCGTGGCGGAGCAGCCTGACCTCTTGGACTGAGGTGGCATAGGCTACGGGCCGGTACTAGTCGAGCGTTCGTCCTGAGGAGCAGCGTTGCCTGGCGTTGAGGAGCTGCACATCCAGCGCGCCACCAAGGTGGCCGAGCAGCTGATCGACGCGACCCTCGAGGGCCGGGCCAAGTGGGAGCCCGGCGACCGCCGCGACGTGTTCGTGTTCAAGGGCGAGAACGGGCAGATCCATGTGACGGGCCCGATGGAGCCCGGGTTCCACTCGATCGCCGAGCAGTACACGATCCGCATGTACGACGGGCGGAATCAGATCATCTTCGCCGCCACGCTGTCGGCGCTCGACGCCACGCACAGCTTGGACAACAGCTATCTGTACCAGCGCCTGCGCCGCCTGTGGTCCGCCGTCGCCCAGTCCGGCGACCCCACCATCCAGGTCATGGACTCGATCATCAACGAACTGCGCGACTAGCGATCGGCCAGTTCGACCGGCCGGCTTTTGTGTCCGGGGTCGCGTGCGGATCGATAGGCACACCCCTGTACGGATGTCCGGTTTGCCCAGATTCTCAGTGGGCAGGCCCAAGGGCATGGACCATGTGAGGGGCTTTTCGCAACGAGCCGGCGGCCGGCCGGCTCGGGCTCTTCGCGCGCTGTCGAGCGTCGCGAGCACAGCCACACCTGACGCGGCCAGGGACAGCGGGTCCCGAACCGAGTGAGGTGCTTTCATCTTGAAGACACGCGTACTCGCATTGCTGGCCGCGGCCTTGCTTGCGGTCGGCATGATCGCCGGGCCGGGTATCGCCTGGTACTCCGACACTGACACGGACACCGCCGACACCACCACCACGGACAGCGGCGGCGAACCGACGGAACTCGCGCCCAACGAGGCCGAGATCACACTGGCCGACTGCGTCGTCGAGTCCTCCAAGGACATCTCGTACGTCGCCTACGAGCAGGACGGCTCCGAGGTCGACCGCAACGAGAGCATCGACGCCGAGTCGTTCGACCTCAGCGAGGTCGACGGCATCGAGGACATCACCAGCGTGACGGTGAAGGCCGGTCAGACGGTCACCACGCTAGCGGTGGACTGCCCGGTGGAGGACGACGACACC
>Ga0299913_10002579_pt1 | contig 14381 bp, 12 predicted proteins | sample RVTome_9_FD_201360 | JGI IMG/M metagenome (GOLD analysis project Ga0299913, IMG submission 201360) | Soil microbial communities from uranium-contaminated site in the Upper Colorado River Basin, Wyoming, United States - RVT155D38 (version 2) ... | reverse complement strand
CTGGACACGACCGCGCTGGGCTGGCGGCCCCGTGACCTCGACCTGGCGTACCTGCCGTTCCTGCGTGGCAAGGGGTTGGCGCAGTACACCAGCGACCCGGTGTTCCAGCGGCAGGTGGCCGGTGACCTCGAGACGTTCGAGCGCGACTCGGGCCGGGTGACGCCCGCGGCGATCGCCACGCTCGTGCAGTTGTCCCGTGCCCATCCCGGCCGGTTCCGTGACACGCTCACCTCCGACGCACCGGTCGCCGCCGTGCGGCGGTTCATCAGGACCTTCTCCAAGGCGTCGCTGAACTGGGACGACGTCGTGTTCCTCCGGGAGCACACGGACCTTCCGCTGTTGCTGAAGGGCGTCGAGCATCCCGACGACGCGCGCCGTGCCCGTGACGTCGGCGTCGACGGGGTGATCGTGTCGAACCACGGCGGACGGCAGGTCGACGGCGCGATCGGGGCGCTCGACGCCCTGCCGCACGTCGTCGCGGCCGTCGGCGACGACCTGACCGTCCTGTTCGACAGCGGCATCCGGTGTGGGGCCGACGCCTTCAAGGCACTGGCGCTCGGCGCGCGGGCGGTGTGCCTGGGTCGTCCGTACGTCCACGGCCTGGCCGTGGCGGGTGGCCGCGGCGTCGCCGAGGTGGTCGCCAACCTGCTGTCGGACCTCGAGCTGACCATGGCGCTGTCGGGCTGCCGTGAGATCGCCGACGTCACGCCGGACCGGCTCGTCCGGGCGTGACCGGCTCCCAGCTCCCGGTCTCCCACGACCGCATGATCGCCTGCTGGACGTGGGCGACCGCGAGCGCCTCCGCGAACCCCGGTGCACCCTGGAGGCCGGTCGCGACCGACTGCAGGAACTCGTGCGCCTCGATGACCTTGAGGTCGTCGTAGCCCAGCCCGACGCCCCAGCCGGGGTTGAAGTGCCGGTGATGGGGGTGGGCGGGGCCGCTGAGCACGGTCATCCAGCCCTCCTCGGCCGGCAGGTCGTCATTGCGCCACTGCAGCTGCAGTTCGTTCATGCGCTCGAACGTCCACCGCAGCGCGCCGCGGGTGCCGTGGATCTCGAAGGACATGTCGCACTTCGCGCCGGTGATCACCCGGCACGACTCCAGGTAGCCGTGTGTCCCGGAGGCGAAGCGCACCAGCACGCTGACGTAGTCCTCGTTGGTGACATCGCCGCGGGGGCTGTCGGCGCTGCCGACGTCGTAGTGGGTGCCTTCACCGGACGGCAACGGACGTCGACCGATGAACGTCGCACGGTCGGCGACCAGCCGGTCGATGGGCCCGGCAAGCATGAGCGCCATGTCGATGGCGTGCACCATCAGGTCACCCAGGGTACCCAGGCCCTGGTCGGCCTCGAAGCGCCACGACAGGACGCCGGCCGGATCGCCCGCGTAGCCGTTGAGGAACCGCCCGTGGTAGTGGGTGATCGTGCCCAGCCGGCCGTCGCGCAGCAGCCCCAGCGCGTACTGGACGAGCGGTGCCCAGCGGTAGTTGAAGCCGACGAACGTGCACACCCCGCCGTCGCGTGCGGCCGCGGCGATGTCGACGGCGTCCTGCGGGAACCGGCCGACCGGCTTCTCGCACAGCACGTGCTTGCCGGCCGCCAGCGCGGCGAGGCTCAGCTCCCGGTGCAGCGCGTTGGGCGCGGCGATGTTGACGACCTGCACGTCGGGGTCGGTGACGACGTCGCGCCAGTCGGTCGTCGAGCGCTGGAAGCCGAAGCGGCGCTCGGCCGCCCGCGCCCGGTCCACGCTCGCGTCGGCGCACACGACCAGCCGCGGAACGGGCCCATCCGGGAACCGGTCGGGCAGCGCCAGGTAGGAACGGCTGTGGACCTCGCCCATCCAGCCCATGCCGATCACGCCGACGCCGATCGGTTCCGTCACAAGTCCTCCGATGTTCCGCCGTCGTCGACGTCGGTCGGCACGTCGACCCATGCGCTGCCGTGCCGGTGCGAGGCCACGACGGCGTCGACGAACAGCACCCCTCGGGCACCGTCGTCCACCGTCGGCAGGTCCGGTGCGGCGGCTCGCGGGTCCGATCCGTCGCGACGCGCACGGATCGAAGACCAGGCGTCGTCGTAGATCGTGCCGAACGCCGCGGCGAACCCCTCGGGGTGCCCGGCCCACATTCGCGACGCCCGCGCCGCGGCGGGCAGCATCTCCGGTGATCCGCGCGTGATGGTCCGGTGTGGTCCCTCGAGCGGCCGCATGGTCAGCTCGTTCGGCCACTCCTGGACCCACTCCAGCCCGCCGCGCTCGGCGAAGATCCGGAGCCGCAGGCCGTGCAGCTGCCCGGCCGCCGCCATCGTCACCCACAGCAGCCCACGGATGTCGTCGGGGAAGTGCAGCATGACGTGGGCGTTGTCGTCGGCTGCGCGGCCGGGAACGAGCGTCGACAGGTCGGCGGCGACCTGTTGCACCTTCAGCCCGGTGACGAACTCGGCGAGGTGCTGTGCGTGGGTGCCGATGTCCGCGACGACGCTGGACGCGCCGGCGCTGTCGGGATCGGTCCGCCACGAAGCCTGGCGGTGGCCCTCAGCCTCCAGCAGGGTCGCCGCCCACCCCGAGGCGAACTCGACCTCCACCAGCCGCACCGCCCCGAGCTCGCCGCTCGCCAGCAGGTCCCGGGCGTGGCGGACCATCACGTAGCCGGTGTAGTTGTAGGTCACGGCGAACACCAGGCCGGTCTCGCGCTGCCGGCGGACCAGGTCGAGCGCGTCATCCACCGTCGTCGTCAGGGGCTTGTCGCAGATGACGTCGATGCGGTGGTCGAGGAACGCGGATGCGATCGCGTGGTGGCTGTGGTTGGGTGTGCAGATCGTGACGGCCTCGATGCCGTCGTCGCGCTTCGCCTCGCGCTCGGCCATCTCGTCCCACGTGCCGTACCTGCGGTCCTTGGCGATGCCGAGGTCCCGGGCGAAGGTGCGGCTGCGGTGGGCGTCGGACGCGAAGACGCCGGCGACCAGGTCGAACCGATCGTCGTAGCGGGCCGCGCGGCGGTGCGAGTCACCGATGGTCGAGCCGGCCCCGCCACCGACCATGCCCCACCGCAGGCGTCGTGGTGCCGTCATGCCATCATCCCGTCCTCACGCGCCGGCTCGGAGGTCGTGATGAGTGTCGCTCCGTGGTCTTCACGTCGACCGGCGCACCTGCGACGCTCGCCGAGCGCACCGCCTCGAGCGCACGAGCCTGGGCGACAGCGTCGTCGCGTCCGAACGCCGTGGGGAATCCGTCGACGATCGCGCGGGACAACGTGTCGAGATGGATGCGGTACCCGTCGTACAGGGCGCCCGTCAGCCTCCACGTGTCCTCCGGGTCGACGGGCAGACGATGGCGGCCGCTCGCGTCGACCAGGTCGATCCACCCGCTGCGGCACACCCAGGGATCGTCGACGATGATCCGCCCGGCGGTGCCGACCAGTTCCAGCTCGTCGCGGCGTGGCAGATCGAGGCCCACGTCGAACTGGGCCAGAACGCCCTGGTCAGCACGCAGCGACGCTGTCATGCGCAGATCGACCGCATCGCGGGCGTCGCCGTCGTCGATGCGCTCCGCCATGACGCGGCGGGGCTCGCCCGCGAACAGGCGGACGGCGCTGACGCAGTAGCACCCCAGGTCGAGCAGCTCCCCACCGCCCAGCTCGGGCGAGCGGCGGATGTCGTCGGGCTCGACCGACACCGTCAGCGCGGCACGGAGGTATGCCAGTTCGCCGATCGTGCCGTCTGCCAGCAGTCGCCGCACCATTGCGGTCTGTGGGTGGTGGCGGTACATCAACGCCTCGGCGACCATGCGGTCGGCGGCCGCCGCCGCATCGAAGCACCTGGCCGCATCGGCGGCGGTCATCGCGAACGGCTTCTCGCACAGCACGTGCTTGCCGGCCCGCAGCGCCGCGATCGTCCAGTCGGTGTGCAGTGACACCGGCAGCGGCACGTAGACGGCATCGACCGTGTCGGACCCCAGCAGGTCTTCGTACGAGCCGAAGGCAGCCAGTCCGAAATCGGCCGCGAACCGTGCCGCGCGATCGCCATCCCGGCTGGCCACGGCTACGACCTCCGCGTCACGCGCGTCTCGTGCTGCGATCGCCATCACCCGCCCGATGGCTGCGGTCGACAACAGGCCCCATCGGACGGGGGCGGGGGCGGGTGTCACACGCCGGCCTGCTCGGCGGCAGCGCGCAGGTTGTCCGCCGCGAGCCGTAGGCCCTCGACCTGGTCGAAAGCAGCGTCCTCGTGCTCGATGTTGACGGCCATGTCGGCGTCGACGCGGGCCAGCGCCTGGAGGAAGCGCACCCAGAAGTCCTGGTCGTGGCCGCGACCGACGGCGACGAACTCCCACGCGGGGTTCTCCGGCCAGCTGTTCAACGTGTAGTCGCCGCCGACGTTGAGCGGATCCTGGTCGGCGGGCACCCGCTGGTGGCGGTCGTCAAGGACACCGTAGATCCCGCAGTTGTCGTCGTAGATCTTCGTGTCCTTCGCGGCCGCGTGGTAGACGAGATCGCCGAGGTGGTCGATCGCGGCGACCGGGTCGATGCCCTGCCAGAACAGGTGGCTGGGGTCCATCTCGGCGCCGACGTTCGTGGCGTCGATCCGATCGACCAGCCGCTGCAGCGACCCCGGGTTGAACACGACGTTGTGCGGGTGCATCTCGATGCACACCTTGACGTCGTTGTCGCGAGCGAGGCGGTCGATCTCGGTCCAGAACGGCACCGCGACCCGGTCCCACTGGTACGCCATGACGTCGAGGTACTCGCTGTTCCAGGGATTGACAACCCATGAGGCATACTTCGCCTGCGGGTCCGAGCCGGGCAGCCCCGACATCGCCACGACCCGCGTGACGCCGAGCAGGCCGGCGATCTCGATCGTCTGCCGAAGATCGTCGGCCTGCTTCGGGCCGACCTTGGGATCAGGGTCCAACGGGTTGCCGTTGCAGTTCAACCCGGTCAACGCGATGCCCGCGTCGTCGAACTGGCCGAGGTACTCGCTGCGTGCGTCCGCGCTCTCGCGGATCTGCTCGATCGGCAGGTGCGGGGCACCGATGAACCCGCCGGCGTTGATCTCCGCACCGTCCAGGCCCATGTCGCCCAACAGTTTGAGGGTCTCGCCGAGTGACTTGTCGTGTAGGCAGGCGGTGTAGGCGCCGAGCTTCATCGTCCGTCCTTTCCTGGGTCAGCGTCGCGGTCGTTGTTGCAGAGGCCTCATGTGCGCGACGCGGGTCACTGGACCTTCACGGCCTCGCCGCCGGCCTCGGCGGAGGCCTTGACGGCGTCGAGCACGCGCATGTTGTGCAGGCCTTCGGCCATCGTCGGGGGTGGCGGCAGCTCGTCTTCGCGGCCGGCGATCGCGTTCAGGAACGCCCGGGCCTGGTAGACGAAGAAGTCGTTCTGCCCGTGGCCGACGCTGGGGAAGTCCATGGGCAGGCCCTTGGTGACGTAGGGGTGCGCCGGACCGACCAGCACCTGCCTGTAGCCGTTGATCTCGGCTGCGGGGGCGTTGTCGGCGATGGTGAACTCCGAGGCGCGTTCCAGGTCGAACCCGGCGGCGCCGCGCTCGCAGAACACCTCGAACCCCAGCGCGTTGGCGTGGCCGAAGTGGACACGCGAGACCGAGTACGTGCCCACCGCGCCGCTGGCGAATATTGCGGTGAAGGTCGCGATGTCTTCGTTGTCGACCGCCTCCTTCTCGTCGCTGACCTCGGTCGCCGCGTGCCCCATCGCCGTGCCGATCGGCACGGGCCGCTCCTCGACCAGCGTCGCCAGCACAGCACCCTGGACGCTCTCGATCGGGCCGCACAGGAACTCGCCGAGGTCGACCATGTGGCTGCCGATGTCGGCCAGTGCGCCCGATCCCGGCCCGCCCCGGTAGCGCCAGCTGATCGGGGCGTTCGGGTCGGCGCCGTAGTCGCACCAGTAGTGGCCGTTGAAGTGGCGGACTGGGCCGAGGTGCTGATCGCCGACCTGGTCCCGGATCGCGTTGATCGCCGGCGAGCGGCGGAACGTGAATCCGACGGCCGCGACGCGGTCGGTCTCCTCGGCCGCGTCGACCATGGCCTGCGCGTCCGCGCTGGTCGGCGCCAGCGGCTTCTCGCACAGCACGTGCTTGCCGGCGGCCAGCATCGCCTCGACGATCTCGCGGTGCAGGTGGTTGGCGACCGCGACGCTCACCGCGTCGACGTCCGGTGCGTCGACGAGTGCCTCCCAGCTCTTCTCGGTGCGTTCGTAGCCGAAGCGTGTCGCCGTGTCCTGCGCGAACTCCTCGTTGAGATCGGCGATCGCCACGAGCCGGACGTCCGGGCCGTCGGTCCCGTAGACGGTCGAGGCGGCCCGGTACCCGTTGGCGTGGGCGCGACCGACCATGCCGGCGCCGACGACGGCGACCCCGATGGACGATGCCATGGCAACTCCTTTCCTGACTGCCGCCGGGCCGGTCGCTCTACGGCGACCGGCCAGCCGGTCGTGGGACTCCTAGCGGGTGCCCTGCCGGGCGAGTTCCGCGACCGCGTCAATGTTGCTCTCGTCAATGAACGCCGGGCCGGTCAGCACCGCCTGGCCACCGCCGAGGACGTTGCGGTTGTTGAGGTAGTACCAGAGGCCGTCGATCGCCTGGTAGCCCTGCATGTACGGCTGCTGGTCCACCGCCCACTGGACGTCGCCCGACTCGATCGACGCAACCAGCTCGGCGTTCGTGTCGAACGTGACGACCTGCGCCTCGCTGCCGGCTTCCTCTACCGCCGACACCGCCGCCAGGGCGAATGGCGCACCGAGCGTCAGCACGTAATCGATGCTGGGGTCCTGGCGAAGCTTCGATGAGATGGTCGACTGCACCGACGGCATGTTGGTGCCCTCGACGTACAGCTTCTCGTACTCGCCATCGACGTTCTGCTGGACACCATCGCACCGCGCCTCGAGCTGCGCCTGGCCCTGCTCCTGCGGCACGCACAGCACCTTCTGGGCCCCGGCCTCGTTCAGCCGCTCGGCCGCCGCCTGGCCGGCGAGAGACTCGTCCTGCCCGAAGTACATGAGCGCTCCGGTCTCCTGCCACGTATCGAAACCGGCGTTGAACATCACGACCGGGATGCCGGCCTCGACCGCGCTCCGGATCGGCGCCGTCAGTGCCGCGGGGTTGGGCATGCTGACCGCGAGCCCGTCCACGCCACGGTCAATGGCGTTCTGGATCAGGTTGGCCTGCTGGCTCGGGTCGGCGTCGTTGGAGTACTCGTAGGTGATGTTGTCCTTGGCGGCCGCCGCGTCGGCGCCGGCGCGGATGATGTCGAAGAACGTGTCGCCCTGCGGCGCGTGGGTGACCATCGCGACGTTGTAGGCGGGTGTGTCGGCCACCTGGCCGCCGCCGCCCTCGGCGCCACCACCGCCCTCGGCTCGTGGGGCTCCGCCCGTCTCACTGCACGCCGCGAGCAGCAGCATGAGCGTTGCGAGCAGGGCGATGGGGACGAAACGGTGTTGTGCGGTTCTGAACATGGTTGAGCCCCCTGGCTCGAGAATGGTCAGGCTGATCGGTCGTGGGATCCGGTGGGTGCGCCCTCCCGGGCGCCGCGGCCGGGAGCGGTCGGTGGCCCCCGGCCGTGGAGCGTCGCGTGTACGGGGATCGACGGCATGGCGCGCGTCACCACTTCTCGACGTACTGAGTCATCTGCTCGCGCATGAACACGCATGACTCGCGGGCTCGCTCCTCCCACGCGAACACGCACGCGGTCATGATCCCGTCGAAGCCCAGTCGCCCGAGCGTGCCGAAGAACTCGTCCCAGTCGACCTCGCCCTGCCCGATGTCCAGGTGCTGGTGCACCCGCGCCGGCGAGCCCGGCGGGTTGACGATGTAGCGCAGCCCAGACGACCCGCGGTGGTCGAAGCTGTCGGCGACGTGCACGTGGGTGAGCAGGTCTCCGGCGTACTCCATGATTCCTGTGATGTCGCCGCCCTGGTGGAAGGTGTGGGGGGCGCAGTATTCGAACGTGACGTTCGGCGAGTTGATGCCCCGAATCATGTCGATCGCGGCAAAGCCGTCCTCGATGAAGTCGTCCGGGTGGGGCTCGAGGCGCAGGTTGATGCCCTCGCGCTCGAAGATCGGAAGCAGCTGCTCCATCGACCGCCAGAACTGCGCCTCGCTCTCGTCCGGCGCCTCGGGACGGCCGTTGAACTCCGACAACATCACATCGCACCCGAGGTCGACCGTGATCTGGATCGCGCGCTTCCAGTAGCGAACCGCGGCCTGGCGTGCGTCCTCGTCGGGCCCCGACCAGCGGTACAGCGGTAACACACACGCCGTGCCGACCCCGGCCGCGTCCAGCGCGTCCTTGAACTTCGCCACCGTCGTGTCGTCGACACGGGGATGCGTGAAGAACGGCAGGAAGTCGTCCCGCGGCGACAGCTCGATGTGCTCGTAGCCGAGGTCGGCGACGAGGCCGGGCAGCTCCAGCAGCGGCGTCGAACGGAGCATGTACGGGTCGAGCGCGATCTTCATCGCTTCTCCTCGCTGCGGTCGTTTGCTGCGGTCGTGGCGTGCTCAGGCGTAGAACGACGGCTTGTCGACGAGCGAGATGGCGGTGCGTTGTCCGCTGCGCAGGGCGTCCACGCTGGCGTTGGCGACCACGGTCGCGGCGTAGCCGTCCCACGCGTTCGGGCCGGTGACGGTGCCGGCGTGGAGGCCGTCGACCCACTGCGAGATCTCGGTGTGGAAGGCGCCGTCAAAGCGTTCCTTCCAGTCGGCGGGTACGGACCGGCCGCGCAGGAAGTCGCGCGTCACTGACGTGCTCGTCGGCGTCTCGAGCTCGACCGTGCCCTCCGAGCCGACCACCTCGCAGCGGACGTCGTAGCCGTATTGCGCGTTGACGAAGATCTCGACCTCGACGATGACACTCTCGGTCGTCTCGAGGATCACCAGCTGCGGGTCCTGGAGGCGGTCGGGCCCCAGGGGTGTCCGGCGTGGCGTGAGCACCGTGGTCGCCGCGAACTCTGCGCCGAGCAGCCAGCGGGTGGCGTCGATCTCGTGCACGACCGAGTCGGTCGGGAGCATCTCGCTGGTGAAGAAGTCCGGCGCGATCGGGTTACGGTGGACGCAGTGCACGAGCAGCGGCGTGCCGATCGTGCCCTCATCGATCGTCGCCTTGACCCGGCGGTAGCCGGCGTCGAACCGCCGCATGAACCCGACCTGCACCAGCCGACGACCGTGCGCCACCTCGGCGTCGAGCACGCGCAGGCCGTCGTCGGCCGTCGTCGCCAGCGGCTTCTCCGAGAGCACCGGCTTGTCCCTCGCGATGCAGGCGAGGATGAACTCCGCGTGGGTGTCGCCCGGTGACGTCACGACGACCGCGTCGACGTCGTCGTCGGTGATCACTTCAGCGGGATCGCTGTGCGCCTTGGCGCCAACCGATTCGGCGAGTTGCGCGGCGCGCTCCGTGGCCAGGTCATAGACGGCGGCGACCCGCGCGCCCGAGATCTGGCCGGCAAGCCGGTTGATGTGGTACGTGCCGATGTTGCCGGTGCCGATCACGCCGACGTTGAGCACCATGGGCAATCCTCCTTGTGGTGTGGGCCGAGGTCAGCGCTCGAGCTCGTGCGACAGCTCCTGGAGCTCGTCGCCGCCCGCCATCTGGCGGGTCAGCTCGTCGAGGTTGGTCTCCGCTCGGGTCTTGTCGAGGACCATCTGGCCCAACTTGAGGATCACGAAGTGGTCGCCGACCATGTATGCGTGGTGCGGGTTGTGCGTGATGAAGATCACGCCCAGCCCCGCGTCGCGCGCTCGGGCCGTGTACTTGAGGACCACTCCCGACTGCTTGACGCCGAGCGAGGCGGTCGGCTCGTCGAGGATCAGGACCCGCGCGCCGAAGTAGACCGCGCGGGCGATCGCCACACTCTGGCGCTGGCCACCGGACAACGTGCCGATCGGCTGTTCCATGTTGGGGATGTCAATCCCCATCTTGAGCAGCTCCTCGCGCGCGGTGGTCTTCATGAAGTCAACGTCAAGTGACTTGACCGGCCACCGGTGCTTGACCTTCTCGGAGCCCAGGAAGAAGTTGCGCCACACGGGCATCAGCTGCACGACCGCGAGGTTCTGGTACACCGTGGCGATGCCGTGGTCCAGGGCGTCCCGTGGCGAGTTGAACCGGGTTTCCGTGCCGTCGACGATCAGCGTGCCTTCGTCGTGCTGATGCAGCCCGGCGACGATCTTGATCAGCGTGGACTTGCCGGCGCCGTTGTCGCCGAGCACGCATGTGACCTCGCTCGAGTCGACATCCAGGGACACTCCCTTCAGGGCGTAGATGTGGCCGTAGTGCTTGCCGACGTCGTGCATCTCAACGAGGCGTGTGTGCTCGCCTGGCTTGACCGCGGCTGGTCCGTTGTCACTCATGACGCCCTCCTAGCGAGCGGCTTCTCGAACCCACGTGTTGGCGATCGTCGCCAGCAGCAACATCACGCCGAGGAAGAAGAAGAACCAGTCGGCCTCCCAGCCGGCGAACACGATCCCCTGCGTGGCCATGCCGAAGATGAAGGCTCCAACGGCGGACCCGATCGCCGACCCGTAGCCGCCGGTCAGCAGGTTGCCGCCGATCACGGCCGCGATGATGTAGAGGAACTCATTGCCGACGCCCTCACCGGACTGGATGCTGTTGAACGTGAACAGCAGGTGCATGCCGGTGAACCAGGCCATGAAGCCGACGAACATGAAGAGCCCGATCTTGGTGCCCTTGACCGGAACACCGACCGCACGGGCGGCGTCCGCATCGCCGCCGACCGCAAAGATCCAGTTGCCGATCCTCGTGCGCAACAGGACCCAGGTGGCAATTGCAACGAACAGCAGCCAGTAGATGACCGTGATCCGGAGCCGCACGGTGCCGAACTGCAGGCTGCTTGCGAAGACGGCCTCGGCGGCGGGGAACCCATCCATGTCGCTGATCGGTGGGCTTGCGACAACGCCCGTGACCAGCCGGGTCACAGCCAGGTTCAGGCCCTGCAACATCAGGAAGGAGCCGAGCGTCACAAGGAAGCTGGGGATGCCCGTCCTCATCACCAGCCACCCGTTGAAGAACCCGATCGCCAGCGCGACCAGGAGCGCGACGAGGACACCGACCCACACGTTCGCACGCATCTGGTAGGCGAACATCGACGCGGTGAGCGCCGCGGTGGTGACCGCCACACCGGCCGACAGGTCGAACTCTCCACCGATCATCAACAGCGCCACGGCGACGGCCATCAGGCCGATCGTGGAGCTGGCGTATAGCACGGTGGTCTGGGCCGATATGCCTCTGAACGGGGGTGCGACAGCGAAGAAGAAGATGAAGATGACGATCGCACCGATGACCGAGCCGACCTCTGGGCGGGCGATCAATCGGCGAAGAAGCGACCGGCCCTGGGTCCGATCGTCGGCCTCCGCCGTCGGTTGCTGGTCAAGCGTCTGGCTCATGGATACCTCCGCAGTGCCGGGGTTCCGACCGGCGGACCGTCGCGGTCAGCCGGCAGTACAGTCATGTCGAGCTCACTCCTCGCATCCGGGTGCCGATCCCACACGCCCGCAGGTGCCCCCGGGTGCGTCGTGCGATGGGCAGCGGCAGGTCCGGGTCGCACGGGAAGAGGTCCTGCTCGACGATCGCGAAGAGCTCGGTGTCCAGACCGTGCAGCGCGTCGCTGATCAGGCGCATGTCGGGCACGCCGGCGGGCGGCTCGACACAGACGCCCTCCTTGACCGCCTGGGCGAACGACAGCGGCGCCTCGACGACGCGCCGCAGCACCTGCGGATCCATGCACTTGAGGTGGATGTAGCCGATACGCTCGGGATGGTCCGCGATGATCTGGAAGTTGTCGGCGCCGCCGTAGGCCACATGGCCGGTGTCGAGGCAGAGCTGGACGTACTCGGGGTCGGTGTCGGCCAGGAAGCGGTCGATCTGCTCCTGCGACTCGACATGGCTGTCGGCGTGGGAGTGGAAGACCAGCGTGCACCCGTACTCCTCGGCCAACAGCCTGGCCATCCGGTTGTTGCCGTCGACCAGGCGCTTCCAGGCGTCGGTGTCGAGCTCCTTGGGCTCGGTCTCCGTGCCGAACTCGTCTGTGTGCAGGCAAGGCAGCAGGATGACGTAGCGTCCGCCCATGGCGCTGGTCAGCTCGGCGACCGCGCGCGCGTCGGGCAGCGCCGTGTCGAAGCCATCCTCGCGGTGGAAGGCCGCAAAGACGGCCTGCCCGGAGACCCGGAGCCCGCGACGGTCGAGTTCGTCCCGCAGCTGCGCCGGGTCCGTCGGCAGGTAGCCGTACGGTCCCAGCTCGATCCACTCGTAGCCGCAGGCGGCGACCTCGTCGAGGAACCGGTGCCACGGCGTCTGCAGGTGGTAGTCGGGGAGCCAGACGCCCCAGGAGTCCGGAGCGGTGCCGAGCTTGATCTGCGGTGCGTCGATGGTTGTCACGCTGTGCCCCTCGTCAGGTCACTCGGCGGTGGGCATGTCGTAGCTCGCGCCGGACGTGTGGTCGACATGCGGCCAGCGGGACGTGATCACCTTGCCGCGGGTGTAGAACGACACCCCCTCCGGCCCGTGCACGTGCGTGTCGCCGAACAGGGAGTCCTTCCACCCCCCGAACGAGTAGAAGGCCATCGGCACGGGGACCGGCACGTTGATCCCGATCATCCCGATGTTGACGCCGCGGTGGAACCGCCGCGCCGCCTCGCCGCTGTTTGTGAAGATCGCCGTCCCATTGCCGTACGGGTTGGCGTTGATCAGGTCGATCGCCTCGTCGACCGTGTCGCTGCGCAGGACCGACAGCACCGGCCCGAAGATCTCGTCGCGGTACACGTCCATGTCGGTCGTGACGTGGTCGATGACGGTCGGTCCGACGAAGAACCCGTTCTCGTAGCCGTCGACCACGAGGCCTCGTCCGTCGACGGTGATCTTGGCGCCCTGCTGCTCGCCGGAGTCGATGTAGCCGAGGATGCGCTCCTGCGCCTGCTTCGTGACGACCGGGCCCATCTCGCTGGCGGGATCGCGTCCGGGACCGACGCGCACCGCCGAGCCCTTGTCGTACAGGATCTCGTTGAGCGCGTCCCCAGCCGACCCGACGGCCACCGTGGCCGAGATGGCCATGCAGCGCTCGCCGGCCGACCCGAACGCCGCGGCGACCAGGTGGTCGCTGGCGAAGTCGAGGTCGGCGTCGGGCAGCACGATCGCGTGGTTCTTGGCGCCGCCGAGCGCCTGGACGCGCTTGCCGTGCTCGCTGGCACGTTGGTGGATGTACTTCGCGATCGGCGTCGATCCGACGAACGACACGGCCGCGACGTCGGGATGGTCCAGCAGTGCGTCGACGGCCACCTTGTCGCCGTGGACGACGTTGAACACGCCGTCGGGCAGTCCCGCCTCCGCCCACAGCTCGGCCACGCGCTCCGACACCGACGGATCCCGCTCGCTCGGCTTGAGCAAGAACGTGTTGCCACAGGCGATCGCGACGGGGTACATCCACATCGGGACCATGATCGGGAAGTTGAACGGCGTGATGCCGGCGCAGACGCCGAGCGGCTCGCGGTAGGAGAACGCGTCGACGTTGGTCGACACCTGGTCGGAGTACTCACCCTTGAGCAGGTGCGGGATGCCGCAGGCGAACTCGACGACCTCGAGCCCGCGCTGCGCCTCGCCGGCGGCGTCCGACAGCACCTTGCCGTGCTCGTCGGAGATGATCTCGGCGAGCTCGTCGATGCGGTCGTTGATCAGCTCGCGAAAGGCGAACAGGATCTTGGTCCGCCGCGACAGCGACGTCTGGGACCAGCTCTCGAAGGCGGTTGCGGCAGCCCGCACGGCTGCGTCGACGTCTTCGGTGGCCGCCAGGACCACCTCGGCCTGTTGCTCGCCGGTGGCGGGGTTCCACACGGGCCCCGTGCGTTCCGACCCACCGCGTGTCGATGCGCCGTTGATCCAGTGCTGAATGGTTCTCACGACGTCCGTCCTTCGTCGTCGGTGACTGTTGCGGCGGCGTCCGCCAGGTACGGACGCTGCTGCTCCTTGTGCTCCTGGTAGGTCTTGAACGCTTGGGTCGTCGAATCCAGCTCCGCGACCTGGGAAACCGGCACGTCCCACCAGGACTCACTGTCGGGCGCGTGGACCAGCGGGTCCGTCTCGACGTGCACCAGGACCGGGCCGCCGGCGTGCTGCTTGGCCTGCACGAGCGCGTCGCGGAGCTCGTCGATGCCGCTCGCGCGGATGACCCTGACGCCCAGGCTCTCGGCGTTCGTGGCGAGGTCGATCGGCAGCTTGGTGCCGTCCAGGCGACCGGTGCGCTCGTCGCGGTAGCGGTACCTGGTGCCGAAGCGCTGGGATCCCAGCTCCTCCGACAACGCGCCGATCGAGTGGAACCCGTGGTTCTGGACGAGCACGACGATGATCTTGATGCCCTCCGACACCGCCG
>Ga0299913_10002578_pt1 | contig 14382 bp, 13 predicted proteins | sample RVTome_9_FD_201360 | JGI IMG/M metagenome (GOLD analysis project Ga0299913, IMG submission 201360) | Soil microbial communities from uranium-contaminated site in the Upper Colorado River Basin, Wyoming, United States - RVT155D38 (version 2) ... | reverse complement strand
GACCGAAGTGGGGGTCGTCGTCGGCGACGGCGGCGATGCCACTGCCGCGATCCTCGATCTCCACCACGAGCTCGTCGTCGGCCGCCACCACGCGAACGGCCGCTTCCGCGGCGCCCGAGTGTTTCGCAGCGTTGGCGAGCGCCTCGACGACGATGCCGTGCACGGTCTCCAGCACGGCGGGTGACACATCGTCGAGGCTTCCCTCGACATCGACCCGGGTGGGCAGGTGCCACTTGTCTGCTTGCTCCTGGACGAAGCCGGTGAACACCGGCTCTAGGCGTGGTTTCTCGGCGGTCATCTCGAAGAGGATCTGACGGATGCGATGCAGGTCGTCCCGGATCGCGTCCTCGACCTCCTTCAGTGAGGAGATCGCCCCCTGGGGGTCGCCTTCGATCCGCAGGCGCAGGGTCTGCAGCTCCAGCACCGCCGACGTGACCGCCTGGGTCAGGCCGTCATGGATCTGCATCGCCCACCGGGTCCGCTCCTCGAGCAGCCGGCGTTCGACCGTGGAGACCACGCTCGGGTGCAGTGCCTGGGAGGCGCGCTCACGCGTGCCTGGTGCGATCACCGTAGGTCCATCCTTCCGGTCGTAGCCGTTGTGTCTAGTTCGTTGTCGGCCGGAAGTCGGCCCACCTTGACCGTTCGCCACATCGGGCCCGTGGCGTTCGCCGGAAGGGGGCGTGGAGCTCACCTATGCCGAAGGCCCGGCCGTCGGACCGGGCCTTCGGGGGACCGCGTCCCGCGGGGGGAGCGGCTGACCCATCCTCTCGCCTCCGCGGGTCTCCGACATCGGCCGAAGGTCGCGCGATGGTACCTACGACGGAGGGCATCAGGGGCCAAAGTTGTCAATCCCACACTCAAGTTCTATGCTGCCGAGGCGCGAAACAAGAGAGAGACCCTGGTCGGGGGGTTGCCCCCCTGAAGGAGGAACGAGCGGACATGGCACGAGCCGTAGGCATCGACCTCGGTACCACGAACTCGGTGGTCTCGGTCCTGGAGGCCGGCGAACCGGTCGTGGTCCCCAACGCGGAGGGATCCCGCACTACCCCGTCGGTGGTCGGCTTCTCGAAGAACGGCGAGATCCTCGTCGGGGAGGTCGCCAAGCGTCAGGCCATCACCAACCCCGACCGCACGATCCGGTCCGTCAAGCGCCACGTCGGCGACAAGTCGTGGTCCGTCGACATCGACGGCAAGGGGTGGACACCTCAGGAGGTCTCCGCCCAGATCCTGATGAAGCTGAAGCGCGACGCCGAGGCCTACCTCGGCGACACCGTCACGCAGGCCGTCGTGACCGTGCCCGCCTACTTCGACGACGCCCAGCGCCAGGCCACGAAGGAGGCCGGCGCGATCGCGGGGCTCGAGGTGCTGCGGATCATCAACGAGCCGACCGCGGCGGCGCTCGCTTACGGCCTGGACAAGAGCGAGACCGATCACACGGTGCTCGTGTTCGACCTCGGCGGCGGCACGTTCGACGTGTCACTGCTGGAGATCGGCGAAGGGGTATTCGAGGTCAAGGCGACCCACGGCGATACACAGCTCGGCGGCGACGACTGGGATCAGCGGATCATCGACCTGCTCGTGAAGTCGTTCAAGGACGGCCACGGGGTGGACCTGTCGCAGGACCGCATGGCGCTGCAGCGGCTGCAGGAAGCGGCCGAGAAGGCCAAGGTCGAGCTGTCGCAGGTGACCGAGACGACGATCAACCTTCCGTTCATCACGGCGACGAACGAGGGCCCGCTGCACCTCGAGCAGAAGCTCACGCGCGGTGAGTTCGAGCGCATGACCGAAGACCTCGTCGAGCGATGCAAGGTGCCCTTCGAGCTGGCCGTCAAGGACTGGGGCAGCGACGCCGGCCAGATCGACCACATCATCATGGTCGGCGGCTCGACCCGCATGCCGATGATCCAAGAGCTCGTCAAGAAGCTCACCGGCGGCAAAGAGCCCCACAAGGGCGTGAACCCCGACGAGGTCGTCGCGATCGGTGCGGCGGTCCAGGCCGGCGTGCTCAAGGGTGACGTCAAGGACATCCTGCTGCTCGACGTAACGCCCCTGTCGCTCGGCGTGGAGACCCTCGGCGGCATCGTGCAGCGCATGATCGAGCGCAACACCACGATCCCGACCCGCAAGGCCGAGACGTTCACGACCGCGGCCGACTCGCAGACTCAGGTCGAGATCAACGTGTTGCAGGGTGAAGGCGAGACCGTTGCGTCACCCGGCGTGAAGTCGCTCGGCCGGTTCAACCTGGTCGGCCTTCCACCCGCGCCGCGCGGTGTGCCGCAGATCGAGGTGTCCTTCGACATCGACGCCAACGGCATCGTGAACGTCAGTGCCAAGGACCTGGCCACCGGCAAGGAGCAGGCGATGACGATCACCGGCGGCACTGCGCTCTCGAAGGACGAGATCGACCGCATGGTCAAGGAGGCCGAGGCGTTCGCGGCAGAGGATCACAAGCGCCGCGAGGCCGTCGAGGTCCGCAACGAGGCCGACCAGGTCGTGTACCAGTCCGAGAAGTTCGTGGCGGACAACGCGGACTCGATCCCCGAGGCCGAGAAGACCGAGCTGCAGAGCGCGACCGACGCGCTGAAGGAGCTGTTGAAGGATCAGGAGGCAGACGTGGACGCCCTGCGCACGACCACTGAGTCCGTCAAGTCGATCTTCAGCAGGGTCGGTCAGGCGATGTATGAGAACGCCGAGGCGTCGCAGGCAGCCGCGACCGGCGCTGGCGACGCCTCGACGGAAGACGCCTCGTCGCAGGACGACGAGGTAGTGGAAGGCGAGATCGTCGACGAAGGAGGTGCAGGGTGATGCTCGCCAAGTGGGATCCGTTCCGCGACCTGAAGGCGGTCGAGGAGGAGTTCGACCGGCTCGCCGGCCGGGCCTTCTCCCGCAACGCCTGGGTTCCCGCACTCGACGTTCGCGAGAACGAAGAGCGCTTCGAGGTGACGATGGATCTGCCTGGGCTCCATCCCGAGCAGGTCAGCGTGACCTTCGAGGACGGCATGCTCAGCGTGACGGGCCGTCGTGAGCTGGCCAGCGACGAGAAGGGCGAGACGTGGCACCGCATCGAGCGGAGCTACGGCACGTTCGCCAGGTCGATCCGGCTGCCGCAGACGGCCGACACCGAGCGTATCGAGGCGTCGTTCGATAACGGCGTGCTGACCGTCGCGGTGCCCAAGGTCGAACAGGCGAAGCCTCGCACGATCGAGGTCAAGGCCACGTGACCGACGACCGGCACGACACCGAGCCGCGGTTCCGCGTGACGGACAAGCGGCACGCCGCTCGGCAGGCCGAGCAAGCAGGGCAGGCCGAGGGCTCCCCGGGCGAGCCCTCGGCGCCCGCCGATGCCGTCGAGCCCGAGGCATCCGAAGCTGCGCCGATCGCCGACGAGCTGGCCGACGCACGTGCCCAGGCAGAGGAGTACCGCGAGCACCTCCAGCGGCTGCAGGCCGAGTTCGACAACTACCGCAAGCGCACGCTGAAGGAGCAGAGCCGCATGCTCGAGCTCGCGTCCGAGCCGGTCGTTCGTCGCCTCCTCGAGGTGCTCGACGACTTCGAGCTCGCGCTGCTGCACGCCGATCTGCAGGACGACGTGCCCGAGGGTGAGCAGGCCGAGCTGCAGCGGTTCCTCAAGGGGGTCGAGCTCGTGTTCGCGAAGCTGTCCGACGCGCTGCGCGCCGAAGGGCTCGAGCGGATCGACAGTGAAGGCAAGCCGTTCGATCCCGAACTGCACGAGGCGCTGATGCAGACCGGCGACGGTGAAGGTGACCTCGTGGTCGCCGAGGTGTTCCGACCGGGCTACACGCTCAAGGGGCATGTGCTGCGTCCCGCCGGTGTGCGGGTCGAGCGGCGCTGAGCGCCCGCCCAGGCCGCAGGGAGGTGAAGGTGCATGGCCGAGGACGAGGTACGCCGCGAGTGGTTCGAGAAGGACTACTACGCGACCCTGGGCGTGCCCAAGAACGCCTCTGCCGCCGAGATCAAGAAGGCCTACCGCAAGCTGGCCCAACAGCACCACCCGGACGCGAACCCCGGCAACCGTGACTCGGAGGACCGGTTCAAGGAAGTCTCGGCGGCCTACGACGTGCTCGGCGACGCCGACAAGCGATCGCGCTACGACCAGGTGCGCGACATGGCCGCCGCCGGCTACGGGGCCACGGGGTTCCCGGGGCCGGGCGGCCGAGGTTCGGCTGGCGGGGGGTTCCCCGGCGGCGGCGCCTATGAGTCCGTCGACCTGGGGGACCTGCTCGGCGGCATGTTCGGGGGCGGGGCCGGCCGCCGCGGCCGCCAGGCTCGCCCCCGCAAGGGCGCGGACCTCGAGACCGAGGTCACCGCGACGTTCGACGACGCGATGCGCGGCGTGACGGTGCCGGTCAAGCTGACCGGTCCGGCGCCGTGCGGCACGTGTCACGGGTCCGGCGCGGCGCCGGGCACCTCGCCGACGACGTGTGCGCAGTGCGGCGGTGACGGGCAGGTCGCGGTCAACCAAGGCTTCTTCTCGATGGCGCAGACATGTCCGCGATGCCAAGGCAGCGGGCGCATCGTCGAGTCGCCGTGCCCGACGTGTAAGGGGACCGGCGCCCAGCGGCGCACCCGCCGCCTGCAGGTCAAGCTGCCCGCCGGCGTGCAGGACGGGGCGCGCATCCGGCTCACCGGCAAGGGGGAGCCCGGTGGCGCCGGCGTGCCGGCGGGCGACCTGTTCGTGCGTGTGCGCGTACGACCGCACGCGGTGTTCGGTCGCAAGGGTGATCACCTGACCGTGCGGCTTCCGATCACCTACCCCGAGGCCGCGCTCGGCGCGCAGGTGCAGGTGCCCACGCTCGACGGGCCGGTGACCCTCAAGGTGCCGGCCGGCACTCCCACCGGCAAGACCTTCCGCATCAAAGGCAAAGGTGTCCCTACGAAGGGTGGTCACGGCGACCTGCTGGCCACGGTGCAGGTCGACGTGCCCGGCAAACTCTCGAAACACGAGAAGGAGCTGCTGCGCCAGCTCCAGGACGAGCGCACCGAGTCGCCGCGGGCCGAGCTCGGTGTCGCGTGAGGTGAGCCACGTGCAGGGATCCGACGATCGACGTCAGCAGACCGAACGGGCCCGGGAGGCCGTGGATGAGGCCCGCCGCCTGGCCATCGAAGCTGAGGAGCGAGCCGTCTACATCATCAGCGTGGCCGCCGAGCTGGCCGGGGTGCATCCCCAGACGCTGCGCATCTACGAGCGCAAGGGGCTGTTGCAGCCGCAGCGCACATCGGGCAACACCCGCCGTTACTCCGAGCGCGACATCGCGCGGCTGCAGCTGATCCAGGAGCTCACGCAGCGCCGCGGGGTCAACCTCGCGGGGGTCAAGCTGATCATGGAGATGCAGGCCGAACTCGATGCCATGCGGCAGCGGACCGACGAGCTCGAGCGGCAGCTGCGACTGTCGCGCCGGGCGAAGCGGCGAACGGGACGTGAGGGGCGCGGCGCGATCGTGCCGCTGCGCAGCGTGTTCCTGCCGCCCTGGGAGGTCCGGTGACGGTCCGTCTGCGAGGTGCCCGCGTGGTGCTGCGGCCCTTCCGCGAGCACGAGTTCGAGGTGCTGTGGGCGGCCGAGGTCGCCGACCGCGGTGCGTTCCAGGCGCCGATGCCCGACCTGGACGCGTTCCGTGACCGGCTGCGCCGGCGCGTGGCGACCTCGGGCGAGTGGAGCCGCACCGAGCTGCTGCTCGCCGTGGAGGCCGACGGTGACCTGGCGGGCGACGTGCAGGCGCGGCGCGACGACCAGACGATGCCTCCGGGGCTGTTCGAGGTGGGGCTGGGCCTGTTCGCGGACGCGCGGGGGCGCGGTGTCGGCACCGAGGCCCTCGGGCTGCTCACGGACCACCTGTTCGCCGACGAGCAGGCCCATCGCGTGCAGCTGTCGACCGACGTCGACAACACCGCGATGCGGCGCTCGGCCGAGAAGGCCGGCTACACCTTCGAAGGGGTGCTCCGCGGCTACTGGCCCGTGGCCGAGGGGCCGCCGCGCGACTACGCGATGTACGCCACGACGAGAGCCGATCACGAGGCAGGTGACCGATGGACCCCAGCAAGCTGACGATCAAGACACGCGGGGCGCTCGAGGCAGCGCACCAGCAGGCGATCGCACGCGACCACCGGTCGATCGAACCCGAGCACGTGCTCTTCGCGCTGCTCTCCGACCCGGCGGGGGTGGTCTACCCGCTGCTGGACCAGGTGGGGGTCGCGCCCAAGACCCTGCGTGACCGCACCGACGAGGCGCTCGACCGCATCCCGAAGGTGTTCGGGGGTGACGCCGAGGTGCGGTTCTCCCCGGCGACCTCGCGCCTGCTCGCGGCGGCGGCGGCCGAGGCCGACCAGCTCACCGACGAGTACGTCTCGACCGAGCACCTGCTGCTCGCGATGCTGGGCGACACGGGCGGCGGCGCGGCGATGCTGCTCACCGACGCCGGGCTCACGCGCGACGCGACGCTCGGCGCGCTGGCCCAGGTCCGCGGGCGCCGCCGGGTGACCGACGAGAATCCCGAGGACAAGTACCAGGCGCTCGAGCGCTACGGCCGCGACCTGACCGAGGCCGCGCGCAAAGGCAAGCTCGACCCGGTGATCGGTCGCGACGAAGAGGTGCGCAGGGTGATCCAGGTGCTCTCGCGCCGCACGAAGAACAACCCGGTGCTGATCGGGGAGCCCGGCGTCGGCAAGACCGCGATCGTCGAAGGCCTGGCGCAGCGCATCGTCGACGGCGACGTGCCCGAGTCGCTGAAGCACAAGCGCGTGGTCTCCCTGGACCTCGGCGGCATAATCGCCGGGGCGAAGTACCGGGGGGAGTTCGAGGACCGGCTCAAGGCGGTGCTGCAGGAGATCGCGCAGAGCGAAGGGGAGATCGTCACCTTCATCGATGAGCTGCACACGATCGTCGGCGCCGGGGCGGCCGAAGGGGCGATGGACGCCGGCAACATGCTCAAGCCGATGCTTGCCCGCGGTGAGCTCCGCGCGATCGGCGCGACGACGCTCGACGAGTACCGCCAGCACATCGAGAAGGACCCCGCGCTGGAGCGACGGTTCCAGCCGGTGCTCGTCGAGGAACCGAGCGTCGAGGACACGATCGGGATCCTGCGGGGGTTGAAGGAGCGCTACGAGGTGCACCACGGCGTCCGCATCCAGGACCCCGCGCTGGTGGCCGCAGCGGTGCTCTCCGATCGGTACGTGACGGGGCGGTTCCTGCCCGACAAGGCGATCGACCTGATCGACGAGTCCGCGAGCCGGCTGCGGATCGAGATCGACTCGATGCCGGTCGAGATCGATGAGGTCGAGCGGCGCATCCGCCAGCTCGAGATCGAGAAGGCGGCGCTGTCGAAGGAGTCCGACGAGGCCTCGGCGGAGCGGCTGGACCGACTCGAACGCGAGCTCGCCGACCTGCAAGAACGAAGCGCGGGCATGCAGGCGCACTGGCAGCGCGAGAAGCAGCTGATCGACGCGATCCGCGAGCGCAAGCAGGCGATCGAAGAGGCGCGGATGCAGGCCGATCGCGCCGAACGAGACGGCGATCTCCAACGGGCCGCCGAGCTCCGTTACGGCACCCTCGTCGAGCTCGACAAGCAGCTCGAGGCCGACAACGCCGCGCTCGAGGACCTCCAGCGCGAGCTGAAGATGCTGAACGAGGAGGTCACCGAAGAAGACGTCGCCGAGGTGGTCGCGAAGTGGACCGGCATCCCGGTCAGCCGCCTGATGGAAGGCGAGATGCAGAAGCTCGTCCATCTCGAGCAGGCGCTGCACGAACGCGTCGTCGGGCAGGACGAGGCGGTCGAGGCGGTCGCCAACGCGATCCGCCGCTCGCGCGCGGGCCTGTCCGATCCGAACCGCCCGATCGGCTCGTTCCTGTTCCTCGGTCCGACCGGTGTGGGCAAGACCGAGCTGGCGCGTGCACTGGCCGACTACCTGTTCGACGACGAGCGGGCGATCGTGCGCGTCGACATGAGCGAGTACCAGGAGCGTCACACCGTCTCGCGGCTGGTCGGGGCGCCGCCCGGCTATGTCGGGTACGAGGAGGGCGGGCAGCTCACCGAAGCCGTTCGGCGGCGCCCGTACAGCGTCGTGTTGCTCGACGAGATGGAGAAGGCCCACACCGACGTGTTCAACGTCCTGCTGCAGCTGCTCGACGACGGCCGGCTCACCGACGGCCAGGGCCGAACGGTCGACTTCCGCAACGCGATCGTGATCATGACCTCGAACCTCGGCTCCGCGGTGTTCCAGGACGCGGGCCTGGCGAGCGACAAGGGGCGCGAGGCGATCCTCGACGACGTGCGGGCGTACTTCCGGCCCGAGTTCGTGAACCGGATCGACGAGATCGTCGTGTTCGAGCCGCTCACCCGCGAGCACATCCGCGCGATCGTCGACATCCAGCTGCGGCAGCTGCGTGAGCGCCTCGCCGAGCGCAAGCTCACGCTCGAGCTGACCGACGCGGCGCTCGACCTGCTCGCGGCCGAGGGGTACGACCCGTCCTTCGGCGCGCGGCCCCTGAAACGGCTGATCCAGCGTGAGCTGCAGGATCCGCTCGCGATGCAGCTGCTGTCGGGCGAGCTCCGCGACGGCGACACTGTTCAGGTGGATGTCCGTGACGCGGAGTTCGACCTCACGACGGTGAGCGCCGACACGTCTCGATGAAGGCCGGCACCGCCTCTCGGCTCCTCGTCGGAATCTTCAGCGCGATGATCGCGATCCTCGCGCTGATGGCGCTCACCGGGGACGATGAGGCACGTTCGATCCTGCGGCCCATGGTCGTGGCAGCGGTCCTCGTCGGTGGGATCTTCTACCTCACGCACCGCTACAAGGTCGCTCCTCGCCGAGCGATGTTCATCGACCAGGCTCGCAGGCTGGGTCTCACTGCTGTCGAGGGTGATCCGCTCGACCTTCTCGGTTCACGGTTCGAGGTGGTGCGCAGGCGGGCTTCGGTCCGCGACGTCGAGACCACGGCGACCGGAACATGGGAGGGCCACGACGTCGCTGTCGTCGACTACTGGTACGCGCCGACGAGCCGCCTTGAGGTCGACGACTACGTACGGTTCGTGTGCGCGCTGCTTCCGGTCCCACGGACCTGGCCCGGGCTCCTCGTTGTGCCGGAGCGGATCGCGACCCTGGTGGGCGACGCGATCGGTGGACACGAGCCCGACACCGAGTCCGAGGCCTTCAACCGGAGCTTCGCCGTCCGCACCGACGATCGCCGGTTCACGAGCGCGGTGCTCGATGGTCGGATGATCACATGGCTCCAGGAACTGCCCTCACACACCGGCTTCGAGGTGCGGGACGGTCGTCTGCTTTGCTTCGTCGCCCGTCAGCTCGACGGGGACGTCGAACATGCGCTCCGGACCGGACGGGCCTTCCTGCACCGGGTCCCCGGCACCGCTCGCACCTGGTACGGGTGAGCCGGGGTTCGGTCTCGGGCTCGCTTGGTCGATACTGTGGATGTGGAAGCATCGTTCGTCGTCCTCGGCCTGCTGATCGCGGGTGCCGTCGCGTGGTGGCAGTGGCAGGCCAAGCGCAAACGGCACGACGCCTTCGTGACGCTCGCCACCCAGTTCGGGCTCGAGCACGCGACCGAGGACCCGTTCGGGCTGCTCGGTGAGCCGTTCGCGCTGTTCAGCAAAGGCGACGGCCGCGGCATCGACCACGTCGTGTGGGGTGAGTGGCAGCAGATGCCGCTGCGTGCCTTCGACTACTGGTACTACGAGGAGTCGACCGACTCCAACGGCCATCGATCGAAGAGCTACTCGCGGTTCAGCGGCGTGATCACCCCGATCGAGGCAGCCTGCTCGGCCCTGTCGATCACGCCGGAGAACGTGCTGACTCGCCTCAAGGACGCCCTGACGTTCCGCGACATCGACTTCGAGTCCGAGGAGTTCAACCGCGCGTTCGAGGTGCGCTGCAACGACAAGAAGTTCGCCCATACCCTGATCGACGCCCGCATGGTCGCCTGGCTGCTCGCGAGCGGCAGGGAGCATTCCTTCGAGATCGTGGGCAACCGCGTGCTCTGTTACCGCAAACGGGTCGACCCGATGGCCTACGTACACCTGTTCGGCACCACGAGGGGGTTCCGGGAGGCGATCCCGGCGGTGGTGTTCAACCTGTACCCGCGCTCGGGGTAGGCTCGCGGGCGAACCCAAGGGAGGCCCATCGTGGAATTCGTGATCGTGATCCTCGTGCTCGCCGCGGTCGTCGCGGTCGGCGTGATCGTCAGCTACAACCGCTTCGTCGCTCAGCGCAACCTGATCCGGGACGCCTGGGCGAACATCGACACCGAGCTGCGGCGGCGATACGACCTGATCCCCAACCTGGTCGAGACGGTGCGGGGCTACGCCTCCCACGAGCGCGAGGTGCTCGAGAACGTCACGAAGGCCCGTGCGGCGGCAGCGGCCTCGACCGGCTCACCCGCCGAGCAGGCAGCGGCCGAGGGCCCTTTCGTGGCGGCGCTGCGGCAGCTGTTCGCCGTGGTCGAGGCCTACCCCGACCTGAAGGCGAACCAGAACTTCCTGGCGCTGCAGTCCGAGCTGACGAACACCGAGGACCGGCTGCAGACCGCCCGGCGCTTCTACAACGCGAACGTCCGCGACTACAACCGGCGCGTGCAATCGTTCCCCTCGAACATCATCGCGAACATGTTCAGGTTCGAAGAGGAGCAGTTCTTCGAGGTCGACGAGTCGCTGCGCGGCGACGCGGGCGTGCCACAGGTCGACTTCACGGGGGCCACCCCCGGCGTGAAGTTCGGCGGATCTGAGCCGGCGCCGAGCGCCGAACCTGCGTCCGGCGACGAGACGCCACCACCACCGCCCCCGCCGACCCCGAGCTGATCGGGGAGGCCCCTCACGCGGGGGACGGGCGCGTGGTGATCGTGCGTCCGGCGAGACGGTGACCGATCGCCGCTCCTGCGTCCACGACGGCGCGTGCCAGGCGGGGCAGGTCGCCGCTCGGGAACCGCCGGGGCGGCCCCGAGATGCTGACGGCGGCGACGGCCTTGCCGTCGAGGAGCACGGGCGCCGCGATCGAGATCAGGTCGAGGGCGAGCTCACCCCGGCTCGTCGCGTAGCCCCGGCTGCGGACCTCGTCGAGCTGGTGCCGAAGCGCCGACGGGTCGGTCACCGTGTGCTGGGTGAGCGCCTCCAGAGGACGGCGCAGCACGGCCTCGCGGACGCGGCGGTCGCCGAAGGCCATCATCACCTTGCCGCTGGAGCTCGCGTGGGCGGGGCTGCGGCGGCCGACCCAGCTGCGCATCACGACGGTCTGCGCCGGGGCGACCTGATCGACGTAGACGACGTGGAACCGGTCGAGCACCGCGAGGTTCGTGGTCTCGGAGGTGACCGAGGCGAGCTCCTCGAGCAGCGGCCGCGCCTGGCTGACGACCGGGAGCCTGGCCATCGCGGTCGCCGCGAGCCCCAGGATGCGCGTCCCCAGCCGGAACCGCCGCGTGGCCGCGTCGCGTTCGACGAGCCCACTGGACGACAGGGTGCCCAACAGGCGCGACACGGTGGAGCGGTGCACGTCGAGCTCGCGCGCGATGTCGGAGACCCCGAGTCCTTCTGGAGCCCTGCTCAGCAGATCGAGCACGATCACGACCCGCTCCGCTCCGTCGACCCTGCGCATGGCGCTCAGGGTAGCGCCACGGTCGTGCAGGACGTGACGTGGTGTGCCTACTCGATCGCGAGGGTCTGCGGCGGTATCGATGGCGCGGTGCCATCGGCCGTGTCGAAGGGCGAGCGCCGCCGGACCGACCGTGTCGCGATCCACCAGACCCCGGCCCAGGTGAGCGCGACCCCCGCGAGGATGAACGCCGCCGTGCGCGGGCCCAGCGCGTCGGCCATCCAGGCGGCCCCGAGGCTCGACAGCCCGAGCGACAGGGTGATGAACGCGAGGTCGACGCCGAAGATGCGACCGCGGATGTGGTCCGGCACGATCACCTGCAGGCCGTAGGTCGACAGCACCCACTGCGACCCGCCCCCGAGGTGAGCGACGAACACCGAGACCATCGCGACGCCGAGCGCCGGCGCGAGGCCGAGCGTCAGGTACCCGAGGCCGAACACGACCAATGAGCCGCCGATCGAGCTGTACAACCGTTCGTGGTTGGGCCCCGAGAGTCGATGGCCGAGGAACGGGCCGATCAGTGCCCCCACCCCCCGGCAGGCCATCAGCAGCCCGATGCCGATCTCGCCCGCGTCGAACACCGACTCCGCGAAGATCGGGATCAGGGCGAGCACCCCGGCGGCCATGCCGAACCCGCCCTTGACCGCGAGCAGCGCGAGCACACGATGGTCACGGCGCGCGTAGGCGACGGTCTGCACGGCGGCCACGCGCAGCGAGGGATGGTCGACCTCGCGGGGTTCCCGCGCAGAGAAGGACCGCCGGATGCCCAGCAGCAGCCCCGCCGAGACCACGAACGAGCCCGCGTCGATCAGGAACGCGGTGTCATGCCCGAGCGTCGCGGTGACGACCCCGCCGATCGCGGCGCCCACGGCGAGCATCGTGCCCCACAGCGATCCACCGATCGCGTTGGCGGTCGCCAGGTCGTCGGGTTCGACGAGATTCGGGATCGCCGCTGGCGCCGCCGCGTCGAAGGGCGCCGCGAACAGCGACAGCATCGCGAGCAGCGGGTAGGCCACCCATATCGTCGAGGCGCCGACCACCAGGAAGGCCACGCACAGCACCGCGCGCGCCAGGTCGCACACGATCATCAGCCGGCGCCGGTCGATCCGGTCGGCCAGCACCCCTGCCAGCGGTGAGGCCGCGAAGAACGCCAGCTCCTGGGACAGGATCAGCAGCCCGAGGAAGATGTCGCGGTCGGTGTGCTCGAGCACGAGCGAACCGATCGCGACGAAGAGGAACCAATCGCCGCCGAGCGAGATCACCGAGGCCAGGAACAGCCGGCGGAAGTCCCGGTTGCGCCCGAGCAGCGACCACGCGGCCCGGAACCCTCCGGCCGGTGCCTTCGCCCGTGCTGTCCTTCGATCGCCCACGCGGCCCGCAAGGGTAGCCGCGACCGGCGCGCGCTACCCCTCGGGGAGCAGCCCCCGGCGCCCGCGGATCCGCCGGTCCAGCCGGCCGAACACCAGATAGTCGACCGCCACGCCGATCGCCACGATGACCGCCAGCGCCGCCAGCAGTGCGGGCAGGTTGCCCTGCTCAGCGGCCAGCAGGTGGCCGAGGCCGCTGGCTCCCGCCGTGGCGACGATCAGCTCGCCGGCCATCAGGGCCTTCCACGCGAAGCCCCACGCCTGCTGCAGGCCGGCCATATAGCCGGGCAGCGCCGCCGGGAAGATCACGCTGCGGTACCGCTCCCAGCCCCGAGCGCCGAGCGTACGGCCGGCCCGGTCGAGCAGCGGCGGCACCTGCCGGAACGCCTGCAACGTCGCAAGGGTCATCGCCGGGAACGCGCCGACGATCGCGACGAACACGACCGCCCGTTCGGTCATACCGAACCAGACGACGGCCACCGGTACCCACGCGACGAACGGCGTGATCTGCAACGCGACCACGATCGGGCGGATCGCCCGGCGCGTGAACTCGTGCAGCGCGAGGGCGGCGCCGAGCCCCGTGCCGATCGCGATCGCCACGATGAACGAGGCCGCCAGGCGCACCATCGTCTTCCACGTCGCCTCCAGGAGCGTGCCGTCGCGCACGCCATCGAGGACCACGCGCCAGACCTCGGCGGGTGAAGGGATCGAGGCCGTGGAGGTGACCGCCGCGAGCAGCGCCCAGATCCCCAGCAGCCCGGCGATACCCGCCAGGGGTGCGCCGAGCTCCCTAGCGACCCATCTCGTCGGCGACACCTCTGTCCACCTCCCTCATCAACAGCTCGTGGACCTCGGTCACGACCCGCGACACCAGCACGTCGTCGAGCTGACGGGGCCGCGGGGCGTGGATCCTCACCTCTTCGAGCAGTCGCCCCGGGGCAGCCGTCATCACGAGCACCCGATCGGCCAGCACGGCGGCCTCCCGGACGTTGTGCGTGACGAACAGGAACGTCTTGCGGCCTTCGCTCGCCACCCACGCCCGTTGCACCTCGTCCTGCAGCAGCTCACGTGCCTGCGCGTCGAGCTGACCGAAGGGCTCGTCGCCGAGAAGCACCTCGGGGTCGGCGGCCAGGGCCCGCGCGAGCGCCGCCCGCTGCCGCATGCCCGCAGACAACTCGTGAGGCTGCGCGTCGGCGAACCTGGTCAGCCCCACCGTGGCCAGCCACTCGCGAGCACGGTCGCGACGTTCGGCGGCCGGCACGCCGACCAACCGCAGCGCGAGCTCGACGTTGCCGGTCACCGACAGCCACGGGAACAGCGCCGGCTCCTGGAACAGCACGGCGCGATCGGGACCCGGCCCCTGGATCGGGCGGCCGTCGACGAGGGCCTGCCCGGCGCTCGG
>Ga0299913_10002577_pt1 | contig 14383 bp, 11 predicted proteins | sample RVTome_9_FD_201360 | JGI IMG/M metagenome (GOLD analysis project Ga0299913, IMG submission 201360) | Soil microbial communities from uranium-contaminated site in the Upper Colorado River Basin, Wyoming, United States - RVT155D38 (version 2) ... | reverse complement strand
ACGACGCTGCGGGGCGGGCGCGTGGACGAGCCCGAGATGCCCAGCGGCCAGCTCGTCCTCCAGCCGCCGCCGCAGGTCCAGCCCAACGAGGGTGCCGCGGGAGTGGCGATGAACGCCATCCCGATGCTCGGCAGCCTGGGCTCGATCGTGCTGGTCGCGACCCTGGGCACCACCGGCGGGGGAGGTGGGATCAGCAGCAGCACCCGCTTCATCGCGGCGGGCATGTTCCTGTTCGCCACCTTGGGTTTCATCTTCGTGCAGATCGACCGGCAGCGGAAACAGCGCCAGCAGCAGGTGACCGGGTCGCGCACGGAGTACCTCCGCTACCTGTCGACGGTCCGCAAGGTGGCCCGGGAGGCCGCCGACCAGCAGCGCCGGGCGCTGACCTGGCACCACCCGGCGCCGACCTCCCTGCCCGCACTGGCCGAGGACCGGACCCGGGTGTGGGAGCACACGGCGACCGACCCGCACTTCCTGCAGGTGCGCTACGGCCTCTGCGCCCAACCGCTGGCGCTGGAGCTGGTGCCGCCGGAGAGCGCACCGATCGACGACGTGGACCCCGCGGCGGCGTCCGCGCTGCACCGCCTCCTGGTCGTGCACCGGCTGCAGCCGGACCTGCCGGCCTCGATCGACCTGCGTGCCTTCGACCGGGTGGAGGTGTGCGGGGACGAGGAGCGGTCCCGGTCCTTGGCCCGATCGATGATCTGCTCCGCGGCAGCCTTCCAGTCGCCGGAGAGCGTCATCGTGGCGGTGCTCGCGACCGACGAGACCCTCGCCCACTGGGACTGGGTCAAGTGGCTCCCCCACGTGCAGAGCCCCCAGCAGAGCGACGCGGTGGGGCCGATGCGGATGGTCACCACCTCGCTCGCCGACCTGGCCAACCTGCTTCCACCGGACCTCAGCGACCGGCCCCGGTTCGGCGCCGACGAGCGCCCCGCCAGCCCGCACATCCTGCTGGTGATCGACGGGGCCGAGCTGCCGCCCGGCAACCACGTCGTACCCCCTGACGGCCTGCACGGCGTCACCCTCGTCGACCTGCCGTCCCGGTGGGGCGAGCTCGAGGACGCCACCCGGCTGCGTCTCCAGCTGGAGGACGGGCCCGCCGACGAGCAGGGCCGGGTGCCGGTGCTGGCGGTCCGGGTCCGGGAGCAGCCGATCCGGGCCAAGGGCGACCAGTGCGACCTGGCGACCGCGGAGGCGTTCGCCCGGCGGCTCACCCCGCTGCACACGGCCTCGGGTCCGGCCGAGCAGGCCAGCGGGGAGATCTCCGGACCGACGGACTTCATGGACCTGCTCGGCCTGGGCGACGTACGCCGGTTCGAGCCGGCCCCCGCGTGGCGCACCCGACCGGCGCGCGACCGGCTCCGGGTGCCGATCGGCCTGGGCGAGGGCGGCTCGATGGTGCACCTCGACATCAAGGAGTCCGCCCAGCAGGGGATGGGCCCGCACGGCCTGGTGATCGGCGCCACCGGCTCGGGCAAGTCGGAGTTCCTGCGCACCCTCGTGCTCGGGCTGGCGATGACCCACTCGCCCGAGCAGCTCAACATGGTGCTCGTCGACTTCAAGGGCGGGGCCACGTTCGCCGGCATGACCGACATGCCCCACGTTTCTGCCGTCATCACCAACCTGGCCCAGGAGCTCACCCTCGTCGACCGGATGCAGGACGCGCTGTCCGGGGAGATGGTGCGCCGCCAGGAGCTGCTGCGCGAGGCCGGCAACTTCGCCTCGATCCGCGACTACGAGAAGGCCCGCGTCGCCGGCGAGGACCTGGCCCCGATGCCGTCGCTGTTCATCGTGGTCGACGAGTTCTCCGAGATGCTCTCGGCGAAGCCGGAGTTCATCGACCTCTTCGTGGCCATCGGCCGGCTGGGCCGGTCGCTCGGCCTGCACCTCCTGCTCGCCTCGCAGCGCCTGGAGGAGGGCCGGCTCCGCGGGCTGGAGTCGCACCTGTCCTACCGGATCGGGTTGCGCACGTTCAGCGCCCAGGAGTCCCGCGCGGTCCTGGGCGTCCCGGACGCCTACGAGCTGCCGGCCGTGCCCGGCCTGGGCTACCTCAAGCCCGACCCGACCTCGATGACCCGGTTCAAGGCGGCCTACGTCTCGGGGCCGCCGTCGGGCCGGGTGCGCGTACGCCGCGACGAGGGCGGCCACCTGCAGGGGATCCTGCCGTTCACGATCTCCGAGGTGCAGGCGCTGGAGGCCCCCGACCCGGAGCCCGAGTCCGAGCCGGAGCCGGTGCCCGCGGAGTCGCAGGAGACGCTGCTGGACATCGCCGTCGACCGGATGACGGGTCACGGCCCCGCCGCGCACCAGGTGTGGCTGCCACCGCTCGACGTGCCGGACACCCTCGACCGGCTGATGGGCGACCTGGCCGATGATCCCTCGCTCGGCCTGGTCTCCGCGGGCTGGCGGTCGCTGGGCGGGCTGGTGGTCCCGCTCGGCACGGTCGACCGGCCTCGCGAGCAGCGCCGGGACACGCTCACCGTCAACCTCAGCGGCGCGGCCGGGCACGTGGCCGTCGTCGGTGGTCCGCGCAGCGGCAAGAGCACGATGCTGCGCACGATCATGACCAGCATGGCGCTGACCACCACCCCGCTGGAGACGCAGTTCTTCGTCCTCGACTTCGGGGGCGGCACGTTCGCGCCGCTCACCGAGCTGCCGCACGTCTCCGGTGTCGGCAGCCGCTCCGAGCCGGAGGTGGTCCGGCGGGTACTGGCCGAGGTCGCTGGGATCGTCGACCGGCGTGAGGCCTACTTCCGCAGCAACGGGATCGACTCGATCGAGACCTATCGCAGCCGCCGGGCGCAGGGCCGGGCCGACGACGGGTACGGCGACGTCTTCCTGGTCATCGACGGCTGGAGCACACTCCGCTCGGACTTCGACGACCTGGAGATGGAGGTCCAGCAGCTGGCCACGCGGGGGCTGACGTTCGGTCTGCACGTCGTCACCGGGGCGGCCCGCTGGGCCGACTTCCGGGCCTCGATGCGCGACCTGCTCGGCACCCGTCTCGAGCTGCGGCTCGGCGACCCGATGGACTCCGAGATCGATCGCAAGGTCGCGGCGCTGGTGCCGAGCGGACGCCCGGGCCGCGGCCTGGTGCAGGGCAAGCTGCACTTCCTCACCGCGCTTCCCAGGGTGGACGGGGAGCCCACCGCGGACACCCTCGGCGACGGCGTCGACGACCTGATCAAGCGGGTCGCGGCGGCATGGACCGGACCTGCAGGCCCGAAGCTGCGACTTTTGCCGGACCGGGTCGACCTCGACCGGGTCCGCGAGATGGCCGGGGAGTCCGACGGCCGGCTGCTGCTGGGCATCAACGAGAAGGAGCTGGCCCCGGTCGGGCTCGACCCGGACACCGAGCCGCACCTGCTGATCTTCGGCGACGGCCAGTCGGGCAAGAGCGCGGTCCTGCGGTCCTACGTCCGCGAGGTGATGCGCACCCGCACGCCCAAGCAGGCGCAGGTCGTCGTCGTGGACTACCGCCGATCGCTGCTCGGCGAGGTGCCGGAGGACTACCTCCTCAACTACCTCACCTCGGCCGCGCAGGCACAGCCCGCGCTCAAGGACCTGGCGTCCTACCTCGAGAGCCGGATCCCCGGCCCCGACGTGAGCCCCGAGCAGCTGCGCAACCGGTCCTGGTGGACCGGCGCCGAGGTGTTCGTGGTCGTCGACGACTACGACCTGGTCGCCACCCAGCAGAGCTCACCCGTGGCACTCCTGCAGCCGCTGCTCGCCCAGGCTCGCGACGTGGGCCTGCACCTCGTCGTGGCCCGCCGCTCCGGTGGCGCCTCGCGGGCGCTGTACGAGCCGGTGATCCAGTCCCTGCGCGACCTGGCGATGCCCGGGCTGCTGCTCTCCGGCAGCCGCGACGAGGGCCCGCTGATCGGCAACGTCCGCCCGGCGCTCTCGCAGCCCGGCCGTGGCCAGCTGGTCACCCGTGACCGCGGCCGCGAGGTCGTGCAGATGGCCTGGACCGACCTGTCCCTGTGAGCGGGCCGGAGTCGATGTCGCCCAGGTGACGAATCTGAGGACTTCGGCGGCAAAAATGAGACGAACTGGTAACCCGGCGTCAATCTCCCGGAGAACTTCCTGGAGCAGGCTGTGCCTCATGGAAACTGACACCCGCCGTCCCGACCCGGACAACGACATCGAACGCCGTCGCCAGCAGCGCGACGCCCTGCGCCTGCGGCACGCACACCTGCTCGGTCGGCTGATGGCGACCCGCGAGGACCTGCGCGGGGTGCACGCCCTGGCCGACTTCGTCGACGACTCGGTGCGCTGGACCGCCTGAACTCTCCAGGACCTGCGGCATCCCGATGAGGTTGTCGATACAGTCCCCCGGGTGATCTTCAAGCGCGTGGGCGTCGGTCGGCCCTACCCCGACCACGGCCTGACGTCGCGCGCGTGGGCGTCCGTGCCGCCCCGCCAGGTCCGGCTCGATGAGCTGGTGACCACGAAGGACACCCTCCAGCTGGCCGCGCTGCTCGACGAGGACTCGACGTTCTTCGGCGACCTGTTCGCCCACGTCGTGTCCTGGAACGGCGAGTACTACCTCGAGGACGGGCTGCACCGGGCACTTCGCGCCGCCCTGCAGCAGCGCAACGTGCTGCACGCGCGCGTGCACGTGGTGGAGCCCCGATGAGGTCCGCGCAGGCACGACTGCGCTCGGCGGTCACGATGGCCGCCCTCGCCGTACTCCTGCTCATCGCGGTTGCCTGGGGCTGGTCGGCGGTGTCCGAGCCGTTCCCGGAGGGGGAGGAGGTCGCCACCTGCACCTCGACCACGGTGGAGGAGGGCGAGAAGGTCTACCCCGACCAGGTGACGGTGAGCGTGTTGAACGCGGGCGGCCGCGAGGGGCTCGCCAACCGGACCATGACCGAGCTGGTGGACGAGGGGCTCGGGAAGGGCGAGCTCGGGAACGCGCCCGAGGACGCAGACGTCAAGGGCGTCGAGATCTGGGCCGCGGACCTGGAGAACCCCGGGGTGCGGCTGGTGCGCAGCTTCCTGGGCGACGACGTGAAGCTGGTCCGCCGCGATCCGCAGCTGCCCGGGGTGAACGTCGTCGTCGGCGAGGACTTCCCGGGCGTGACCAACGGCCGGAAGTCCGTCGCCGCCCGCGAGGACACCACGATCTGCAGCCCCCCGGCCGACGAACTCTGACCGGCGGGCGCGCTACTCCTCCAGCCACTGGGCGAGCCGGCCGCGGGCGCTGACCTCGCGCAGTCGCCGCTCGGTCCGCTCGCGCTGCTTGCGCGGGGTGACGACCAGCAGGTCGTCGCCATGCCGCAGGACGGTACGCCGCTCGGGCACCAGTGTCTCCCCTTCGCGGATCACCATGGACACCGACGAACCGCGGGGCAGCCGCAGCTCACCGACCTCCACGCCGTGCAGCTTGGAGACCGGGCTGATCGTGATCTGCAGCAGGTCCGCGGCGATCCGCTCCAGCGGCGCCGCCTCGAGGTCGAGGTCGCGCGGCTCGGACCGGCGCGCAACTTTCAGCACCCTGGCCACCATCGGCAGGGTCGGCCCGCTGAGCAGCGTGTAGATCACCACCATCACGAAGACGATGTCGAAGAGCCGGTCGGCGCCGTCGACGCCCTCGGCCAGCGGGATCGTCGCGAAGACGATCGGGACAGCGCCGCGCAGACCGGCGAAGGAGAGGAAGGCGACCTCTCGTGGCGGCAGCCGTTCCACGAGGGTGCAGGCCAGCACGGACAGCGGCCGCGCGACCAGCCCCAGCACCAGCCCAGCGACGACCGCCAGCCCCACCGTCTCGAGGGTGATCCGCCCCGGGGACAACAGCAGCCCGAGCATCACGAACAACCCGATCTGGGCCAGCCAGGCGACACCCTCGGAGAAGGACCGGGTCGCCGCCCGGTGCGGCAGCTCGGAGTTGCCGAGCACGAGCGCGGCGACGTAGACGGCGGCGAAGCCGGAGGCGTGGGCGGCCGCGCCGCCGGCGTACGCGAGGATCGCCAGGCTCATCACGGCGAGCGGGTAGAGGCCGGAGGCGGGCAGCGCCGCCCGCCTCATCACCCAGCCGCCGGCGAAGCCGACGGCGAGGCCGATCAGGACACCGGCCACCAGCTCGAAGGCGATGATCCCGGCGACGACGAACGGCCCGTCCTCGGCCACCGTGCCCGCCGACACCAGTGCGACGAGCACGACAGTCGGGGCGTCGTTGAGGCCCGACTCGGCCTCGAGCGTCCCGGTGAGCCGCTTGGGCAGCGGCACGACGCGCAGCACGGAGAACACCGCCGCCGCGTCGGTCGCGGACGTGACCGCACCCAGCAGCACCGCGAGCTGCCAGGAGAGGCCGAGCACGAAGTGCGCGGCAACGGCGACCACGGTCACGGAGATGGCGACGCCCACCGTGGCCAGCGCGACACCGAGCCGCATCGACCCGCGGATCTCGTCCCAGTGGGTCGTCAGACCGCCCTCGGCGAGGATCACGACGAGCGCGGCGAACCCGAGGGCGTGCGCGAGCTCGGCGTCGTCGAAGCCGATCCCGAAGCCCGACTCGCCCAGCGCCACGCCGAGCAGCAGGTAGAGCAGCAGACTGGGCAGGCCGGAGCGGGAGGAGACCCGGACCGCGAGGATCGCGAGAAGGGTGACGACCGAGCCCAGCAGCAGGAACGAGTCCAGCTGATGGACGTCGAAGCTCATCTCACCTCGGCGGCGGTGGGGGCGCGGGTCCGCAGTCTATCTGCGACGAGCCGGGAGACCGCGACGGAGGAGCGGGCTCCCCAAGCTCGGCCAGGTCGAGCAAGCCTCGCGAGCGCGCGACAGGCGCGTCGAGACCCGGTGAGTCGCCCACGACCTCAGGTCGTGGCGGTGTAACCGGGACGCCCGTGCGCATCCCACTCCTCCCAGAGCACCAGGAACTCCTCGCCGAGAAACGGGTCGCCGCCGGTCATCGCGATGCCGCCGCGGCGTACGGTCCAGTCCCACGGTGCGAGCTCCCGGGCCCGGGCCAGGTGCGCCCGGGCGGCATCGGTCCGCCCGTGTCGCTGCAGGTGGGCGGCGACCCGGCGCTCGGCGAGCGCCTGCTGCTCGGCGTCCGTGCGCGCCGGTGGATCGACCGCCGCGCTCTCCGGCAGCCGCCCCTCGCGGACCCAGGCGCGCAGCAGGTCGTGGTGCTGCGCGCTGCCGATCAGTGTGAACTCCCGGTACTGGTCGTCCCCCGGCGCGATCGTGGGTGGCTTGACGATCCGGTCGTCCTCGTCGACCCAGACCACGCTGGGCACGTTCGTGATGCCGTAGCGCTCCGCGGTGACGTGGGCGGGATCCACCGCCACGGGGTACGACGGCCCCGCGGCCTCGATCCACGGCCGAGCGTCCTCGGGGTCGGCGTCCAGGGCGACCGCGAACAACCGCAGCCCGGCGTCGGCGAGCTCGTCCTGGAGCCGCTGCCACCCGCCGAGCTCGTGCCGGCACCCGCACCAGCTGGCCCAGGTGACCAGGACCCGCTTGTGGCCGGTGAGGTCCTCGAAGGCGACCGGGTTGCCGTCGACGTCGCGCAGAGGCAGCGGCGGGGCCTTCCCGTCAGCGGTCTCGCGCGCCCGGGTCTCCGCCGACGGGGCGAGGGCGACCACGCCGGCCACATCATCGCCGGCGGCCAGCAGGCCGAGTGCGGCGGCCCACCCCGCGAGGTCGATGCGGGAATCGTCGCCCGCGGCGGTGAGCTCCCGGCCGAGCAGCGGCACGCAGACGTCGCCGCGGCACAGGCCGGCCGGCTTCAGCTCCCACCCCGTGGCGGCGGTCAGGTCGTCGGCGGCGACCGCGCCGGCGTACTCACGCAGTCGGTGTTCGCGCCCGTCGACGTCGATCAGGATCACGGAGGTCAGGATCGCATGAAACTGGAACATGTTCTAGATTCATGGCATGTCCGGTGAGAAGAAGGGGACGGCCGTCCCGGAGGTTCTCCCCGATTCCGCCCTGCCGGCGGACGCGGAGACCTTCGACGTCGTCGTGGTGGGTTTCGGCATCGCCGGCGGCAGCGCGGCGCTGGAGGCCGCCAGAGCCGGGGCCCGGGTGCTGCTGCTGGAGCGGGCCGCGGTGCACGGCGGGACGTCCAGCATGTCCGGCGGCCACTTCTACCTCGGTGGCGGCACCGCCGTGCAGAAGGCGACCGGGCACGAGGACTCGGCCGAGGAGATGTACAAGTACCTCGTCGCGGTGTCCAAGGACCCGGAGCACGACAAGATCCGCGCCTACTGCGAGGGATCGGTGGAGCACTTCGACTGGCTCGAGGCTCTGGGGTTCGAGTTCGAGCGGTCCTTCTTCCCCGGCAAGGCGGTGATCCAGCCCGGCACCGAGGGCCTGATGTTCACCGGCAACGAGAAAGTGTGGCCCTACTGCGAGCAGGCGGTGCCGGCGCCCCGCGGCCACAAGGTGCCGGTGCCCGGCGACACCGAGGGCGCCAAGATCGTGATGGACCTGCTGCGGGACCGGGTTGAGGAGGCCGGGGTCGAGGTGCGCTACGAGACCGGCGCCACCCACCTGGTCGCCGACCCGTCCGGCGCCGTGGTCGGCGTGGCCTGGCGCTCCTTCGACCGCACCGGGATGATCCGCTGCTCGTCCGTCGTGCTGGCCGCCGGCGGCTTCGTGATGAACCCCGACATGGTCACCGAGCACACCCCCGCGCTGGGCTCCAAGCTCTTCACCCTGGGGTCGACGTACGACGACGGGCTCGGCATCCGGCTGGGCGCCTCGGTGGGCGCCGAGCTCAAGCACATGGACGAGCCGTTCATCACCGCGCCGTTCTACCCCCCGTCGGTCCTGGTGACGGGGCTGATCGTGAACGGGGAGGGTCGCCGGTTCGTGGCGGAGGACAGCTACCACGCCCGCACCTCGCACGCGGTGATGCAGCAGCCCGGCTCCACGGCGTACCTGATCGTGGACAGCGCGCACGTGGAGTACCCGAAGATGCCACTGGTCCCGCTGCTCGACGGCTTCGAGACGGTCGCAGAGATGGCGGCGGCCATCGGGGTGGCCGAGGCCACGCTGCAGGAGACGCTGGACCGCTACAACAGGTACGCCGCGGCCGGCGAGGACCCGGACTTCCACAAGAGCCCCGACTGGTTGGCGGTGCAGGACCAGGCACCATGGGCGGTCTTCGACCTGCGACTCGGCAAGGCGCTGTACGCCGGCTTCACCCTCGGCGGGATGCGGGTCAGCGTCGATGGCGAGGCCCAGCGTCCCGACGGCTCGGTCATCCCCGGCCTCTACGCCGCCGGCGCGTGTGCCTCCAACCTCGCCCAGGACGGCGCCGGCTACTCCTCGGGCACCCAGCTGGGCGAGGGCTCGTTCTTCGGGCGCTCTGCGGGCCGAGCCGCTGCGGCGCGAGCCTGCGAGCGACGCAGATGACGGCGAGGGGTTGAGGAGGCTCGGCGCACATCCGAGCGCAGCGAGGAGGTGCGCGAGCCGTCTCGAAGCCCGGCGAGCTCCGAAGCAACGAGGCGCCGAACATAGGCTCGGCGCCGTGAACCGCTTCCAGGTGGCCAGCCGCGCCAACGTGCCGCCGTTCCACGTGATGGACCTGCTGGCGGCCTCGGCGGAGCGGCAGCGGACCCACGGCGACCTGATCAACCTGCTCGCCGGGCAGCCGAGCACCGGCGCCCCCGAGCCGGTGAACACCGAGGCGATCCGGCTGCTGGGGTCGGGGGACCCGCTGGGGTACACCCCGGCCCCGGGGATCCTCGAGCTGCGCGAGGCGATCGCCGGGCATCACCGGCGCACCTACGGCATCGAGGTGTCGGCCGACGAGGTGGTGGTGACGACCGGCTCCAGCGGCGGCTTCCTGCTCGCGTTCCTCGCGGCGTTCGAGGTGGGCGACCGGGTGGCGATCGCGCGGCCCGGCTATCCGTGCTACCGCAACGTGCTGGCCGCCCTGGGCTGCCAGGTGGTCGAGATCCCGACCGGCGCGGAGACCAGGTTCCAGCCCACCGTCGAGCAGGTCGCGGAGTGGCATGCGCAGGCGCCGCTCCGCGGGCTCGTGGTGGCCAGCCCGGCCAACCCCACCGGCACGATGCTGCTCCCGGCCGAGCTCGCCGCCCTCGCGACCTGGTGTGAGGAGAACGCCGTCCAGCTGATCTCCGACGAGATCTACCACGGCATCGAGTACGCACCGATCGACGGTCACGCGCCGCTCGCCCGCAGCGCGTGGGAGACCAGCCGCGAGGCGGTCGTCTTCGCGAGCTTCTCCAAGTACTTCTCGATGACCGGCTGGCGGATCGGCTGGATGCTGGTGCCCGACCGGTTGCGCCGCGCCGTCGACGTGCTCACCGGCAACTTCACGATCTGCCCGCCCGTGCTCGCCCAGCGCGCCTGCCTCCAGGCGTTCACCGACACGACGTACGCCGAGCTGAACGGCCATGTCCGTCGGTACGCCGAGAACCGCCGGCTGCTGCTCGACGAGCTCCCCCGGCTCGGCATCACCGAGCTCGCCCCGGCCGACGGCGCGTTCTACGCGTACGCCGACGTCGGCCACCTCACCGACGACTCGATGGCGTTCGCCCACGACCTGCTCGCCCGCACCGGCGTCGCCATCGCCTCGGGCATCGACTTCGACACCGAGGCGGGCCAGCGGTTCATCCGGTTCAGCTTCGCCGGGCCGCGCTCGGACATCGAGGAGGCCCTGGGCCGGATGCGGGGTGCCCTGTGACCCCGGAGGTCCGGGTCGCGATCGCGGCGGCGGAGGCCGGAGCGGCGGTCATCCGGGCGGCGTACGGCGCCCCGGTCGCCCACTACGCCAAGTCGGCCACCGACTTTGCCACCCAGGCGGACCTCGACGCCGAGCACGCGATCAAGTCGACCGTCCGCGACGCCTTCCCCGACGACGCGTTCCTCGGTGAGGAGGGCGGGCTCGACGGCCCACCGGACGCCGCCCGGACCTGGCTCGTCGACCCGCTGTGCGGCACCCTCAACTTCGCGGCGACCACGCCGCTGGTGGGGGTCAACGTCGCGCTGCGCAGCGGCGACACCACCGTCGCCGCCGCCGTCGCCGACCCGTTCGCGCGCGAGGCGTTCTGGACCGACGGTTCCGTCGCGCGGCTCCGCACCGGGAGCGAGGAGCGAGAGCCGAGACCGTCCCCGGCCACCCGCCTCGTGGACATCGACTTCGACGGCAACCCCGCCTGGGCCGCGTCCGTGGTGGCGTCCCCGGCCTTCACGCCGCGGTTCGGCGTCCGCGGCGTCTCGACCAGCCTGGCCGCCACCTGGGTGGCCGCGGGACGACGGGCGGCGTACCTCCAGCACGGCGACGTCCGCGACAGCGTGCACTTCGCCGCGCCCGTTGCCGTGTGCCGGGCCGCCGGCTGCCTGGTGACCGGCCTGCTCGGCGAGCCGCTGGAGTCAGGCCCGTTCGGCCTCCTGGTCGCCGCCGACGCCGCCACTCACGAGGCGCTGGTGGAGGTCAGTCGAGGAATGCGCGGCGGATGAACCCGTTGCGCACCCGCTGCGGGTGGTCGCCCACCTTCTGGGTGTCCACGATCCGCGCGGTGCGGTAGGAGATCTTCGCGACGGAGTCCGAGCCGCTCCACGAGATGTAGCAGTGCTTGCCGTCCCAGCTCGGGGTCACCCAGTAGGGCTTCTCCCCTCCCTTGAGCAGCCGGCTGTGCTTCCAGGTGCGCACATCGACCAGGGTGGCGTAGTCCGACATCGTGCCGGCGACGCAGATCCGGGTGCCCTCGGGATTCATCGCGATCCCGTGGTGCGCCGAGTCGAGCAGGTAGGCCTCGCGGGGCAGGTTCGGCACCAGGTTGGGCAGCCGCTTGACCCGGGTGATCCTGCCGCTGCGCCGGTCGAGCACGACGAACCCGTGGAAGTGCGAGAGCTGGAGGTAGAACTTCTTCTCGTCGGGCGACAGGGTCATCGGCCGAACCGCGGTGCTGACGTTCTCCATCCCCCGCTCGTCGAGGGCCTTGCGGAGGTTGTAGCGGCGCAGGATCTTGAACGTCTTGGCGTCGACGATCTGCAGCACTCGCTCCTCCTCGAGCGGGTCCGGCAGGTTCGGGTTGTCGAAGGGGCTGTAGACGGTGCCGATGCTGGCGTGCAGGATCTTCCGGCCGCCGTCGATGAAGACGTTCTCGTGGGGTGAGCCGCCGGACGGGAACTTCCCGACCTGCTTGCCGTCGCTCATCCGCAGCACGTGCACGACGTTGCCGGTCGAGGCGCTGACGGCCACCCGCCTGCCGTCCGGCGAGACGGCCATGTGGTCGGACCGGACACCGGCGACCGGGAACCGCCACTTGATCTTCCCGGTCCGGAGGCTGATGGCCACGACGTCGGCGAACGACGGCCGCGAGATCACGACGAACCGGCCGTCGTTCGAGGAGTACATGTCATCGACGTACTGGTTGTGACCCTCGCCGATCAGGGCCTGGATCAGGAGGAAGTACGCGAGCCGGTAGGGGTCGGCCGCGATCTCGGCCATCCGCTCGTCGTAGTCGGGGATCACGTTGACCCGGGCCAGCCGGCGGAGCGTCCGCGGCGCGAGCAGGTCGGCGGTGCCGTCCCAGTTGTTGCCGACGAAGACGACCCGGCGTACGCCGTCGGGCTCCCCGGCGGCGGTCGCCGGCGACCCGAGGGCACCGACGACGGTGAGGCACAGGGCCGCGCCGATCACGGCGACGAGGACCCGCTTGACCTGGGCTCGGTTGATCGGGGTTGGCACCATCTCACTCCTTCGCCCTGGCTCAACGCGCGGGACAACGGGCGCGTTACGGGTGTTTCAGGCCACCCGGACATGGGTAGGCGGTCGGCGACACCACCGGACCCCCCATTGGTAGTACGGGTAGCCACAAGGAAGTGACGATGTACGGCGACTCCGACGTGATGCGCAGACGGGCCGACCAGCTGCGCGAGCAGGCCGTCGACCTGCGGGCGCTGGCCGACCATCTGGTCGCCCAGACCGAGGGCATCGGCTGGCACGGCCGGGCGGCCGACTCGATGCGGGAGCGGGTCCGCGAGCGGGCCACCCACCTGCGGGCCGCCGCAGCCCAGCACGACACGGCCGCGGACTCACTGGGACGGCACGTGCAGGAGGTCGACACGGTCAAGGACGCGATCGCCGACACCGAGCGCAAGGCCACGACCCTGGTCGCCGACGCCCGGACCCGGGTCGCCCGGATCGAGGCGGCCAACGACGTGGCGGACCCAGCGGTCCGGCGGGTGCCCGACGCCGACGACCAGACCCTGGCCGGCTTCACCCCACCTCCCAGCGGCCACAAGGACTGGCTGGCCGTGTCCCTGCCCGGACTGTGACAGGAGCCCCCTTGCCCACCATCGACCTGAGCACCCCGCCGCCCGCACCCGACGGCACGCTCGACGCGCTGCCCCGGCGCGCCGCGCTCACCCTGCCCGAGCTGCGGCTGGCCGCCGAGGCCGCAGGCGGCGCCCCGCTTCCCTTCGACGTCGCCGAGCCCGGTGAGGCGCCGGCCCTCGAGGACCGGCTCGGCCAGAGTCGCGGGACGGTCGAGGACCAGGCCTACCTCGACGTCCTCGACTCCCTGCACGACCCGCGCGCCTCGCTCGAGCGCCGCGGCCTGATGGTCGGCGGCGTCGTCGACGAGGGGCTCCTCGGCGCGATCGGCCTCCTGGCCACCCCCGAGCTCGCACTCGACATCGACGTGGTCGCCGACCAGGTGCAGGCCAAGGCCTGGCACCGGCAGGGCGGGAAGGCGGTCGCGACCCTGGCGACGGTCGACGGGGTCGTCTTCGAGCTGGCATGGTTCCCCACCGCATCGTGGCCCAGCGAGCTGGGCCGGGTCGCGGTGATCCCGGAGGACCTCACGGTCCGCGCTTCGACGGTGCCCACCCACGTCGATCTCCCCTTCGAGCTGGCCGACGCGGCGGGCGAGGCGCTGCGCAGCTCGAGGGCCGACCTGGTCAGCGTGCTGACGGCCCGGCACGCCGGCGAGGTCTACGACGCGGACGGCGCGCCGCTCACCGAGGCCGAGACCGGGCAGGTCCTCGCCGCGCTCGCGTCCGAGGCCCGGGGCCGGCTGCGGGTGCTGGCCGCCGACGTCACCGGCGAGGAGACGGCCGTGGTCGGCGTCGTGTCCTGGGTGCTGCTGTCCGACGGCTGGCGGTCGCTGATCCCGCACCGCACGGCCGGCACGCCTCGCGTCACGGTGCGAAGCGTCGAGCCGGCGGACCTGGCAACCGACCTCGCGCCGGTCCTCGCGGAGGTGACCCGATGAGTACCCCACGCCGTTCTTCGCCTCCCCCGCTTCGCTCCTCCGACGAACAACGCCGCGGGGACCCCAAAGGCAGCACCAGCGACGACATCGTCTCGGCGGCGGCCGCGGAGGACCGCGCCTCCCCGACCAGCGCCGTGGAGGCGGCCGACCTGGCCGACCGCTACGAGCGGATGTCCCGG
>Ga0299913_10002576_pt1 | contig 14387 bp, 7 predicted proteins | sample RVTome_9_FD_201360 | JGI IMG/M metagenome (GOLD analysis project Ga0299913, IMG submission 201360) | Soil microbial communities from uranium-contaminated site in the Upper Colorado River Basin, Wyoming, United States - RVT155D38 (version 2) ... | reverse complement strand
CCTGATCGAGGATCGCGCCGAGGATTTCGGGGAAGTCCGCTCCCGCGTCTCGCGTCGGCAGGACGAGCGAGACCGTGGGCATAGTCGAGGGGGACTGGGGAGCGTCGGATGGCGGCGCCCTAAGTGTCAGAGCCGCACGAATCCGTAGACGTCGTGATGGTCGTCCCAGGCGCCGGCGAGGAAGGCCACCTGGCGCCAGTCGGCCGCTGCGCTCGCCAGCCGCTTCATCGCCTGTGGGTCACTCAGCGAGATCCCGTACCCGGACTGACCTGGGTAATCTACATAGCCGAAGCCCTTCGTCCGATACTTCTCGACGAGCCCATCGAGCCCCTCCTGGTCGAGTCCGTAGGTCTTCCCGTCCCGGATCAGTTCGAGGCACCGGTCGCCGTGGGTCGAGAAGATGCCGAGACCGCCGGGCCGGAGGGCGCTCCCGAGGGCGCCGAGGAGCTTCGAGATCTGCGGCGCATCGAGGTGCGTGACGACCGAGCCGCACCAGATCAGGTCGTGCTGGCCGGGGAGCGTGAGCGTGTCGAGGTCGGTCGTCGAGACGGCGGTCCGCGCGCCAAAGGTCCGACTGCAGAAGGCGAGCGCCTCCGGGAGGATCTCGACCGCGGTGAGCCGAGCCGCGGGGAAGCGGGCGGCGAGGAATCGCAGGACCCTGCCGAAGCCGCTGCCGAGATCCAGGATCGACTCGATCGGCGTCGGGTCGTCCCGATGCGCGAGGATCGTATCGACGGCTCGCAGGGCAGACAGGCCGACAGTCAGGTAGTGCATAGCGCGGCCGTCCTCGAACATGCTGTCCTCGGCGTGCACCCCGACCTCGAGGTCCGCCAGGAGCCGCCGCTCGGCGTCGGTCAGGTCCATCGAGGATCGGCCCAGCAGCTCGTCGCGCGCGCCTCGCAGGGCGGACGTGCGGCCGGATTCGGCCTCGGCCGACCCGCGAGCCGCCTCGTCCGGCCATGGCGTAGCCACGCCGTGCGCGAAGCGTCGCGGCTGACGACGGGACCGAGGGTCGCTCCCAAAATGTTCGAGCTGAGCCCCCCAACGACGGCTCAGCAGCCAGCGATCGTAGAGGCTCTGCGTGAGGTGGCCCCGCCGGATGACCGTCTCTTCGTCGCGGCCGATCTCGAGGTGATAGAGCTCGACTTCGGGCGTGTACCAGACCGTACGATCCGACTGCCAACAGCGCTGGCAGAGGTCGAGGTCGTCGAAGGCTGCGCTGAGGTAACCGTTCGAGAGTCCACCGAGCTCCTCGAAGAGCTCGCGCGAGATCAGGTAGCATCCGCCGCCTACTGCCGGTGCGACCGCAGCCTCGTTCGCCGGCGGATATTGCTTCGGCATCCCCTTGAAGCGGCTGAGCGGCGCCCAGTGCCCGTCAGAATGGAGATCGGTCGCGAAGACGACGCCTGCTTGCTGGATCGAGCCATCTTCGTAGAGGAGTTTCGGTCCGAGGACTCCCGCCTGCCGGATCGACGAGTAGATCTCCGCCAGGCGCTCGAGGGATCTCCCGGTCGCCGGGAAGGTATCGAAGTGGAGTAAACCGAGGACGCGGCCGGCGGCACAGGTCGCACCCAGCGAGGTCGCGAGCGAGTGGTCGAGGTGATGCCTGGCGATGACGGCCCGGATGCCGATCCGATAGAAGCGAGCGAGATCGAAGAGCCGCCGCTCGAGCTCGTGACCCAGCTCGGGCGCCGCTAGGACGTAGAGGATCTCCTGCTGGTCTCGAGCCGGGTCGTCCGCCCACCCGGCTAGCTGGGGCTCGAGGCAGTCCAGCTGGTCGGAGAGGGGGACGATCAGGGTCACCTCCGGCGAACCCGGCGAGCTGCCGAACTCCAAGCGTCGATCGAGGAGCTCGAGGCGTCGCCGGCGGTCGGTCAGGCGGGAGATCGCCGGATAGAGGTGACGCTCGAAGAAGCGGGTCGACGGAGGCTCGTCCTCGGGCAGCCACTTCATCAGCAGCTCGCGTGCGGCGAAGGGGTCGACGACCGGGGCCGGGAGCCGGGCGGAGCCGACGGTCCGCCCGTCGCCGACGAACTCGACGCTGGAGCCCTCCGGCGCCGAGGCGGGGACGAAGGCCAGGAAGCCGTGACGGCCGCGGCGTGGCGGAGCCATGTAACGCTCGTCGACGTCCGGGCGGTGGAGGCGACACGTCTCGGCCAGGGGGACCTCCCAGCGCCCCGAGGGGGTGACCACGCGCAGGCGATCCACCGCGCGTCGCGGGTCCCAGATCCACCCGCGGAGAAAGATCGAGTCTTCGTCCGGCTGAAAGGCGTGCTCGACCGCGGCTCCGAACCTCTCGAGGAGTCTCGTTGGCTGGGAACCGGTCGGATCGCTCGGCCGAGCCAGCGAGGCAGATTTCGGGACGCGTCCGGGGGGCGCCGCCGGATCGGTCCGATCGGCGGGGCTTCCGGCCCTTTCCCTGGCCGTCTCGAGGAAAGCGAGCATCCGGTCGCGGACCCCCGGCTCGAGATCGCGGAGTAGCCCAGTCAGCCGCGGGGCCAGGTCGTCGGCGATCTGCAGGCCTTGCGCACCGTACCATCGCCACTTGGAGCCGTCGACCTCGATGCCGACGTCCTCGACGCGGCGAGGTCGTCGCGCGGGGTTGCGCCCGCCGACCTCGCAGATCAGGATCACGCCCTCGGCTCCGGGGAACACCGCGAGGTCGCCGCGCGGGTACCGTAGCTCGAGCGCCGGACCCCGATGGCTCGCTCCGTCGAGCCGGACCTGCACCGCGAGGTTCGAGCCGCCCGCCTCCCGGACCAGCCAACCGTCGAGCCAGAGGGTCCCGGGCTCGACCCACCCCGCGAAGTCGCAGATCCCCGAACGCGAACCGCGTCCGCCCCACCGCCTCCGGATCGCGGCGAGCCGCCGCCTCATGCGGAGAGGCAGACCCTCGACTGCCGCCCCGCGAGCAGCGAGCGGTAGGTCTCGACCTGGGCTCGCGCGGCCTCGCGAAGCGTGTACGGCGCGGGGATCCCGCTCCTGAGACGGCGCCAGCCGGTTCGCGATCGTGCCGCGGCGCGCAAGGTCTCGGCCAGGCTGAGCGGATCTCCGGCCGCGAAGTGGAGCCCGTTGACCCCGTGCTCGACCTTCTCGGCCATCCCCCCGATGTCGCTGCAGATCACCGGGCGCCCGAAGGCGAAGGCCTCCTGGATCACGAGGGGGGAGTTCTCCCACCAGATCGACGGGACCACGACCCAGGCGACATCGGCCATCAGCGCCCGGAGGTCGGCCCGGTCGTACTTCCCGAGCAAGACGACGTGGTCGCGGAGCTCGACGCAGAGCTCGTCGAGGCGGTCGCGGAACTCCGGGGTCTGGAACTCGAGGTTGCAACCGTTCAGATAGACGCGCAGATCGTCGATCCCGGCCGACACCAGCGACCTGAGCGCTTCGAGGAGAACGAAGATCCCCTTGTGTTGGGCGAGCTGCCCGAAGAAGCCGAAGCGGCTGATCGGAGGCTCCCGCTCGTCGGGCTCCGGGGTGGTCTCCCCAGGGTCGATGAGCAATCCATACGGCTGATATCGGATCCTGTCCTCCCGGACCCCCCACTCGACGTAGCGCTCCAGGAGAAACCGGCTCGGGGCGAGAAACAGGTCGACGTGCCGGAGGTGGGCTTTCGCGAGGCGCTCGCGCAGGAAGAAGCTCTGTGGTGCGAGGTTCGGGAAGCAGTCGTGGCAGCGTTGCGGCGAGGCGCGCAAGCACAGCTCGTCGCGGGTCGTCCGCAGCATCAAGCCGCGGTTGTGGCAGATCGGCTGGTACTCGTGCAGGGTATAGACGATCGGAACGTCCGGAAGGCTGCTCCTGACCTGCCGGACGATGTCGAGCCCCAGACCCGCGGTGTGCTGGATGTCCACGACGTCGGGCCGGATCTCCCGGAGGAGGCGATCGAAGTGTATGCTGAAATGTTCCTTGTCGGGGTTCGTGAGAAAGAAGGGGTCGTAGCCGTCGGGCAGCCAGAGGATGTCGTCGGAACCGTCGTCGGGAGAGCGGAAAGGGGTGCCCCGCTCGAACCGGTATCCGTCGCTGATCGTCCTCGCGAGGAGCGTGCTCTCCCACCCCTCGAGACCGCCGATCTCCTTGCACAGATGATAGGCATAGAGCTCCGCTCCGCCGACATTGGTCGAGGGATGACCGTGGGAGATGAAGAGCGCTCGTTGGGGCATGTAGGGTCCCGGCCGATCAGCGATGCATGACGGATCAGCGATGCATGACGATCGGACAGCGATGAAAGAATCCACGTTAGCACACCGCGGGGCGGCCCGCGACCGTCGCCGGGGCCTCTCTCGTCGCCTGCCGACCGGTCGTGCCGAGCGGGTCTCAGAGCCGGGCTAAGGTAAGCTGTCGGGATGACGCTTATCCCGCTCCTCCGCCCTCGTCACGGGTCGCGAGCCCTGCGAGCCTGCGGCAGGGTCCGGCTCGCCCTGGCGGCCGTGGTCCTGGCGGTGGGGATCGGCTCGATCGCTTGCGGGCGGGCAGGGCCCTCGGAGGCCGAGCTGCGAGAAACCCTCGTTCCCGTGGCCGGCTTCCGCAACTTCGAGCCGGACCTGGTGGTCGGGGACGGGCCGATGCCCGAACCCCGGTGGGTCCAGGTCGACGGCACGCCGGTTCCTGCGCTGGTCGCAAGCTGGGACTCCGTTCTCTCGATACGGGTCGGTGACCTGGGTGCGACGTCGATCGAAGGATCGGTGGGGCTGCTCCGCCTTGAGCGGAGCGACCCGGCGCAGGTCGTGGTGCGGGCGACGTTCCGGATCCGCGCTCGCAGCGACCTCGACGATCCGGGGTCGGTGCTCTGGGAGCGCGAGCTCTCGGACAGCGGTGGAGCCGTTCCGCTCAGAGAGCCCTTCGCCGTGACCCTGGCCGAGTCTCGCGAGGAGGCCGCGGGCGGTCATGTCACCCTGGAGCTCGACTACTCCGGCAAGCCGGGGTCGAGCCCGGAGGCCGCTTGGATCGATCCGGTGCTCAAAGGATCTCGTGAGGTCCCTCCCGTCCGGGCGGACGCACCGTGGAACGTGCTGTTGATCACCTCGGACACCACGCGGCGGGACGCCCTGAGCTGCTACGGAGGGGCCGGGCGGACGCCGAGTCTCGACCGGCTCGCCGAGGAGGGGATCGTCTTCGACAACGCGTTCTCGGTCGCCTTCGGTACCACTCCGTCGCACGCGTCGTTGCTCACCGCGAGCCGCGCCGCGGATCATGGCGTCTACGACAACGAGACAGTCCTGGGAGATCGCCACGTTACCCTCCCGGAGATTCTGCGCGAGCACGGGTACGTCACCGCGGCTTTCGTCAGCGCGCGTCCGGTGGCCCGCTCCCTCGGGTTCGCTCAGGGGTTCGATCTCTACGACGACCTCTTCCTCGAGGGCGGCGAAACCGGCGGGATCTACGCCCAGCACGAGCGCCGGGCAGGCACGACCAGCTCGCGGTTCCTGGACTGGCTCGGCGAGCGGGGCGAGAGGCCCTTCTTCGCCTGGCTCCACTACTTCGATCCTCATCAGCCCTACGCGCCGCCCGCGGAGGTCGCGGAGGGCCGGCTGGACGAGACGCCTGCGGTGCGGCGGGTCTTCGAGACCGAGGACGGCGAGCTGAACTATCTCCACGCCCGCGAAGTGCTCGCCGCCCACGAGGACCTGTTCCCGGACCTCGTCGTGGCGGCAGCGCGGCGCTACGCCCTGGAGGTCGAGTACCTCGACTCCCAGATCGGCCGGGTCCTCGATCGGCTGCGCGAGACGGGCGCGGATCGCGACACGCTGGTCGTCTACGTCGGGGACCACGGCGAGAACTTCGTCGAGCGGGATCGGGGCCTCGCCTTCAACCACGCGTCGGTGCTCGATCCGGTCTCGCGGGTTCCGCTCATCGTCCGGACCCCGTCGTCTCCAGACTCGCGAGGGGCGAGAAGCGCCTCGCTGGTCACCACCGCGGACGTCGCACCCACGGTCCTCGACATCCTCGGCATCGAGGCACCTTCCGCGTGGACCGGACGCAGCTTCGAAGGCCTGCTGAGCCGGCCGGGCCGACCCTTCCGGAGCAGCGTCGTGCTCGAGGGCGCCCACGAGCACGAGATCGGGGTACGGACCGAGAGATGGTTGTATCGAGAGATCGTGCCCGAGCATCGGGGCGACCGCGAGGTCTGGGAGTACCTGAGCTACGGAGAGGAGCCGATCGAGTGCTTCGACGTCGCTTCGGATCCGTCGACCCGACGGCCGGTCGACCCTCGGGAGTGCACCGAGCTCGGCCGCCTGCGCGCCACCGCGGAACGCTTCCTGAGTACGAAGGGCTCGGTGGAGGCCAGGACTCTGCGCGACGAGGAGCACAGAGAAGGGCTCAAGGCGCTGGGCTACCTCAGGTAGACGCCCGGATCGATCGGCCGATGAGGATCCTGCACGTCATCCACACGTTCCCGCCCTACACCCGGGCCGGCTCCGAGAACTACCTCGAGACGCTCGCCAGGGAGCAGTCCCGACGGCACACGGTCGCGGTGCTGCACGCGATCTCCGATCCGCGGCGCCCGGAGTACGAGCTGACCGAGAGCGATCTCGACGGGCTCCCGGTCGCGAGGATCAACCGCACGTTCAGGGACTACTCGCGGTTCAGCGACACGTATCGGAGCGAGTCGGTGGCGAAAGCGTTCGACTCGTATCTCGGCCGATTCGCGCCGGACGTCGTCCACTTCCACCACATCGGCAACCTGTCCGTCGACTGCGTGGATCGCGCAAAGCGGTACGGCGCCCCGGTGGTCTTCACGCTCCACGACTTCTGGCTGTTCTGCGCTCGGGGGCAGCTCTTCCGTCGCGACCTGACCGTCTGCCACCGCAACTCGCGGGCCGACTGCGTGCGCTGCATGGCGCTGCGGCTCCCGGTCGCGGGCGGCGAGCCGCGGGTCCGCGACCTGTGGGGCCGGGCCGAGCGGTTGCGCCGCCTCGGCCTGCCCGCCGACATCCACCGCCGGCTCGCGTCCGTGCCGTTCCGGAAGGAACGGGCTGCGCTCGAAGAGATCGACGCGAGATTCCACGGGATGCTCGAGATGTGCGACCGCGTGGATCGGTTCGTCTCGCCGTCGCGGTTCCTGCGGGACCGCGTGATCGAGCTGGGGATCCCTGCTGCGAAGATCGTCGTGGCGGACAACGGCTACGACCTGTCGACATCGTCGGAGCGGCGCTCACCGGCGCCCGACGGCCGACTGCGGTTCGGCTTCCTGGGAACGTGGATGCCGACGAAGGGCGTGGACCTCTTGATCCGCGCGGTCGCGGGGCTCGATCCTTCGCAAGCGAGCCTGGACGTCCACGGATACGCCGTGCCCTACGAAGGCGTCGAAGACTACGAGGCGCAGCTGCGGGACCTGGCGAAGGGTGTGAGCCACATCCGGCTCCACGGGCGCTACGAACCTGAGGATGTCCCACGGTTGCTGGCGGAAGTCGACGTCCTGGTCGTGCCATCGCGCTGGTATGAGAACTCCCCGCTGACGATCCACGAGGCCCGGCTCGCGGGCGTGCCGGTCGTCGCCGCCGGCCACGGCGGCATGGCCGAGTACGTCGAGGACGGGGTCGACGGCCTCCACTTCCGGCCCGGCAGCCACCGCAGCCTGCGCCGGATCCTCCGCCAGCTGATCGAGAATCGGGACCTGGTCGGAAGGCTGCGTCGCGGGAGGCGGCCGGTGGTCGGGATCGCCGACCACGCGGAGGTCCTCGAGGCATTGTACCGGGAGGTCGGTGTCAGGGAGCGGTCACCTGAGCGCCGGGCGGCGGCGCCTCTCCGGGGTGCCCTTCTGCGATGAGGCTCAGCCGTGCGCTCGAGAGGATGCTGGCCGGGGTCGTCCCACGCCGACGGTCTCGAGGCGATGCGCCCGATGCGCCCGCCGGCCGCGGATACGTGGAGCGGATCCACCAGTCCCCGACGTCGCTCGAGGTCGAGGGCTGGCTGGGCGTCGCCGGGCAGAGGATCGACGAGTACCGTCTCGATCTCGACGGCACAGCCGTAGCGCGCGCCACCCCGCAGCACCGCGCCGACGTGCTCGAGGTGTTCCCGACCTTGTCCGACGCCGGGGCGACGGGGTTCCGCTTCATCGCCGAGCCGCCGCCGGATCTCGCCGGCGGCTGGACGACCTACGACGTGGTGGGCCTGTCTGGGGATCAGGCAGTGGCGCGGATCCGTCTCCGCTACCGCCCGGACTTCCGCGACGGCCTCGCGGACCCGCCCGCGGAGCTGCGGTACCGCGTCACCAGGTGCGAGGACCTCGCGGTCTACTGGCTCGGCGGCCTCCAGACCTTCGGCGAGTTTTGCGGCGGGATCGAGCGGTACTGGGAGCCCGCGGAGGTTCGCCGCCTTCTCGACTGGGGGTGCGGCTGCGGGCGGGTCACGAGCCTGTTCCTCAAGTACCTCCCCGCGGTGGAGGTCCACGGATGCGACATCGACCCCGAGGCGATCGCCTGGTGCCGCGCGAACCTGCGGTCCGGGCACTTCGCGGCGACCGATCCGGGTCCCCCGACGCCCTACCCGGACGGATACTTCGACGTCGTAACCGCGTATTCGGTGCTCACGCACCTGACGCAGCCGCTGCAGAGGAGCTGGCTTGAGGAGATGGACCGGATCCTCGCACCCGGGGGCCTCTTCCTCGGCTCGGTGCACGGGCAGTTCGCAGCCAGCTTCGTCGGGGACCCTGAGATCCTGCGGGACCTCGAGACCCGGGGGATCTCAGACGCTACCCCGGACGCCACCTTGAGCGGCCTCGCACCGAACGGCTATTACCGGTGCACGTACCAGCGACGGAACCACACCGTCCGTGAGTTCTCGCAGGTCCTGCGGGTCCTCGACTACGTCCCCCAGGGGATGACGAACTTCCAGGATCTCGTCATCCTTCGCAAGCCAGGCTAGCTCTTCGCCAGGTAGCGCACGCTCCGCCCAGTCGGCGCCGAGGCCCAAGAGGGCGTCCGCCGCCTCCCACCTCGAGTCGCAGGCGGCGAGGATCAGGAGGTTCCCCGGCCGACCTCGACGGCCTTCCGGCCCGGCATGGAGAAGCACGGCGGGCCCTCGAGCGAGGATCTCGTCGACCTGCAGTACTCTGGGCTCGACCGGATGCGCCACCACTTGGCGGCAGACGGAGGGGACATGAAACCAGTGTGGGGGTGTCGTGGCTGCGGTGGTGTGTGTAGTGGCGGTGGACAAGAAAGGGGGACACATCACTTTTCCCGGCTGCCGGGAAGAGTGTGTTCCCCTTTCCCACCGGCACCCTCGTCGCCCACACGATGGCCCCGCGTGCCGATCGAGCGCGTCGATGTCGTCGACGGCGGCCGCCGCCGTGACGCCACGGTCGAGAGCCGCGACTGCGCGCTCGGCGCGGCGGTCGACGGCGGGGCCTGGTCGATCCCCTTCTTCTTTGCGCGGGGGGAGAGCTGACCGTGGTGCCCACTCAAGGTCGGGCTTCGCAACCCGAGGCGGCCGGGCGCAGCCCTCGCCGTTCGCGGCGCCTCGGCGGCGCGCTCCTCCTCGCGATTGCGGCGGTGGTCGCGGTCCAGGCTTACTGGATCGTGCGGGACGTCCACCCCCTCCTGCACGGCGACAGCTACGCCTACCTGGGGAACCTCCACGAGTTCCTAACCCACGTCGACCTCGCCGCCCCGGCCGACGCGTGGCAGCGTCTGGGGCGCCTCACCCATGGCGGCCGCCCCCCTCTGTACCAGTTGCTGACGACGCCGTTCGTGCTCCTCGCTCCGCGCTCGGAGGACGCGCCGGTCTTCGTGAACCTCGTCCTCGTCGCTCTGCTGATGCTGTCGACCTACGCCGCGGGCACGGCGACGCTCGACGGCAGGGCTGGGCTGCTCTCGGCGCTCCTCGTCGCGACCTACGGCCCAGTGTTCAGGATCTCGCGCCAGTACCTGCCGTACCTGGGGCTGGTGACGGCGAGCGCCGTCGCGCTCTGGCTGCTGGTCCTGGTCGTTCGCGATCGCTCCATTCGCGCGGCGTGGGGTCTGGGGGCAGCCTCCGCTGCGGGGGTCCTGATCCATCCTCGCTACCTCCACGTGATGGCCCTGCCCATCGTGGTCCTGTGCGTCTACACGTGGCTGCGGCCCAACGCTGCGGCCGACGGCGCGAAGACGAGGCGGCGGCTGCTCGGCAGCCTTGGCGACCGCTTCTTCCTGTTGGGCCTCCTCCCCGCCGGTGTCTTCGCGGTCCTTGCCGCGGCGGGTTGGTACCTGACGTGGGGTCGCCGGGCGATCGAGCTCGGCGGGACGCTGCAATCAGGCTGGTTGGCGCAGTTCCGCGGCTACGAGAGGGTCACGATCGGGTACTCCGACGTGCCGGCCACGTTCGCGTGGTACGCGCGGACCTCCCCGGCGGCACTTTCAAGCGTGCTGGTCCTGCTGATGGTCGTCGGGCTCGTCGCCGCGCTGGTCCGCAGCCGCCGCCCGACCGCCGTACACGTCGTCGTGCTCGTGATCGGGTACGTGGTCCACGGCGTCGACCGCACGCTGAACTGGAGCTACGCTGCCGCCCTCCTCCCCGCCGGCGCGATCGTGACTGCCGTGTGGCTGGTCGAGCTGCGGCGGCCGTGGCTGCGGCGGGCGCTCGTCCTCTCCTGCCTGGTGGTCGTGGCGTTCCACGTCGCGGTCATGACCTGGGACCTCCCGCCGTGGGGGCGCTCCGTGCTCGGCGTGCTGCAGCTCCCGATGGAGACGGCCGACCCGCCGCGGAACGCCCTCGGTCCGGCCGCCGCCAGGACGGTCTTCCACGATTGGCCGGTTGCGGAGCTCATCGACGCCGTCGCTCGCGACCTCGCGGCCTCCGGCAGGCGCGACGCCCTGGTGATGGTCGTCAGGGACGCTCGCCTCGAGGGAGCACGGCTGGCCTACTACCTGCGCAGGGATCATCCCGCGCTCGAGGTGCGCGCCGCCAGCGAGGGCATGGCCGCGTGGGGCAACCCCTACAACTTGGGGGCGCTCCTGTGGGCCGACTACGTCCTCTTTCCCACGCGACCCTCGGGAGGTGTCGAGACTCTGTACCCGGAGGCTTCCGTCCGCTTCCTCACCTCTCCGCCCGCCCGCTTTCGCGACTCTCATGCCGTCCTGCTGGAGGTCGAGATCCGGGGGGGATCTCCGGTGAAGCTGCTGAAGCGGACCGCGCCCTTGACGGCCGCGGAAGCCGAGGAAGCGTTGGCTGCGCTAGAGCTCCCGGACAAGTACAAGAGCGCGGGCGAGGTCGTCGCGCGCCTGAAGGCGGCCGAGAAGCGGGTCACCGGTCGGCCGCCACCGGTGTGAGAGGGCCGAGGCTCATGCGGAGCTGCAGCCCAACGGAACGACGACGTGACAGTCGGGGAGGCTGTCGGAGATCCCGTGAGCCGCCACGTCGCTCGTGACGGTCGGGTCGCTCTCGAAGCGCAACGCGAAGCCGCCATGCACCGATGCGACAAGACGCCGCCCGGCGCCAGCAGGCGCCGCATCTCGGCCAGCCAGGCCTCCTGGACGCCGTGTTGGAGGTGGCTCGAGTTTCTTACTGCTCGGACCCGTCCTTGAAACTCGCGACCTCCTGTCGCAGCCCGTCGATCGTCTGCTGCTGCTCGAGGAGGTAGAGGGTGAGCTCTTCGATCTTCTCGAGCATGCTGAGCTGGAGCTGGGTCATGTTGATGCCCTTCGTCTCCATCTCCACGGCCGACGGCACGTTCGGGAGGTGGCCGTTCTCGTCGATGTAGGCCTCGAGCTCGGCCAGGGTCATCAGCTCGTAGCCCTCCTCGAACACGTAGTCGGGTCCGCACCCGGTCGGGCAGTTCGTCGTGATGATGTTGCCTGAGATCGTGAGGTTCCCGTTCTGCGCCAGGCTGAACTCGACGGTCCCGTCGAGGATGTCGTCGACGTTGTACTCACCGGTGCCGGTGACCGTCTGCCGCCAGGTGTGGCCGCCTGCGCCGTTGGTCTGCTCGAGCCGCGGCGGACCGGAGCCGTTCGTCACCAGCAGGGTCGGTTGGCTCGGCGAAGCGACGTTGTCCTGGATGTGGAGCCGTCCGCTCGGCGACGTGGTGGCGATGCCCACGTTGTCGTTGTCGTCGATAAAGACCCGATTCGACGCCGCCCCCGGCTGGATGCGGAACGGCAGCGTCGAGCCGTTCGTCGCGTCGCGGACGAAGAAGTTCGTCTCGTTGCCGGCGACGTCCCAGACCTGGGCCTCGAAGCCGGACGAGCCGTCCTGCTCGAGGCGCAGCGCCGGCGTGTCCCCGTCGACCGCGTGGAGGCGGACCACCGGGTTCTGGGTCCCGAGCCCGACGTCCCCGTCGCTCTCGACGTACAGCGCGTGCTGCCGCACGCCCGCCTCGACCGCGAAGACGAGGTCGGTGGCGCAGCCGCCCTGCGAGCTCTGGCCGCAGTCGTTGAAGCCGATGTAGCTCTGGCCGCCGTTGAGGTTGCTGTTCGCCTCGATCTCCCAGTCGTTGCGGGGGAAGCTGTTGATGGAGCTCGTGTCGTCGAACTTGATCCGCGTGTTGTTTTCCATCATCAGGATCGTCGTGTCGCTGAACGTCGGGCTGTTCGGGCAGTCGAAGCCGACGCACAGGCTGTTGCGGATGACGCCGTCGCCGTTGGTGAGGACCACTCCGGCGCTCGCACTCGTGAGCGGGGCGTCGGCCGTGCCGAGCTCGTCGCTGGCCAGGGCGAAACCGTCACCGTTCGCGCGCGAGGGGCTCAGCGCGGCTCCGGCGAAGGTCGACTTCGCGCTCGACTCCTCCTTGCCGGAAGCGGGATCGATGATCTCGCCCCGTTCGACGGTGAAGCCGGCCGAGTCGACGAGTGGGCCGCTCGGCAGCAGCCCTTTGTTCTGGAGCTCGATCGGTGTCTGCAGGTCACCCGACTCGCGGGCCTCGGCGAGCGCCTTGCGGACGCTCGGGTCGACCACCGGGACGACCCGCAGCTCCCACGAGTACGCACCGTCGACCTCGCCGACGACCTCGCGGATGTCGAAGAACGGCATCTCGCCCTTGTCGAAGTCCTTGACGATCGTGCCGCAGGGCGTGGAGACGGAGAGCTGGAGCCGCTCGTGCTCGACGATCGGCTCGAAGAAGACCACGGTGCCCTCGTAGAAGACGTCCGCGACGCGGCCGTTCTCGTCGATCGGGCAGAGCGGCGCGAACTGGGCGGAGGCGGGAGCCGCTGCCGTCGCCGCGAGGACGAGAGCCGCGACGAGCGGAAGTACGGGGCTGCTTCTCTTGCGCATACGCTTTCTCCTGTGGAGGGTCTGACGGAGGGCGCGGAAAGCCGACGCCCGACTTGGGTCCTTGAAGACTGCTGATTCTCATACACGTACCGGCGAACCAGGGCCGGGAGCGTTACAGGTGGAGGGGCGGGCGCAAGGCTGCCGAGTGCGCTCTGGCTGCTGCGTATATAGATATGTCAATACAGCTCTCTATATCACAGCACGTTGACCGGTGCAACCCTGCGGGGGGTCTGGAGGAAGGATCGCGGTCGTCGGAGAAGGAGGAGAAGGAGGAGGAGAAGGAGGAGAAGGATGAGGAGAAGACGCGAAGCGGCCGGCCCGGTCACTACCTGCGTTCGCCGGACCGGCCGCTCACTGCGAGCCGCGCTACTTCTCTGCGCCGCTCTTCAGGCTCTCGATCTCCTGCAGGAGGCCCTCGATGTTCTGCTGCTGACCGACCATTTTCTGCTCCTGCTCGAGGAGGTAGAGGGTGAGCTCCTCGATCTTCTCGAGCATGCTGAGCTGGAGCCGGGTCATGTCGATCCCGTTTGTCTCCATCTCCACGGCCGAGGGCACGTTCGGGAGGTGGCCGTTCTCTTCGATGTACGCCTCGAGCTCCCCCAAGGTCATCAGGTCGTAGCCCTCCTCGAACACGTAGTCGGGTCCGCAGCCGGCCGGGCAGTTCGTGGTGATGACGTTGCCTGAGATCGTGAGGTTCCCGTTCTGCGCCAGGCTGAACTCGATGATCCCGTCGAGGATGTCGTCGACGTTGTACTCACCGGTGCCGGTGACCGTCTGCCGCCAGGTGTGGCCGCCTGCGCCGTTGGTCTGCTCGAGCCGCGGCGGACCGGAGCCGTTCGTCACCAGCAGGGTCGGTTGGGTCGGCGAAGCGACGTCGTCCTGGACGTGGAGCTGTCCGCCCGGCGACGCCGTCCCGATGCCGACGTCCCCGTCCCCCGCGATGTCGATCGAGCTCGTCAGCGCGCCGGGCCGGATGCGGAACGGCAGCCGCGAGCCGCCGGTCACGTCGCGGACGAAGAAGTTCGTCTCGTTGCCCGCGACGTCCCAGACCTGGGCCTGGAATCCGGAGGAGGTGTCCTGCTCGAGGCGGACGGTCGGCGTGTCGCCGTCGACGATGTGGAGCTCGACGACCGGGCTGTTCGTCGAGAGCCCGACCCTCTCGCCGTCGTCGACGTAGAGCGCATGGCTGCCGGCGC
>Ga0299913_10002575_pt1 | contig 14393 bp, 26 predicted proteins | sample RVTome_9_FD_201360 | JGI IMG/M metagenome (GOLD analysis project Ga0299913, IMG submission 201360) | Soil microbial communities from uranium-contaminated site in the Upper Colorado River Basin, Wyoming, United States - RVT155D38 (version 2) ... | reverse complement strand
TGCCCGAGTGGCTGGCCGAAGACGAGATGATCCGGAACTACCTCAAGAACCGGCTCTCGCATGCGGCCATCTCGCGGGTCGAGATCGAGCGCACGCCAAAGCGGATCACGGTCATGATCTTCACCGCCCGGCCGGGCGTCGTGATCGGACGCAAGGGCTCCGAGGTCGACAAGCTGCGCGACGAGCTGGCGCGGCTCACCGACGACGACGTCTCGATCAAGGTCGAGGAAGTGAAGCGCCCCGAGCTCGACGCCCAGCTGGTGGCCGACAACATCGCGTTCCAGCTGGCGCAGCGGATCTCGCATCGGCGGGCGATGAAGAAGGCTGTCACGTCAGCGATGCGGATGGGAGCCGAGGGGATCAAGATCCAGTGCGGCGGCCGGCTGGGCGGCAACGAGATCTCCCGCACCGAGGGCTATCACGAAGGCCGCGTGCCGCTGCACACGCTGCGCGCGGACATCGATTTCGCCAAGTCGACCTCGAACACGACCTTCGGCACGATCGGGGTGAAGGTGTGGATCTTCAAGGGCGAAGTGATCGGCCAGGCCGGACGGACCCTGTCGGCCAACCCCCGAAACTGAGCGAGAGATAGAGCCATGTTGATGCCCAAGCGAGTCAAGTTCCGGAAGCAGCATCGCGGCCGGCGCAAGGGCCTCGCCCATCGGGGGAACGAGGTCTCCTTCGGGGAGTTCGGTCTGGTGGCGCTGGATCCGGCCTGGATCACCAACCGCCAGATCGAGGCCGCGCGCGTTGCGCTGACGCGTCACATCAAGCGCGGCGGCAAGGTCTGGATCCGGATCTTCCCCGACAAGCCGGTCACCGCCAAGCCGGCAGAGACGCGGATGGGGAAGGGCAAGGGGAATCCCGAGGGTTGGGTGGCGGTCGTGCAGCCCGGCCGCGTCATGTTCGAGCTCGAAGGCGTGCCCGAGGCGATCGCGCGCCAGGCGCTCAAGCTGGCGTCCGCTAAGCTGCCGATCAAGACGAAGTTCGTGAAGCGCACGGGGGTGGGCGAATGAAGGCCGAGGAGATTCGCGCGCTGTCGGCGCAGGAGCTCGACGACCGGATCGCCGAGCTCGAGGACGAGCTGTTCCGGCTGCGCATCCAGAACGAGAGCGGCCAGCTCGAGAACCCGCTTCGTATCCGCGGGGCCCGGAAGGATCTGGCCCGCTGCATGACGATTCGCAACGAAGTCGCGCGACAGGGGGCCTGATGGCTGAAGACCGGAACCGGGAGAGTGCCACGGCGACCGTCGCCGGGGCCGAGCGCAAGCGTCGCAAGGTCCTGCGGGGCCGCGTCGCGAGCGACAAGATGCACAAGAGCGTCGTGGTGACGATCGAGCGACTGGTGAAGCATCCGCTGTACGGCAAGCGGATCAAGCGCACCACCCGCTACACCGCGCACGACGAGACCAACGACTGCAAAGAGGGAGACCTGGTCGAGATCATGGAGACCCGCCCGCTCTCGAAGACGAAGCGCTGGCGCGTCATCCGGGTGATCGAGCGGGCGAGGTAACGGCGAATGGTGCAGCAGGAGACCATCATCCGCATCGCGGACAATTCGGGCGCCAAGCGCGCGCTCGTGATCAAGGTGCTGGGCGGGACGCGTCGCCGCTATGCCGGACTGGGCGACATCGTGGTCGTCACCGTGAAGGACGCCCTGCCCGACGGCACCGTCAAGAAGAGCGACGTGGCCAAGGCGGTGATCGTCCGGACGAGCAAGGAGACCCGCCGCAAGGACGGGACGTATATCAAGTTCGACGAGAATGCGGGCGTGATCATCAACGACCAGATGGAACCGCGAGGCACGCGCATCTTCGGCCCCGTGGCTCGCGAGCTGCGCGAGAAGCGGTTCATGAAGATCGTCTCGCTGGCGCCGGAGGTGCTCTGATGCCGAGGCTGGTCAAGGGAGACACGGTGCTCGTGGTCACGGGCAACGACGCCGGCAAGACCGGCAAGGTGCTCAAGGTCCTGCCTGACAAGGATCGCGTGGTGGTGGAGGGCGTGAACTTCATCAAGCGGCACACGAAGCCGACGCAGCGCAACCCGCAGGGGGGCATCAACGAGCGCGAGGCGCCGATCCACACCTCGAACGCCATGCTGTACTGCTCGAAGTGCGGGCGTGGCACGCGCGTGCGGCAGACGCAGCTCGGCGACGGGAGCAAAGTCCGTGCGTGTGCTCACTGCAGCGAAGTGATCGAGAAGCCGAGGGGATGAGCGAGAGATGACGAGGCTGAAGGACACGTACCGGAAGTCGATCATGCCGCAGCTCCAGAAGGAGTTCGGCTACGCCAACCCGCACGAGGTCCCGCGACTCGAGAAGATCGTGGTCAACGTGGGGATGGGAGAGGCGATCGACAACCCCAAGCGGCTGGACAGCGCGGTCGAGGAGTTGGCGGCGATCACCGGGCAGCGCCCCGTCGTGACGCGCGCCAAGAAGTCGATCTCGAACTTCAAGCTGCGTGAGGGCATGGCGATCGGGGCCAAGGTCACGCTGCGCGGCCCGCGCATGTACGAGTTCCTGGACCGGCTGGTGAACGTGGCGATCCCCCGGATCCGCGATTTCCGCGGGGTGCCGACGCGCTCGTTCGACGGCCGCGGGAACTACACGCTGGGCATCAAGGAGCAGCTGATCTTCCCCGAGGTGGACTACGACAAGGTGGACATGGTGCACGGAATGGACATCACCATCGTGACGACGGCGGGGCGCGACGACGAAGCGCTCGCGCTGCTCAGCGCGTTCGGCATGCCGTTCCGCCGACAGCCTCAGCGTCAGACGGTCGAGGCGTAGGCAAGCTGGGTCATTCCAAGGAGGCAAGGTGGCCAAGAAGTCCTGGATCGCGAAGACGAAGAAGAAGCCCAAGTTCGAGGTGCGTCGGGTGAACCGCTGCAACCGTTGCGGTCGCGCGCGCGCCTTCCTGCGGCAGTTCGGCCTGTGCCGCATCTGTTTCCGCGAGATGGCGCTCAAGGGAGAGATCCCCGGCGTCCGCAAAGCCAGCTGGTAGGAGCCTAGATCATGGTGATGACCGATCCCGTCGCGGACTGTCTGACCCGCATCCGCAACGCCTGCCGGGCGAAGCACAAGCGCGTCGACATTCCGGCATCGAAGATCAAGGTGGAGATCGCCCGCATCCTGCAGGAGAACCACTTCATCCAGAACTACAAGGTGCTGGATGATGCGAAGCAGGGGATCCTGCGGATCTATCTCAAGTACGTCGACGAGAAGCCGGTGGTGCACGGGATCGAGCGCGTCTCGAAGCCCGGGCTCAGGGTCTATCGCGACAAGGACTCGCTGCCGCGGATCCGCAACGGACTCGGCATCGCCATCGTCTCGACGTCCCAGGGACTGCTCACCGACCGTCAGAGCCGCGAGGCCGGAGTCGGCGGCGAAGTCCTGGCGAAGGTCTGGTAGGAGGAGCCATGTCCCGAATCGGAAAACAGCCGGTGGCGATCCCCGCCGGCGTCACGGTTCAGATCGACGGCCGTGACGTGCGCGTGAAGGGCCCCAAGGGCGAGGTGGCGACTCGCATCCCCGCCGAGATCACCGCGCGCATCGACGACGGCCACGTGATGGTGGAGCGCGCCGGCGACGGAACGCGGGACAAGTCGATGCACGGCCTGGCCCGGTCGCTGGTGGCGAACATGGTAGCCGGCGTCACAGAGGGGTTCACGAAGCGGCTGGAGATCATAGGCGTCGGATACCGGGCCGAGGCGAGCGGACAAACGGTACGTCTCAATCTGGGCTACTCGCATCCGATCCAGTATCCGGTGCCCGAGGGCATCGAGGTCAAGACGCCGTCACCGACGCTGATCGAGGTCAGCGGCGCGGATCGGCAGGTCGTGGGGCAGGTGGCCGCCGAGCTGCGCGGGCTGCGGCCCACCGAGCCGTACAAGGGCAAGGGCATCAAGTACGAGGGCGAGCATGTTCGCAGGAAGGCGGGGAAGACCGGCGTATGAGCGTGAAGAGTAAGTCTCAGCAGCGCGAGCATGTGCGTCTCAAGCGGCACCGCCGCGTGCGGCGGCGGATCACGGGCACGCCCGAGCGGCCGCGGCTCGTCGTCCACCGGAGCCTCAGGAACATCGGCGCCCAGCTCGTGGACGATCTGTCCGCGACGACGATCGTGGGCGTCACCTCGCTCGGTCTCCAGCTCGAAGGCGCGAAGCTCGATCAGGCGCGCGAAACCGGCCGCGAGATCGCGCGCCGGGCTAAGGACAAGGGCATCACCCGCGTCGTGTTCGATCGCGGCGGATATCTCTATCACGGTCGTGTGCAGGCGCTCGCCGAGGGCGCCCGCGAAGGCGGCCTGGAATTTTGATCTCAGGTCATCGGAGGCAGCGTGGCGAACGGTCGTAACCGCACGGAGCTCATCGAGAACGTCGTCCACATCAACCGCGTGTCCAAGGTGGTGAAGGGTGGCCGGCGGTTCTCGTTCACCGCGCTGGTCGCCGTGGGCGACGGCTCGGGGAGCGTGGGGATCGGCCAGGGTAAGGCCAACGAGGTCGCCGACTGCATCCGCAAGGCGATCGAGTCCGCGCGCAAGGAGATGAAGAAGGTCTCGCGCGTCGGCAGCACGATCCCGCACGAGATCGTGGGCGAGTTCGGCGCCGGTCGGGTGCTGCTCAAGCCCGCCTCCCCCGGTACCGGCGTCATCGCCGGCGGCCCGGTGCGGGCGGTGCTGGAGTGCGCCGGCGTGGCCGACATCCTGACCAAGTCGCTGGGCTCGAACAACCCCATCAACATGGTCAAGGCCACGATGGACGGTCTGCTGCGGCTGCGCACCGCCGCTGACGTCGCCCGCGAGCGCGGCATGCCGCTGGAAGAGCTGGTGGGGGCCGCCGCGGCGCGCCGCGCCCAAGGTGGCGAGGCTCCCGCGGAGGCCCCGGCCGAGGCGCTGGCCGCGACAGCCAAGGAGTAGTGATGACGAAGGGCAGGATCCGCATCACGCAGACGAAGAGCGACATCGGGCAGCCCCGGCGCATGCGCGAGACCCTGCGCGCGCTCGGGCTCAAGGGATACCAGCGGAGCGCGGAGCAGCCGGACAACCCCGCCATCCGCGGAATGATCAGCAAGGTCCGTCATCTGGTGACGGTGGAGGAGAAGGCATGAAGGAGCACGAGCTCAAGCCGCCGGTCGGCTCGCAGCGCCCGCGCAAGCGCGTGGGGCGCGGCAACGGATCGGGCCACGGCACCTACAGCGGTCGCGGCGGGAAGGGCCAGACCGCCCGCACCGGAGGCAAGATCCCGGCCTGGTTCGAGGGCGGTCAGATGCCGCTCCAACGCCGCGTGCCGAAGCGCGGGTTCAACAACTCGCGGTTTCGGATCGAGTACCAGGTGGTGAACCTGGCGCAACTCGAGGCGCGCGCCGAAGTGAGCGAGTTCACGCGCGAGCGGATGGCCGAGCTGGGCCTGATCGATCCTGACGGGGGTCCCGTCAAGGTCCTCGCCCGCGGCGAGATCACCCGGGCCGTGACCGTCCAGGCCGACGCGTTCAGCGCCGCCGCGCGCGGCGCGATCGAGTCGGCGGGCGGCAGCGCCGCGACTCCGGAGAAGAGCCAGGCCTGATGTCTACGCCCCAGGTCCCGAACATCTTCAAGATCCCCGAGCTGCGGAAGAAGATCCTGTTCACGCTCGGGATCCTGGTGCTGTTGCGCGTGGGCGCGCACATCACGGTCCCGGGGGTGAACCGCGAGGCGCTGACGCTCGCCATCGGCGGGCAGAACAACCTGTTCGGCCTGCTCGATCTGTTCACCGGCGGCGCGCTGCAGCGGGCGACCGTCTTCGCGCTGGGGATCATGCCGTACATCTCGGCGTCGATCATCTTCCAGCTCCTCACGGCCGTATTCCCGTACTTCGAGAAGTTGCAGAAGGAGGGCGAGGAGGGGCGCAAGAAGATCACCCAGTACACGCGCTACGCGACCGTGGCGCTGTCGGCGGTTCAGGCCTACGGCTACGCCGTGTTCATCGAGAACCTGAGCCCCGACGCCGTGCTCTTCCCGGGGATCCGGTTCAAGCTGCTGACGCTGGTGACGCTGACCACCGGCGCGGTGTTCGTGATGTGGCTGGGGGAGCAGATCACCGAGAAGGGGATCGGCAACGGCATGAGCCTGATCATCTTCTTCTCGATCATCGAGGCGTTCCCGCAGGCCGGCGCACAGGTCTGGACGCTGTGGCGCACCGACGTGATCGGCATCTTCACGATCCTGGCCTTCATCGCCATCATGATCGGGATCGTGGCCGGTACCGTGCTCATGACCATGGCGATCCGGAAGATCCCCATCCAGATCCCGCGCAAGGTCGTCGGCCGCAACCGGATCCGACAGGGCCAGAAGACCCACCTGCCGCTGCGCCTCAACTCGGCCGGCGTGATGCCGATCATCTTCGCCCAGTCGATCATGTTCGTGCCGCCGACGATCGGCACCTTCTTTCCGAACCTGCCGTTCATGCAGGCCTTTTCCAGCGCGTTCAGCTTCGGCTCGGTGTGGTACATCGTCGTGTTCACGTTGCTGATCGTGTTCTTCACCTACTTCTACACGGCGATCATCTTCAACCCCATCGATCTCGCCGAGAACATGAAGAAGCAGGGCGGCTTCATTCCCGGCACGCGGCCGGGCGCGCGCACCGCCGAGTACATCGATCACGTCCTGACCCGCGTCACCTTGCCGGGATCGATCTTCCTGGCGGCGATCGCGATCGTGCCGCTGCTGATCTTCTCGTGGGGGCCGTTCCAGTCGATCCCCCAGTTCATCGGCGGAACCGGCCTCCTCATCGTCGTCGGCGTGGCGCTGGACACGATCCAGCAGATGCAGTCGCACCTGCTGATGCGCCACTACGAGGGGTTCATGACGAAGGGGAAGAAGATCCGCGGGCGGCTCCGGTGAGCGGGCGGCGGTATCTCGTCCTGATGGGTCCGCCCGGCGCCGGGAAGGGCACTCAGGCCAGTCGCGTAGCCGAGGCCGGCGGGATGTGCAAGATCTCGACCGGGGACCTGCTGCGCGAGGCGGTGGCGGCCGGGACCGAGCTCGGGCGCCAGGCGGAGCGCACCATGAAGGCGGGCGAGCTGGTGTCGGACGACGTGATCCTGGGTCTGGTCGACGAGGTCCTGGAGCGGCCCGAGTGCTCCGGCGGAGCGGTGTTCGACGGGTTCCCGCGGACCGTCGACCAGGCCCGGGGTCTCGAGCGGCTCCTCGCCGAGCGTGAGGAGACGCTCGACCAGGTGCTGATCATCGAGGTCCCGGAGGCCGAGATCGTGCGTCGGCTGTCCGGGCGCCGAGTTTGCAAAACGTGCGGAAAGTTGTATCATATAAGTTTTGACCCGTCCCGGAAGGAAGGCGTCTGCGACGCCTGCGGGGGGGAGCTCGTCCAGCGGCCCGACGATCAGCCGGACACGATTACGCGCCGGCTGGCGGTCTATGCCGAGGAAACAGCCCCCGTCCGGGAGCACTATGCCGCCACCAGCGGCGTGACCGCGATCGACGGCGATCAGCCGATGGATGCCGTGGCGGAGGCGATCCGCCGCGAGCTCCAGCCGGCCGACGCCGAAGGCTAGAGCGTGCGTGAGATGGTGACGCTCAAGAGCGAGCGCGAGATCGAGCGCATGCGCGCGAGCGGCAAAGTGGTGGCCGAGGTGCTCCAGGCGTTGGAGGCCGAGATCCGGCCCGGTGTCGCCACCGCCGAGCTCGACCGGCTGGCCGAGTCGATCATCCGCGGGCACGAGGGGGCGCGGCCGGCGTTCAAGGGCTACGGCGGCTTTCCGGCCTCGATCTGTGCCAGCGTGAACGAGGAGGTCGTGCACGGGATCCCGTCGAAGTCCCGCACGCTGGAGGCGGGGGACATCGTCGGAATCGACGTGGGCGTCCTGATGAACGGCTACCACGCCGACGCTGCGCGCACCTTCGCCGTCGGTCCGGTGACCGAGCGGACCGAGCGGCTGCTGAGCGTCACGCAGTCGGCCCTGGAAGCGGGGATCGAGGCGGCCCGGGCCGGCGCGCGGCTGGGCGACGTCTCGGCGGCGATCCAGAGCGTGGCCGAGACGGCCGGGTTCTCGATCGTGCGCGACCTGGTGGGACACGGGATCGGGCAGCATCTGCACGAGGATCCGCAGGTGCCGAATTTCGGAGTGGAAGGGCGCGGGCTAGAGCTCGAGCCCGGGCTCGTCATCGCGATCGAGCCGATGGTCAACGTGGGCGGCTCGGAAGTGCGCACGCTGGAGGACGCCTGGACGATCGTCACGATCGACGGCTCGCTCTCGGCGCACTTCGAGCACACGGTCGCGATCACGGAGAACGGCCCCGACATCCTGACGCGGGTCGCATGAGGATCCCGCTGCGGCGGGGATGAAGGAAGGAAGCGGACGATGAAGGTGAGAAGCTCGGTCAAGCCCATCTGCGAGAACTGCAAGATCGTTCGTCGCCGGGGCGTAGTTCGCGTGATCTGCAAGAACCCGCGCCACAAGCAGCGCCAGGGTTAAGGAGAGAGGGAGAGCATGGCACGTATCGCCGGTGTCGATCTGCCCCGCGAAAAGCGGGTAGAGATCGGTCTCACGTACATCTTCGGGATCGGCCGTCCTTCGGCGGAGAGGATTCTCCGCAAGGCCGGCGTCGACCCGGACACCCGCATCCATGCGCTATCGGACGCGGACGTGAACAAGCTGCGGCAGGTGATCGAGAAGGACTACAAGGTCGAGGGCACCCTGCGGCAGGACGTGAACATGAACATCAAGCGGCTCATGGACATCGGCTGCTACCGGGGTCTGCGTCATCGGCGCGGCTTGCCGGTACGCGGGCAGCGGACGCACACCAACGCGCGCACGAAGAAGGGTCCGCGACGCGCGATTCCGGGCAAGAAGAAGGCGACGGCGAAGAAGTAGCCGTCACGAAAGGAGCGAGATGGCCAAGGGTCCCAAGGCGAAGAAGAAGTCCCGCGTGATCGAGGCGGAGGGCGTCGCGCATATCCAGGCGACGTTCAACAACACGCTCATCACGATCTGTGACATGCAGGGCAACGCGATCACGTGGGGCTCGGCCGGCAAGAGCGGGTTCAAGGGCTCGAAGAAGTCGACCCCGTTCGCCGCGCAGATCGCGGCCGAGAACTGCGCCAAGGAGGCGCTCGGCCTCGGGCTCAAGCGGGTTCACGTGCGCGTGCAGGGGCCCGGATCCGGGCGCGAGTCGGCGATCCAGGCGCTGCAGGCGGCGGGGCTCTCGATCCGTTCGATCAAGGACGTCACCCCGATACCCCATAACGGCTGCCGGCCGCCCAAGCGTCGGCGAGTGTAGCTCGAGGCTTTCGCTCTAGTCGTACAGGAGAGAGAATGGCGCGTCACACCGGACCGGTTTGCAGGCTCTGTCGCCGAGAGGGACAGAAGCTGTTTTTGAAGGGCACGCGTTGCTACACGGAGAAGTGCGCCATCGAGCGCCGCGGCTACCCGCCGGGCGTTCACGGGCGCATGGCCGGCCGGCGGCGCAAGCAGTCCGAGTACGCCACCCAGCTGCGCGAGAAGCAGAAGGTGAAGCGCATCTACGGAGTGCTGGAGTCGCAGTTCGAGAACTACTTCACGAAGAGCGCCAAGACGCCCGGCGTGACCGGCGAGAACCTGCTGGTCATGCTCGAGCGCAGGCTCGACAACATGGTCTACCGGCTGGGCCTGGCCCCGTCGCGCAAGGCGGGCCGCCAGCTGGTGCGCCACCGCCACATCACCGTGAACGGGCGCGTGGTGGACGTCCCCTCGTACCAGGTGTCTCCCGGCGAGCGCATCCAGGTCAAGGAGAAGAGCCGCGAGATGCCGCTGATCCTCGGATCGATCGAGAGCCGCGGGAAGGAAGGCACACTGCCGTGGCTCGAGGTCGACTTCAAGTCCCAGTCGGGCAGCATGGTCGAGCTGCCGACCCGCGAGACGATTCCGATCGCGGCCGAGGAGCAACTGATCGTAGAGCTGTATTCGAAGTAACGCGGGAACCGGTCGGTCCCGCGGGCCGCGAATTCGATGAGATGACGGAGGAAGGAATGGCTCTGGAGAACTTCATTCTCCCCAAGCGCGTAGAGAAAAACCCCGAGTCGCTGAGCAGGACTCACGGGGAGTTTCACGTGCAGCCGCTGGAGCGCGGCTTCGGCCTGACGCTGGGCAATGCCCTGCGCCGGGTTCTGCTCTCGTCGCTCGAGGGCGCCGCCGTGTGGGGCGTGCGCATCGACAACGTGCTGCACGAGTTCTCCACGATCCCCGGCGCTGTCGAGGACACGGCCGAGGTCATCATGAACCTCAAGAAGCTCGTGATCACGCTCGCCGACGACGTGGAGGAGTCGACCTTGCGGCTTTCGCGCAAGGAGCGCGGCGACGTCACGGCCGCGAATTTCGAGGCCAACGCCCAGGTCACGATCCTGAACCCGGATCTGCACCTGCTGACGATGGACGAGAACAAGAAGCTGTCGATGGAAGTGCACGTGAAGCGCGGGCGCGGTTATGTGCCCTCGGACCAGCACGATAGCGAGCGCCGCAAGGAGATCGGTTTCATTGCGGTGGACTCGATCTTCAGCCCGGTGACACGCGCGAACTTCCAGGTCGAGAACACGCGCGTCGGTCGCCGCACGGATTACGACAAGCTGACCGTGGACGTGGAGACGAACGGCGCCATCGATCCGGAGCACGCGATCGGCCAGGCCGCGGAGATCCTGCGCACCCACTTCCAGTACTTCCTGTCCTTCGAGACGCCCGGCGAGGAGCTGGAGGGCGAGCTCGAGGCGAAGCACAACCGTTTCAAGGAGCTGTTCGCGCGGCCGGTCGACGAGCTCGAGCTCTCGGTCCGCTCGGGGAACTGCCTCAAGGCGTCGAACATCCGGACGCTGGGCGACCTGGTGCAGAAGAGCGAGTCGGAGATGCTCCAGTTCCGGAACTTCGGCAAGAAGTCCCTGAACGAGATCTCGGACATCCTGCAGCGGCACGGCCTGACGTTCGGCATGAGCGTGCGCCGGAACCCGGCCTCGGGCGACTACGAGGTGCAGGATCGGGAGGAGCTGCGCCGGCTTCCCGACGTTCAGCTGTGGGACGAGGAGGAGGAGCTCGAGGGCGACCTCCGCGACGGCGGCGAGGAGGAGTAGGAGCCAGCCATGCGCCACGCCAACAAGGGCAACAAGCTGAGCCGGCACACGGCTCACCGCAGCGCGATGCTGCGAAACCTGGTGACCAGCCTGTTCGAGCACGGCCGGGTAGAGACCACGCGCGCCAAGGCGAAGGCCGCGCGCCCCGTCGCCGAGAAGCTGGTGACCCTCGCCAAGCGCGGCGACCTCCATGCGCGGCGACAGGCGGCGGCCTACGTGCGGAGCCCGGAGGTCGTGCAGCACCTGTTCGAGTACTGGGCCGGGCTCTACGGCGAGCGTCAGGGCGGGTATACGCGGATCCTGCGCGGCGGCTTCCGCCCCGGCGACGGGGCCGAGGTCGCGCACCTGGAGCTGATCGGCCCGGACGGCGGCACGGCCGCGCCGCCCCGCTCGCGCCCGGCGACGCCCTCCGAATCGACGCGCTAGGAACCATCGCCAGAAGGTTCCGCGTCCGCGCGGCGGCGCTGGCCGCGCTGCTCGCCGCCCCGGTCTCGCTCGAGGCCCAGTCCGCGGCGCTCCCCGCGCCCGTCCGCGGGGCCGAGCGCCCGGTCCTCCACATCGTCGAGTTCAGCGACTTCCAGTGCCCGTTCTGCGCCCAGGCGCTGCCGGTGATCGACTCGCTCCTGGCGGCCCATCCCGACGAGGTGCGGCTCGAGTACCGCCACTTCCCGCTGCCTATGCACGAGCACGCGGCGCGGGCCGCCCAGGCCAGCCTGGAGGCCCAGCGACAGGGCGCCTTCTGGCCCTACCACGACCGGCTGTTCGAGAATCAGGACGCGCTCACGGATGCCGACCTGGTCGGCTACGCGGAGGCGCTGGGGCTCGACGGCGACGCGCTGGGGCGCGCCCTGGCCGACGGCGAACACCAGGAGCGGATGCACGCCGACATGGTGATGGGGATGGCGCTGGCGGTGACCGGAACGCCTACATTCTACGTGAACGGCTTCCGGCTCCAGGGAACCCCCCCGATCTGGGTCTTCGAGCTCGCGCTCGACGCCTTCCGATCGGGTCTGGTGGAGCCCCGCCCGCTGGTCGCGGATGCGGGGGATTCGCCCTAGGCTCCGCCCGCCGGCGGGCGGACGAACGCCTCAGGCGGCGTCCGACTTGCCGTTGCCGTTCTCGGGGGCCGTCCAGACGGTGCGCGCCTGACGGCAGTGGGGGCTCAGGAAGACCTGCCGCACCTCGTCCCGGTTGGTGCACACCTGAAGCCGGATGTCTCCGCTGTCCCGCACCTCGTAGGTGACGATCGTGTGCTCGCGGAACTCCGGATTCTTCTTGAGGAGGCGGCTCAGCAGGACGCGGATGTTCTTCGTGTTGTACTCCGTGTGTAGCTTGTGCAGGTCGTAATTCGGCATCGTCCTCGGCTCCGGAGATGAGGTATTGCGGCAGACCGTGAATATACCGCCCGCGGCGGCGATCGTCCACTCCGGAGGCCGGCTCCAAGCCTGTATCTCGCTGTGCCTCATCGTGCTGGGCCTGACACTGTTCGTGGTCGAAGCGCCGGCTCAGGACCCTCCGTGCGCCGTATGGATAGTCCGGAACGCGCTCGACACTCCCGGCTCCTGGCGCCAGGCCCTGGACGCGGTCGAGAGGGTCGGCTGCCGCCGTATCTACCTCCAGGTCTCCGGCCGTTGGGACGCCCTCTACCCCAGCCACGTGTTCGTCCCGCCCGTGACGCTTCCTCGGGGGTGGGAGGACCCCCTCGCCGGCGCCCTCGCCGACGCTCACGCCCGCGGGATCGAGGTCCACGCCTGGGTGAACGCGCTCATCGCGTGGTCGGCGGCCGAGCCGCCGCCGGACCCCCACCATGTCTGGCGTCGACATCCCGACTGGTTCGTGAGCCGCGACGGCCGATCGATGCGCGAGCTGACGCGCGGCGAACTGGACCGCGCGGGGTTCGTGGGAGAGGGATGGTTCCTGGATCCCGCGCGGGCGGAGGTGCGGACCGAGCTCCGGCGGCTGGTCCTCGAGCTCGCCACCCGGTACGCCGTCGACGGCGTCCACCTGGATTACATCCGCTATCCGAGCGGCTGGAGTCCGCCGCGGGGCGAGGTCCACGTGAGCCGTCTCGTGGCGCTCATCCGCGGCGACCTGGCGCAGGTCCGCCCCGGGCTCCATCTCTCGGCGGCCGTCATGCCGGTCCCCGACGTGGCGCGCGAGTCCTTCGGGCAGGACTGGGCGGATTGGCTGGAGCGCGGGACGGTCGACGCGGTGGCCCCGATGGTCTATCGGGAGACCCCGGACGCGGTCGAGAGCGTGGTCGGCGGCTGGCCGGCGGGCCTGGCGCGCGAGCGGATCTGGGTCGGGCTCCGGATCGACCGGCTGGACCCGGGCGAGGTCGCCGAGACCCGGCGCCGGCTGGCGGCCCACGGGGTGGGCGGCGTGGCCCTCTTCAGCCACAACATCCTGCTCGAGGACCGGGACTGGGCGCGGTGAGGGGCGGGTGAACGTGGGGCCCGGGCGGCGCAGCGCCCCGGCCGGCCCGCGTCAGCGGGCGACGGCCTTGGTCACCTTGCCGGCGCGGATGCAGCTCGCGCAGACGCGCATCCTGCGCGTCGTGCCGCCGACGACCGCGCGCACGCTCTGCAGGTTCGGCAGGAAGCGGCGGCGGGACTTGTTGTTCGCGTGGCTGCGGGTGTTCCCGGTCTGAGGGGTCTTCCCGCAGATCGCGCAGATCTTGGCCATGGGACGATCCTGAATGAGGGGTGACGGGCCGAGCGAATTCTCACGAACCCCGAAAGATACCCCGCGGCGGCAAGGGCGACAAGGAAGCGTCAGTCGTTCTCGCGGTCCAGTTGGACCAGGGCCGCGCCTTCGACGTCGTAGCGGACCGACACCCGCCAGGGGCGGCAGCACACCGGGCAGTCCTCCTCGTACTCCTGATCGGGTCCGCTGCCCGGATCGAGCGTGATCGCCGTCCGCTCCGTGCACCAGGGGCAGAGCACGTCCGCCTCGGTGTCGGCGGTGCCGTAGATCGACGCCAGCCAGTCCTCGGTGTACGGTCCCTGCACCGCCTGACCCCCTTGATCGGATCCCCTCGCGCCCCTATCCTACTGCCACTCCCCATCCTACCCGATCCATGCCGGTTTGTATACCCGATCCGCCGCCGCCTCGACCCGTCCCGGAGGGCTTCCATGACGCTCGCTGACCGGGGTCCACGATGACGGCCGTGCGGCGGCCGCGCCGTCCCGAGCGCGTGCTGGTGACCGGGGGGGCGGGGTTCATCGGCTCCCACGTGGCGGACCGCTACGTTGCGGAGGGGTGCGCGGTCACGGTACTCGACGACCTGTCCTCGGGTCGGCGGGAGAG
>Ga0299913_10002574_pt1 | contig 14393 bp, 14 predicted proteins | sample RVTome_9_FD_201360 | JGI IMG/M metagenome (GOLD analysis project Ga0299913, IMG submission 201360) | Soil microbial communities from uranium-contaminated site in the Upper Colorado River Basin, Wyoming, United States - RVT155D38 (version 2) ... | reverse complement strand
CACGTCGGCGGCGACGATGTCGGACAAGCCGGTGAAGCGGGCCACCGCCGAAGACGCTGCGATCAGCCTCGGGTACGCCGATTCGATCATGATCGTCCCCGGCTACGGGCTGGCCGTTGCCCAGGCACAGCACGCGGTGCGCAAATTGGCCGACGCCCTCGAGGAGCGAGGGGCAAACGTGCACTATGCGATCCACCCGGTCGCGGGGCGGATGCCCGGTCACATGAACGTGCTCTTGGCCGAGGCCGACGTGCCATACGAGCAGCTTCTCGACCTGGAGCAGGCGGACCCCCAGTTTCCACAAACCGATGTCGTGCTCATCCTCGGCGCCAACGACGTCGTCAACACGTCTGCCCGTGACGAGCCGGGTTCGCCCATCTACGGGATGCCCATATTCAACGTCGACCGCGCCGGGACGGTGATCGTGGTGAAGCGGAGTCTCTCACCGGGCTTCGCCGGCATCGACAACCCGCTCTTCTACGAGGACAACACCCTGATGTTCTTCGCCGACGCCAAAGAGGCGCTCGAGCAGACCACCGCCGCCCTCCGTTCGATCTGAGTCAGGGCTTGGTCTAGTCAGGCTCTCTTGTTGGGGACGATCACGGCGCGACCCTCGATCTCCCCTGCCTTCAGCGACTCGTACGCAGCTGCCGCCTCATCGAGTGGGAAGGTGGTGATACGCGACCCGATCAACCCTCTGCTGCCCAAGTTGAGCACCTCGATCAACTCGTGCCGGGCTCCCCAATAGGTGGTCTGCAGACTCACCTCGTACGGAATCGAGAAGAACGAGAACGGGAATGTCCCGCCACCGATTCCGACGATGGTCAGGTCGCCCATCTGGCGAGCCGCGGCGGCTCCCATGGCGATGGTGGCGTCTGCGCCCACACAGTCGATCACCACGTCGGCACCACGGCCGCCCGTGGCGACTCTGATCTCCTCGGCGGTCTTCTCGCCTGAGAGCAAGGTGATGTCGGCCCCGTCGGCCTCTGCGACCTTGAGGGCTTCTTCCCGGGTATCGACGGCGATGATCGACGCTGCGGTCATCGCCTCGAGGATCTGCACAGCCATGTGGCCCAGACCTCCGACACCGATCACGACGGCGTGTGAGTCGGCAGTCAGCTTGGGCAACGACCTGCGGATGGCGTGATAGGGAGTGAGCCCGGCATCCGTCAGCGGGGCTGCATGGACAGGGTCTAGACCGTCGGGGATCGGCACGAGGAACCGAGAGCTGGGGATCAGCATGTACTCGGCCATGCCGCCGTCGAGACCGAGGCCACCGCCGCCACCGGGTACCGGTGCCGCGGCGAGGTTCTCACAATATGTCTCGAACCCGGCGAGACACCTCACACAGGTCCCGCAGCCCCAAGGGCCGTAGACGGCGACCGGCTGTCCTAGTTCGAGGTTGTCCACCCCCTCACCGAGGATGTGGACCCATCCTGCGTTCTCGTGACCGAGGGTGAAGGGCGGGTTCCAGGGAAGCGCTCCGGGCTCGAACTCGTCCATCAGGTGGATGTCGGAATGACAGGCGCCGGCACCACCGATCTTGATGACGACCTGTCCAGGCCCGGGGGTGGGCTCGTCGACTTCCTCGAGCACGGGCTTCGACTTCCAGTCGAGCAATCTGAGGGCACGCATGAAGACTCCTTTGGTTGTTCCCCCACAGGTGAGGATCGCCGGGCTCAGGAGTCATGACCAGGGTCGAAGGTCTCTAAATGGCGGGAATCCCGGGAGTAATCAGCTCATAGCCGCAGCGACATCGATATCGAGGCCGGTCTCTGATGCCGAAATGGCGAACAGCTTGTCGATCGCACTGCGATTGCGTGACGGACCGATCAAGGGTCGTCGTACGGGTGGCCCGAAATTCACCCATCGCGGGGCGTAGAGCTGGGCGCCCGACGCCTGGGGGTCGGTGGCGGCGCGGAGCTGAGGCAGAGCGCCTCGAGGTGGCCGCATCCCGAAGCGTCTGGTGAGTCTGGCCCACACGTCGCCGCCGCCCTCTCGTGCCGTGTTCTCCTGGAGATCGGTGTAGGTCAACCCGGGGTGTGCCACCAGGCTGGAAGTGGGGGCGGCTGCGGAACGAAGCCGCTGTTCGAGGCCGAGGGCGAAGTGGAGGTTGGCCAGCTTGGACTGGCCGTAGGCCCGCCATCGGTCATAGTTGTCGTCGAGGTGGGGGTTGGCCGGGTCGACGGGCCGCCCGAAGTGGCGTGCCGTGCTGGTCACGGTGACGACGCGCGAACCGGCGGTTCCGACCAGGAGCGGGAGGAGACGGCTGGTCAGGGCGTGATGGCCGAGATGGTTGGTCCCGAACTGCATCTCGAACCCATCGGCCGTCCTCCGCTCGGGTATGGCCATCACCCCGGCGTTGTTGATGAGGATGTCGAGCCGGTCGTATTCGTCGACGACTCTGTCGGCGAGGCCATGGATCGACTCGAGAGAGGCGAGGTCGAGCCCGCGGACGTCGAGTCGGGCGTCGGGATGAGCTTTCTCGATATCGCGCCTGGCGATTGCCGCCTTGTCCTGATCTCGCACCGCCATGATCACGATGGCGTTCTTGGCGGCCAGCGCCCGGGCGTTCTCGCGACCCAGCCCCCCATTCGCCCCAGTTATCAACGCGACCCGGCCTGATTGGTCGGGAACGTCACTCTCAGTCCATGTCATCGTCGAACCCAGGGTTGCAGACTTCGCTGAGCGGTGTCTGGAACCCTGGGTTCGCTGTGAGTGGCTAGCCGGGCTGGCCCGGGACCGTTGGCGCGAGCACGCCCTGGCGGGCGAGGTCGGCGCCACGGTTCAGGTGGGCACGGTCGGCGCTGGCGGCCGGATTCGAGCCCCCGCCCTCACGCTGCTGGGTGAAGGTCTCGCCCGATGGCGAAACTGTGGCCGCGGCCGGCTGAGCCTCATCGTTGCTGACGGCGATGCCGCCGGCGATGGCCGCCCCCATGACGACCACAAGTGTGATGGCTCCCAACGAGCCCGGCTTGAAGACACGCCGTCTCGGCAGTGCTCCACTGTCTGGTGTGCTGACGTAAGTCACGCTCTCCCCCTCGATTCCCCTCTGGTGCGGTTTGCACCGATGAGATGAAGAGACCGAGTGAGGTCCGCTGATACGCGTCAGTCGCGGGCGAGGACCACCTTGCCCAGCTGCTCACCCGAGTCGAGGTACCTCAAGGCGTCGGGGAGCTCCGCGAAGGGAAACACCTTGGCCACCGGGGAGCTGGCCTTGCCCAGCCGGATCCAGTTGAGGGCTCGGGCGAACTGGGCGTGCGTGCCCATCGACGAGCCAACCAGCTCCAGCTGGCGGAAGAACAGAATCGGAAGTGTCAGCTCGAACTTGGCGCCGCTGGTCCCACCGCAAATGGCGACTCGACCCCCTGCCTTGGCGGCGCGCATCGACTGCTTCAACGTCGCCGCACCAACGTTGTCGATCACCAAGTCTGCCCCGCCGACTCCCGCCATCTCCTTGCCGAACTCCCCACTCGAGTCGAAGCCCGCGATGGCTCCGTTTTCGACGGCCCAATCGATCTTCTCCTGCGAGCGCGACGTGACGTAGACCTCCGCCCCAAAGGCCTGGGCCAGCGACATGGCCGCAGCGGAGACGCCGCCGCCGACACCGACGACGAGAACCGTTTGGCCCCGCTTCAAGTCGGCCTTCTCCAGCATCCGGATGGCAGTGACGCCGGCAAGGCCAAATGACCCCGCGACCTCCCAATCGACCGCCGAGGGTTTGGGGACGACGTTGATGGTGGGTAGGACGATCGCCTCGGTGAAGGTCCCGGGCACGTGCTCTCCGAGGATCTTGAACTCGCTGCAATAGACGATGTCGTCGTTGCGGCAGTGCTCGCAGTGGCCGCAGGAGAGAGAGGGGTCGACGATCACCTCGTCGCCGAGCTCGAACCCGGCCACGCCCTCCCCGACGGCGTCGATGACACCGGCGGCGTCGGCCCCGGTGGTGTGAGGGAGGGTCTTGGGGGCGGGGAGGCCCATGGCGGTCCAGATATCGAGATGGTTCAGCCCGGAGTAGCGGATGGCGACACGGACCTCACCGGGGCCTGGCTCGGGCTCAGGCACGTCGTTGAGGACATAGGAGTCGATTCCCTTGGTGTCAGCGAGCTGCCAGGCCTTCATCGGGGCGAGGGTAGCGTTGGGTCTCCCCGGTCAGAGGAGAGAGATTGGCTGTCGACCTGCCCACCGATCGCGAGGTCCACTCGACGAGCGTCAAGGTGCGGTTCTACGAGCTCGACCCCTACAACCACGTAAACCACACCAATTACTTCGCCTACTTCGAGACAGCCCGCATCGAGTACCTCAACGAGATGGGCTGGGGCCTCGACATGATCAAGGAGCGGGGCTGGCAGTTCGTGGTGGTCGAGATCACCGCACGGTTCCTCGTCGCCGCTCGTTACGGCCAGGAGCTCACGATCTACACCTGGGTCGAGGACGCCGGCCGGGTCAAGTCGACATGGCGGCAGGTGATGCTGCGGGGCGACGAGGAAGTGGCTCGCGTCCTGGTCACCGCGGCCTTCACCGACCTCGATGGCCACCCGCGTCGTCTCCCGCCCGAGTTCGTCGAGCACATGGGCCGTCTCCGCCGTTGAGGAAGACCGTTCTGTGTCGATTATGTGGGCTGAGAGCCCACATAATCGACACAGAAGAAGGGCCCGGCGTCAGGCGTCGGGCTCCACGATGAGGGCGGTGACCATTCCGAACATGCCCTCCTCACGCTCCACATGGGTCAGGATGTGGCAGTGGAAGACCCACGTCCCGGCACGGTCGGCGTGGACCAAGACCGAGTATCTCTCACCCGGGGCCACGTTGACGGTGTCTGCCCAATAGGGATGGTCGAGAGGATGGCCGTCCTTGGCGAAGACCAGTTGGGGAAACTGATGCTGATGCATCGGATGGGTCTGCAGCCCTTCGTTGTAGTAGTGGTAGACGATCCAGTCGCCCTCGGAGACGACGTAGGGCTCGGTCGCCGGGAACGACTTCCCGTTCAGGCTCAACCCGATGACTCCGGCGTCGTTGAGGACCATCGGGATCTCCCGGCTGACCTCGAGGTCGGCGGGGATCTCGATTCCCGACACCGTCTGTCCAAATGGGATCGGGGTGTCGCCGATGGTCATGGGGGCGAACATCCCATTTGGCACGCTGATCTGGCTGTGGAGGTGGGCGTGGTACATCCCGATCGCCGGCCGCTCGGCTTCGAACGCATAGGTGAATGTCTCTCCCGGTGCGATCGGGTCTTGGGTGTAGGGAGCGACGCCATCCATGTTGTTGGGCGTAGAGATGCCGTGCCAGTGGACGTCGGTGCCCAACTCGGTGTTGTTGGTGACGTTGATCTCGACCTGGTCTCCGACGTCGAGCTTGATCCAGGGCCCGGGCACCATCCCGTTGTAGGCCCAGGCATCGACGAACTCGCCGGGAGAGACTTCCCATTGGATCACCGATGCGGTGAGGTCGAACACCTTGGTGCCGTCGGCACGTGTCTCGGTGGGCTCGAGGACCTGGTTGCCGATCCCTTCTGTCGCGGCCGGGAAGGCAAGCATCGAGTCGATCATCATCTGGTCCATCTGCGCCGGTGTCATCCCGCCATGGCCGGCGTGCTCATCGTCAGCGCCCTCCGACGGGGTGCCAGTGACCACGAGGCGAGCCTCCATCCCGGCGGCGCGGTGGCCGGCGATGTCGCAGTAGATGACATACGTCCCCGGCTCGAGTGAGCCCACATCCAGGGTGACGGTGTCGCCGGGGTTCAGGTCGGCCGACCGCGGGCCGTTTTCGAAGACGAGATTATGGGCCATGGTCCCGGCGTTGGTCAGGGTGATGGTCAGCTCTCCGGGAGGGACTTCGAGATCACCTGTTATCGCCCATTCGCTGAGCTCGATGTTGGCCGTCACTGGCCCACCGTCTTCGGCGGCCTCTGCCGATGCCCCTCCGGAGCGGAACGCCGTCACCCCCGCCAACACTGCGGTGAGCACGGCGAAGACCGCCATCACGACCAGGGCGCGGTCGAAGGTACGCGAACTGTCTCTGTCTGCCACTTCGTCTCCTGAATGAACCGACTGCTTCTGCACAGGATCGGTGCTGCCAGGGAAAGGCGGCAGGGTCGAAGGGTCGTGATCGAGAGGGACCTATGGCCCCCGCGGCCGGACCGCCCCATGCGTTCTGTGTCGATTATGTGGGTTGAGAGCCCACATAATCGACACAGAACGGTCCCGCCGCCGACCCCGAAACGTTTGCACCCTCTTCACCCCCTCCTTACATGCCGCCCGGAGACTGTTGCCAATAGCCGCCAGCTAGAAGGAGATGGCTATGCGCACCAAGATCGTCGCTGCATTCGTCGCAGGCGGGCTTCTCGTGGGAGCAGGGTTTCTGACTTCCGTGATCTCCGCTCCAGAGTCCGCTCGGGCACAGGACACCACAGGGGACGACACTGCTCCGGACGAAGCCACTCCGGACGACAGCCAGGCGCCCGAAGGCCGGTTCCTACGTCCCGCTCTGGGATTCCTCGAAGAGGTCCTCGATGACCTCATCGCAGACGGGACTCTCACCGACGAGCAGGCCGACGCCGTGGTCGACGCCGTCGAAGCCAAGGCGCGGGACCTCATCGAAGAGCACGGTGGGGAACTTCGAGAGCGGCTCCGCGATGGTCGGGGGCACTGGGGTCCCTTCAAGAACGGTCTTCGGTTCGGCGCTCTCCTCGACGACGGTGGCATCGATCAGGAGGAGTACGACGCCCTCGACGATGACCACCCTCTCAAGCAGATCGACGTCACGGAGTATCTCGAGGACGGGACCATCACCCCGGACGAACTGCGGATGGCGATGGCCGACCTCTGGGAGTCCCACCAGGACGACTGACACACAGATCCTCGGCGCTCTCCGTTCCTCCGACTTCACCAGGAGCGCCAGGCGAGAAGACCCCCGGGCAACCTCACGGGGGTCTTCTCGCGTCAGGAGCTCATCAGGAGATGAAGGTCGCCACCCACTCGTCGACCGGTTCGGCGAGGAGATGCTCCAGTGTCCCGGTCTGGACGATCGTCCCGCCACGCATCAGGGCGAGACGGTTGGAGAGCGCGACGGCCTCTTCCCGATCGTGGGTAACCACCAATGCGGTCACGTCCCGCTCCTCGAGCAGCTGCCTCGTGTCGGTGACGAGCTGCTGACGGAGGTTGCGGTCGAGGGCGCCCAAAGGCTCGTCAAGCATGACCAGCCTGGGGTTGGGAGCCAGGGTGCGGGCCAGGGCCACTCGCTGCTGCTCGCCACCGGAGAGCGAGTCGACCTGACGGGGCTCGAACCCCTGCAACCCGACCGCGGCGAGCGCCTCCTCGACCTGAGAAGTGGTGTCGTCATTGCCCGCCATCTTCAGGCCGAAGCCCACATTCTCGGCCACTGTCATGTGGGGGAAGAGGGCGTAGCCCTGGAACATCAGCCCGAAGTTGCGCCGATGGGGAGGCACATTCACGATCGAGACGCCGTCCCACTCGATCTCGCCGGTCGCCGGTTCAACCAGACCGGCGATGGCGCGCAGCAGCGTCGACTTGCCCGACCCGGACGGCCCGAGCACGGCCACGATCTCACCGTCGGCCACCTGTAGATCGACGTTCTCCAAGATCGGCTTGGCGTCGATCACCACGTCCAGGGCCTTCACCTCGAGCATCAGAACGACCCCAGCTCTCCGAACCTGGCGCGGTCGATTGCAAGCACGACGCCGAGGGTGACCACGGCGAGCACGACCGAGAGCGCCATGGCCATGCCGAAGGAGACCTCACCCGGTCGGGAGAGGAGCCGGAAGATCATCGTCGGCATGGTGGTCGATGACGGGCGTGCGATGAATGACGTGGCTCCGAACTCCCCGAGCGATATCACGAAGGCGAAGGCGGCGCCCACGAGAGCAGCCCTGCTGACGATGGGGAGGTCGATCTCTCTCCACACTCGGAACGGGGACGCGCCGAGGATCGCGGCGGCCTGCCTGGTCTCAGGGGGGACCGAACGCAGCGTGGGCACTGTCGAGCGCACCACGAATGGGATGGCCACGAGGGCGTGGGCGATGGGCACCAGCCAGATCGAGGCTCTGATGTCGACGGGCCAGTCGAGGGCGACGATGAACCCGAAACCGATGGTCACCGCGGACGTGCCCAGCGGCAGCATCAATGTCAGATCGAACCATCGGGAGAGCTGACCTGAGCGTCCCGTGATCACCGTTGCCGCCATGATCCCGATGATCGTCGCCAGGACGGTCGCCACCATTGCGAACAGCAGGCTGTTGGCGATCGATGAGATCGGGGTTCCCACCACCGGGTCGTCGACGAACAGTGCCTGGTAGTAGTTGCCGGAGAGGGAGCGGCTCACCAGGACACTGACGGGCACCGCCAGGATCACGAGAGTCCCCAGGGTCGCTGCGAGAACCGCCAGCCGGGCGCGACCGCGGGGGTGCTTCAGGTTTGTGCCCCTTTCCAGTGTCCACGCCACCGCGGTGCGTTCCTGATACCGGGAGTACCAATAGAGGGCCCCGGTGACCCCGACGAGCTGGACCACGGCGAGCGCGGCGGCGAGAGGCAGGTCGAAGAGAGTCACCGCCTGCCGGTAGATCTCGACTTCGAGAGTGGCGTACTGGAATCCGCCGAGGATCAGGACCACGCCGAAGGAGGTGAATGTGAACAGGAACACGATCGAAGCCGCGGCGGCGATCGCTGGTCGGAGCAACGGCAAGGTCACCTTCCTGAACACCACCCACTCCGATGCGCCGAGGACTCGCGCGGCCTCGTGGATCCGGGGATCGATCCGGGACCACAGTGTGGAGACGGTGCGAACGACAACCGCCACGTTGAAGAAGACGTGGGCGGCGAGGATCGCTGCTATGGACTCCGTCCACCCGAGGGCGACGAATGCGGTTCCGACGACCACGGTGGGCAACACGAACGGGACCGTCGCCAGTGCCATGGCGAGACGTCGCCCCGGGAACCGATACGAGGAGACTGCCCAGGTGAGGGGGGCGGCGGCGAGGAAGGTCAAGATGGTGGACACGGTGGCCTGCCACAACGTGAACCAGCCAACGCGGAGCAGCCTCGCCTCCAAACCGCTGGCCCCGATGCTCAGCTCGGAGAGCCCGAGCGTCAGGATCCTGATCAGCGGGTAGGCGAAGAAGTAGCCGATGAAGAGGGCGGGTGGGGCGGCAGCGGCGATCCATCCCCACCTGATCTTCCTGGTCAGCCCTCCATCACCTCGATCCACTCGTCGATCCACCGATCTCGATTCTCCGCGATGTACTCCGCGGACAGTCTCGTCGGCGAAGTGGGGATGGTCGTGTGCTCGACGAACTCAGTCGGCAGCTCGGCGTCCTGGTTCGCCGGGAACACGAACCAGGTGAGAGGGATGCGCTCCTGGAATTCGGCTGAGAGCAGGAAGTCGATGAGCTCTCCCGCAGACTCCGGGTAGTTTGTCCCCTCGAGGATTCCGGCGTACTCCACCTGTCGATAGCAGCCCGCCTCGATCACACCGGTGGGGGCAACGTCGGTCGGCTCCTCGGCGAAGATGACCTCGGCCGGTGGAGACGAGGCATAGGACATGACAACGGGTGTTTCACCGCCATACCTCGTGAAGTCGGAGTAATAGGCAGTGTTCCAGTCGTTGGCGACGTTGACTCCCGCGTCGCGCATCCTCTCCCACCAGTCACGCCAGCCGTCTTCGCCGTAGCTGTCGATCGTGGCAAGGAGGAACGCCAGCCCTGGCGAGGACGTGGCGGGGTGCTCGACGGTGACGAGACCGGCGAACTCGTCCGCCGCGAGATCGTCGAGGTCGTCAGGCAATGCGACGTCGTTTTCCTCGAACCACGCCTTGTCGTAGTTGAAACAGACATCCCCGTAGTCGATCGGAGTCACCAGGTCGTCCTCTCGGAGGAGGCCGGCGTCGACGGTGTCGATGTTCTCCGACTGATAGGCGCGGAAGATCCCCTCGTCGAGCGCGCGGGAGAGAAACGTGTCGTCCACCCCGAAGAGCACGTCGGCCAGGGGGTTGTCTTTGCTGAGCACGGCCTGGTTGACCAGGGTGCCGGCGTCGTCGGAGGCGAGGACCTTGACGGTGATGCCGGTCGCATCCGTGAACCCGGCAAACGTTTCCTCGTCAACCGCCTCGGCGAACGACTCGTGTGCGATCAGGGTCAGGGACTCCGGTGTGCCGGCCTGATCGTCTCCTCCACAAGCGGCGAGGACCAGCGCGAGGGCGAGGATCTTGGTCAGATGTCTCATCGTCTCCTTCCTTGGGTCGGGAGCGATGAGCGGTCCGAGTCCCTGCGCCGGCATTACCCGTCTCAGGTTCGAGCGGTCGGAGTCTTCCAGACTCCCTCTCAGCCCGGTGTCACCGAGCTCCCGTAGGAGCCGAGTGTAGGGGACCCGCTACCTATCACGAACCGAGGGCTGCAGACTTCGCTGAGCGGTGCTGTGAACCCCGGGTTGCAGACTTCGCTGAGCGAAGTCCAGCGCCCCCGGTTCAGCTAGAACCCGGCGCGCCTTGTTCAGCGGGAGCGGCAGCCCTGGCCGACCGGCGTCTGTTCCGCCGATGACCAGAACGTGTTGCGACGAACAGCGAGAGTTTGCCCCGGTGACGACGTCAGCTAGGTCTCCAGGAGACACACGGCCGACGTCGGCCACGACGAAATCAGTATCAAGCGGGCCCGATGACGACAACCGTGTTGTGGCCGCCGAAGCCGAAGGAGTTCGAGATGGTGGGGCCTGGCTTCCAGGAGCGGACCTCGAGCACGATGTCGTTGAGAGGGATCTCGGGGTCCTGGTTGGTGAGCCCGATATTCGCAGGGAGCTCTTCACGCCGGATGGCGTCGACCACGATGGCAGCCTCGATCGAGCCAGACGCCCCCAGCCCGTGCCCGGTCGATCCCTTTATCGACGACACTGCGGGCTGGTCGTCACCGAAGATCCGCTGGATGACGGCACCCTCGGTCTTGTCGTTCAGGTCGGTCCCGGTTCCGTGTGCGTTGATGTACACGATGTCGGAGGGCTCCAGCCCGGAGTCTTCGAGAGCCAGTCTGATAGCCCGTTCCGCGCCATCGCCCTCCGGATGCGGTGCGGTGATGTGATGGGCGTCGGCGGTGGATGCACCGCCGAGGATCTCGGCGATCGGGGTGGCACCACGCCCCGCGGCGTGCTCCTCGGTCTCGAGGATCAGCACGGCGGCGCCCTCTCCCATGACAAAGCCGTCACGGTCGACGTCGAAGGGTCGGGCGTAACCAGTCGAGGACAGGGCGCGTGCAGCGGCGAACCCCTCACGGGCAGCCTTGCGGGCGGCCGCCTCGGTGCCACCGACCACGGCCACATCGGCGTACCCCCATTGCAGGAGCCGAAGACCGTCCACGATCGACTGGCTCCCGGCGGCGCAGGCCACGACGGGGGTGCTCACTTGTCCGCCGAACCCATACTTGATCGAGATGGCGGCGGCGGCGGCATTGGCCATCATCATCGGGATCTGGAAGGGAGACACCCGGGGCTCGTCGTTGTCCGACTCGTGGACCAGGGTCTCCAGAGACTCGAGGCCCCCGATCCCGGTGGCCAGGGAGACGGTGACCCTGTTGGGGTCTACGTCCAGGGAACCGGCCTGATTGAGCGCCTCATCCGCTGCGACCAAGGCGAACTGGGTGAACTTGTCGAGGCGGCGGCTCTCCCGCTTCGGGATCCACGGCTCGGGGTCCCAGCCCTCGACAAGTCTCGGGGCAGGGCTCGGCGGATCGCTCAACCCCTTCCAGAGATCGTCCATCCCGATTCCTGGAGCGGCGACGGCGCCTACTCCGGTCACCACGACTCGTCTCTTGCTCATAGCTGTGATCGTGTCCTCATCCCTCGGGGAAAACCGTTCTTTGCAGCTTCCGCATTCCCCCGAGCCATCGCTCGTAGTCGTTCGCTTTGTTCTGGAAGTACTTTTCCACCTCGGGGTGGGGCAGGATGAGGAACTTCTCCTCCTGCAACCCTGAGACTACGGCATCGGCGACCTCACGAGGTTCGAGTGTGTGATTCGCGCCGAGGGCCTGGAACGCCTCCGATCCCTCCAGCAGAGGGGTGTTCACGAATTGTGGGCACAAAGCGCTCACCTTGACCCCGGCGTCGCCGTACGTGACCGACAGCCACTCGGCGAAGGCAACCGCGGCATGCTTGGTCACCGAGTACTGGGCAGCCTTGAGGTTGGTGAGGAGCCCGGCCGCCGATGCCGTGACCAGGAAGTAGCCCTCGCCCCTGGCGACCCAGCCGGGGATGAGGTGCCGGGCGGCGTGCACATGGGACATGACATTGACCGACCACATCCGATCCCATGTGCCCGGGTCCGATTGCTCGTCCCCGACCAGCCCGATCCCGGCGTTGGCGCAGAAGAGGTCCACGGGCCCGAAGCGGTCCTCGGTGCCCTCGATCAGCTGCCGATTCGACTCGGGGTCAGAGACGTCGGTGAGCACCGCCACGCCTCCAGTTTCCCCGGCGATCGCCGTGGCGGTCTCGAGGTCGATGTCGGCGATGATCAAGGCGGAAGGGCGCTCCACAGCGAATCGACGAGCCATGGCGGCGCCGATCCCACTCCCGCCCCCGGTGACGACGATGACCTTCTGTGTCAGATCCACGGCCCTGAGCCTAGAGAGAGGTCAGGCAGGGGCGGGCGTGCCGCTGACTCGCTTTCAGCTTGTCTGCTGTCGGTAGTCTGGGAGTAGCTCACCGAACCTGGCATCCCAGTCGATGGGCTCGTCACCGGCGATCAGCGCTTCGAGTTGGTCGAGGTGGGCATGCCATCCCGCCCCGTATCCCGTCGCCTGGTCGTCCGGGAGCTTCGTGTGCCGGAGCCGGAGAAGCGTCGTCTCGGGATCGATCGCCTCCAACTCGAACCGCACCACGGATTCGGGCTCACCCGTGAACCTCCAGCGATACACCAGCGTCGTGCCGGGCACCACGTCGATGACGTCACCACCTCCGATGGCGTCGTCGCCGAAATCCAGATCGACGACACCGCCTGGTCTGAGATCCACGGTGGCCCGAGCCAGCCACCGCTCCAAGCCATCCGCGGTGGCCAGCAGTTCCCACACCTTGTCTGCAGGAGCGGCGAGAACTCTCTCGAATTGCACCGAGACGCCCTCGGCATCTCGATCCAAGTGCCCGCGACCTGTCTCTCTCATTACTCATCCTCCAGGGCTGTCTCGAGATCGTCGAGGCGGTCGTCCCAGAACGAGCGATACCTCGAGATCCAACTGTCGACCTCACGGAGACCCTCGGGTCTCAAGGAGTAGACCCGGCGCTGGGCGTCCTTTCGCATCGCGACCATCCCACTGTCGCGCAACACCGAGAGGTGCCGGGAGATGGCCGGCTTGGAAATGGGGAAGTGCGCCGCGATCGTCCCGGCATCTTTGGCGCCTTGGTGGAGGAGGTCGACGATCTGACGTCGGGTGGGGTCGGCGAGTGCGGTGAAGCCGTCCATTTTCCCTAGATTAACGTGCTCGTTAATTAACGCAAGTGTGAAAGTGCTGTCAACCAAGAGCGCGGCCTGTCCTTTGGACAGGTCGGCCCTGGGTTCGCTGTGGGTGACGGCCGGGCAGCCGGGCGTCCTCGATCAGGTGAGGTTCGCTGAGGCGAGGAGGTGGTTGCCGGCCGTGACGGTGGCCACGAAGCCGTTGGCGCGGGGGAGGAGGTGCTCGCCATAGAAGCGGGCGGTGTTGATCTTCTCGGCGAGGAACTCGGGTGTGTGGTCCGATGGCGCGGCCTTGGCGGCCAGCGCCGATCTGGCCATGAGCCAACCGCCGATGACGGTCCCGAACTGGGTCAGATAGGGGGTCGCCCCGGCGAGAGCGTCGTCGATGTCACCGGCGGCGAGCCGTTCGCCGAGCCATGTCGAGGTCTCGGCCAGGGCTTCGAGTGCCGTGGCCAGCTCCGCGCCGAATCGGGTGAGGTCCTCGTGTTCCTCGAGTTCGGGCACCACGCCCGACATCTCAGCTATCAGCTCCCGAACCACCGCCCCATCGTCGATCGGCAGCTTGCGCAGCACCAGGTCCATGGCCTGGATCCCGTTGGTGCCCTCGTAGATCGGTGCAATCCGGGAATCCCGGAAGTACTGGGCAGCCCCGGTCTCCTCGACGTAGCCCATCCCACCGTGCACCTGGATGCCCAAGGAGGTCATCTCGACACCCAGGTCGGTCATCCACGCTTTGACGATCGGCGTGAGCGTGGCGAGCCGCTTCGACTCCCGCTCCCGTTCGGCGTCGGACTCCCCGTGGAACATGAGGTCGCCGGAGCGAGCGGCGACATAGAGCACGCAACGCATGGCCTCGGTGTTTGCCTTCATCGTGAGCAGCATCCGGCGGACGTCGGGATGGTTGACGATGGGGACGCTCTCGGTCGACTCGGCGCCGATGGGTCGTCCCT
>Ga0299913_10002573_pt1 | contig 14397 bp, 14 predicted proteins | sample RVTome_9_FD_201360 | JGI IMG/M metagenome (GOLD analysis project Ga0299913, IMG submission 201360) | Soil microbial communities from uranium-contaminated site in the Upper Colorado River Basin, Wyoming, United States - RVT155D38 (version 2) ... | reverse complement strand
GGCTGTGACCCGATTGGCCCTGGTCAACAATGCCGCAGACGTGGCGCTCCTGGGACAAGTGGACCAGTTGGAGCCGAGCGGCATGCTGCAGGCCTACGCGGTCAACACCGTTGCTCCGGTCCTGCTGATGGGCTGGGTGTTACGGACCGCGTTACCTGGTATTCCCATTCGCATCGTCAATGTATCGTCCGGTGCTGGGGTAGAGCCCTTTCCCGGCCTCGGCGCCTATGGCATCACCAAAGCCGCGCTCCGCCTGGCGGGGATGGTGCTGGCCGCCGAGCTGGACCTGAGGGCGGCCACGGGAGCACCTCGCGATGCCACGGTCTGGTCCTACGAGCCCGGAGTCGTAGACACCCCTATGCAGGACGCCGTGAGGACGGCTACCGCGGAAACGGTCCCCATTGTCCAGGTCTTCAAGGACTTGTCCGCGCAAGGGCAGCTGCGACTCGCCGACCTTCCTGCCACGGAGATCGTCTCCTATCTGGAGGCCGACGGCCACGCTCGGTTCAGCGAGCAACGCTTTCTCTTATCTTAGCGCCACACTTTCCTTCACCTCTGGAGTTCCATGGCTAAGCGTCGTCGCCGCGACATCGAGCGGACCTACACTCGGCAGCAGTTCGTGGCCAAGCTCCGGCGCCTGGCGGATGCCCTTGAAACGGAAGCGCCATTCACCATTCAGGTGGCGGGTGAGCGCCTGCGGCTGCCCGCCGACGTGGCGTTCAATATCGAACACGAGCGGGTCGGCGGTCTGGACGAGGTCGAGTTTCAGCTGCGCTGGCGTAAGGACCGGTAGAGCGCCTCCACGGGGCAGGGCGGCCACGGATCGGGCGGACCAATGCTTTTCGATGGAGTGCTGACGATAAACACTCGTCGGGCCTGCTTTCTCGTGCCGTGTCTCGCGTCCTTTCCGGTGCTCTTTCTTCCGGCTCAGGAGCCGGCTGGTCTGGCGGCTGCGGCGCTAGCGGATTCGTCGTTCACCTGGATCCATCGGGCCGCTCCCGGATTCCGGGTCTACTTTCTTGCGGACTCCTACGCCGCTGCGAATCAGGACAGCCTCCTGGCCCGCCTTCCGCCTGCCCTGGACCACGCCCGGTCCCGTATCCGCGCGCCGGCGCTCGACGGACCGATTGACCTCTTCTACCTCGAGAATCGGGCACAGATGACCGCCTTGATAGGTGGACGGGCCACGGGGTTCGCGCAGCCGTCCACGCGAACCGTCCTGCTGGTCACCAACCCCGAGTGGCGCGGGTTCGAGCGCCACGAGATCATGCATGTTGTGGCCCAGGACGCCTGGGGTCGGCCGGCGCCGGGCACCGACTGGCTTCAGGAAGGGTTGGCACAGGCGGCCGACGGCGTGTGTGCCGGCTACTCGAATGCGGACGTGATGCTGGCGCTGACCGCCCGCCACGGCTGGATACCACTCGACACCATGCTGACCAGCTTTCGGGCGCAGCCTGATCTTCGCGCCTACCTGCAGGCTGCCGCCTTCGTCGGCTATCTCTTGCAGCACCATGGTCCCGAGCCGCTCGAGGAGCTCTGGCGCCGGGGTGCACGCCCGGACTCGCTGATACGCGGTAGGCCGCTGGCCGCCCTCGAGCGCCGGTGGAGAGGGAAGCTACGTCCTCGCCAGGAGGTCAGTGCCACGACGCTCAGCGCAGTCGAGTCAAAGGGCTGTGGGTAGGGAGCTTGGAGCCGGCGGCGCTGTCAGAATGACAACGTTCGCTGCGCTCAAGATGACAGCATCGCCTTCACCCAGCTCCCAGCTCCCAGCTCCCAGCTCCTAGCTCCCGACTCCCAGCTCCCAGCGTCCTCAGTGGCTGTGCGCCAACGCTGGAGTGACACCGCACTTCGCGTCGAGTGCTGTTGCCGTCGCGGCGTCGACCGGGATCGTCAGGAGACCTACCGCCGGCACGCCGAGGAAGGTCGCAATCAGGACCGTCTCACCGCCGGTCGGGTTGAAGGCGTAGTGCACGTTATTGCCGGGATCGACCAACCCGGTGCCAGTTGGATAAGTCCGATCCACGCAGTCGTCCGCGTAGACATAGACGAGCGTGCCCTGCGTCACCGCTACCATCACCGGGCCGGGGTGGGTGTGCCAGGGGAAGCGCGCACCTGGCTGGACGGTAATTTTTGCCACTGCCATCTTCGAAGGATCGAAGTTGACGACGGTCCGAGGCCGGCCGTTCGGCTTCAGCCGTAACTGCGCGTCGACATCGTCGGTGAACTCGTGGCGGCCTGACAGCAGCTCGACGACGATCGGGGCCGGCGGGACGACGACGGAGGCACGGGTCCCCTCGTTGTCCGGCGCCGACCCCGTGGACGTCGGCGTGTGGTCGGCGCAGGCTGCCGGGATCGTCCCGGCGATCACTACCAGCACCATCATCTGTGCGGCACGCATGAGAAACCTCGTTGAGTGAGTCGTTGGTGAGATACCCGCGTTGGTAGAGTGGCGAGCCCGGGCCGGTTGGCCCCACGCGCCAGCGCACCATTACCCTCAGCGGTCGGCGAGCGCATATTACCTGCGCGGGGTCACCTCGTTCTCCCGCTTTATCACCTTCCTATCACCTGCCCTACGATGTTGTCTCTGAAGCTCTTCGGAGGTGCCTCCCTCGCGGGTCCGGATGGAGTGCTTGCCGTTCGAGCGACCCAGCGCCACCGCTTGGCTCTCCTCGCCCTGCTAGCCAGCTCGGGCACTGCCGGGATGAGCCGGGACAAGCTGATCGCCTACTTGTGGCCGGAGGTGGACGCCGAGCGGGCGCGGCACCTCCTCTCGAATTCCCTCTATGTGATCCGGCAGGCGCTGGGCGAGGATGTGCTCGTCGGCTCGGCGGACGCCATTCGGCTCAACTTCGATCGGATGTGCTGCGATGTGCGACAGTTCGAGGATGCGCTCTGGCGAGGCGAGCTCGAACTCGCCGTCGGCCTCTACGCCGGTCCCTTCCTCGATGGCTTCTTTCTCTCCGACATGGTCGAGTTCGAGCAGTGGGTGGAGCGGGAGAGGGGGCGTCTGGCTGCCGCCTACACGAGGGCGGTCGAGGCCCTCGCCGAGGCGGCCGAAGGGAATCGGGACTTTTGCAAGGCGGCGGACTGGTGGAAGGTGAAAGCGGCGGAGGACCCGTACGACTCCCGTGTGGCGCTTCGTCTGATGGAGGCGCTCGAGTCGGGCGGCAACCGGGGCGGGGCACTCCAGCACCTCGCCCTGCACCAGCGGCTGCTCCAGGAGGAGCTGGGGATGGCACCCGCCCCCGAAGTCGTCGCGCTGGCGGAGCGGCTGCGGAGCGCGCCGATCGCCACGGCTCCGGCAGTGAATGCGGAGAGCGGCAACCGAGGGGTGCGGGTGAGGGAGCCACCCCCCCGGAAGGTCGAACCGTCGACTCCGGCGGACACGTCCCCTGCGGGGCCGGCCGAACCACCCTTGGTGGCCGCAGTCGAGGAGAGACCGGCCGCCTGGGGGTGGTGGTGGGGGGCCGCTGCGCTCCTGGCCGTCGCTGCCATTGTGGGTGCCATCGCCTGGCTGCGCCCCCCCGAACCGGAGCGCTCGATCGTCGTCCTGCCCTTCATGAACATGAGCCCGGACCGGGACAACGACTACTTCAGCGACGGCCTCACCGAAGAGATCATCACGCGGCTGGCGACGGTTCCCGACCTCAAGGTGATCTCCCGTACCTCGGCGATGCACTACAAGGGAAGCCCGGAGCCGCTCCGGCAGATCGCGAACGAGCTGGACGTCGCCCACGTTCTCGAGGGGAGCGTGCGGCGGAGTGGCGGCCGACTGCGCATCACCGCGCAGCTCATCGATGCCCATGCCGACGAGCACCTCTGGGCCGCGAGCTACGACTTCGAGCCACGGGACGTGTTCAGCGTGCAGGAGGAGATCGCCCGGGAGGTCGTGCGCGCCCTCGAGGTCGAATTGGGAGAGCGCGGCCGCACGCTACTGGCTCGCCAGGGCACTGACGATCCGGTGGCCTTTGATGTCTACCGTCGGGGCCGCTTTCTCTGGTCCACGCGGACGAAGGAAGCGCATGAAAAGGCCATCGAGTACTTTCAGCAGGCCATCGAGCGAGACTCGAGTTACGCTGATGCGTATGCCGGCTTGGCCGACACCTATCTCACCGCCTTCCAGAACGGTCTCTCCACCCTCCCCGAGGCGGAGGTGTATTCCCGGGTGAAATGGGCGGCGGAGCGGGCGCTCGCCTTGGACGACCAGTCCGCTGATGCCCACGCGTCGTTCGCCGTTTCGCTCTGGTGGCAGCGCAACTGGCCCGGCGCCGAGCGCGAGCTCCGCCGCGCCATCGAGCTGAACCCGGGTCACGCGTCCGCGCGCAGCTGGTATGCGCTGCTGCTGGGTGGCATGGGCCGGACGGAGGAGGCGGTTCGGGAGAGCCGCCGCGCCGCCGAGCTGGACCCGCTCTCGATGATCATCAGTATCATCCACGCCTGGACCTGTTACGTCGGGCGCGAATACGACTGTGCGGTCGAGCAGTTCGGCCGCACACTGGAGATCGATAGCGCATGGGCGCCTGCGTACACAGGTCTTGGCATGACCTACGCCCAGAAAGGGATGCACCAACCGGCCATTACTGCGCTGTCCAAGGCGGTCGAGCTGCGGCCGGGAAATTCGACCTACCGGGCCGATCTCGCCACCGTGTACGCGCTCGCCGGCAGGAAGGCGGAAGCAGCGCCATTGCTGAAAGGCGCGAAGGCGGACGCCTGGGAGGGCTTCCATATCGCGCGCGCATACGCGGCCCTCGGCGAGAAGGACAGCGCGTTCGCCTGGTTCGAGCGCAGCAGTTGGCGATGGCCGCACCGGGCCGTTCGGGCCGATCCTGCCCTCGATCGCCTGCGTGCCGATCCACGCTTCGACCTACTGGTGCAGCGGGTGGATCGGGAGATGGGGCTGCGGTAGTTGGAGCATCGAGCTCTACGGCCGCGAGGTGATCCCCCCGGCTCGCGCTTCGGCTGGATCTCTTCGGCCACCTGCGGCCTCGGAATGACTATTCGTCAGGCGCGTTGTAGAGCCGGTACCGCGGTTTCCATGGACACGGCCTGCTTGATCGCCAGAACTGCCCGCTCCTTCGCCTTCGCTTCCACATCGATCGTCATCGTGCGGCCGCGCCATACAGCAGGAAAATCCGCTGGATCGATGTAGTCCGCATGAGCCCGGAGGTTCGGTCCCGTCCATCCATCCTTGGGTGACGACAAGTGGGCATACGGCTCGCGTCCGCGCCAGGTGCTGAATGCCAGCTCCGTCGCCTCCTCGATCGAAAGCCCGTCGCCCAGGCAGCGGTGGTGATGGACATCGTACACCAGCGGCACGCCAGAGCGCTCACACAGCTGCAGCAAAGCGCCCGGGGTAAAACAGCGGTCGTCATTCTCCAGGGCGAGCCGCTCGCGCGTCCTCGGCTGAAGGAGCGCCATGCCGCGCTCCAGGCGCTCGAGGGCGGCGGGAACCCCGCCTATCGCGCCCCCGCCATGCACCACGATTACGTCGGCCCCCACCAGCTCCGCCACTTCGCCGTGGAGCTCCAGTTCCCGCACTGCTGATTGCACCACCTGCTCCCGTTCGGAGTTGAGGACGATGAACTGATCAGGGTGCAGGCTGAGCCTGATGTCGTATGCCTGTGCCAGTGCACCGGCCCACGCGTAGGCACCCGCGAGACCCCCCGAGGGATCGAGCTGCTCCAGGGTGTACCCGCTCAGTGGGTGAGTGGCGAGTGGGAGGATCTGACTGGTAATGCGGAAGGCGCCGATGCCTAACTCGTGACACCGCTCAACCGCGGCAGCCAGGGCTAGAGCGTTGTGCTCGGCGATGTCTGCCAGGTACCCGCGCCGGTTCCCCGCTGTGAGAGTGGCGACGTAGCCGTGGGTTGCCGCCCGAAACTTGATCGGCGAGTCGAGGAACTGGCAGCAGAGGCCCCAGCGTAGTCGAGAGCTGGGAGCCGGGAGTTCGCAGTGGCGTGTGGCAGTCATTGCGAAGGAGCGCACCGACTGAAGCAATCCAGCGGGCTCCGTTCGCAAGCTGCGGGATTGCTTCGGCACTCCGTGCCTCGCAATGACTCCCTCTTCATTTCCACGCTCCTTACAACAACTTCACAATCTGCTCTCCCACCAGGTACCCCACGATCGCCACGCCCAGGCCGACGAGAAACATGTCGATTCCGCTGCGGAAGATGCCGCGTCCCGTGAAGAAGCTGCGGGCGGCGCCGATCCCGAAGTGAGAGATCATGGCCACCGCGAACGAGGCCCAGATAGCCGCCGGCCCAGTATCGAACAGGAAAGGAGCAACCGGGATAAACGCGCCCACCGCTGTGGCGGTTCCGGTGATCCACGCCTCACGCATCGGGGTGCTGCTGGCCTCTCCGATCTTGAGCTCCTCTCGAACCTTCTCCTCCAGAGCGCGTTCCGGATCCCGCATCACCTGCCCGGCGAGAGTATCGGCCTGAGCCGAGGGAATGCCCTTGGCCTGGTACAGCAGGCTCAGCTCCTCGCGTTCCAGCTCCGGCATGAGCCGGATCTCCTCCTTCTCCATGGCGATCTCGTGCTCGAACACCTCGCGCTCGCTCTTCGCGGCCAGGTAGCCCGAGGAGCCCATCGAGAGCGCGTCGGCCACCATCCCGGCCAGGCCTGCGACCAGCACCGCATGCTCGGCTGCCTGGAGATTTCCCTGGGCGCCAATCATCCCCGCGACCAGACCGAAGTTGGCCGTCAACCCATCGTTGAAGCCATAGACCACATTCCTGAGGAACCCGCCGGCTCCCGTCTTGTGCCAGGGCTCGCCGGTTGCCCCGCTCATCTGGCTCAGGGTATCGGCGTGCTCCTTCGATTCCTTGGCCAACCGGAGAGCAGTCGGCCCTACCGCACCCTCGGGCTCGCTCCGGTACAGGTTCAGATATCCCTTTACCTCCCGGCCCTCTTCCTGGAGAAGCATCGGCAGCAGCACCCCACTGCCCAGGCGCCGCGCCAGCCAGGCCCGCAGGCGGGCACCACGCGAGGGTGAGGGAACGTCAACCACGTGCCCGTTCTCGCCGAGCAGGGCTCGCCACATCTCGACGTGGCGATCCTCCACTGCCGCGAGCTTACGGTAGATGTCGGCTCTCTTGGGGTCTCGCTCCGCGCCCGCCAGCTCCCGATAGAGGAACGCGGCGTCGGCCTCATCCTCGAGATGGTGGAGCCAGGTGTGGGGAGGCGCGGTGGGAGAGGTCATGCGCGGATGATAACAGCGTAAGTGGTGAACGGTCAGCGGTGAGCGGTCCGCCCCAGCAGCCCCCGCTTACTGCTTACCGCTTACCGCTCACGCTTTATCCCCCCTGCAACGATCACCGCCGCTCCCGCATCTTTAGGTACGCCATGACCCGGACTCTGCTGATGGATTCTTCGCTGCTCGCCAATGCCGAAACGGTGGTCTCCCGGGCTCGTTCGGGAGATACCGAGGCATTGGGGGAGCTGTTCCGGGCCTTCGAGTCCCCGGTCTACAATCTGGCTCGCCGGATCTGCCGGACAACGGAAGACGCGGAGGACGTGCTGCAGGAGACATTCTTCGAGGTCTGCCGCAGCATCGGCCGCTATCGTGAAGAAGGGAGTCTCTGGGGGTGGATCCGCACCATCGCCGCGAGCAAGGCTCTCATGCGTCTCCGGCGCAACAAATATCGCGATACAGATGAGCTGCACGATGAGGTGGTCGGAAACCGCAGAGAGGACACCCAGCTGCGCATGGACCTCGAGGCCGCTTTGGAACGGCTCTCCGAGACCTCCCGGGCCGTAGTCTGGCTCCATGACGTCGAAGGCTATACCCACGAAGAAATCGCAGACATGATGGGCAAGACCCCGAGCTTCTCGAAGTCGCAGCTGTCGCGAGCCCATGCTCGGCTGCGCACCTGGCTCGGGGAGGAGATGACTCCATGAATCACCTCTCGATGGATGCCCTCCTGGGCCTGAGAGAACCGGGGGCGGAGCCCGGGCAAGCCGCGGCGCGGGAGCATCTGGATCAATGCGGCCACTGTCAGGCCGAGCTGCAGCGGCTGCACCAGCGGGTTGCCCGCTTGAAGGCCTTGCCGGCTCTGAGGCCATCGCGCGACCGTTGGCCCGAGACTGTAGCAAGGTTCAGGGCCGACCGCCGCCGGCGCCGTACCCGGCTGGCCGGAGTCACCGGCCTCGTGGCAGCGGCTTCGGTCGCGCTCGCCGTGACTCTGGGAGACATCTCGCGGCCCAATGAGTTTGCGGCCAACGAGCTGAGCCATGTCATGGAGCGGTCTCAGGTTCTGGAGAGCGCCCTCAACGACTACAACCCCGAAGCCCGGGTGCTCGATGGCCGTACTGCGCGGATAGCCGGTGAGCTCGAGGACCGCATTGCCCGGCTGGATCGTGAGCTGGAGATGGCCGACCTGCAGCGGCAGCGGGCCACCGACGAGGACTTGCTGAAGTTATGGCGGGAGCGGGTCGGCCTGCTCGACGCACTGGTGGATGTGCACGTCACCCGTGCCAGCAATGCCGGGCTTTAGCTAATGGAGGCGTTCCATGCCTAGATCGTTCGTTTACCTCGCCATCCTGGGCCTGGTTCCGCTCTCCAACCCGCTTAGCGGACAGGAGCCCGTTCGGCCCGTGAATCCCCGGGTGGAAGTGCAGCCAGACGTCCGCTCGGAGCGGGTGATGCAGTTCGTAATGAGTCGCCGGGCCCGGCTGGGACTCAAGGTCAACCTGCGGGCGCGGGAGACCGATACCATCGGAGCCTATGTGGATGCGGTCACCCCGAATGGTCCCGCGGCAAGGGCCGGGATTCGCTCGGGCGACGTGATCACCAAGGTAAATGAAGAGTCGGTGTTGACTGGGGGGCAGGCTGTCTCCCGCGACGCCCGGGAATCATTGCCCGGCCTCCGCCTCATCGAGCTTGCGGCTACGTTGGAGCCGAATGATACGATTGCGGTAGAGTTCCGCCGTGGTAGGGAGAGCAAGACCGTCTCGGTGGTCACGGCTGACGAATCCAACATCGTGTTTCGTGACCGTCCAGACGGCCGGGCATTCGCCTTTCGCTACTCTCCGGATGGCCGCTTCACGATGCCGCTGGATCGTGAAGATATTGTCAGGGGCGCACCGTTGTTCTTCGGCTCGCCTCTGGCTGACCTGGAGTTGGCTCCCCTGAATCCAGACCTGGGCCAATACTTCGGGGCCGCCTCCGGTGTGCTCGTCATCAGTGTGCCCGAGGGCTCCGCTCTGGGGTTCAGAGGCGGAGATGTCGTACTGGCAGTAGATGGACGCAAGCCCGAGAGCCCGTCCCACCTGATCCGCATCCTGCGCAGCTACACCGACACGGAAGGCTATAAGGCTGATGTCCTGCGCAGCCGCAAGCGGGTCACCGTGGCGGGCCGGCTGGGAGAAGAGAAGCCGGCGGACTGACCAGTGTGCGCCCGCTCACAGATGCGGAACCCCGCCGAACGTATATCTTCGGTCCACCTTGGAGGGTACTATGGGATTCCTGTGGACCTTGATAATCGGTCTGGTTGTTGGCGCGATCGCCAAGCTGTTGATGCCCGGCAAGGATCCGGGCGGAATCATCGTGACGATGCTGATCGGTGTGGCCGGCGCCTTGCTGGCGGGATTTTTGGGGCGCGCGCTGGGCTGGTATGCCGATCCGGGTGAAGGCCCGGGAATCATCGCATCCATCATAGGCGCGATCCTTCTGCTCCTCCTGTATCGCTTGTTTACGGGACGCAGGGGCACGACGACTGTTCCGTAGAGGGAAAGACGGGAAAGTCGGGAATGGCGGGAAGGTTTGTTCAGGGCGAATTCAAGTTGTCATCCCGGGCGAAGTGAAGGATCTCAGATCACGAACAGCTGGGATCCATCACTGCGTTCGGGATGACAATTTTGTGTTCCCGTCTTCCCCGTCCTTCCCGACTTTCCGTCTTTCCCTCACGCAAGCTGCACCCTTGGCCGCGGAATCCGGGTTGGGTGCACCTGCCTGGCCAGCTCCGCGAACATGGGGAAGTCGAGGCTCTGAGCTCCATCGCTCATGGCCTGATCGGGATCGGGATGAACCTCGACGATCAGGCCGCACGCCCCCGCGGCCAGTGCTCCCATACTGAGGGGAGTGACGAGCGACCGCAGGCCCGCAGCATGACTGGGATCTACCAGAACCGGCAAGTGAGTTCGCTCCCGCACCAGCGCGACCGCGTTCAGGTCGAGGGTGTGCCGGGTGGCGCGCTCGAAGGTGCGGATACCCCGTTCGCACAGCACGACATTGGGATTCCCCTCCGCCAGCACGTATTCCGCGGCCATCAGCCACTCCTCAAAGGTTGCCCCGGCCCCCCGCTTCAGCAGCACCGGTTTGCCGCTGCGGCTGGCAGCCCGTAACAAGCTGAAGTTTTGCATGTTGCGGGCACCGATCTGAAGCATGTCGGCGAAGTGCGCAACGACGGGGACCTCCTCCCAGCTCAGCACCTCGGTGACCACCGGCAGTCCGGTCAGCTCACGTGCATCCGCCAGATAACGGAGACCCTTCACACCGAGCCCCTGAAAGTCATACGGCGAGGTCCGGGGCTTATACGCTCCACCCCTCAGCATGTCGGCGCCCGCCTGGGCTACCGCAATGGCCGTCTCCATGAGCATGGCCTGGCTCTCGACCGAGCACGGACCCGCGATCAGGACGGGCTCGGGACCGCCGAAGCTCAGGCCTCGAACCTGCACCACGGTCCCGTCCGGGTTGCGGCGCCGGTCGACCAGTGGAATAGCCGGCTTCTCTGCCCGGTGGGCCGGCATGGGAACCGGTGGCGAGAGTCGCGATCCCTCGGTCCACGCTTCGTAGCTACCCAGGATGATGAGCTTGGCAGCCAGCGCCTCTATCTCCTCGAGGGCCTCGGCCACCCGCGGGTCAGTGGCAGAACCCTCGACGTCGACATAGAACCGGTAGGTCCAGGGGGCAGAACGCTCCGGTCTCGATTGGAGCGCCATGAGGTTCACTCCCCGCGCGCCGAAAGCCTGGAGTGTCAGTGCGAGCATGCCTGGCTTGTGGTCGACCAGCACTATCAGGGATGTCTTGAAGCGACTTGCTCCGGGTGTTCTCAGCGTGTCCGCGGCATCTGCCCGCGTGAATGTCAGAAAGCGAGTCTGATTGGTGGGGTCATCCTCGATTCGCTCCGCCAGCGGGTTCAGTCCGTGGGCATCAGCCGCCGGCCTGGCGGCAATCGCGGCGAGAGCGGGGTTCTTTTCCTGGGCTATGATCTCGGCGCTCCCGGCCGTGTCCCAGGCGCTCACCAGCTCCGCATCGGGCAGGTTATCCGCCAGCCAGATCCGGCACTGGCCCAGCGCCACCGGATGCGAAAGGACCCGGCGAATTCCGGATAAGGGAGCTCCCGGGATCGCCATGATGGTATGGTGAACCGGATGAAGGATCTCGTGCGTCAGGTGGAGGGTACCGTCTCCGAACGCCTCGTGGAGCAGGTCGTACGTGGTCGTTACCGAACCGATCAGGGAGTTCTCGATCGGCAAACAGCCGGCATCGGCACGCCGCTCGCGGACGGCAGTTACCACGTCCTTCACATCACGGCAGGGCAGGGCCACCAGCTCCGGCCAACGCCGGCGGGCGGCGGCTTCGCTGAACGATCCGTGAGACCCCTGTATCGCTACGCGCATGGGGATGCTCCAGATGGGAAATAAAAATGCCCCGCCAGTTGAACCGGCGGGGCGTCGATGATCCGGGCGGAAAGCGCTAGCGCACTCTACCGGCACCGGACGCGCATCGAGCCGCGCCGGAATTGGTAAAGAAGAACCAGTAGCTGTACCCGAAAGTCATGGGAGCGAACCTACGGTCTGCGGCGGAGGGTTGTCAAGGGCATGCCTGCTTATCTTCCTGACGTGAGCCGCTTCCGCGCCGCTTCCGCGAGCCTGCCCATTCTGCTGTTGCTCGGCATCCCGGCCTCGAGCCCCGGCCAGGGCTTACCTGCGTTCGCCCCGCTCAATCCCGTAGCCAGCTCTCGAAGCGGAGTGTACTTCGAGCCTTTTCGAGATTCGACGCCCGGCCGCTGGAGTACTACCTTCGCTGTCGATTATGCCAGCGTCATCGAGCTCAACCGGATGGATCGGGCCGACTATGTACTGGACTCGGAGATATTGCGCCTGAGCTTCGGGGCAACGCGCGATCTCGGCCAGAGGCTATTCGTGCAGCTCGGGGCCTCGCTCGGCGGAGCCTATTCCGGTTTCATGGACGGATTTTTCGATTGGTATCACGGCGCCTTGGGTATTCGCATCGGAGAACGAGAGCGGCGGCCTCAGGACGAGTTCCTGTACACCATAGCGCTTCCAGATGGTCGCAGCATCACGCGGTCCAGGAATGCTCTTTTTCTCGGTGACGTGAGTGTCAGGCTCGGCCGTCGCCACAACTCCGGATTCCAGAGCGTGCTCTCGGTCACGCTGCCCACCTCGACGGGACCAGCGGGGTACGGGAAAGAGGTTCCCTCACTCGCCGTTCTCAACACTTTTCGCGCACCGCTCGGTACCAAACTTCAGTACGAAGGTGGCCTGGGGGTGGGTCTGACACCCTCGCACGGGGTGATGGAACGTTACCAGCGCACGGCGTTTCTCGGTGTCAGCTCGGGTCTACGTCGTCAGTTATGGGGCAGCCACTCCATCTATGCTAACCTTTTTTACCATTCGCCTTACTATCACGGAACGAGCTTTCCAGCACTGGACCGCCGCGAGCTTTCGCTGGATTTCGGCTGGATTTTGGAGAGCAGGAACGGTGCCGAATGGCGGATGGGCCTGACCGAGGATCTGGAACCGGGAGGGCCGGGGATAGACCTGGTATTTCGAGCGGGGACGACCTTCTAGGCGCCCTGCTTTGGTGCCGTAAACAGAAACTGTTCCATGTTGTTGAACAGGAACTCTTTAGCTTGCGGCTCCCTGAGGTTCAATCCGTAGTGATTGATCAACTGCTGCTGAGTTTTGAGCCACTCGCCCCAACATACGCTGCAAATCTCTTCGTAGGCTCGACGGCCCAGATCGTTCTGGAAAGGCTGGAATGCCATTCGTTCGCGGTCCAGACCACAGCGAGTGCAACGTAGTGTCACCATTCAAGGAAGATAGACATCTCCTGAAATGTGATCCAGTCTATCGTGGCACGACGGACCAGGCGTTAACGTATCAGGGAGCGAGCCGGTGGTGGTTCCCTGTCGCATGGCGCACCGCCCGTGACCCGCTCGCTGTTCCTAGGCCAGTACCAATACCGAACACGATGGCTGCCGTAAGCGTTATGAAGGGCAGGATGGCAGCGGGAGACGCCACAACTGCTGCTACAAAGCCAGCAACAACTGGGGCCATGGGTGAGTGGACGCGGTCTACAAAGCGCAGCCGGCGGCGTACGAACGAACGGGCAAGCACGAAGCCGATAATGCCGGCGCCGAGAGTTATAAGAAGTTGTAGCATATCGAGTTCCCGGAATGAGGGTCTACGCTCCGTTACAGTACGGAACGTGGCGGTGAAAGATTCACATTGTACTGCCGGAAGCGTGGTATGCGAATCGCAGGCGAGATTAACCGTATCCTTGCCTATGTTCTTTCAGGGAAGGAGCCAAACATGCCGAGACAACATCCGACAGTGCTGGTGCCGAACATCGGCCCCATGGACCACGCGTGGGATTTGCTGGGCGAATGGCAGACTGAGTTCGAGCTGCCAGAGACCGAGTCGCCGGTGCACGGCAAAGTGACGTTCCGTTCCTGGACCGATGCCGAGCTGCAGCTGGATCCGATCGAGGCGGCGATTGCCGGCATTCCGTCGAGCGTCCCGCTCGAGCGCGCCAGTGAGATCCATCTGACAGATGCCGGCGGCGGCGCGCTTCAATGGGTGCTCCATGCGCCTTCGACCAACTGGTCTCTCCAGGCCACACTCTGGCCCGGCTCGCTGCACCTGTTCGTGCACGACGCTGACGACGATGAGGAGCAGCTCTACCGGGCGCGCGCAACGAGAGATCAGGATTACTACCTGAGGAAGTACCCGCTCGACAAGCCTTAACAAGGATCACCAACGCCCGCCGGCTCAAGCTGACGGGCGTTGTCTTTCCTACCACATCCAGAAACATTACCGCATGGAAGTCCGGACGCTCGACCTGTCATTGAGCGGCTTCGGGGCCAAAGCAACGACTGCCGTGGTCGCAATCAACATTCTCACTTCGGCCGAGCGCCTCAAGAGAGCTGCGTTGACTTTCGTCGCCGGCCTGGTCGCAGCTTTGATTGCCCTACCCATCCCGCTGGTGCACTTCGTGTTCGTGCCGGGGGCACTGGCCGCCGGAACCGCGCTCTCGATCATCAGACTGCGTCAGCAGGAAATCTTTCGAAGCGCGCGCGGTGCGTGCCCCTATTGCGGTAAGCAGCAGGGGTTCACCCTCATGGGCCCGGTCAAGCTGCCGAGGAA
>Ga0299913_10002572_pt1 | contig 14398 bp, 9 predicted proteins | sample RVTome_9_FD_201360 | JGI IMG/M metagenome (GOLD analysis project Ga0299913, IMG submission 201360) | Soil microbial communities from uranium-contaminated site in the Upper Colorado River Basin, Wyoming, United States - RVT155D38 (version 2) ... | reverse complement strand
GAGGACCACGGAGCCGGGGCCGACCTCCGCCCCCGTCTCGCGGAGCCAGCAGCGCAGGAGCACGTCACGGGCGATGCGGGAAGCGTCGGCGCGGGCCACCTCCGACGGCACGGCGACCTGCTCGATGACCGTCATCGGGCCTGCTCCGCGCGGCCCGTGGCGACGACGAGGTCGAGCACGCGGTCGACGTCGCGCTCGGTGGCGTCGGGGTTGAGCAGCGTGAGCTTGAGCCGGACCCGGCCGTCGTGCTCGGTGCGCCCCACCACCGCCTGCCCGGACGCGAGCAGCGTGCGACGCAGCCGGCCGTTGAGCTCGTCACCGGCCAGGCCGTCGACGCCGGCGTACCGGAAGACCACCGTGCTGAGCACCGGCTCCGTGGTGAGCTCGAGCTCGGGGCGGGCACGCACGGCCTCGGCGGCGTACCGGGCCAGGGACAGGCACGCGTCCACCCGGTCGCCGAGCCCGCGGCGGCCCAGCGCCCGCAGGCTCACCGCGATCTTGAGCACGTCCGCCCGGCGCGTGGTGCGCAGCGAGCGACCGAGCAGCGAGGTGTAGCCGTGCTCCTCGTCGTCGAGCGGGTTGAGGTACGCGGCCCGGCGGGCGAGCGGGTCGAACAACGCCGGCTCACGCGTGAGCAGTACGCCGGCGGCAGCGGGCTGCCAGCCGAGCTTGTGCAGGTCGAGCGAGACGGTGTCGGCGTGCTCCAGCCCGTCGACGAGGTGCCGGTGGGTGTCGGAGAAGAGCAGCCCCCCGCCGTACGCCGCGTCGACGTGCAGCCAGCCCCCGTGGGCGTGGACCAGCGCGGCGATCGCGGAGAGGGAGTCGATGCTGCCGAAGTCGGTGGTGCCGGCGGTGGCGACCACGACCGGACGCTCCCCCTCCGGCGCCTCGGCGAGGATCCGGGCCAGCACGGTGACGTCGAGGCGCTGGTCCTCGTCGATCGGCACCTTGACCACGTCGCCGAGCCCCAGCATCTGGGCGCCCCGGTCGGCGGAGAAGTGGGCGATCTCGGAGCTGTAGACCCGCACCGGTGCGGCGTCGGCGTCCCGGGCCAGCAGCAGCGCGGTGTAGGTGCTCGCGGTGCCGCCGGTGGTGATCACGCCCGCGGCGCCGGGCAGCCCGACCAGGGTGCCGAGCGCCTCGATCACCCGCTCCTCGAGCACGGTGGCCGCCGGGGCCTGGTCCCAGGAGTCCAGGGACTGGTTCAGGGCGCTGGCGACCATGTCCGCGGCGACCGCCACGTCCAGCGGCGGGCAGTGCAGGTGCCCGGCGCACGCGGGGTCCTTCGGGTCCGCGGCGCCCGCGGCGACGACGCGGACCAGGTCGGCGAGCGCGACGTCCTCGCCGATGCCGGCGTCGGGGAGCACCGCACCGCCCAGCGCGGTGTCGACGTCCCGCGCCACCTCCGCCGGCGTCGCGGCCGGCAGGGGCCCGGTCCGCTGGCGCCGGCCGGCGGCCAGCGCGTCGAGCGCGCCGTTGACGAGCCGGTCGAGCGGGCACGGTGGCTCGACGAGGCCGAGCACCTGCTCCCGCTCGCGGAGCCGGGCGGGACTTTCGAGGGAGACGGTCATGGGGAGACCTCCACGGAGACGGGGCGGACGGGGACGGAGGAGCCGGACGCGAGAGAGGTCCGGGTCGGCGGCGGGTGGCCGAGGAAGCTGTGCAGGGCGAACTCCCAGCCGTAGGCGCCGGCGTTCGGGACCACCACGAGGTCGCCGGCGCGGATCCGGTCGACCTGCACGTCGCGGGCGAGAACGTCCTCCGGGGTGCAGAGCTCGCCGGCGACGTGGACCGCGGTGCCGGTGGCCTCGGGGCGGGGCCCGGGCTCCCGCCACTCGTCCACCGGCAGGACGGCGACAGGGATCGGGAAGTCCTCCGTGCCCGGCAGCGCGAAGCCGCCGATGCCACCGCGCAGCACGGCCCAGGTCTCGCCGTACGAGGACTTCACGTCGACGACCTCTGCGGCGTACCAGCCGCAGTCGGCGGCCAGCCGACGACCGGGCTCGAAGACGACCTCGACGCCGGCGGGCGGGCGGAGCGCGTCGAGCTCGGTCGCGAGCACCGCGAGGTCGAGCGGGCCGCGGCCGTCGTAGCTGACGCCGAGCCCGCCGCCCACGTCGATCCAGCGCAGGTCCAGGCCCGTCCGGCGTGCGGTGTCGGCCGACCAGCGCAGGGCCCAGTCGACGTACGCCGCGTGGGCGCGGGCGTCCCGGTTGCCGGAGACCGCGTGCACGTGGAAGCCGACGAGGTCGAGGCCGGGCAGCCCGGCGGCCAGGGCGAGCGCCTCCTCGATCTCGGGCTCGGCGATGCCGAAGGCGGAGCTGCGGCCACCCATGGCCAGCGTGCCGGAGACCGCGACGCTGGCGGGGTTGACGCGTACACCGACCGCGATCCGGGCGCCGGTCTCGACGGCGAGCCGGGACAGGCGGCGCAGCTCGGGCACGCTCTCCGCGTGGATCACGTCGACGCCCGCCTCGACGAGGTCGGCCAGGAGCGCCGGGTGCTTGCCCGGCCCGGCGGCGGCCAGCAGGCCCCGGGGCAGCACCGAGCGGGCCAGCCGGGCCTCGGCGGCGGAGGCGACCTCGAACCCCTCCACGCCGCCGGGCGCGGCCAGGGCATCGGCGACGGCCGGGAACCCGTTGGACTTCAGTGCGAAGAGCAGCCGGGCCCAGCCGGGCAGGGCCGCGCGGAGCTGGCGGGCGGTCGCGGTCGCGGTGTCGAGGTCGTAGACGTAGCCGCTGACCGGCCCCTCCGTGGCCGCCCGAGCGAGGTGGGCACGCACGTGGGCGGGCAGGTCGTCCGGGCCGAAGGCGTGGGCACAGGCCGTGCCCGCGCACGAAGGTGGTTGCAGCAACGCTCTCTCCTTAGGTCAGCCTTACCTAAGTAAGGGTTGCCTAAGGAGTGCTGGAAGAGCAAGCCGGACGCTCGTCCGGCCGCTGTGATCCTCGTCCCACCAGGGGGTGGGGTCAGTCGACCATCGTGTCGCCCGACACCGGGTTGAGCCGGCGCACGAACCAGTCCGAGCGCGGGTCGGTCACCGGCCGCACCTCGACCGAGGCGGTGAGCACGGTCGCGCTCGCCTTGCCGGCCAGCACCAGAGGCAGCTCGACCGAGTGGATCTGGGGCAGGTCGTTCTTCAGGCGGGAGACCAGCAGGATCAGGTCCTCGACCCGGTCGACGTCCACGATCTCCTGCCCGCGGTACCCGAAGAGCATCGGCGAGCTCTTGATCTCGCGGGTCATCGCCCGGGCGTCGTGGCGGGTCAGCGGCGGGATCCGGTAGGCGTGGTCACCGAGGAGCTCCGTGAGCGGACCCCCGATGCCGAACGACAGCACGGGCCCGAAGAGCGAGTCCTCCACCGCGGAGACCCGCACCGGCACGCCCGGCGGCGCGTTCTTCTGCACGACGAACCCGGCCTGCTGGGAGTGGTCGATCAGCTCGTGCAGCGCCTCCCAGGCATGCCGCATGACGTCCTCGGTGTCGATGTTGCGCCAGACGTGCGCGAGGTCGGGGCGGTGCCGCAGGTGCTCCGCGGTGGCCTTGAGCACGACGTCCCAGTCGAGCTGCCGGCCCGCTGCGACCGCCTCGTCGACCGAGTCGACCGGCAAGGTCTGCCACACCTCGATGCCGTAGGCGCCCAGCAGGCGCACCAGCTCGTCGTGGCGCAGCGCCCGGCCCTGCGGGTCCTCGCGGAGCACGTCGGCCAGCACGTCCCTGGCGGCGGCGGTGTCGACGTCGATCTCGTCCACGTCCGCCCCCTCGGGCGAACGGAGCCACAGCGCGTACTCCACAACCTGGGCGAGCGCGCGCACGGAGTACTCCACGGCGGGGTACGACGGCACCGAGCCGCGGCCCGCGGTCGCACCGGCGACGTCGGGGACGCGGAGGAGCTCGGGGATGCCCTCGGCCGCGAGGAACGTCGAGACCAGTGGCTTGTGGGACTGCTCCCCCACCGCGGCCAGGACGTTGGCGACCTCGTCGCCGGAGACGTTGAGCGGCGGGATGTAGACCGCGATCACCGAGTCGACGTCGTCGTCGTCGATGGCGACGTCGAGCGCGTCCTCGAAGTCCTCGGCGGTCGCCTCGGCCCCGAGCGCCACCGACTTCGTGACCACGAGGCCGGACGAGGCACAGGCGTCGGTGGCGAGCAGGCCCAGCGCGTCGGAGTTGCCGACGACGGCGACCCGGCGGCCGCTGGGCAGCGGTTGGTGGGCGAGCAGCTGGGCCACGTCGAACATCTCGTCGAGGGTGTCGACCTGGATCACGCCGGCCTGGCGGAACATCGCGTCGACGGCCGCGCCCGGCGCCGCGATCGCACGCACCGCGTGGCCCATGGGCACGCCCTGCGTGGTGCGGCCCGACCGCACGGCGACGACCGGCTTGCGCCGGCTCACCCGGCGGGCGATCCGCGAGAACTTGCGCGGGTTGCCGATCGACTCGAGGTAGAGCAGCACCACCTCGGTCGCGTCGTCCTCCTCCCAGTACTGCAGCAGGTCGTTGCCCGAGACGTCGGCACGGTTGCCGGCGCTGACGAACGTCGACAGTCCGAGCCCGCGGCTGGAGACCTTCTCGAGGATCGCCGTACCGAGGGCGCCGGACTGGCAGAAGAAGCCGGCCCGGCCGCGGGGAGGCATGAACGGGGCCAGCGACGCGTTGAGCGAGTTGCCGGGGGCGGTGTTGATCACGCCGAGGCAGTTGGGCCCGACCAGGCGCAGCCCGTAGGAACGGGCCAGGCCGACCACCCGCCGCTGCCGCCGCCGGCCCTCCTCACCGGTCTCGGCGAAGCCGCTGGAGATCACGATCAGGCCCTTGACGCCCTTGGCCGCGCAGTCGAGCACCACGTCCTGCACCGAGTCGGCGGGCACGGCGACGATGGCCAGGTCGACAGTGTTGGGGATGTCGGCGACGGTCTTGTACGCCGGCAGCCCGCTGACCGCGTCGGCGGACGGGTTGACGGCGTAGACGCGCCCGGAGAAGTCGCCGTTGACGAGGTTGCGGATCAGCGCCTGGCCGATCGTGTCCTGACGGCGGCTGGCGCCGATGACCGCGACCGACTTCGCGGTGAAGAACTGCTGGATCGACGCCACCTCGGCCCGGTGCTCGCGGCTGGCCATGACCCCCAGGGCGGTCGTGGTGGGGTCGATCGGGAACTCCAGGCTGATCACGCCGTCCTGGTAGCCGCCGGCCACGTGGTAGCCCGCCTCCTCGAAGATCGCGATCATCCTGCGGTTCTGCGGGAGCACCTCGGCGACGAACTTCTCGACCCCCAGCTCGCGCGCGGCCTGCGCCAGGTGCTCGAGCAGCATCGTGGCGATGCCGCGGCCCTGGTGGGCGTCCTCGACGAGGAAGGCGACCTCGGCCTCGGTCGGCGAGGTGACGTCGAACCGGCCAACCGCGATCATCTTGCGGGCCAGCACGACCACGAACGCGACCCGCGTGCGGTGGTCGACCTCGGTGAACCGCTTGACGTCGCGCGGCGACAGCCGCGGCATCGCGGAGAAGAACCGGTAGTACTTCGACTCGTCGGAGACACGGTCGTAGAAGTCGACCAGCAGGGAGGCGTCCTCGGAGCGGATCGGGCGGATGTGTGCCGTGCCGCCGTCGGACAGGAGGACGTCGGCCTCCCAGTGCTTCGGCGGTTTCGCTTCGGTGGCTCCGGAGGTCACGTGTGCAATCTAGCGGCTACCCGGTGGTCGAGCCTGTCGAGGCCCATGCCCGCTGCGGCCGGCCAGAAGCCGAAGAGCTCTCCCGGCCTCACGTGGAGGCCGAGCGCGTGCAGGACCCGGCGGTCGCCGTACGACTTGGCCAGCCCGCGCACCCGGAGTCCGTGACTGGTTGGCATGTGCAACACCGTACGGAGCGGGGTGAGACGGCGTGCCCCCCGCCGGATCGTCAGCACCTCCGGGGACAATGGCCCCATGGCTCGACGTACCACGCAACCTCCCCTGCCCGAGGACTTCGAGGAGCACATCCTCGACATCGACGTCGGGGACGAGATGCGCGCGTCGTTCCTGGAGTACGCCTACTCGGTCATCTACTCCCGCGCGCTCCCCGACGCCCGTGACGGCCTGAAGCCGGTCCAGCGGCGGATCCTCTACACGATGAACGAGATGGGCCTGCGCCCTGACCGCGGGCACGTCAAGTCCGCCCGCGTCGTCGGCGAGGTCATGGGTCGCCTCCACCCGCACGGCGACTCCGCGATCTACGACGCGATGGTGCGCATGGCCCAGTCGTGGTCGATGCGGGTGCCGTTCATCGACGGCCACGGCAACTTCGGGTCTCCGGACAACGGCCCGGCTGCGATGCGGTACACCGAGGCCCGCATGGCGCCGGCGGCCATGGCGATGTCCGCGTCCATCGACGAGGACACCGTCGACTTCAAGCCCAACTACGACAGCCGCGAGCTCGAGCCGACGGTGCTGCCCGCGGCGCTGCCCAACCTGGTCGTCAACGGCACCAGCGGCATCGCGGTCGGCATGGCCACCAACATGGCGCCGCACAACCTCGTCGAGGTCGTCCAGGCGCTCCGCCACCTGGTCAAGCACCCGAAGACCGACGTCGAGGGGCTCATGCGGTTCATCCCGGGCCCGGACCTGCCGAGCGGCGGCAAGATCATCGGGCTCGACGGCATCCGCGACGCCTACGAGACCGGCCGCGGCTCCTTCAAGATGCGCGCCACCGCCCGCATCGAGAACGTCACGGCCCGCCGCAAGGGCATCGTGGTCACCGAGATGCCCTACAACGTCGGCATCGAGAAGGTCGTCGAGCGCATCAAGACGCTCGTGCAGGCCAAGAAGCTGCAGGGCATCAGCGACGTCAAGGACCTCTCCGACATGAAGACGCCGACGCGTCTGGTGATCGAGGTCAAGAACGGCTTCCATCCCGAGGCGATCCTCGAGCAGCTGTACAAGCTGACGCCGCTCGAGGAGTCGTTCTCGATCAACGCGGTCGCGCTGGTGGACGGGCAGCCGCGCACGCTCGGGCTCAGGGACCTGCTGACTGTCTTCCTGGAGCACCGCTACGACGTCGTACGCCGGCGCTCGGCCCACCGCCGCGGCAAGGCGTCCGACCGGCTGCACCTGGTCGAGGGCCTGCTGGTCGCGATCCTCGACATCGACGAGGTCATCCAGATCATCCGCGGCTCCGACGACGGCTCGGTCGCCCGCGAGCGGCTCATGACCGTCTTCGACCTGACCGAGCTCCAGGCCAACTACATCCTCGACATGCAGCTGCGCCGCCTGACCAGGTTCTCCCGCATCGAGCTGGAGAAGGAGCAGGAGGACCTCAAGCGCGCGATCGAGGAGCTCGACGCCATCCTCAACGACGAGGAGCTGCTGCGGAAGGTCGTCTCCGACGAGCTGGCCGAGGTCGCCAAGACCTATGGGACCCCGCGCCGCACGGTGCTGCTCGAGTCGGCCGGCACCCAGGTCTCCGCGGCGGTGCCGCTCGAGGTCGCCGACGACCCGTGCTTCGTCTACCTCTCCTCCGCCGGCCTGGTGGCACGGACGTCGACCGACGAGGCGCCCGGCCAGGGCGGCGGCCGCGGCAAGCACGACGTGGTCGTCTCCGCGGTGAGTACGACGGCGCGCGGCGAGGTCGGCGTCCTCACCAGCCGCGGCCGCGTCGTGAAGCTCGGCGTGCTGGAGCTCCCCCAGCTGCCCGCGACCGCCAACGACCCCCACCTCAACGGTGCGCACCCGCTCAGCGAGTTCCTCTCCCTCGAGCCGGACGAGAGAGCGCTCGGCCTCACCTCGTTCGACGCCGAGGCTCCGGGCCTCGCGGTCGGCACGAAGCAGGGCATCGTCAAGCGGGTGAACCCCGACTACCTGTCCAACAAGGACGACTGGGAGTTCATCGGACTCAAGGACGGCGACGAGGTGGTCGGCGCGCTCGACCTGGCCATCGGCAGCGAGGAGCTGTGCTTCGTCACCAGCGGCGGCCAGCTGCTGCACTTCGCCGCCGACCTCGTGCGCCCGCAGGGCCGCAGCGGCGGCGGTGTCGCCGGCGTCCGCCTCGGCGAGGGCGAGTCCGTCGTGTGGTTCGGCGCCGTCGACCCGGCCGAGGACGCCGTCGTGGTGACCGTCTCCGGCCAGTCGACCGCCCTGCCCGGCACGGAGTCCGGCTCGGTCAAGGTCACCCCGTTCGCGGAGTACCCCGGCAAGGGACGCGGCACCGGCGGCGTGCGCTGCCACCGCTTCCTCAAGGGCGAGGACGCCGTGGTCTTCGCGTGGGCCGGGCGCGGGCCCGCGCGCGCCTCCGCCGCCAGTGGGGCGCCGGTCGAGCTCCCGGCGGCTGACGGCCGCCGCGACGGCTCCGGCACCCCGCTCGCACAGCCGATCGTGGCCTGCGCCGGCCCCGTGGCGCCGCGGCTCGGTGTGGCAGGCTGACCGCCATGAGCACGCGTGTCCTCTCCTCCGTCGCGCTGACCAGTGCCCTGCTGCTCGGCACCGCCGGCTGCTTCGGCCAGGAGGACGACAACGGGGAGGGGGTCAGCGAGGGGCGCACTCCCACGGAGGTCATGGAGCTGGCCAAGGAGACCCTCGACGAGGCCGAGGGACTTCGCCTCGACCTCTACGCGGTGGACCTGCCCAAGGGCGCCGACAACGCCCTGGTGGAGGCCTCCGGCATCGTCGTACGGCCCGCGTCGTTCGACGGCTCCGGCCGCGCGCGGGCGAGCGGCTTCGAGGTCGACGCCGACCTGCGGGCGATCGGCGACGACTTCTGGGTCAGGTCGCCTGTCCTCGGCGACCGGTGGATGCAGGTGGACCCGTCGCAGTACGGGATCCCCAACCCCAACGACCTGCTCGCGCCCGACGGCGGCCTCTCCGAGCTGCTGCTCGCCACCGAGGACCTCGCCGAGGGCGAGTCGGTCCGCGGCGGCGGCAACAACGACGAGGTGCTGACCGAGTTCACGGGCACCCTGCCCGCCGACGCGGTGCAGGACGTCGTCTCCATCGCCAGCGGTGACGCCTTCGACATCGAGTACCTGGTCGCCGACGACGGCGAGCTGCGCGAGATCCGGATCACCGGCGAGTTCTACGGCCACCACGAGCTGACCTACGTCGTCAACCTCGACGACTATGGCGCCACCCGGGAGATCAAGGCCCCGTGACCCGGAGCAGGGCACAGGGGCGGCTCCTCCTGTCTCTGGCGTCCGTCGCCGTCGCCTTCGCGGCCGCCGACACCTACGTCGTCGTCCTCGCGCTCGAGGAGATGATGCGCACGGCACAGCTCAGCGTGAGCGAGCTGCAGCGGGCGGCGCCGATCATCTCCGGCTTCCTGCTCGGCTACGTGGCGATGCTGCCGCTCATCGGCCGGGTCGCCGACCTGCGCGGCCGGGTGCCGGTGCTGGTGATGTCGCTGGTCGTGTTCAGCCTCGGCTCGCTCGTGACCGCGTTCTCCTACGACCTCGCCTCGATGGTGGTCGGGCGGTTCCTGCAGGGCGTGGGCGGCGGCGGCCTGGTGCCGGCGACGCTGGCGCTGGTGGCCGACCTCTACGTCGCCGAGCGCCGCGGTGTCCCGCTCGGCATCGTCTCCGCCGTCCAGGAGGCCGGCGCCCTCGCCGGTCCACTCTTCGGCGCGCTCGTCCTCGCCGTCGCGCCGTGGCAGGTGATCTTCGTGGTCAACCTCGCCGTGGGGGTCGTCCTCGCCGTCCTCATCGCCCGGGTGACGCGCCTGACCCGCCGAGGTGGCGCTCGTGGCCGGTCGAAAGGGCGCTCGTGGCCGGACCCCGTCGGCGTCCTCGCCCTGCTCGCCGCCCTGGGCGCGTACGCCGTCCTCTCGCTGCGGCCGGCCGCCGTCCAGCGCGACCTGACCTGGGGCCAGATCTTCATCCCCTACACCGGGGACGGCGTCTGGCTCACCCCGATCGGCGTCACCGTGATGGCCGCGACGGTCGTGTTCCTGGTGCGCTGCTGGTTCGCGAGGCGCCCCCTCGTCGACCTCCGGGGCTGGGCGCGCGCGCTCGTCGAGGCCGACCTCGTGGGCGCGCTGCTGGTCGCCGCGGCGCTCGGTGGCGTGATCCTCGCGTTCGCGACCGCGGACCCGGCCGTGAGGGTGTTCTCGCCGCAGGGCCCCTGGTTCCTGCTCGGCTCCGCAGTCGCGGCGGTCCTCCTCGTCGGGCACCTGCGCCGGGCCCGCGACCCGCTGGTGCCGCGCGGCGCCCTGGCCGCAAGGCCCGCGTGGGGCGCGCTGCTGGTCAGCTTCCTGATCGGCTCCGCGCTGATCGCGGCGGTCGTGACCGTGCCGACGTTCGCCCGCACCACCGTCTACCCCGACCACCTCGACGCGTCGCTGGTGCTGGTGCGCTTCCTGGTGGCGCTGCCGGTCGGCGCGGTGATCGGGGGCTACCTCACCCGCCGGTACGCCGCGGGCCTGGTCACCGCGGTCGGCATGGTGGCCTCGGCGGTGTCGTTCGTGCTGATGGCCCGGTGGGGCGAGACCTCCCTCGAGCACGCGCACTCCACGCTGACGCTGCTGCTCTGCGGCCTGGGCTTCGGTCTCGCGCTCGCCCCCGTCAACGCGGCCCTGCTCGCCTCGACCCGCGACGAGGTGCACGGCATCGCCGCGGCCTTCGTGGTGGTGGCCCGGATGATCGGCATGCTCGTCGGCATCTCCGCGCTCACGACGATCGGACTACGCCGCTTCCACGCGGCGCGGGAGGGCGGCGCCGGGATCCTCGAGGCTGCGATCGCCCAGGAGCACGCGATCTTCCTCGGGGCGGCCGGGTGCGCGGCACTCGCGGCCGTGCTCGCGCTGCCGCTCTTCCGTGGCGCCCGCACCCGCGGCCTCAGCCCCGCGGAGATCCTGCGGGCGGCCGGTTGAGCCGCGCCCCCAGCCACGCCAGCTGGTCGGGCAGCACGCGGGACCAGTACGCCGCGTCATGGCCGCCCGGCTCGATGTGCACCTCGGTGTGCTCGAGCCCGTCGGTGAGCTCCTCGACCTCGCGGTAGAACGGGTCACCGCGTCCGCAGTCGATGCGCAGGTCGAGCCTGTCCAGCTCCGCGCGTCGCGGGAAGAGGCTGTGCTCGGCGAAGTCGTCGGGCCCGTCGAAGGACCCGGGCGTCCCGTCGTCGTACTCCTCCCACACGGCGGGGCTCGCTGCGACGACCGGACCGACCTGCTGGCCGGCCTGGCGGCGGCGCAGGGCCAGGGACAGGGCACCGAAGCCGCCCATCGACCAGCCGAGGAAGCCCGGCCGCCGTACGTCGAGGCCATGGCCGGCCAGCATCGGCAGGAAGCGCTCGAGCACCAGTGCGCCCGCGTCCGTGCCGTCGTCGCGAGGGTGCCAGTAGCTCCGCGGGCCCCCGTGGATCGCGGCGAGGGCGAACCGCTGGCAGGACGCCGCCAGGAACCGGTCGGGCCGGAGCTGCTCCAGCAGCCAGGTGGGGTGCACGCCCGCGGGATGGAGGGCGAGCACGACGGGCAACCGGGCTCCTCCCTCACCGGGCGGGCGCGCGACCCACCACTCCGCACCCGCCAGCGTGCCGCGGTCGACCGGTCCGGCACGGAGGTCGGGGACCTCCCCCGGCTCGCCGTTGACCCCCAGCACGTCGTAGGTCAGGGCGCGCCCGGGCAGGACGTCGCACTCGACCAGCGAGCCGGCGCCGCCGGCCGCCAGCAGGCCGCCGGTCGCGCCGAGCAGGATCCCTCTTCTCGTCATACGCACGCGCCGGGCCGTACCCGCATGGGCCGCTCCCGAACCGCATCCGCTACTTTCCCTCCATGAGTGACTTCGACGACCTGCTCTCGGCCAACCAGGAGTTCGCGACCGACTTCGCGCTCGGTGACTTCGACGGCGTCGCGCACGCCGGCGTCGCGATCGTGACCTGCATGGACTCCCGCATCGACCCGCTCGGCATGGTCGGGCTCAAGCCCGGCGACGCGAAGATCTTCCGCAACCCGGGTGGCCGGGTCTACGAGCAGGCACTGGAGGCCCTCGTGCTCGGTGCGCACCTGCTGCGGGTGGAGCGGGTCATGATCATCCCGCACACCAAGTGTGCGATGACGAAGTACACGGAGCAGGAGCTGCAGGCGATGGTCGGCGAGTCCGCCGGCGTAGACGCCTCCTGGCACGCCTTCCACCCGATCGCCGACCAGGTGCGGGCGCTCGAGCACGACGTGCAGAAGGTGCGCTCGCACCCGCTCATCCCCGACCGGGTCAAGGTCGGCGGGTTCCTCTACCACGTCGAGGACGGGCTGCTCGAGCAGAAGTTCTGACGCGTCAGGCGTCGAGCGCGTCCGGATCGACGTCGTACGCCCCCTGGACGATGAACTCCTTGCGCGGCGCGACCTCCGAGCCCATGAGCAGCTCGAAGACCCTGGCCGCCACGTCGGCGTCGTCGACGGTGATCCGCCGGAGCGTCCGGTGGCGCGGATCCATGGTGGTCTCGGCCAGCTGGTCGGCGTCCATCTCGCCGAGGCCCTTGTAGCGCTGGACCGGGTCCTTCCAGCGGACGTTCTTCTTCTTCAGCTCCGCCAGCCTGCGCTGCAGGTCGTCGTCGGAGTAGGTGTAGATGTACTTGTCCATGCCCTTCTTGGGGTTGGACAGCTCGATGCGGTGCAGCGGCGGCACCGCCGTGTAGACGCGACCCTCACGGATCAGGTCGGGCATGTACCTGAAGAAGAGCGTCGCCAGCAGGCACCGGATGTGGGCGCCGTCGGAGTCGGCGTCGGCCATGAAGATGATCCGGCCGTAGCGGCGGGCGTCGATGTCGAACGTGCGCCCGGACCCGGCACCGACGACCTGGATGATCGAGGCGCACTCGGCGTTCTTGAGCATGTCGCCGACGGACGCCTTCTGCACGTTGAGGATCTTGCCGCGGATGGGCAGCAGCGCCTGGAACTCCGAGTTGCGGGCCAGCTTGGCGGTGCCCAGCGCGGAGTCACCCTCCACGATGAAGAGCTCGGAGCGCTCCACGTCGTTGGACCGGCAGTCGGCCAGCTTGGCCGGCAGCGCGGAGGACTCCAGCGCGTTCTTGCGGCGCTGGGTCTCCTTGTGCTGGCGGGCGGCGATGCGGGTCTTCGAGGCGCCGAGCACCTTCTCCATGACCAGCTTGGCCTGGGACTTCTCGGCCCGCTTGGTCGAGGTCAGCCAGTCCTTCAGCTCCTGGGCGACCACGCGTCGTACGACGGACCGCGCGGCCGGGGTGCCGAGGATCTCCTTGGTCTGGCCCTCGAACTGCGGCTCGGCCAGGCGCACCGTGACCACCGCGGTCAGGCCCTCGAGGGCGTCGTCCTTGATGACGTCCTGGTCGTTGACCCGGAGCACCTTGGCGGTGCGCATGACGTCGTTGAGCGTCTTGGTCACCGCGCTCTCGAACCCGCTCACGTGGGTGCCGCCCTTGGGCGTGGCGATCACGTTGACGTAGGAGCGCAGCTCGGTGTCGTAGTTGTTGCTCCACCGCAGCGCCACGTCGACGTGGAGCTCGCGCTCGACGTCCTGCGGCGTCATGTGCCCGGCCTCGTCGAGCATCGGCACGGTCTCGGTGAAGGTCTCCATGCCCTGGAGCCGCAGCACGTCGGTCACCGGCTCGCCCCGGGACAGGAAGTCGGCGAACTCGCTGATGCCGCCCTCGTGGAGGAACTTCTCCTCCACCGGCTGGTCACCGCGCAGGTCGCGGATCACCAGCTCCAGGCCGGGGACGATGTAGGACGTCTGGCGGGCGCGGGTGACCAGCTCCTCGTAGGCGAACCTCGCGTCCTTGGTGAAGATCTGCCGGTCGGGCCAGAACTGCACCCGGGTCCCCGACCTCCCCTTCGCCACCCGCTTGCCCTTGCGGGTGAGGCCGCCCCTGGGGTCGAAGGTCGCCTTCGGGCCGTCACCGTCGAAGACGCCGGGCTGGCCCCGGTGGAAGGAGATGCCCTGCTGCGACGGTGAGCGGTCGACGTCGATGTCCATGCGCGCGCTCAGCGCGTTGACCACCGAGAGGCCCACGCCGTGCAGGCCGCCGGTCGCGACGTAGGAGCCGCCGCCGAACTTGCCCCCGGCGTGCAGCTTGGTCGCCACGACCTCGACGCCGGTCAGGCCCGTCTTCGGCTCCTTGTCGGTCGGGATGCCCCGGCCGTCGTCGTACACCTCGACGGAGTCGTCGGTGTGGAGGGTGACCTCGACCCGGGTGGCATGCCCGGCGAGCGCCTCGTCGACGCCGTTGTCGATGATCTCCCACATGCAGTGCATGAGGCCGCGCGTGTCGGTGGACCCGATGTACATGCCGGGCCGCTTGCGGACCGCCTCGAGGCCCTCGAGCACCAGGAGGTGTGCGGCGTTGTACGTGCTGTCGATCGTGGTGTCCTTCGTCGAGGTTCAGCTGTCCTGTGCCATGTCCTGCTGGGGCGAAATCTACCCGCGACACGCCTGTGGACGCGGCAGGCACGCCCTCTGGTCTCGTCCTACGAT